>OCTA010001089.1_pt1 | contig 25103 bp, 27 predicted proteins | sample 1538991 | NCBI WGS metagenome assembly OCTA01 (sample SAMEA3539302, study PRJEB22396) | soil metagenome | biome: tundra; feature: field; material: soil | place: USA | collected 2010-05 | depth 0.15 m | reverse complement strand
TTGCAGCAATGGCCAAGCCCTATGATGTTCCAGTCATTCCACACGGCTCAGGAGTGTACAACTATCACTTTGTGCAATCCAATCTGAACTCGCCATTCGCCGAATATCTGTCTGTTGGGGATGGAACCGGAGTGCGTCCCATCTTCGAAGCGATTATCGGCGAGCCTCTCCCCGTCAACGGGCATGTCACGCTCGGCACGAATCCCGGCTTCGGCGTTGAACTGAATCGTGACCTGCTGGACCCCATCGACTTCCAGGCATAGAGGAGCCCCTCGTGCAGGACAAGATTAAATGCGGAGTTATCGGCGCCGGCTGGTGGGCGACGTTCGCACACATTCCAGCGTTGCTAAATCATCCGAATGCCCAACTGGTTGCCATTCAGAAGCGAAATCTTCAGGAGGCCAAGAAGGTTGCCGATGACTTTGGCATCCCTATCGCCTGCACCACTTCGAACGAGTTGCTTGCCATCGACGGTCTTCGGGCGGTCGTCATCAGCAGCAGCCCTCACCTTCATTACGAGCACGCATCGGCAGCTCTCGCATTGGGTAAGCACGTGTTGATCGAAAAGCCCATGACCCTGACCGCCGCCGAAGCCGTGGACTTGGTAAAGATTGCACAGGAGCACGGAACCCAGTTTCTGATTAGCTGCCCCTGGCATTACACCGCGCATGCCACCGAGGCGCAGCGTCTTATACGCAACGGAGATGTGGGTGAAGTACGCATGATCAGCGTCTTGATGACCAATCCCATTGGCGACCTTCTTCGCGGTAATAACACGCAGCCTACCCACGGCACTCCATACATGAACCCGCGTGAGGGGACATATAACGATCCGAAATTCGCCGGTGGCGGACAGATCTACGCACAGGTCTGTCATGCCGCGGCCTATCTCACTTTCCTTACAGGCGCCTGGCCCACCGAAGTCTTTGCGCGATTCCATAATGACGGCGCGGTGCTCGACATCTACAATGCCCTTGACCTGCAAATGGACGACGGCTCGATCGTCACAATAGCCAGCACTGGTGCCACCAACCTGGGCCGAAGAGACTTCGAGGTACGGGTATTTGGCACCAAGGGAATGTTGTTCCTGGATCTTTGGCGCGGAGGTTTGGAATTTGTGCCAATGGTAGGAATGCCACGCACTTATCCAAATCTAAGCGAAGATGAAGTCTATCCTCACCAAGCTCCAGCTTCGAACTTGATTGATTCCATCTACGACCCAGATTGCAATCAGTCACCTGCAACCCTTGGCGTGTCTGCAATGCAAGTGATCGAGGCTGCATGCCTCTCGGCAAAGAGCGGCGACAACATTCGAGTTTCCTCCCCCGTGGAGCAGCCCGTATGAAATCGGGATTCTTGCGTGGTATCACCTGGAATCACAGCAGGGCGTTGCCACCGCTGGTTGCGACTGCGCAGCGCTTTGAGGAAACGCATCCAGGCGTGCGGGTTCAATGGGAAAAACGAACTCTGCACGAATTTGGGCATGCAGACATTGCCACGCTCGCTCACAATTTCGATCTGCTCGTAATCGATCATCCGATGTCGGGAGATGCAGAGGTGAAAGGAGTGCTGACCGATCTCCTTCCGCTCCTCACTTCTGAAGATCTCAACGATCTTCAACAAGACTCGATCGGACCGTCTTTCTCCAGTTACTTCTACCACGGCAAACTCTACGCACTGCCGATTGACGCCGCAGCTCCCGCCGCAAGTTTTCGTCCTGACTTGCTGGATCGTTATGGCCTTGAGGAACCAAAAGTTTGGGCGGATGTGATTACCTTGGCGCGGCTAGGATGGGTGCGGATGCCGGCCGTTTCCGCAGACATCTTTCTGAACTTTCTGGGATTATGCGTTTCGTCAGGCGGCGCCATAGCACACGATCCTGAGCTGCTAGTCGACCATGAGATCGGCGCCAATTGTCTGGAGAATCTTCTTGAGCTCGCCGTGCTCATGCCCGACGAAATATACGGCATGAATCCGATCGGTCTGTATGAACGAATGGCAAGTGATGACACCATTGGTTACTGCCCATTTGCCTATACTTACAGCAATTATTCGCGCAAAGATTTTGGAGCGAACCATCTCCGCTTTTCAAACCCTGTCGCTATGGATGGAAATACACCGATGCGAACGGTGCTTGGAGGTACGGGGATCGCCATATCTGCGAGTTGTAAAGACAACACTCTCGCACTTGAATACAGCCTGTATGTCGCTAGTCAAACCTGCCAGCGCACACTCTATGGGATTTGCGGCGGCCAACCTGCAAGATACAGCGCTTGGCGCGACCCACTGCTCAACCAGATCACCGATAATTTCTTCTCGCGCACTGCTGCCAGCATTGAGACAGCCTATGTTCGACCCCGCTATCCGGGCTATGTGGGATTGCAGGAGCACGGTGGAGAGGCCATCGTTGAATACTTGAAACGACATTCGAACTCACGAAAAGTGCTCGAAGAACTTGACGGCCTGTACCGCTCGAGTCTTGGCGAAGGATTACAGCATGTTTAAGTTCTCGTGTGCCGACTTCACTTTCCCCGTCATGGAGCGGCTCGCTGCATTGAAACTGATAAAGCTGCTCGGATTCGATCATGTGGATATTGGTCTGTTCGCGCGCAGCACGCATTTTTCACCAATCGATTTGCAGACCTCACCGCATAGCTACACCGCACAGGTTCTGCAGGATTTGGATGACGCTGCATTAGGGCCATCGGATGTCTTTGTCCAAATCGGAGTCGATCCATCCGAGCGAGCGGCAAACGATCCAAGTACCCACATCAGGATTACAAATCGCGAGATCTTCTCACGAGCCCTGGATTTCTGCGTTGAGATCCATTGCAGTCATTTGACGGGTCTTCCAGGAGTTTTTCACTCGTCAATCCCCAGAGAAAATGACATAGACCTCGCCGCCGAAGAGTCCCGTTGGCGAATGACCCAATGTGCTGCCGCCGGAGTTCAATATGCGATTGAGCCTCATGTCGGTTCGATTTGCGGTGAAGTTGAAAGCGCCCGCGCTTTTCTGCGCAAGGTCAAAGGCCTGACTCTGACACTCGACTACGGACACTTCGTGATGGCCGGCGAGAACTCTGAACTTGTTCACGAATTGCTTCCGTTCGCTTCTCATATACACGTTCGTGGAGGTGCTCCTGAGCGCCTGCAAACCTCAGTCGACGAAAACGCAATCGATTTCAATGGCATGCTGTCTGGCTTGACAAGTCTCGATTTTGAGGGCTTCCTCGCCCTCGAATACGTATGGGTTGACTGGAATGGGTGCAATCGCACGGACAACGTCTCGGAAACGCTACTCCTTCGTCGTGCGTTGGAGTCGACGGCATCTGTGATGACAATCAAAAGGCCGAGCAGGGCATGAAGGGTAAACCGCACTCGAGCCTTATTGGTAACCTGGCGCTGCGACCGGCAGGTCGGATCTCAATTGAGAGGCGATCCCCTGGAGCCAGCAAGCAAATCTGCCGGAGCGGCATCGCTGACATCGACAATCAGCTTTGAAATGGGCCAAAGTGTTATCAGAAAACCTGCCTCTCTCAATTCGCCTGGGCATACCCAATCCAGATGAGTTGGCTATGCTATTGAACGGAAGCTTTATGCTTACCGCTTCGGTAAGAAGGAGACTGGAAGTGGACGGGATTGCAGGGTTTGTGGAAGTAGAACGTACCAACGACACGCACGAAATCATAATCAGCCATCCCGTTTTGCATTCAGACCCAAGCGGGCTGGACCGCATCGTACTTTCGGCTCGGCATGCTCGTCATTTGGCCAACGTTCTCATCCTAGAGGCGACTCATGCGGAGGCTGAGTTAGCGGGTAGGTATGCTGAGTGTCGACCTTACCATAGGCGCAATGGGATTCACGAAGTATAGGATGATTGTCCTGCCTCGGCGTTGCATATGTAGAAGAAGCCACCGGAGAACGCTTGAGCATAGGGTAATCGTCCTAACACACTATGGAACGAAACGATTCGGCGCGCGAGGATGAATTGAATCAGATCGACTTGAAGAACGGTCACGCAGTAGTTACAGGCGGAGCCCAGGGGATTGGTCTCTCAATCGCAACTCGCTTACAGGCGTCGGGAGCATCGATCTCAATTTGGGACTACGATCGCGCTGTCTTGGAAACATCGATCCTGAAGCTGGAAAGAACAGGCCACGTTACCGGAGAGGTAGTTGACGTTTCTGACCCTGCTTCGGTTGACCGTGCAGTCGTTTCGACAATCGGCAGATATCACAAAATCGACATACTCGTGGCGAATGCTGGAATTGCGGGACCGAACTATAAAACATGGGAATATCCGGTCGAGGAGTGGCACCGCGTGATAAGCATTAATCTCTTCGGTGTCTATTATTGCTGTCGAGCCATCGTGCCACACATGATGCATCAAAACTACGGTCGAATTGTCAACGTCGCCTCGATCGCCGGCAAGGAAGGTAATCCCAATGCGTCAGCTTATAGCGCTTCGAAGGCTGGAGTAATTGCCTTGACAAAGTCGCTTGGCAAAGAAACAGCTGATAAGAATATCGCGGTGAATTGGATCACGCCGGCGGCAGCTCGCACCCGCATCTTCGAGCAAATGTCAAAAGAACATGTGGACTACATGCTGAGCAAAATACCCCGCGGACGTTTCCTCGAAGTGGAAGAAGTCAGCGCGATGGTCGCCTGGCTCGCATCGGAGGAGAACTCCTTCACCACGGCCGCCGTATTCGACCTAAGTGGCGGAAGAGCGACTTACTAAGGAGTGTCTATGCCGGCGTGGAACAGCGAGATGAATCGGCGGTTATTCTTACGGCTTGCCGGGGTTGGCTTGGGCGTGGTTGCCTTGGGATCTGCAGCAGATTCTCTCTCCGTAGACGAGAGAGAAGAGCGCCAATCGCCTTCCGGTCTCGAGCCGGTTGTTCGCGTCGAACCAGATGCCCACCACGCTCTGGTTTCAGTCTTGAGCTGGGACACAGAAGGAGGAAGCCGGGCACAGATAAACCTGCTGCGGTTGAATTCTTCTCTTGTCCTTCGTATTCGAGTGGGCGGAGTGTGGCGCACCAGTGACGAGTTCCATCCCCGCGTAGAAAGAGCTGCGGACGGTGGAATCTCCTATATGTTGAGTGTTTCGCCCGAAACCGAACTCCGCTGGACCATTCGCCCATCTCCGACCAGTCTCGTCATGACCCTCTCTGGACACGGACCCAGTATTCAGAACATCGAAGCGGTAGAAATGCTTTTTCCTTTTGATCCAAAAGTCACACCCACAAGCATTCTCCCGCAGACCTGGTGTGACGACGGGCACGGAACGCTACCCGCCGTCATCTCGTCCCCCGATTTTGGCCAGATGTTGCTCGACGAGTCGCACCCTGGTGTCAAGGCGAGACTGGAAGGGAATCGCGACAAACAGACTGTCGATCTGATTTTGGAACTCCCACGGGTTCGGACTGGTGACGTATGCACGCTCACCTTGACCCCGGTGCGGTTGGCTCCTCCGAAAGGAATGACCAACACAAGTCTTTGGCGGCAGGTCCGCCGCGGCTGGTTTAATACCTGGCAGCCCAGTTCGCGGTGGGGCGACCAGGACAGACCGTTCAGTGCGCCAGTGGGTATTCTCGCCAACAATGTCATCAGCGACCCTGTAAGTTTTGCCTTGCCCTTTTATGCGGACCAGGCTCTGTGGACTCCTGAAGTTGCCCCTGGAATCTCTGCGATGGACCAGGTCCGGCAATCCATCGACTGGTGGCTGCAATATCGCACAGATCCCATGGGAGAAGTTGTCGGCTATTGGAATTATCGGCATTTTCTCGATGCGAACCCTGGCATTCTCATTTCTTCGTGGGACTACGTGGAAGCAACAGGCGATTATGCATGGCTAGAGGAGCGTATCGAACGGCTGGAGCTTCTGTCCGCATTTCTGGAGCGACGCGATGTGGATAACGACGGGATGGTCGAAGCCACGCAAAGTGGCAACGATAACACTCTTATAGAGCCTGCACGATCATGCTGCTGGTGGGACGCATTGAACTGCGGTCACAAGGATGGCTACACCAACGCCTTGATCTACCGTGCCTGGCGATGCCTGGCAGAGCTCGAAGGAGAGCTAGGCCGGGTACAGCAGCAGACACACATCGCTGAACTGGCTGACCGCCTGAAGGCTGTCTACTTCAAGACGCTCTACAATCCGGCGACCGGCTGGCTCGCCTGGTGGAAGAGCGCCGATGGACACCTGCACGACTACGCCACGCCGATTGTCAATGGATTGGCCATCGAGTATGGTCTCGTCGAACCAGACGAAGGGCGCAAAATCCTCGGGCAACTATGGAAGAAAATGCAGCAGGTGAACTTTACTCGACTGGATCTTGGACTGCCTTGCACCCTGGTGCCTGTGCGCAGAGCCGACTACCTCCAGCCCAGTGGTCTTGGCGTGCCTCATCGCGAAGATGGAACGGATACCTTTCAAGACTATATGAATGGCGGAATATCAGCAGGTCACACGCTGCACTTCATCATGGCCCATCATATCGTCGGCGAGGCGGAAAAGGGCGACGAAATCTTCCGAGCGATGTTGGACCGGCAAGCCAGAGTGGGGTTTCAAAATGGCGTCCAGAACTCTGCAAACAAGGGAATCGATTGGACCAATTGGGATGGGGAGCCGAAAGGGTACGAGGGGTACCTTGCAGACGTATTCATCTTCATGCAGGCTGCTGTCTTGCGGGAACCTTTATTTCGCGCGCGCTTTTACCGGCCTTTCACAGCGCGACCGAAGATCGACGTGATTCGGCCCCAAACCAGCCAGTGAATGACTTCGCAATGTAGGCCCGTACGATGCGGCTCTTCAAGTTAGCGCCAGATTGTTTGCGGCACACACATGAGGATTGCCACACATCTGGACAGATCCGAATTGGCCCAACAACCGGCAACGATGTTGTATTCGAGACCAAATTCGAGATTTATGGCGGCTCGTTGCTTCCACCAGCGAACGGCTACAGGCAACTATCTCACTGTGCAAGCAAGCAGCCGGTCCACGACACATCAGTTTGTGGTCCAAAGGAAGTACAAACAATATGAAAGCACCTGTTTTCACCGCCGGCTCTCTCCATCGATCCGCTGTCAGAATGCGTCCGAGTGTCCTGATCTTGCTGGGGATATTCGCCGCGCAAGGTAATGCGGCTCCAATTATTGTTTCTCATTTGCGCTGCGAGAATCTCATCGCCCCCTTGGGAACAGATGTCTCCAAACCGCGACTGAGTTGGATTCTCGACTCGGACCACCCCAATGAAAAGCAGACGGCCTACGAGATCGTCGTGGATGACCAGTGGGACTCCGGTCGCATTGACTCCGATCAATCGATCGATGTTGAGTATGGCGGCAAGGGGTTGGCTCCGGCCACCCGTTACGCCTGGAGAGTGCGGGTCTGGGATGCGGAAGGCATTCCTTCAGCCTGGAGCAAACCCGCAACATTCAGCACTGCTTTGAAGCAGTGGTCGGCGAGGTGGATTGGCCGGGATGAATCTGGAGGTAATCGTGAATCGCGACGACTTCCTGCTCGCTATCTGCGTCGGGAATTTGCGGTTACCAAGAAAGTCACACGTGCTACGGCTTATATCTGTGGATTGGGTTTTTTCGATCTCTTTCTGAACGGGGCGAAGGTTTCCCAGGATGTAATGGACCCGGCGTTATCGGATTACGCAAAAGCCGATTACTTCGTGACATTTGACGTAACGGATCGGCTGCGCCACGGTGCCAATGCGATTGGTGTCATTCTTGGCAATGGACGCTTCTACGCCCCCCGGAGAGAGACGCCGCAAACTCCGCCGGCACTCACAGCCACCTACGGCTACCCCAAGCTGCTCCTGCAACTGGAAATCGAGTATGAGGACGGCTCCACGACCAGGGTCATCAGCGACGAAAGCTGGCGGCTGACGACCGAGGGGCCGATCCGAGCCGACAATGAGTACGACGGCGAAGAGTACGACGCGCGAATGGAAATGCCGAACTGGAATCAAGCCGGCTTCGACGATTCAAAGTGGAAGCAGGCGCATGTGGTGGCCGCTCCGGGCGGCGAGTTGAAGGCGCAGATGATCGAGCCGATGCAGGTAACGCAGGTCATCCACCCCGTGGCGATCACCAATCCCTTGCCCGGCACCTATATCGTCGACATGGGACAAAACTTCTACGGGACGGTCCGAATGAAAGCGAGTGGACCCTCCGGGACCCAGGTGCGCATGACCAGCGCCTACAGTCTGAACCCCGACGGAACGCTCAAGACCGCGGACAACCGATCCGCCAGATCCACCGACATTTATACGTTCAAAGGGCAGGGCCTTGAGGAATGGAATCCTCGGTTCAGAGGGCAGGGATTCAGGAGAGTGCAGGTGACCGGTTTCCCTGGCACGCCTTCGGTAGATGATTTCGATGGCCTCGTGATCCAGACGGCTGCGGAACCGGCGGGCGAATTCCAAAGTTCCAACGACCTAGTGAACAGAATCCATCGCGCGGTGTGGTGGACGATGCGGATGTTCCCGCGTTCCGCGCCTCTCGACCCCGATCGCGACGAACGACAGGCGTGGACGGGCGACCCAGCCAAGGATGCGGAGAGCGAAGCCTACAACTTCAATGTCGAGCCTTTTTATTCAAAATGGATGGACGATGTGGAGAGGTCGCAGCGGGCCGATGGTTCGATTCCGGATGTCTCCATGTACTGGACATGGGGTGACGGCGTAGAGTGGCCCAGCGTCTTCACCATTATCCCCGATTGGTTCATTGACTTCTATGACGATCGCCTCGTGGCGGAAACGCACTACGCCGCCATGAAGAGGTGGGTTCTGGCCATGCGGCGGCATGAACTGCCAGACGGCACGCTAGATGCCACCAGCTATGGCGACTGGTGCGATACCTATTCGATTGACGAAAAGGTTCCTGACTTCGGCGCGACGCCTCGTGAATTGGTCTCTAGCGCGTACCAGTACCATAATTACCGCATCATGGAACGGCTGGCGAAATCCATGGACCACGCTGAGGACGAGCGCACTTTTACCGCCTTGGCGGACAAACTTAAATCGGCGTACAACCGCAAATTCCTCGACCCCCGGACGCACACCTACCAGGGAGCGACGCAAACCGGCTACGTCCTGGCTCTGGCCTTCGGACTGGCGCCAGAAGAACAGCGCGACGCCCTTATCGCCAATCTCATCGACGACATCATGGTGAAACGCAGCGGCCATCTGTCGGTTGGTCTAATTGGGATGCAGTGGCTGATGCAGACGCTTACCGAGATTGGGCGACCCGACGTCGCCTGGACCATCGCCACGCAAACCACACGCCCTAGCTGGGGCTATATGCTCTCCAAAGGCGCAACTACCATCTGGGAACGATGGGACTACGATACGCGTGGGCCAGGCATGAATAGCGAGGCGCTGTTGATCCAAGCTGGCAATCTGGACGCATGGTTCTATCAGACGCTGGCCGGCATCCGCCCCGCCGCGCCGGGCTTCAAGAAGATTCTCATCCAGCCGGCGATCGTTGGCGACTTGAAGTGGGTGAAGGCTCATTTCGATTCGCCATATGGCCGGATTACCAGCGATTGGAAGATCGTGGACAACCGGCTGATCATTGACGTCACCATCCCGACCAACACCACCGCAACCATCGTGGTGCCCGGGAAAAAAGGAGGCACACATGAGGTCGGTTCGGGCCACTACCAGTTCTCTTCGCTGGAGCCGAATTTCAAGTGATTGAGTTCCATCAAGTCACAGCTGTCCCTCACCAAATCTCTATCCAGGTGGGACTTGATGTTCACAAGAAGCCATCGACTGAACGTAGTTCAGACGAGAACAGAAGGAACATATTTCTGCGATCATGTTTGTGCTGCAGAGAGCGGCAGACACGGCCCGCGATCGTCAGTGGTGTTCTTAAACTCGTCAAGAAGCCTGGGTCTGAGTGTAGCGTACGAGTCAGTGATGACGTTTGCTGAAGATCGCAACGATCTCGATTAGTTGCATGACATTTTCCGAGGTCGCGAGCCCGGTTTGAAGTTGGCAATGATGAGCGACGGGATCAATGCGGAATTGCGCATATGACGTCGGGAGCGGACAAGCCATGTCGCCTCCCGGTCTTAGGACCTCATACCTTATTATACTTCTGCTGCCAGTAAGACCGCCCCATTTGCAGAGGTCAGATGCAGTGAAGTTCTCTCCAAACTGTCCCTACTCGAAGTCATTTCGGCCAAGTTCGCGCTCCCGATACCGGTAGGCTGGTAGGCTGGTAGGCTTCGAGTTGATAAACCATAACGGCACGACGTTCACCGCCGTGGCCTTTGAGATCGGCTTGGCCATCGCCGTCCAGATTGAGCCGTCGAGAAAGGACGCGCCCGGAGACAGGGCGTTTCCAGAGCGCGGTGCGGACGACTTTGCCTTGCCACGCGGTTTCACGTGGAAGGCCCACTTTGACGGACAGAAGTTTCGGCATTGGCTCATTCAATGCAAGCAGCGACGATTGGGTCCGCCATTGCGCCGTTAAGCATGCCGAGCGGCGCGAGCATACATGGGTGAGAGGAATTCAGTCCCGGAACTCGGAACGTGTCCGTCGCAGTTTCCCCCGCCACGTAGAGGCCGTCTCGCATTGCCAAGGGAGGAAGATGAGTAATGATATGATCCCATTTCACGTCGCGACCGAGGCCCAGGCGCTCACGCCAACATTGAGCGAATTCAAGACAAGTATGCCAGTATGCCACCTCGAATGTTGGGTTCCACTGGTGTTCGTGATCGTCGTAATATAGCTCTGCAGCATCGGCAATTGGGGTCCAATTCGATATTGCTCGCGATACTGGTCCCAAACGACAAATGAGGCCATGAACCTGGCTGTTTCAAAGACAACATCCTTGTATCGTTCCAACATTGACGTGCCTGGGTCAGCACGGTAGCACCGTTCCGCGTAGAAGATCGGATGCGGCTGCTGCCAAATTAAAAAGCATTCCAAATAGGTCGGCGCTGGATCGCCTTCCGGCCCTACGCATTTCGGCCACCCGGCTCCTTCATAACCTTGTTTGCTTCGGGGGCGTCCGCTGCCGGCATGGCAGGAGACGGTGGTGCGGCAGTGAGTGCCGATTTGAATGAGCCGCTGAGCGCGGCGGGTGGCTCGTCGGGCATAGTTTGAATAGCGGATACGAACAATAATCGCATTCGCGCCGTCAACATAACGGCCGATCCGATTACTGTGAGTCACCAAGCCATTTCCATGGCTGGGGGCCAAATAATATGACACTGGCTTTTGTGGCGCAGCGCAATGGCAGCGGTCAATACGTGCTGGGAACTTCGATTCAGCCAGGGCAAATCCAGACCGTGGTGGGAATCGGCGAAGCGGGATATTTCGGGGACGGTCGTCCAGCCGCAAACTCCGAAGGCAATTTCCCGACTGGTTTGACGATCGATTCTGCCGGAAATCTGTTTCTTGCCGACGCGCACAACTGGTTTGTTCGAAAGATGATCGGTCAGTAGGTAGATTTCGCGCCGCGTAGAGTTAGCCCGCGGTATACACATACACGATTTCGGAGAACAAAATGCTGTTCATGAAACTCCGTATACCCGTGATTTGCACGATATTCTCAGGCTGTAATGTTGAACATCAGTTCCGTTGCCATGACGTTCACGCGGAAATCAACGCGATTACAACAATGGTGTCTGCTGGAGGAACTGATCCCGTTGCGCTTTTGATTGTGGCTGAGCGTGATCGTTTCACGCCGTGAGGAGGCTGCATGGATTGGATAATGCAGTTTGGGGGGCCATCCGTGGTTGTGGCTTTCCAAAACAAGCCTGATTCGTCCTTCACAATTCACCTTGCACGAGATTTGATGCCGTACTACCCGGAGTAGGCTCCGTTCAATAGACGTGCTGAGTTTTTGCGACTTACTCTCCGGCGTCCGGCCTGAAACCGAGCCGCTTCGCCTCTTCGAGGATTTTTTGGCCCTGATGTAGCTGCTTGACAGAGGGCGTTGAACCGCGAGATGCAATAGGAGTGTAATCTTCTACAGGCGCCGTGCCCATTACCGCATGGAAGATCGAGAGCGCGTCGGGACATTGCGACCAGCGGGTGGAAACATTCGGATCACGGACCTCTGAGGCTGGTTTGCTAGTTCGAACACAGTCGGTAGGCCAGGTATAGCTATCGTCGATGAGATGCCCAAGAATGACCCATGACCACGCAGAGCGGGGAGCGTCTTTTCGCAGCGGCCCACCGAACGGCGTCAACCGAAATTGCTTCGGAGCCGTCTCTTCGCTAATGCCCATACTGGCCAGCGTACGGAGCAGGCAGTAAAGGGCGTCGGCATCCGCTTGACAGGTCTTGGCGAGGAAATCCAGGTCACGCACTTCGTCCCCGAGAACATCGGCGACCCCCAGGCGCGCAGCCGCACAAAGTACAGCGCTGCGACGATAGGCCAATGCCATCTGTACGAGTGCCGCGTACGAGGGCTCATGACCAACACTAGAGCCGGGTTGAGTCATCGGGACCCCTCGGTATTCCGGCGCAAGGATACTCTTGCCATGCAGAACTCGCAGTGATTCGGTTTCTCTTCGTTTGAACCTGATTTGCAGTTTCGAGCGCTCGTTTCGATACTAATGTTTGACTCTCCCAGGTTCTTCCCGCAAAGCGGCCGAGTGGTTCGTTGCCTATCTATCGGTGCAGGAGTAGCAGGGATCGATCGAGGCCTGGATCAGCGGAGTATCGGCAAGCCGGGCTCCAATCACCATCCAGCGGATTGCGGGCATGTTGACAAAGGTTGGCGTGCGCACATGCACCCGGCTCGCATTTCTGGAATTCTCTTTCCATGAAACGCTGTACATGACTTCTCCGCGCGGCGCCTCGACGCGGCTGAGGGCGGTTCCAGCCGTGAATGCAATCTTGCCGTCTTCCACATGGAACTCTCCGGGAGGCATCTTAACAAGGGCCTGTCGAAGGATGCGGCAGCTCTCAAGAATTTCGAGCGCACGCACTAGCAGGCGAGCGCGTACGTCGCCTGCGTCCTCGACCGGCACCGCGAATTCAAGTTCTGAGTAGGCCGCGTATGGCGCTGCGCGGCGCAGGTCTTGAGGTACGCCGGAGGCTCGTGCCGTTGGACCCACGACTCCGCACGAAATGGCCTTCTCGTGGGTGAGAATTCCAATGCCGGCGCAGCGAGATCGTGCCGTTGTGCTGGTAGTAAAGATGGGAATAACGGTGCGGACCATCTCGCGCTCAAGCTGGTCGACCGCAGCCAGCAAGGCAAGCGGATCCTCGATGTCGCGATTGACTCCGCCGATCCGATTCATCGAATAGTTGACGCGGTTACCTGAAATCGCCTGAAGTAGGTCCATCACCTTTTCGCGCAAGGCAAAGCACGTCATGAACATGGTTTTAAAGCCCATGAGCTTGGCTGCAATGCCAGCCCAGAGCACATGCGAGTGCAGGCGTTCCAACTCCGCCATGACAACACGAATGTAGAGTGCGCGAGGGGGCGGCTTAAGGCCGGTCAACTGCTCCATTGCCTGGCAGAGAGTGAGCGTATGAATGTTTGAGCAGATTCCGCACACACGCTCCATCAGCGCGATCACTTGAATATAGTTGCGGGTTTCGGCAAGATGCTCAATGCCGCGAAAGTTGAAACCAATATGTAGGTTGGCTTCGCACACGGTTTCGCCTTTACAGCTCATGTCCAGCTTGTAAGGCTCCTCCAGAGCTGGGTGGTACGTGCCCATCGGAATGTTGTAGCTCATCGAACCTCCTCGCGCAGGTTTACTCCGGGTTTGTCTCCCTGCCGCAGAAGAAGCGGTTCGTACTCGCGCCCCCGGAAGTTGATGGCGAAGCCCTCGTGAATCTCGCGCTCAATCCAGTCGGCGGCCTCGCAAAGATCGTAGATACTTTCGATCGAATCGCCAGAGATATGAAGGGGAAAGCCCACGAGCTGCCCATCGAGATCCCAGTGATACTCAAGTCGAAATCCTTCGTCGTCCGGCAACTGATAAGCCGTGACGGTGACAAAGCGTGCATTCGATGCGTTCATCGTGTGAGCAATATCCCGCACAGTCAATGTGCCGGGATTCAGCCAGTGCGCGCCGCCCTTTTCGACCCAACGCTCGTTGACTCCGAGTTCCTCCGCTATTCTCTCAAGCGCGGTCATTGCACGCCTCCAGTGGAAGGCGCAGGCGATTGACTACCAGCGGACGTCGGGGTCGCTGCAACGGGCTTGGGAGAAGGCGGCTTGCGCGCAATGGTGTATGAGTGCTTCAAACTCCCGATGAATTGATACACAGGAGGACAGGAAGACTCCTGGCCCAGTGCATGCGTCTTGCAGCCTTCCACGCAGCGTCCGCAAAAGGTGCATTGAGCAGGGTCGTAACTCCAGGTGAATTCGGTTTTGGCGCTTGAAAAGGTGATGGCACGGGCCGTACAGCGAAATCGGCACATCGCACAACCGGTGCAAAGTTCCGGATCGAAGCGCACCAGGCCACGATAGTGATCAGTCACCGGGGGGCGAGCGGGAAACCGGAAGGTCATGGCGCCGTGCCACACATTCTCACACAACATCCTCAAAATATTCATGATCGAATCCTCATGAAGAGCGCAGACGAAATGGCCAGGACCGCAAAGACCATGGTGCATTGCCAATAAAAGCGCACCGTTGTATCGATCGCCAGGCGCGCCGTAGCAGCCGCAAGCACGGATAGAAGTATCACGATTCCGAATGAGAGTGCGATGAAGATGGGGGCATCGAGCCACCAGGCTGGGAGATGAGGTAAGGCCAGCGTTGCCACTAGCCCGGTCGCCGCTACCCATTCCAGCCCGTGCGACAGCTGCCACATCGCCAACTCGGGACCGGCGTATTCGGTCAGAGGCCCGGAGTAAATTTCTTGCTCAGCATTGGGTAGAGAAAAGGGATTTATATGCAGTTTGGCGGGAATGCAGGCGAGGATCGCCAACACACCAAGGAAACGCAGCGGCGACGCAGGAAGTTGCGCCAGAGCTTCAAGTCGAAACGTATGCTGCGACGCAGCGATGGACACGATGGCGAGAAGAAAGACGATGTTGTAGGAAACGGTCAGAACAGCTTCGCGGACTGAGCCTATCTCTCCGAAGAGCGAACGTGAAGAGAATCCCGCTGCAATGATGCAAATGGAAGGGAGTTCAAGCAATGCTAACAAAAGGATCAAGTCCCCCTCGAAGCCGCCGGAAGCCGGCAGCACGGGGAGCATCCCAACCGCCCCCGCCGCAGCCGACACCGCAATCAGCGGCCACGCCTTCATCAGAAGTCCATCAATGCCGCTCCGGGCAGGAGTCGTCTTACCGAGCAGCTTGATGAAATCAAAGAACGGCTGCATAAAAGGAGGACCGATGCGCTGCTGCATAAGAGCAACCGATTTTCGCTCAACCCAGAGGAAGAACCATGCAGCAGGCACGGCAAAAAGGAGTCCCGGAAAGATGAGTAGGCGCGCCAACGCGGTGGTCAGATTCATGTCCGCACCTCATTCGGTTCTGCCTTGGAAGACGATGCTATCGCCGGCTCGACCGCAGGCTTCCTCGCTTCTCTCTCCGCTAATATTTCCGCTGCCTTGGCCACACCTTGCAATATCGCGTCTGGACGGGGCGGGCAGCCGGGGACGAAAACGTCGACAGGGATATGCCGATTGAGCGGACCCACGATCACACGACTGTCGATGAAGACATTGGTCGTCGCCGGGCACGAACCAATGGCGACAACGGCCTTCGGCCCGCACACCTGGTTGTAGACAGTCTCAACGGCTTGTACGGAAGTGTGAGTCACAGGACCGGTGATGCACAGAATATCGGCGTGCCGTGGACTGCCTTCGAGGCATACGCCGAGTTGCTCGGCATCGTAACGAGGAGTCAGGCTTGCGACCAACTCAATGTCGCAACCATTACAACTGCCCGAATTCATGTGGAAGAGCCAGGGACTGCGGCGCCGGCTGTAGCACATCAATCGATTGCAAAGATTCATGGTCCACCCCCAGGCAGCATGTGCAGCGCCTGCGGCCACATCCCGGCAACCAGAAGCAACACCACCAGCGCCACGATTGTAGCCCGCAACAAAAGCGGCTCCCTTACCGACGACTTCAGCATTTGCCGATTTGAGGCTTGCGAATTCTGTGGGGGTGAATCCAGTCCGTTCGCCGGCCCCCACCAGATGCGGGTCAAAGCAAGTACGTAGGCAATCAGCGCGAAAACAGAGGAGAGGATGAATGCCGTCAAGAGCAGAGGCCCGATTTGCAAGGCAGCTTCATAAAGCCTCCAGCGGCCGATGTAGCCGAGAGTGGGCGGAACACCCAACATGGCAAGCATTCCGAACAGGAAGCCAAATGCGCTGAGGGGATAACGAACAGCCAGGCCAGTTGGATGACCATCGAGCGCACCGCCTGCCTCAGGAGCGCTGAGACAGGCGAAGAGCAGCGCCTTGGCCAGGGCATGTGTGGCGGCCGCGGCCAGCGCACCGTTCGCTCCCAGAGCGCTAGCGCATGCGATTCCGAGCAGGAGGAAGCCGACATCCTCGACGGTGGAAAGAACCAGGAGGCGCTTGAGGCTGTGCTGCGAGAGCATTAGAAGCGCTGCAATCAGCGCCGTTGAAGCGGCGATGGCCAGCCACAGTCCTTGGGGCGTAAGCAACGCCGCGGAGCCTTGAGCGATCACGTAGAGTTCGCCGAACGCTGCGATATCGACAACCGCGATGATGAGTCCCAGAAGTAAGGCGGGCAGCTCGTCAGCCACGCCGAGCAGCCAGAAGAAGAGCGGAAATGCAGCCAGTTTGACGCAGACGCTGGTCACGAGCAGGGCCCGCGCCCAATCCGTTTCACCGTGGGCTATCATCAGTTCGCTCAGAGCGAGAGACACAGCAGAGATGATCACCGCCGCGACATAGGCCAGCTTTGCTGGCCGCATCCGCGCATTCATCCAAACCAAGGGAATGGTGAGCAGAGCACCTGACTCCAAGAGACCGAGCCGCAGCCACGAATCGGATACAGCGAGACCAATGACCGCAGACGTGCTGGCCAGAATCATCAGCGGAGCCAGGCGACGCCATGCACTCTGCGCGAAAGCCGCAAGAATTAACGCGCCCGCGGCCACTGAGCTCGCGGCGACCAGCAACGTCGGCATAGGAAGGACAGCGTGCGCCTCACTATTCGCAATCCCCGAGGCGGCGAACCAACGAACGCCTGCAAGTAAAGCTGCCGCTATGACAACGAGGAGGACGGCTGCGTTCTCCTCCATCCAAGAGACCCCGGCACCCAATATGCGTGAAGCCGTCTGCAGTCCCTGCCAAACGTCAAGATAGACGCGATCCACATTGGACCAGCGGAAAAATCCGCGCCAGTTCTGCGCAAATATCTCGGAGAAATCGCTGGCCGTGAGCCTTGGCCGATCCGATAGCGGTTCTCCGCCAGTGAAGATTTCGCCTCCGGCGCCGGCCAGTATCGCGCCCCCAGCGACTCTTCCAGGGATCGAGGCAACTGCAACCGGGCGCGCATAATACGCGAGTGCATAGATTGAGCCACCGAGAACGAACGAGACCAAAGCAAGCACCAGCCCTCCAGTGGTTGAGAAGCTTCCAGCGCCCGCGAACAGTCCAAACCATGTCACCTGCAAACCCGCGCTAAGCGAAAGTGCAGCAAGGACTGGATTGAGAAGATAATTCACAGCCAACTGCGGAGCGATGCCCAGAACGATGCTTCCTGCAGCCATCAGCCCCATACCCCACTGCATCGTGGGAGGGGCCTCATGGGCATCCATGGTCCTCTCAGTTAACGGCCCCAGAAACACAGCACTTGTCGCCTTGGCGCAAAGGAACACGGTGCCCAGGCTGACCATCCAGGCCACCATGGCAGGAATGGCCCATCCCGCCTGCAAAGCCGCTGCGTAGAGCATCCACTTGCTGACGAAGCCGCTCATCAGCGGGATACCGGCCATATTGCCCGCACCGATTAACCACCACAGTGTTGTGCGGGGCATGCGCTGCGCCAGGCCGCCGAGTTCGTTCATGTCGCGCGTGCCGGCGGCATGCTGCACGGCGCCGGCATTCAGGAACAAGCCTCCTTTGAAGAATCCGTGATTGAGGCAATGAAGCAGGCCGGCAATGATCGCGAGCGGAGTCCCGATTCCCAAGCCCATCATCATGTATCCGATCTGACTCACCGTGGAGAAGGCAAGCATGCGCTTCAAATCGATCTGTACCATGGCATACATCACGCCCACCGTCATCGTGATGACGCCCACCCACACAAGGATTGCGCCCCAGGCCGCCGGCCACGCGGCAAAGCTATGCATGCGCGCGGCAAGATATACACCGGCCGTGACATAGCAGGCGGCATGAAGCAGGGAGCTGACTGGAGTCGGTGCTGCCATGGCCTCGGGAATCCAGGTATGCAGAGGCACCTGCACAGACTTGGCCACCAGCGCGACCAACATCAGTAGGAAGACCCCGCCGGTGAAACTGTGTGCCACGGCCGGATCGGTCCACAAGGAAATTCCTGTGCGGTGAAAGATGATCAAGATAGCCGCCAACAAACCGTATCCTGCGATGTGGGTCATCAGCAGTACTTTGCGTGCGCCCGAGACGGCCTCGCGATTGGTGTACCAAAAGCCCACCAGGCTGAATGAGCACAATCCGATCACTTCCCAGCAAAGGTAAAGAACGAAAAGGTTGGCGCTATATACGAGTCCAATGAATCCGCCGATAAAGAGCAGCATGGTGCAATAGAAGCGAGTTGCAGAGCGGTCGTGCGCCATGTATCCGACAGAATAGAGAAGAACCAATGCACCAATCCCCGCCCCCATCAATGCAAACAAGACACTGAGCGCGTCCACGTGGAAGACGAGGGCGAGCGGTCCGTCCCATTGCAGCAGATTAAGCTCAGCTGACTGCCCCGCCTGGGCGTGGCGCACCATGCCACCTACAGCGACTACTGCCGGAAGACAGAAGAGGACGGCCAAGATCCCTTTTGTCCGTGCAGAGCAGAGCCGCGCGACGAGAATCTGCAACAGGGCGCCGAGCAGAAGCGAACATGGAGCGAGCAAAATGAGTGCTGAATCGTTTATGGTCGGCATCGATACCTCCCAGTGCGTTGGGATGGCGCCCAAATACAGGGCCGTCTTGCCGAGCCATCGGTTGAGACCGCATGGCGGGATGCATGAACAAAGTTCCGCGGTAAGCGGACTATGCTTAGCTACGACTTGCTGCCGCAGAGGCTCTGGCAGGTTGTGCTGCCAAGAGAAATTGAGCCCGATTCTGCCATGCGCCGCAACGGAAAACCGAGTACCGGATGGTAGTTTAGCATGTCCTCTCAGAATTTACTGTGACGTCTGTCACTGCAGAATTGCAGCGATTCATTGGGCGCAACCCGCACGGTTCTCCGACCCGGCCCGATGCAATTCTTTCAGAAAACAAATCGTTCATATTTCTGAAAATGGAGTATGCTCTTTGCCGGAATAACTCTGTTCCCAGGAGGACACATCATGGAAGGCCTCTGGTATGCGCATTTCACCGCAGGACCGGTGCAAGGCGACGGGATGGCAGTGCTTCGCCAAGGAGAGATTCTGGGAGGCGATCCCGCTCACACCTACACTGGTTCGTATCAGGCAGAAGGGCCAAATCTTTACGCGAGCGTCCGAGTGAGCCCCTACGCAGGTCATGTCCCCGCAGATCTGACGCGGCCCGTGTCGTTTTTCCTGCAGGGCTTGATAAGCGGAGACTCGGCAAATGTATCGGGACACGCTGACAGCAAGCCAGATTTGAGGGTTGAGGTTGAATTACATCGGGCCGCGTAGTTGCGGACGCCGCCTCAATCAGGGATGACCCCTTCGCGACGATTGTAGCCGCTAGCGTCCGAAGCTTGTCCCCGCGCAGCATGTGTCCCGAACGAGGTTCTCGATTGGGTTTTGTCTTCCTCAGAACAAATAAACACGTTGCAGGCGCCGAGCAGATGTTGCGAACGACCGCCGATCTCCGAATTCAAACTGATCGGTTTCCTACGATCGGACTATTTGGGCGTGGCGAGAGAAGACCAAGAAAACCCTGTCATGCTGCACAACGCGTCGCGTCGGGGTTACTGCGTCTCGCGATCTGAGCCCTTACTGACGGTCAATTTTCACCTTCACTGCATGGGTCGAGCACGAAATGCAGGGATCGTAATTGCGCACCATCTTTTCGCATGCATCCACAATCTCCGCGTCGGTGCGCTCGAGCATTCCTGGAACCAGGAGGCGCAGATCGTCCTCAATCCGTCGATAGTTTTGGCAAGTCGGCGGAACGATGCGAGCGCTTTGTACAATGCCTTGATCGTTGAAGCGGTAACGATGATAGAGCAGTCCCCGAGGAGCCTCGGTTGCGGCACAGCCTTCCGCCGCCCGAATCGTATACTCTAGCCTCGGCGGGTCCGGTTCAGCGTAAGAATCGATGTGCTGCAAGCTCTCTTCGCATGCGTGGACGACCTCAATCGCACGCGCCACGATTCCCGCATAGGGGTTGAAGCAGGGCCATGTAATGCCGCTGTCGTCGGCTGCCTGTCGAGCTGCCGGAGAGAGCTGGTTGTAATTCAGATTGACGCGCGCCAGCGGACCCACCAGGTAGCTTGAACCTTTTTCGGCTCGCACCGCTTGCAGCGCAGTGGAATGAGCCAAATGTTCTTCAAGGAATGTCTGTTCGAACTCCCTGACTGCAATATCGATTCCTGACGTTGAAATGATGTGCCCTTCATTCATTCCATATTCGCGGGGATGGGAAAGCGCGACGCATTCATAATCTGCGGTGAACTCCGGCAGCCTGAGGGACGATACAAACTTTGCAGTCTCAATGGAGATTTGCAAGGCCCGCTCAACTTGTGGGCGGAATTCTTGCATCTCGTCGCGCCGCGGAACTTTCCAGAAACCGCCGATGCAAACCGACACGGGATGCACCGATCGTCCGCCGATGAGCGCCATCAGGTCGTTGCCGATTCGCTTCAGTTCAAGGCCCTGGCGAACGAGATCAGGCTTGTCGGCAGCCAGGGCAATTGCATTGTCCACGCCGAAGAGATCGGGGGCCTGCAACAGGTAGATGTGAAGCGCATGACTCTCGATCCACTCCGCACAATAGAACAGCCGCCGCAGCGACCGTATTTCCGGTGCCGGTGTGATTCCCAACGCCGATTCGATGGCCTCGACAGAAGTGAGTTGATGAGCATAGGGGCAGATGCCGCAGATGCGCGCCACCATATCGGGCACCTCACGCAGCGAGCGTCCGCGCAGAAACGCTTCAAAGAAGCGCGGCGGCTCATAGATCTCCAGCTTGACGTCTTCGAGGCGCCCATCGCGAACCTCGAGACGCAGACCGCCTTCGCCCTCGACGCGCGTCAAAGATTCAAGCCGGATTGTGCGGGCTCCTTGCGCCACTGTCATATCGCCACCTTCTCAAGCTTCTCAGTCGCGGCACGGAATTCCACCGCCCAACTGGTGTATCCGTTCAACAGCCGGATGATCTCATCGCGTGGAATGCCCCGCGCTAACAACTCATGACAGAGAGGATCCGGATTCGCGCTTTCCATAGGTCCGTAGCAGCCAAAGCAACCCCGGCTGATGCTGGGGCACAATGCGCCGCACCCGGCTTCGGTGACAGGCCCCAAGCAGGCAGCACCGTGTGAAACCAGCACGCAGACATTTCCTCTGCGCTTACACTCCACACACACCGCATACGTCGGTAGTTGCGGAGCGCGGCCGATTAACACCGCCGTGAGTACTTCAAGTAATTGCTCTCTCGAGATGGGACAGCCGTTGATGGCAAAGTCCACAGCGACATGCGCAGCCACCGGAGTGGACTGGGAGAGCGTATGGATGTAGGAGGGTTTGGCGTAAATCGCCCTCGTGTACTCGTCCGTATCCTGCACGTTGCGCAGAGCCTGGATCCCGCCGGCGTTCGCGCAAGCGCCAAGGGTGATCAGCATCTGGGACTTTCGCCGAATTTCGCGAACCCGTTCAAGATCGTGCTCCGTAGTGACCGATCCCTCAACCAGCGCTACGTCATAAGGGCCATCGAGTATTAACGAACTGGCTTCCTGAAAGTTACAAATCTCCACTTCGGCGGCGATCTCGAGGAGTTCGTTTTCCAGGTTCAGCAATTGCAACTGGCAGCCGTCGCAAGAGGCCAGCTTGAAGACCGCGAGGCGAAGTTTTGTTTTAGCGGCCATTAGAACTCCTCCTTTCCGAAGAACGATTCAATTGCAGAAAAGCGAAAGACGGGCCCCTGCTTGCAAATGAACGACGGGCCAACCTGACAATGGCCGCAGAAGCCAATTGCGCATTTCATGTTGCGTTCCATCGACACGTAGATCGCTTCTTTAGGAATGCGGCGCGCCATGGCCTCGTAGATCACGAAGCGCATCATGATCTCAGGACCGCAGGAGAAAACCACGGTGTTGCGGTGATCCAGCCGTATGCGGTAGAAGGCCATGGGGATCACCCCCACCTGGCCCTTCCAGTTTTCGTCGGCGCGGTCCACGCTGACGAACATCTCAATTCCGCCATCCTGCCATTTCTCGAATTCATCGGTGTAGAGCAGGTCTTGCGGTGTGCGGCCACCATAGAGGATGATCACCCTGCCAAAACTGCTGCGACGATGGAGCACCTGCAGGATCACCGGGCGAAGCGGGGCCAGCCCAATGCCGCCGGAGACGATCATCAGGTCCTTGCCTTCCGCCAGTTGCATGGGCCACGGATTGCCGTAGGGCCCACGCATTCCCACCGTTTCCCCGACTCGCAAGCGGCTGATTGCACGAGTCACGCTGCCCGCATAGCGGATGGTGTGATCCATGACCTGGGGCGTACCGGGATCGGAGCAGATTGAAATCGCGACCTCCCCGAAGCCAGGCAGATGAATCATGTTGAATTGTCCGGGAGCAAAGCCGATCGGCGCGGCGGAATCAGTGTATTCCAGCGAAAAGGTCGAAATGCCGTAGGCTTCCGACTTGATAGCGCGCACCACGGCTGGGTGCGGCAACATGGGTTCTCTCGCCGTAATCGGTTCAAGTAAGGCTGTCTGGCTCATCGTGCCCCCATGGAGCGCAGCGTGCTTAGCTCTTCAGTTATGTCAATTCCCACTGGACACCACGTGATACAGCGTCCGCATCCTACACAGCCAGAACGGCCGAACTGATCGATCCATGCCGCAAGTTTGTGCGTCATCCATTGGCGGAATCGCGATTTGGTGGCCGGACGGCTATTTCCCCCGTGAACATGTGAAAAGTCAAGAATGAAACAGGAGTCCCACACGCGTGTGCGCGTTGTGTTCGTCCCCGTCAAGTCGCTGTGGTCTTCAACAGTGGAGCAGAAGCAGGTGGGGCAAACGAGCGTGCAGTTCGCGCACGACAGGCATCGGGCAGCAATATTGTCCCAATACGGGTGGTCGATTCTCTCGTATAGAAGTTGGGGCAAATCACTTGTCGTAACCTGTCGCTGAATCTGTCTTTCGGTGCGCTGTGTGATCTGCGAAACGCGGCCCAGATCGAAGGCGCTGGCCGGCTGCCAGTCCACGCCCTCGAGTGCATTGGAGCCAGCCTCTGAACCGATTTCGATGACGAACGAATCCGGAAGCTCCGTCAGTGCAAGATCGAATCCGGAGTGCACCCGGGGACCTGTATTCATCGACGCGCAGAAGCATGTGGGCGCGGCTGTATTGCAGTTGACAGCAAGTATGAACGCGCGCCCACGCCGCCGCGCGTAATGCGGATCGCTGATTGCACCATTGACGAACACTTCATCCTGGATCGCGATCGCATGCAGATCGCACGACCGCACGCCAATGAAGGCGAAGGGCGGAGAATCATCCGCGACAGTTTTGAACGTCCAACCGTCGCTGTTCTTGTGCGCTGTGAGCAAGTCAAAATGCGGCGGAAACAGAAATCGCTTCCACGACTGAAGACCGACAGTGCATCCAAAGTAATCTGTCGAGTGCGTTCGCAGCAGACGGGAACTTCCGGCTCTCTGCTCGAGCATGCACCCTATGGGCAGGTCGGAAATATTTCGAATAGCGTCAAGAATTATGGTGCCATCACGCACGGTTGGACCGATTAGGCGGAAGCCGCTCTCTTTCAAATTGTCGAGGACTGGTTGCAAGGCAGGTTTCGGAAGTATGACAGTAGCCGAGACCCGAGGGACTGTGGAGCCGACCATATCGCCTCCTCAAAACACCCGGAAATGGCGTTGTGTCGGATCTTTTCTGAGTACTTCTGAACGGTTCGGCACAACGAACTTGCCTTCGCCCGTTCAACAAGCAGCTGGAACAGCGAGAAAACGCCAGCTGCTGCCAAACTTAAGAAGTCCTGCCTGTTCGTTCCAAAGCCAAACAGACAACACTGAACCGCGAAGGCTCAGTTCTTGATAATTCTGCACAAGATGATACACCCGGCCCGGTAAACGTCAAGTCGCGTCCATTTCAGTGTTTTGGATCACTTTTCCCAGGTCCTTTTCCGCCCATTGACCCGCTCTTTCGGCATGCCGACCTCTTGAATCGAGGCTTTTGAAAAGACTGTGCCAGAGGACATCCCTGGGTAGACTCCATCAAATCCGTGAATTCCTATACATTTGTGGGCTGTGTCTGCGAACGGAAATCGAGATTCCGCCAGGCAGAGTTCAAGCTGGCCAGCAGCACCGGCTGCGACGACCGATAACCGACCCTCCCCGGCCACCCTTGGCCGGCCAAACAACCGCGCTCCCACAAAATCGATGCCTCGGTTTGCGTACTCCACGGTGAGCCGCTCGCTGAGCACAGCGCTGATAGTGCTGCACGAGATGTGAAGCGCGCCTGGTGAGAGCGCGGCAACCAGTCCGCTGGCGCCAAAAAGCACGTCCTCATACATACACTGCATCGTCAAAGAGCATTGTGATCACGGCGCCGGAGCCCAGTTCGGCCTCCGCAGGAGTGGCCGCGGCAATAGAGCCTTCGCGGGTCAGCGGTTTAGTGCGCCCTTCGCTCCGGTTGCACACCGACAATTCGTGTCCTCTGCCGGCTCTTTGCGGGCGCTGAACACAAGGATCGAGCCATACGCATGGGAAGAAAAGCCCTCAAAGCCTGCTTGGGCCGCATAGCAGCTCGAGATCAGCGACGCTGT
>OCTA010001087.1_pt1 | contig 25149 bp, 21 predicted proteins | sample 1538991 | NCBI WGS metagenome assembly OCTA01 (sample SAMEA3539302, study PRJEB22396) | soil metagenome | biome: tundra; feature: field; material: soil | place: USA | collected 2010-05 | depth 0.15 m | reverse complement strand
GCGGTAGCCGGTGCTGGCGGTCTCGACGATCGGCACGGAAGTTCCGACGTCATAGATGCCGGCTCCGGTCGTGGTGCCGCCCGTGGCCGCATTGATGGTCAGGGTCACCCGCTGGACGAAGGCCGGGGTGATCGTCGCGTTGGCGCTGAGGGTGATGGAAGTGGAGGCGCTTGTGGGCGAGACGATGCTGCTCGATCCTGACCAACCGTTGGTGCGGTAGCCGGTGCTGGCGGTCTCGACGATCGGCACGGAAGTTCCGACGTCATAGGTGCCGGCCCCGGTGGCGGTGCCGCCTGTCGCCGCATTGATCGTAAGGGTGGCCCGTTGAACAAAGCCGGCGGTCAGGCTCTTGTTCGAATTCATTGTGATCGTCGTCGTTGAACTGGACGGCGATGCAACGCTGCCAACGTCTGTCCCCGACCACCCGTTCGTGCGATACCCCGAGTTTGCAGCCTGGGATATGGTAACGACCGTGCCCGCAGCGTAGGTGCCGGCGCCCGAGGCGCTGCCACCCGCCGTCGGAGAATCGGCGATCGTCAGAGTGTACGCGGCTACGACATTAAGCGTGAGGGTCCCCGTACCCGCCCCGCCTTGATTCGTGGCCGATAGCGCAATGGCTTTCGTGCCGATCTGAGTAGGCGTCCCGGAAATTGCACCGGTTGTCGTGTTGGCCGAAAGACCGGTCGGGAGACTGGTAGCCGAGTAGGAAGTCGGACTGTTGGTGGCTGCTATCGAATAAGAATAGGACTGGTTGACTGGGATCGTATAGCTGTTGCTCGTTACGACGGGCACGGCATACACGGTGAAGGGGAGCGCCTGGGTGGACGTGGCTTTGGGAGCCGAAGGCAGGCTTGAAGCAGTCGTGACGTAGTCCTGGCCGCTGCCGGTCACGGCGTCGAGGTTTGCCGCGGCGGCGGTCGGATTGGCATCGACCCATGCGATCATCGAGCTCGCGCCGTAGTCGTTCGAGCTGTTCAGCGTGTACCAGTAGGTGTTGCCCGACGCGGCGCTGATCGATGCGCCGACCAGGTCCCAGATTGCGAGCTGCAAACCAGCGGCGGTGCTGTTGCTTATCGAGGAAGAATAGTACTTGTTCCAAAGCTGTTCGATTTGAAGAGCAACGCTGACGCCCATGCCGTCGGCAGCCTTCGGTCCGCTGGCCAGGGATTCCCAATTGTAGGTCAGCGCCGAACCCTCCACGCTCCAATGCCACGGATCGATGCAGAAGCCGATTGCGGCCACTCCGTTCACTTGCAGATTCAGGACGCTCGCCCCGACGTCGAGGTTGTTCCCGAGAGTCGAACTCGAGATTTCCACATTCTCTCCCGCGCCGGCGCCCATTTCCTGGATCGAGACATTGTCATTGCTGGCCGTGATGGTGGCAGTGAAGCTGCCCGCCGTCGTGGGCGTTCCGCTGATGACGCCCACGCTGGAGATTACGAGGCCGGGGGGCAGGCCGGTGGCCGTGAAGACCGGCGTCGGATTTGCGGTAACCGTGTAGGAATAGGCATGCCCTACCGTAAGAACCTGGTTGGAGTTGCCGGACGTGAAGACAGGGGTGCTTGAACCGCTGGCCAAGGTCGCTGCTCCGCAACCCAACCCGAAACTTGTTAAATAGACGATTCTGAGGCGCTTCAGGCTATGGAAAGAGCTCATGGCACCCCAATTTTAGCATGACCAGGGGCATTTCCGGGCCTCGCCGATTCTGTCGCTTCAAAGGCCCGGCGAGCGGGCCGGCGGGCCCTCCTATTTCAAATGCAACGGCGGACCGCCGCTCATCAGGTTGGGATGCTGCGCCACGTGCGACATGAGGTAGAGATTGGGCAGGTAAACGGCGGCCGCCAGAAAACCGACGAAAACCAGGATGATCAGTATCAATATGGGCTCAATGAGCTTAGGCATGTTCTTCGCATCCCGAAGGGCCTCTTCTTCAAAAAGCGTGGCAATTCGTGTGAGGATCACGGAGGGATCTGCCGAAGAAGAGGCGACTTTCATCTGGTCGGCGACAGCCTTTCCAAGCCGCCCAATCCGGTGGCGCTCGCGCAAGAAGGCCTGATACAGATTCGCCGATTTTGAAAGATGGTCGCTGATGGCCCTGAAATAAGCGGAGTATTCGACGTGGTCGGCGACATTGGCCGTGATCGCGAAGGCGTCCCTTTGGTAAACTCCAGTTTGATAAAGCATTGAAAGTGTGCGCAGGCTCCGCGAGAGGATTTCCTTTTGGAAAAGGAGGCCGAGCTTCGGCAGGCGGACTATAACTTTTTGGGTGAAATCCTGCTTTAGGATCCAGCGGCGGCGCAGGAAGGCGATGACGATCAGGATGGGGGGGAGAAATGCGACCTGGGGGTGATCCGACACGAACTGGAGCGAGTCGAAGAGAAACTGGGTTGCCGGCGGCAGGTCGGTGTGAAACAGCTTGAAGTTCTTCGTGATCATCGGGAGCACGTAGAAATTCACGACGATCATTGCGACGAGAAGCAGGCATCCGATGAATCCGGGATAGTACAGTCCGGACTTGATCTCGCCCGTGATTACCATCCGGTTTTTGGCCATGACCGCCAGCTTGTCGAACACTGCTTCAAGACGCCCGGAGGTTTCGCCCTGCTCGACCATTGCGATCGCTACGTTGCTGAAAGCTCCCGGAAACTGTTCCATCATCGCCCCTATGCTCGCCGACGAGGCCTTCTTTTCGTAGAGCGAGGCGATCACGCCGCGAAAATAGGCAGTCTCGGCGCTCGGAGCGACAAGGTCCAGGGCGGAACGGAAGTCGGCGCCCAGGTGCATCGCCTCAGCCATCCCGTGATAAAATTTTTCAAGCTCGGTGATGGTCGCCGTCTTGCGAGCCATGAACGTGCGAAATTTCTGGTCGAATTCACCAAGTCTCTTCTCCGACAGCTCCTCATCGTCGGCTTTGCCGGCGGCAAAGCGCGCGGCCATCGCGGACGCAGACGAGTATATCTCCACCTGTCGCTTTCTTCCGCGGTGGCGGATGATGAAAACCCTAAAGATCCACGGTTGTGAGGCGGCGGCCATGGGATTCAGCTTTGCTCCGTCAGAGGGTGAAGATCACCTTGCGCTTGGCCTCCTCAAGCGATGTCTGGCCTTCCGCCACCCGGCGCAGCGCCTGCACACGCAGGGGCTTGAAGCCCTTTTGTTCGGCCATGGATTGGATGGCGCGCATGCCGGACTCGTGCCGGATCAGGTCGAATACCTCGTCGTCCGGCTCCAACAGCTCCATGACTGCAGTGAGTCCGTTATATCCGCGCCCCTGGCACCGCGCGCAGCGGTGGTCGTTTCCGGCCGCGTACAGGTTCTTCGGCGGTTCCAGCCCCACTTCCGTGAAGAGCTTGGCGTCGGCTGCAGTCACGGCGGCCGCGACCTTGCACATCGGGCAGAGGACGCGGATCAACCGCTGGGACTGGGCGGCGATCAGCGTGTCGGCCACCATGCCCGCCGGGATCTTCAGATCGGCGAGGCGCGTTGGCACGGCTGCGGCGCTCCGCACGTGAAGCGTGCTGAACACGAGGTGGCCCGTGTGGGCCGCTCCGACCGCCATCTCCGCGGTCTCCGGGTCGCGGATTTCGCCGACCAGGATGATATTTGGGGCCGAGCGCAGAAATGAGCGCAGGAGCGAGGCAAAGGTCAGTCCTTTCACGTTGTCCACCTGAGCCTGGTGCGCGCCCTCGATCACCTGCTCAATCGGGTCCTCGGCCGTCATGATCTTGATCTCGGGCTTGTTCAGCTCATTGAGGGCGGCGTAAATCGTCGTGGACTTGCCGTGGCAGGTCGGGCCCGTGAACAGGAACATACCGTCAGGGCGGGAGATCAGGCGCCTCATCTGTTTCAGGTCGCTCTCCTCCATCTGCAGGTCTCCCAGCGTGCGGACGCGGCCATCCATTCGCCGGAGGCGCAGGCTCATGTTCTGGGGCCGCTCGAAGTCGCGGAAGGGTGTCGCTTCCACGCGGAAATCAACGGGAGAACCATCGTAGAGAATGCTGAACCGGGAGCTGACGGCCTGGAAAAACGGACCGGAGATCTTGCTCAGGTCGCGCAGGATCCCGACAACACTGCCCCAGCGCTGCTCGCTGAAGCTGTACAGGGTCTGCAGCACGCCGTCCTTGCTGATCCGGAAAAGTCCGGAGCTGCGTTCGAACATCACGTGCAGGTCCTGGGCATTGGCCATGATGGCCTGGCCGAGCGCCCAGTGCACAAGCTGCTCATCGGTGGTTCCCAGGCGATCGGGATCGATCTGTCGCACGGTCTCCGCTGTCAGTTTGCACTCGACCGCATGGACGAAAGACGTCGAGCTTTCGACCACGGGAGCGTTGACGCGCACCTCCGCATCGCGCGACTGCTGCCGCGCCTGTTTCAACTGGTCGAGCTCGGTCAGCGCGAAATGGATCGGCAGTCGGTCCTCGTCTTCGACTTCCGCGCGAAACATCGCGGTGAATTCATCGCAGGCGGGGTGGGGCGGAACCTCGTGAAACGCCACGAAAAAGGCATTCGGCGTCCGTTTGAAGCAAAAGCCGTGGTAATCCCGGGTTGTGCGCCATGAGAGGCCCTGAAGCTCCTTTGGGACGTCGAGAAAGCGCACGTCCACAACGGGGCTCCGCTGTCTCAGGAACATGACGGTCTCCCGCAGGCCGAGGGAGAGTTCCGCGGAAGGCGTGCCCCTCTCGAGCGCCGCGCGGGCGACAGCCTTGGCGGCGGGATCCAGGATGAAGTGCTCGAGAACAAACTGCAGTGCAGCCCGATCGTCTGCAAAGACGGGGCTCGCTTCCGGCAGCTTCTTATGAATCGGCGCCTCATAGTTGTGGCGCACGTTCTTGGCGTGGCTTTCCCGCAGCTCCGCGCCTATCTTCCTGTAAATGTCCTCCTGAACCAGCGCCCGTCCGGACATCCACGGCGGGAGCAGCGCCGTCTGCTTTTCCGGGGGAAGGTAGTGGCCCAGAATCAGCAGAGGTCCCACCGATCCGACGGGCAACCAGGGTTCGAGCTCCAGGTCAGGCCACACGGAGAGCAAGTCGCTCCAATTCTGATAAGCGCGGAGCAGATCGACCGGCACCCGCCGCATCCCAAGGGGCAGGGGCGTGATTCCGTAGGTGTCGAAAAGACGCTCGAAATCCATCCGTCCTTCTTCCGGCAACGGGTCGGCGCCGATCGGTGAAGCGGTTTTCACCGCCGGCCGGTCGGCTTCGAGCGTTAGGGTCTGTGCCATGGCGGTTAGGCCCTAAGGCCGCCAGAAGTTCCTCAGGGAAAAGGTGGACCGGTGCGCCGCTTCGCCCTCGGAGCTGAAGTCGAACACCAGGTTTGTCGCGCTCACTTCGCGCAAAACGACATTGGCCCCCGAGATGAGGGGGACCGATGCGCCGCTCTCCCCATCCGGAAAGTCGAGTTCGTCCCCGACGCGGAAAACCTGGTCGCCGATGATCACCTGGCTCATGCCAATATTGGCGGCATATATGACGCCCGATACCCCTTTGCGGCCGACGGCCTCTGCGACGGCTTGTTCCGTGACTGCGGAACTTTTCTTTTGCCCGGAAAACTCCACGGTCGTCTCAATTTTAAAGGGATTAAAAAAGGTGTCGGGGAGTTCCTGTGCCTTCTTGTAGTCGGGTCCGATCAGGGAGATCAACTTGGCCAACTCGGCACTGCTGAGTGCGGGGCTGGCGGGAGGCGCCGCCCCAAAAACGAGGCCGGCGGGTAGGAGGAACAGAAGGGCTGTCCTGAAGGCCGGCCCAAACCGGCCGGTTGCGGGACCGGCGGGCGACCCGATGGCCGGTTCCCGGACCACGCCGAAATCTGAAAAGGATGATTTGGGTGAGTTCATTCGGAATCGAATTTGCGCGGAAATACGAACTGCACGGCCAGGGCGAGCGAATTTGCGTTGGTCGTGTAGGAAATCTGCTCAACCCGCCCCAGGGGGAATGTGCTTTCCACGGCCCCGAGCCAGTTGAGGGTGCGGGGAAAATCGCCCGCCACCGTGATGTTCACGTTCTGCACGGACGTATGGCGGCCGTTGAAAAAGTAATTCTTGTTGAGCGTGAAATTCTTGCCGGAAGGCGAGAGCAGGTTGTTGACCGCCAGGGTATCCAGGCGGCCGAAGACCTGTTCGATGTTGTTTTCAACCTGGAGCTCGGCCGTCCATGTCTCAAGAAAGCGATCGGCCTGGACGCTGTTCTCCTTGACGGTGGTGGCCGCCTGTTGCACAGACTCCAGTTGCCTGCGGGCCAGGGTTGCCTCGCCCCGGGCGGATGCGAGGTCGTCGGCGGCCCTGCTGATCCGGCTGAAGCTTTGCAGCATCTCGAACAGGAACAAGGCGCTCAACAGCAGAACAAGGATGGAGGGGATCGTGTAGTTTTTCATGACTCTCCGGGCTTCGGCATGTTGAGGAGGTGCTCATAGCGGAACCCCTGTGGAACGAGCGTTTCCTTGAGATCCACGGTGCTATACCCCATTCGCCCGAAAAGGGCGGAGATCCGCTGAAAGATGCGGTTGGCGGCGGAGGGTTCGCCCAGGACCACGACGACGAGGCGCATCTGCGGCTGCCCTTCCTGGCGGGTAAGCGACAGGCTGTCCACGCGGGCCAGGGGTTTGCCCTCCCTGAGGGCCTGCTCCGTCGCCCCTTCGATTTCCTTGGTGATATCGACGAGCAGGGCTTGGGTCGGAGGGCTGATCAGGAGCCAGTTGCAAAGGGCGGAGGCGTTCTCCGCCCTGGTTTGCGCGTCGTGAATCACGCCATCGCTGCGCTTCTTCATTTGGTCCACCATTTCGGTTTGCTTTTTGAAGCCATCGGCCATCCGCGAGGCCTGGGCTTGCCGGACGGCGTTGATTCCGGTGAGCGCCACACATGCCGCGAACGAGGTCCAAAGAATGAAGGGAACGATCCGCAGGCTCATCGGAGCGAACGGCCGCACGACCCTTTCGCCCGGATACAGGTCGTAGGCGAGGCGCGGCTTGTCGCTGCAGCAGGCCAGGAGTGCCGGTTGCGGCTGGTCCTTCAGCGGAGCAATGACGGTTGTGTCGATCCCCCGGGCTTGGATCATCGACTCAATGTCAATTCCGCTGGAGTTGATGAGAATCACCCGGCCGCCCGCCTTGAGTTTTCCGACTCGTTCCTCAATAGCCTGATTGAGCGCCGCCTCCTTGAGTCCCACGTCGAAAAGCGGCCGGCCGAGGGATCCTTCGGCGACCGGCAGGTAGAAGAGGGATCCGCGGTCAACGAAAAGAAGCTCAGCCTCGCGCCCAACCTCCGACCAGAAATTCCCGAGGACATGAATGACCAGGCTCGACATCCCGCAGTGCAATCTCGCGATCCCGAGTTCGGCCTTGGCCGCCAGCGCGACGGCCGTGTTGATTTCGCTGCTCCTGTGGGCAAAGATCACCGCAAAGTTGTGTGTCGGGTGGAAGGCAACGGAATGCCGGCAGCCTTGGGTGGGAGGCTCTCCCAGGATCCGTTCGGGATTGTCCCGCATGAGCAGGATCGCCTCTTCGTCGTTTTCAGGCCGGGCAGCGCGCGATGAAACGACGGCGGTGTAGCCGGTGGCCAGGTTCAGCAGGCATTCGCGTGCCTTGTGGCGTTCAGCCAGCATGCGGAGAAAGGTCGCGTCCACATCCTCTCCGCCCGTCGGATTGAAGACCGCATCGCCAAAGCGGGGCACGGCACCCGCAAATGAAACCGGAACGACATCGATTCCATCCTTGTAGATCGTGACCGCCAGGAGAGAACGCTTCACAAAGCGTTTGGCCAGCGGAACCGAAGTGTCGATGGGATCGGGGGCGAACGCGCGCCCCAGGGCAAGGTCTATCGATTGCTGGATCATAATGCGTTGGGTGGTGGCCGGAATTCCGAGGGAAGGGCATCTTCATTGACGGCACGATTCAGGCTGTCCTCGAATGTTTGCATGCCCTCGGCGCGATGGCTCTGGATGTCGCGGCGGAGCCGCTCCAGGTGACCCTCGCGAATATTGGCCGCTATTCCCAAGTGTTTGCCCTCGTAGCTGAGGTTGAACATTGTCTCGTGCACGGCGACGAGGAAGCCGTTTTCAGGATTTCGTATTAGCTTCTGGGCTAGAACCATGCGGCAGGCGGTGGACAGGTTGGCCAGACACCAGTCAGCGCGCTCCTTGGGCAGTTCGGCGACATAGGAAGCCAGGGTGGCGGGCACGTTTTCGCCGTGGATCGTCGCGACCACCAGGAGACCGATAAGGGCAAAACGGAGGCATTTCTCGGCGGATTCGGCGCCACGGATTTCACCGATGCTCACAGCCGTTGCGTTTTGGCGTCTCACTTCCAGGAGCGCCGTCTCATAGCTTTCACACGAGGTGTCCAGCTCGCGCATGGTGAACATGCTGGGTCCAAGGCGCGTAGGGTAGACGAATTCGATCGGATCCTCGATCGCTACGACGCGGTGAGGCTGCTGTGCCGCAAGATGGAGCCAAAGGGAGGAAACGGTCGTGCTCTTGCCCGAGCCCATCTGGCCGGACACGAGAACAAGCCCGCCGCGAATCTTGCAAAAGGTCGATACAACCGCAGGGGGCACGCGCAGTTGTTCGGGCGGGGGAATCGAGATCGCGGGCAGGCGGAGCGTGATTTCGCGCCCGCCGAGCGACCGGTAATAGGAGACACGAAAACGCCAGGCCCCGAATGCGAAGGCCGGCTCGTAGGCCCGCAGGCCCAGTTCGGGCATGGTGCCCGCGAACATCAATCTCACCAAATTGTCGAATTCGGCTACGGTTATCTTCTCTGGCACGAATTCCAGCCGCCTTCCAATCATCATCGCGACTTCACCCGTTTCGCGCATGAAGAAGTCACTCAAGCCCTTACGGCCGCAATTGGCTTCGAAGAATCGGGACCACTCCATGCTACCGAGTATAGCATGGGAAAAGGCGCGAGAACCCGGCTGGCTCCGGGCTAATTGAGCGGGAAAGAGGTGGCCGCGCTGCTCGATTGGGAGGGCGACCCGTTGTTGACCTCTGTGCGCGGGGCCCCGGTGTTGCCGTTCAGACTGATTACGACGGGCGTATTGGGAGAGAGTGGAGCGGTGTTCGAAGTTACGAAATTCGGGGCTGACAAGGGGATCTGATCGGCGGCCAACGAGTAGGTCATGACCGCCGAGGACAAGATGCGCTGGTCGGATGAGACCGCAGCAACCCGCAGCGCGACGCTCGGTCCGAAGAGTGACTGGTCGGGAACAAACGGTCCGCTGTAGGATGCAGCCGTGGGAGATATCGTTGGATCGGAGCCGTCGAGCGTGTAAACGATGACGTAACCATCGATATTTTCTGAGAGCACGATGCCGGTCGCATCGGGTGAGGCGAGGTCGCCGATGGTGAAGCCGTAGAGGTTCGATCCCCGGTCGTCGGCGCGCCCATAATTGACACTGAGCTGCATGGAGTAACTGGCAGAAACGCCCGCACTCGCAGCATACAGGGGATCCGGGTTGAAGGCTGCGATCGTGAGCGTGGCTGGAAACGTGGCCGGCGTCCAAGCTGGATTGTTGTCCCACAACGGGCTCGATCCGGTGGGGGTGGTGCCGTCGGTGGTGTAACGATACACGGTGCCCGACGGATTCGAACTTGGCAGCGTCGCAATGTTGTTCACGGGAAACGTCGCGTTGGTGAGGTCGCCCGTCACATTGAAGATAGGGGGCGCGAGCTGGATCGCATTGGGCGCCGTTGGCGCCGCAGGTCCCGTGGTTTCAATCGCAAACCCTATACCGGCGCCGCGCGACTGCTCATTTCCGGCGGAGGCGACCGAATAGTTCAAGGCATCGACGCGCACCGACCCGGCGAGGCTGCGCTGCGCGCCGACAGGTTGGGTGACGGCGTTGCTTTCAAAGGCTGCGTTCAGATTCTGTCCGCCGGACGCTGCGGCGCCCGTGATCGTCTGGCCTTGGTTGATCGCGCTTGCCATCGGGTTGGCAACAAGGGTCGGGTCGATTCCCTGCAAGGTCACCTGCGACTGGAATGTGGCGTAGGAATTCTGCTGGTTTGTGGAGGCGGCCGCGATCTGGTGATCGTGCATGGCCTTGCCGATGTAAAGGATCCCTGAGGTGGCTGCGCTGAAAAGGAGGATTGCGCCGACGAGTTCGATCGTCGAGAAGGCTTTAGCATTGGAGTTCATCGGGTTGCGTTTGTCGAGACTAGCAGCACACGGGGGGCGAGCGGCGCAATGGCGCTTTTGACCGCCGCGCTGTCGGCGACGGTTATGCCGAGCGAGCCAAGCGGGCTTGCCGGTCCGTAAAATGAGAAATGGCCGAACCAGGTTACGTTGCCCGAGGCGATGGTGGTCGGGTCCAGAAAGAGGGCGCCCTCGATTTGGGGAGCGCCGCTGAATTGGACGTTTGCATTCTCGAAATAGTAGATGACGGGCCGGTTGTTGCTGCCCGTGAAGGTGACCGGCGTGCGCACTCCCGAGGTGTTCCGGACGAGGAGAATGAAGGGCAGGCCGGAGGCAGGGCTGCCGGTGATCGAGACGCTTCCGGTACCGTTCGGATCGACGATCGCGACGATCGATGCGTTGACGGCGCTGCAGTCCACCGTGATCGAATTGCCGCTGGGAGCGACGGTGATGCCGGGGAATGGCTGCAGGTTCGAGGGATCAAACGACGTGGAAAAATTGTAGATGGCGTTGGGGGCGGTCAGGGCGGTGCTGAGCAATGCGTCCTGATAGGCCGGCGACCAAAGGTACTCATAGGCGTTCCAGGAAAAACTGACCGCGTTTCGATATTGGTAGGGCAGCTTTTCGGCACTCGAGGATGCGAAAAGGTCCGGATAGGCCGTCGGATCGTTGGCGGGGTTGTTCGAGGATGTGACGAGACACGAAACATCGGGCCCGAAAAATCCGGGGGGAACGGCCGGGGCGGAGGAAGGGATGGTTCCGGTAATGGGCAGGCCATAGGCTATAACGTCCACGTTCGTCAGCGGAACGGTGAATAGGTCCGCGTTAACGACATAGGTCCGATTGTCGGCCGGCGATGTGCTGCTTGTCCTGTCAAACGTCACGGTCAGGCGCCCCATATCGGCGACCGGCCCGAGCATGCAGAGGGAGGTGAACAGGCCGCCCATGCCGGCGACGGGACGGGTGAACGCCGATGCGGAGAAGTAGCCTGGCTGTGAACTGTTGGGCGGGGCTCCGAAGGGGAAAAACGAATTGGCGGGCACGCTTGGAACCGGGGATCCCGGGTCGATGGCGATCGTTACGCCGGAGCTTAAGGTCATGCTCGAAAGCCTGTTCTGGATTTCCTGCTGCAGCGAATTATGGCTGTTCGCGATCGCCGTCTCCCCGATGGCAAGGATGCTCTCCTTCACGGTCTGGGCGATTCCGTTCTTTTCGACCACTTGCGAGCTGAAAGTGTCATAGGCATCGCTCGTTGCGCTGACGGCATAGTTCAGCTTGAAATTTGCGACGAGGATCATCACCGAGACCATGGCGAACAGGAGGACGGCAAAGCTTGCCATGCCCCGTTGGGATCCGAGCGGGCGCTTCCCGCGGCCACCGGCCGAAATCTTTGCGGAAACGGTCTTCATCGGAGCTGCGGCAGAAAGTAGATGAATCGGGAAAGGGGCGAGATCGGGGAGCCGGTATCCTGGCCCGCAAGAGTGTAGGGATCTGCGAAGACGATGCGCGCCGGCCCCTCCTGGTCGCGGCTCCACGCCGAGTCCGCGCGGTACCAGTAGTGGGTCGCCCCGGGAGGCATGGACCACACATCCTCGGCGGCGGCGTAATAGAATCGGTACGCGTAGGTGGGCCCGGTTCCTCCGGCCGCGTTTGGAGTCAGAACGGGAAGGCCCGAGGACCAGTCGACGGCCTGGTGGGTGACCTCGTACAGCGCGACGTTCTGCCCGTTGATCGCGGCCGTATAGCGGCGCTGCTGGGTGATCGAGGTGATTTGCGAAAGTCCCTGGATTGTCAGGATCGTGAAGTCGGCAGGGTCCGGATTCGGGGTCAGGTATGCGGCAAACTGGGAGCTGTTGACCTGCCGCTGGTCCCAGGACGAGAACGACTTGAATCCATCGCCTCCCGCGACAGCAGGCAGGTTCGTATCGATGAAATTCTCCGCAAGGGCGCTCGACGGCCCGGTCGGGTCGAAGGCGGGATGGCTGCGCGTCCCGCCGAGTACGATCACATTGTCCGCGGCGTCGACCGCGTTTGAAAAGGCTGCGTGAAGATCGATCGCCTGGTGGAAATCGTCAAAGCTCGGAGCCTGCGCATACACCTCGTTATTATAGGCGACGGTTGGATGCGCCTGTTGGCTGAACAGGCCGCCCATCGCGTACGTGAGGGCGCCCATGACGAGCGCGGACACGACTAGGGCTCCTATCGCCTCGACGACTGAAAGGCCTGAAATCGTACTGCGGTCCCGTGCCGCCCGGGCATCCCGCCGGATCGGTCGCAGGCCGGTCTGGCGAAGTTCCCCCCGGCATCCGGCCTTGCGCTCAGATGAAACCGGTTTCATGGCAGAACGCCGGCCTCAGTAGGGCACGGCGCCGTTGGCTCCGGTGATGAGGACCTTGGTGCTCAGCGCCGCACCCAGGGTGAAGGAGTAGCCGACCGGCGCATAATTCGCCAGTGTGGGAGCCGCAAAAGGCACGTAAACGGAGATCAGTTCGTACTTCAATTCCGAGCTGCCGGCATTGGACCAGTTCCCCACCGCATTGGCGACGCGCAATTGATAGGTCTGTTGCGCCTGATTCAGGGCCTGGGCGATGCTGATCGCCTGCTGGTCCTGCCCGGCTTGGCGCAGGCCGGTGATGGCGGGAGTGGCCAGGCTGGCCATGACTCCCACCAGAACAATCATGCCGATCCCCTCGACGAGGGTGAGGCCGGATTGCCGGGCCCCTCTCGGGACCCGGCAGGGCCAAAACCCACCCACAGCCAACATTCTTTTGAACATCAGGGGAAAGGTTGAACGGGCATTTGGAATCACCCGGATTGGGGGTTCCAGCGGGCCTTACGGCGCGTCACCCTTCGTATGGGAGAACGTGACGATGCCGTTTGCGGATTGGGAAACGAGGTAGTTCTTGTTCCCGGCGCCGTCGGTGACGACGTTGACGTTCGGAGTCATCTGGTAGGAGATGCCGGCCTTGTCCGTGATGCCCGTGTTCAACACACCGACCGCGGTTGTGGCGTCGGACGGAGTCGTGCTCATGGAGCCAAACACGGTCAAATCGCCGCCGCCCGTGGCATAGGAATTGGCCAGCGTGCTCAATGTTACGGCGTTCTGGTCGCCTGTGTTGCTGTTGGCGGTCGTGACCAGCCCGGAGATGTAGGTGGCGCCAAGGGCACCGAGGATGCCGATGACAACGATGATACCGACAAGTTCGGCGGTGCTGAGACCGCGAATGAGGCGATTCCCGCCCGTGCGCGTGCGATTTCGATACAATAGCTTATGAATGAGTTGCATAAGACCTTTCTTGGGTTCGAGTTTTGGTTTTTGGACTACAGTTGCGAATTCAAGTCTAACACGCAGGGGGCGATACCTGCCCCTGACTTCAGTTTTTTTTTGCTGGGTCAAAAGAAGGCCGAGTAACACGACAGAAACCGGTCTACGACAGGGTGAAGCGCAAGGAAGTAGGCTGCAGCCGCCACGGCCAGCATCGGTCCGAAAGGGAAATGCGCACCCCATCCGAGTTTTCCTTCTTCGCCTTGGGAGGACTCGACATGGAACAGCTGCACCGCGTTTCCCCCGAAAATGCGCCGATGGATATCAGCCGCGACAAGCGCCACGGCGCCCACGAGGGCGCCGCCGAACAGGCTGAATACGGACCCCTGCCATCCGCAAAAGGCGCCGATCGCGCCAAGGAATTTCACGTCTCCGAAGCCGAGGACCTCCTTGTCGAGGATCCACTCCCCGATGACGGCAATCCAGAGTGCCAATGAGGAACCGATCGCCAGGCCGAGGACCGCGGCGGCGAAAGAACGCGCGCCTCCGAAGGAGGAGTTTGCCCCGATTCCGTGCAGTGCCGGCACGAATGCCGACAAGGCAACGCCGGCCAGAGCCAGCCCGATCGTAAAGACATCGGGTATGATCATATGATCGAGGTCGATTGTGGAGGCTCCGATGAGGGCCAGGACGAAGAGGCCGCCGCAGGCCGCCTTGGCGGGAGGGAAAAGCTCCCAGCAGGCCAGGAATGCAAGGCCGGCCAGCAGTTCGATACCGAGCGCGCGCCGGGACCGGGTGCCCCTGGGACGGGCGAAATGGCCGACGACGGGCAGGCGAGTCACCCAGCTGCCTCCGTTTTCCAGGCTGTAGTAGTGGGATGAAGGGAATCCAGCGGCCTGCGCCATGTGTCGGATCATGCGACCCAGGAGGCGGCCCAGCCATGCCCCCGCCAGCATCATCAGCACGGCGCCCGCCCACCCGTGCGCGAAAAAGATGAAAGCGGGAAAACTCATGGTCTCCACCAATTCTAACAGGAATCCGGCCCTTTCGGGCGGCGGGTGATTCGCACAGTGGCGGTAGCCTTGCCGCGGGGATCCTCCCCCGGCGCAGGGCACTCCGCTTTCACCTGGGCCATGAACCGGCGCGAGGTGACTGCCACGCTTGGGTCCGGAAACGCCCCTGCAAGGGAGTGCGCGCACTCCATTGGCGTCTGGATGAGAAAACGTGTGCCGTCCTCGGCTGTGAACCAGTGCATGGCGTTGCAGGAAGGATAGCAGCCCGAACGCCGTGGAAGCCAAACGGCCTTACCTTTGCGCGCAATTTTCGCTGTTATACTCGAGCCATGTTCAAGCTGTCCCAACTTTTCGCCGCGAGCCTCCTACTCCTGTCGTTGCCGCTGCGGGGCGCCGATGCGGCTCAGACCGGGTCCGCGGGATCGGGTTCGGAAATGCTGCCCACGGGGGCAACCGGTGAAACCGAGGAACTTGCGCGGCTCCACGCGATGCCCGCAAATCACATTCCGCTGAAGGGCGCGACCCTGGCGAGCGCGATCCGGCTGCTGGCTCAGAACGCCCGCATGTCCTACATGGCGCCGGCGGATGCCGAGTTCGCCGAGCGAATCACAAGCGATGTGATGATGAACCCCTTCGATTTGCTCCAGGTGCTGGGCGACAACTACGGCTTCGGCATGGAGTACCGCCGCGGAGTCTGGCGGTTCTACCGGATCAATTTCAACGAGGTCGTGAGCAAGGCCTACACCATCCGGTTCAACAATCTGCAGCAAGTGACGATTCAATCTTCGAGCATCAACGGCCAGCTCGCCGCAGCCGGCGGATCCTCCAATGGGATGGGGGGGGGGCTGAGCGCCAGTTCGTCGTCAGCCGCGCAAGCCGGCCGGGGCACCTTCAGTTCGAAACCCGACAAGATCATCGAGGACATAAAGAAGATTCTTAGTCTTCCGACTGTGGGCGTGGCGACTCCCTCCCTCGATGGCAGTCCGGGCATTCCGGGCGTCGGTGGCGACCAGAAACCCCAGGAGGCGCCCAAGGTCGAGCCGATCTGGAATCCGGAGACGAGCCAGATTTTCGTCGTCGCGACCCGCCAGCAGCATTCGCTCATTTCCGCCTATTTGAAGGCGGTCGACCGGCCCCAGAAGCTTGTCCGGATCGCCGTCAAGTTTGTCGAAACCTCGCGCAACCCGCAGCAGTCGCTCGGGGTGGACTGGTCGCAGACATTTCTCGGATCCGGAGGACCGATCACACTGGCAGGATCCAACCTCCAGAAGTCCAACTCCACTACAACCACGGTTTCGACCGTCCCAGCCCAGGTGCTCGGCAACGGCACGACGATCACGACCTCAACGACTTCGGGCGTGACCAATGGATCCACCGGTGCGGGCGGCACGAGCGGATCGGGGACAACGGGAATCGGATCGACGGCCAACGCCCTGGCCACGGCGGTCGGCCTCGGCCACTATTTCCCGACGACCCTCCTTTCGGCTCCCGCCTTCCAATGGACGGTCCAGGCGATCGCCTCGGACAAGTACAGCTCGATCGTCCAGGATCCGGTTATTTACACAACGAACAACCGGGAGGTTTCCTTCAAGTCCACAACGCAGCAGCCGGTTCAACAGGGGACGACCACGATCGGTTCGGCCACCGCGGCCACGACGACTTCGATCGCCTACATCGATGTCGGAACCGAAGTGACGGTGCTTCCCTGCATACTGCCGGGCAGCGGCCCCAATCGGGAGCTCGTGCAGCTGAATCTCGCCATAAATGTCTCCTCCATCGTGGGCACGCAAGTGATCAACGGGAATCCGTATCCGATCACCAGTTCGCGCACATACTCCTATTCCGTCTCGGTTCCGGCGGGCCAGACCCTCGCGATCGCCGGCCTTGAGGATCGCGAGCGACAGACGACCAGCAGCAAGGTTCCGATCTTCGGAGACATCCCGCTTATCGGATACGCATTCAAGAACAAGGTCGACAGCACCGTGCGAACCACGCTGATTGCGTTCATAACGCCGGAGCTTGTCCAAACCGAAGGCGCGGACGTCGCGGCTCCGCTTCCCGGATACCGTCACCGGGTCTTTCAGGGAAGCCCCACCGAGAGCATGAAGGATGTGGACCTGAGCCTTGAAGGGCTGCCCTACGACATCTCGGCGCTTGAGAAGTGCGCCACGGGCTCCAACAAGGATGCGGTCCTGAACCGCCTTGCGCAGATCGATGTCGAGCTTTCCCTCATGGACGTGCGGCTGGGAGAGCTTCGTCTTGCCGACAGCCTGACGGGTCATGAGGCAACGCTTGTCGCCCGCGACCGCGACCAGCTTGACTCGGCCCGTACGACGGTGTCGGCGCTGCGCGCCGACTAGGTACACTCTTTTTTTTCGGTTTCCAATCTGCTGAGGATATGCTCTGCGGAGGAGTAGCTGCCTCTTCCGCCGTCTCTTGGCCGTCATCTGGCCGGCATCAGCCGGCGGGTCTTGGCGGCCTGCATTGATGGCGGATCTGGGGATTGGCAGCTCCCGACGAAGCAGGGCATATCCTCAGCAGATTGGGATGCCTTTCGCCCGCTGCGGTCTTGCGGTTTGCGCCTTTCCGGCGTGGAATCCGTTCCTCCGCAACATGAGCCTGCGCAACCCCCGACTGCTCCTATTGGTCGAAAGTCCCGATCTCGGGGGCATTCTCAAACTCGCCTTGGGAGAGTATGAATTGGAATGGCACGCGGAACCGGGCGGGGCGGGCGATGCCTTTCGGCGCCGTTCCTTCGACTTGGCGATCGTTGACCTGGGGTTCGGGGGGCGGCCTGCGGGCCTGGCGTCGATCCGCGGCTGGAGGGCGGCCGGAGCCGATTTTCCGATCGTTGCGATTTCCGACCTGCCGCAGCCGTCGCTGGCGGTCGAATCCCTGGACGCGGGAGCTGACGATTTCCTGCGCAAGCCGTTTCACCACGAGGAGCTTCTTCTCAGGATCCGAAAGCTTCTTGCCCGGAGCGGGCGCGCGGTGCCCGTGCGCAAGGCGGGCGGGGTTCTTCTCGGGCGGTCAGCCTTTGTCTTTGGCGGGGCCACGGTCACGCCAAACCTCATGATCCGGTTTCCGGACGGGGTGGAGGAGAAGATCAGGCCGAAACATCACGGGATCCTGCAGATGTTTGCCGAACGGGCGGGAGGCCTGGTGCTCAAGGACGAACTGGTGAAGCGCGTGTGGGGCTCGGACGCCAGCGACGCCGGCCATTCGGTCAACGAATACGTCTCGACCCTCCGGCGCCTGTTTGTCCGGCACAAGGTCGATTTCAACGGCCTCGTGACCAGTGAACCGAAGGCGGGCTGGCGGATCGCCGCGTCGGCGGCGGGGCCCGCCCCCGATCCAGAAACATGACTTCCGATCCGGTCATTCTCATCCTCGAGGACGAGCGGGCCCAGATCCTGACCCTGCGATCGCAGCTCGCGGGGCTCGGCAATCTGGTCGAATTCACGGACCCGGAAACCGCCCTCGATTACGCCCGCGGCCACTCGTGCGACGCGGCGATCGTCGATGTGCGGATGCCGCGCTCGACGATGGACGGCCTGGCCTTCCTGAGGGCGCTGCGCGAGTTCGACAGGGACCTTGCGATCATCATCCGCACGGCGAGCGAATCCGACCAGATCGCCGACAGGGCGATCGAACTTCGCGCGATCAAGCGGGCGGTGAAATCAAAGACGACGCTGGCCGAATTGCGGAGCTGCACCCAGGAAGCGATTCGCGAGACCCGGGAGCGCCGCGAGACGACGCGCAACGCCCGGGACACGGAGGCCACGAAGACGAAGCTCGTCGAGGCCCTTGGCTCCTACGATCTGCGGCTGGCGGCGGCCGACGTCCACCGCGGGCTGGTCCACGCCCTGCGCAGCCGCCTGACGGCGCTGTCCGCGCTCGCCTCGGTGCTCCGGGACGACGCGGCGGCCAGCGGGAACCGCTCCTTTGCCGACCATGCGCGGCGTTCGGCCGAGCTCGTGGGAGGCATGGTCGATTCCGTCAATGCCTTCCTCGACGGCCCCTTTGGGGACGGGAGCGAGGCGTCGCGGGCCGCCGTGAACGTGTGCCTCGCCGCGATCCGCCAGTTTTTCGCGGGCGCGGAGCGTTGGTCCGCGGAAGGCAAGCGGCTGGCGGTGCGGGATCTCATGAGCGACACCCTGGTCGAGGTGGCGCCGCTTGAGCTTGTAAACGGGCTCAGGCACCTCGTGGAATTCTTCCTCCTGCGGGCGCCCGCATCGGGCGAGGTGTCGCTCGTCGCGGCGATTGTGCATTCGGCCGCGCAGATGGGCGAGCGGCTGCAAAATGCAGGCTGCGTCCTGAACCGCGAAGCGCTCCGTCTGGAGCGGCCGTACGTGGTTCTGCGCGTCTCCGGCGCCATGCCTTCGGTCTCCGTGGATGAGGTCCGCGACGCCTTCGTTTTCGGCGTCGAAAGCGGGCGGACCGGCAACCTCAATGTGCTCGCGCTTGTGCTGACGGCCGTCCGCGGCGGCGCGCTGGTGGGCCGCACGGCGGCCGGGCACATTCATGTCGAGGCGATCGTCCCCGTGGCCGTATGAGCAAGCAATGCCCAGGCAGCAGGCCAAAGGCGGACCCGGGCCTTGCGCGGGACCGTCTCGCAGCCGTGGGTTTCATCGCCTCGCTCCTCAGCCACCGCGCCCGCAACAAGCTGGCGACAATCCGAGCCGCGCTCGAACTGCTCCACGCCGGCATGGAGAAGAACATGCCGCCGGAGTACCGGGCGGCGCTCCTGCAGGAGATGGACGCCCTCGTGGGCGACTTCAACCTCGGCGTCGACATGGTCCGCTGCGAATTCGGTTTGCTTGAGGATTTGTCCGCGCAGGCGGTGATCGACAGCGTGCTGGAGGAATTCGGGCCGGCCGCGCAGCGCTGTGCCATAAGGCTCGAGCACCGTTTTGATCCGGAGGTTGACCGCGTTTGGGCCGATCGCAGGCTCCTGCGGCTCGTTCTTCTGAACCTTCTTCGCAATTCGCTCCAGGCCCTGGAGGGCGTTGATGCGCCCGCGATCGCCGTGCGCACAGAATCGGCGGACGGCCGCTGCGCCGTGGAAGTGAACGACAACGGCCCGGGCATTCCCGCCGGGTTTTACGAGCGCATCTTTGTCGAATCCGTGACGGGCTGGGGCGGAACGGGGCTCGGCCTCATGCTCTGCCGGGACGCGATGACGGTAATGGGTGGAGGAATTCGATACGCCACGCCGAAGGGCGCTGCGGGCGCGCGGTTCCGCCTGGATTTCGCGGCCGGGATGCGTGCTTCCTAACACATTGGGGCATAGTTGAGCACGGGATGCCGTGGGGTGAAATCCCGTTCCGGGAAGGGGTGAAGTACCCAGGCCCTTTTGAACGGGATTTGAACAGAAAGAATTTCACACGGCGGAGCGTTGGCCCGTTCGTTTGCCACAGGAACACAAATGCCATCGCCCGTTCGGCAGAACCCCTCCACCGCTCATCTGCACGCCGCCTACGCGAGTGCGGCGGTGTTCGAGTGAACCTCCGAAGCGCCAGGCCGGCACGCACCGCCATGTCCAACATCCAGTTCAGCGACGGAATGAAACTTCTTCTGCAGCGGAATCCCGCGCTACCGGCGGCCCGGACGCGCGAGCTTGGCGCGGCTTTCCACCTGGCCCAGCAGCGCGCGTGCGCCCCGCTCGCGGCGCTCCGGTACCCGCTCGAACGGGTGGCGAGCGAACTGAAGGCCGGCCATCTCGCATTTTTCCGCGAAGGATCGGACCGGGACCAGAAGGCGGGTTCCGGAAAGAAGAGCTCCTACCGCTTTGCGGGAATCGCTCCGAGCCACATCGAGGAGTTGGAACGCAGCCTGGCCGACGTGCGGGAGGGGCGGCTCACCGCGGAACAAGGCACCGCCTGGCTGGCGCGATTCCTGATGCGTTTTACGTTTGACGTCATCGAACAGGTGGCCGTGCGCATATACCCGGCTCCGTTCGGGGGCGAAAGCGCCTGCGGGAACAGCGGATCGGAAGGCTTTGCCCAGCCGAGCCCGGCGCAATTGCGCAAAGAACTGGACGGGGCGCTTGCCGAGGCCCGCCGGATCCGCGACGAGATTCTCGTAGGAAACCTTCTTCTCGTCGCGAAGATCGTCCTGGGGCGCGGCCGGTTCCACCCGTCCGTCGTCATGGACGACCTGTTTACGGCGGGCACGGATGGCCTCATGATCGCGATCAGCCGTTACGATTCGACGGTAGGCCAGTTCAGCACATATGCGACGCCGTGGATCAAGATGGCGATCGACCGGTACGTGGCCAAGACCTCGCATGTGATCCGCCTTCCGATCGGGCTTCAGGAAAAGGTGCGGCGGGAGCGCCGGCAGGGCGGCGTTGGCGCGGGGCAGACCGCGTCGCAGGCGCTTGTGCCGGAGGTCCAATCGCTCGAGGATCCGGTGCCCGGTTTCTCCGAGGGCGAACTGCGGCTTGAGGACGTTGTGGCGGACACAGCGGTTTCGCAGCCGCGGGAAGCCGCGGAAAATGCGGATATCGCCGGGATTCTGCATGAACGCCTGGGCAAGCTCGACAGCCTTAAGCAATTCGTCATTTCGATGCGCAGCGACATCGGCGACGCCGCGTCGATCGGCGTTCGGCTTTTCAGGGAGGAAATGGCCCTTTCGGGTGCCCGGGGCCGGGCGACCGCGGCAGCGGCCTCGCAGTGTGTGGATGAGCCTGCCCGGATCAGGATGATCGGCAGCGCAGGTGATCGCCCGACGGCCGAGGAGGCCGCCTTGGCAATGGAGCTGGCCATCGCAGTTTGAGAAATCAATCAGTCGGAGGCCCGGGCGGATCCCTTTTGCGGGTCCGGCTGGAACCCGGGCTCCGGCACCGTCAATCGGCATGCGCGAAGAAAGCTCAGGCACATTTGCCCTTTCCCCGGACCGGATCTTTGAGGATCAGAACTTCAACATTCGCCTGTTTTTTGGCGACATCGACTGCCTTGCCATCCAGCTCATGACGGAAGGCCAGCGCGAACCGATCAAGGTTCGGCAGGAAGGCGACCGATTTTTCGTGGTGGACGGCCATCGGCGGCAAAGGGCCTTTGCACGCTCGCGGTCCCTGCGCATTGCGACGGATGGCCCGAAATACCTCGTCTTTGAGGGCGATTCCATCCTTTGCGAGGCGGCCGGACCCCGATGCCCCGATTTCGACCCGGATAAGATCGACTGCCGCCTGGTCGAGGGATCGGTGACGGACGAGGAGCTGTTTGCCTCGCAGCTCATCTACAACTGCGGGAAACCGTTCACGCTCCTGGAAAGGATGCTGTTCATTTCGCGGCTGGGCAGGCGGAGCGGTTACACAAAGGAACAGCTGGCCCTGAAGGCCGGCGTTTCGCGGACATCGGTGACAAACGCCCAAAATTTGAATGCGGCCGATCCGAGGCTCTTGGACTGCGTGCGCGAGGGAACCATCTCTCAAAAACTCGTCTTGCGCCTGCTCCGGTCGTTTCCGGCGCAATTGCAGATTGCCAAGGTGGCGGCGGCCAGGGCCGTGGCGGAACGGCATCACCGGGCAAAGCTGCTGCCAAAGGATTTCGAATGGCCCGGGCAGGGCGGAGACGGACGGGTCCAACCGGCGGTAGGCGAAACAGCGGCGAATGACGGGGATCCGGCGGACGGCGAAGCCCGGGTCGACCGCGTGCGCGCGCGCTTGTGCGCGCTAACTGTGCGTCTGGCCGACGCAGTTCGATTTGCGCCCAACCCGGTGGCTCAGGACCGGCTCGGCACGCTTACGCTCATCCACCTCTACGCCACCGGCAAACTCAGTTATGCCCGGCTGGAGGCGCACTTGTTCGGGAGAGAATGACCGTTCAAGCGAGCCGGGATGCGGTGGCAAGGCCGGCGGCGGACAATTCGCTCTCGAGCCTGTCGACCTCGGCCTTGAGTTCGGTGTTCTCGACGATCAGGCGGTGCCGCTCGGCGGCATCGCGGATCGTGGCGATCAGCTCATTTCGGAGCCATGGCTTGGAGATGAAACGGTAAATGTCGCCGCGTGCGATTGCATCCACCACTTTCGAAGGGTTGAGGACGGCCGTCAGGAGAATCCGGGAGGTGTTTGGCCTTATTCGCCGGCATTCGGCCAGGAAATCGAGTCCCATCATGTCGGGCATCTTGTGATCCGAAATGATGACCGCGAAGTCGCGTTCGGCCACGAGGGGAAGGGCCTCCAGCGGGCCGGAGCAGGCGTCAACCCTGAATTGCTCCCTCTCGAGGGTCACCTTGAGGGTCGCCAGCACCATGGGGTCGTCCTCGACGACGAGGAGACTGGGCAGAGGGGTATCGGAGGTCATATGAAGGCGTGGAATCGGCGTCCGACGCATCCTCCGGGGGATGGATCGGCTTCACGAGGGCTCAATATTTGTTGTGCCGGTAATGCCACGATACGCCTAATTGTAACACGGTTTATTGCGCCGTTGGTCGCCATTTTGGCCGAATTTTCAGCCGTTTATGAGCATCGCCGGCCGGGGGGGGTGGCGGGCCCGGCCTCCTCCAACATCCTGCGAAGGTTGTAACGCGAAGCGCGGCCCGCCGTCACCTCATTCATGCCCATTCTGACTCCTCCGGAGGCGCCCCCGCGCACCACCCGCTGCGACACGGTCCGGACCCATGAACCGGCAATCGATTCGTTCGCGCTTGGCATTGCACCGCGCCCTGGAGAAGAGATCTCCTCCGTCGTGGGACGGTTCGCCGCATCGGTGCGGGATCGGAAGGCCACAATCCTGAAACTCCTGGTTTTTGCCCCGTTCGATGCATGCAGGGAAGTCGGCCACGCGATGAGGCGGCATTTCCAAACAGTGGACTGGCCGATCACCTGGGTGCACGGGGGCAGTTGCAATGGGGCTCCCATCGCCGGATTGCAGGCCTTTGCGACAACTGGCGCCGATGTCCGGCGCATCGTCCTTCACGGACAGATTGTCGGCTCCGTCTATCAGGATGCTGCGGCGCGGTACTGCCTGTTGGGCGGGCTGGGACCCAAGACGCCCACGCTTCCGCGCTCCGTCCAGGCTTACCAGGTCTTCGAGAACATGGAGGCGGCGCTCGCGGACGCGGGATTCGGGCTCATGGACGTTGTGCGCACATGGTTTTTCAACAAGGATCTCCTGGCCTGGTATGGTGATTTCAACTGCGTTCGCACGGCCTTGTACGCCGGGACCTGTTTTCGCTCGGGTTCCCTTCCGGCGAGCACCGGGATTTCCGGTGGCAATCCGGCCGGCGGCGCCCTTGTGGCCGGGGCGCTGGCATTGCAGCCCCTGCGTTCATCGGCCAGGGCGATCGAGGTCGGCTCCCCCCTGCAGTGTCCTGCGCCCGCGTACGGAAGCTCATTCAGCCGGGCGACGGAGATTGTGACGCCGGACAGCCGCCGCCTGCTCGTTTCCGGCACGGCCAGCATAGCGGCGGACGGACGCTCGGTGTGGATCGGAGACGCGCCGCGGCAGGTCGCGCTCACCATGGAAGTGGTGGAGGCCATTCTGCGCTCGCGGGACTTCACCTTTGCGGACGTGAACCGCGCGATCGCCTATTTCAAGAATCCGGGCGACATGCCGGCATTCGACGCCTGGTGCGCGCGGCGCGGGTTGGATGCGATGCCGGTCATCCGGACGAGCTGCGGCATCTGCCGGGACGACCTGCTCTTCGAGATCGAGCTGGATGCCGCAGTGCGTGATTTCTGACCGCCCCCGGGCCCGCAGGCCGTCAAGGATTGAGTTCGCGCTTGGCCGCAGAGAGCCCGCTTTCATAGGCCGCGATCAATCCGTCCCAGCGCGAGGCCAGCGCCTCATCGACCTGCCGGCGCGACGGGTCGGCGTCAAACCAGGCGATCGTGCGGGCGATGCCCTCGCGAAACCGGGTTGTCGCCGTGAAGTCCGGCACGAAGCGCCTGATCTTCGTCGTGTCGAAGATTGCGCAGTGCGACTTGTCGCCGAGGAGCGTCCCTGTCGTCTCCGGCAGGCAGGCGGTGATGAAGTCGGAGGCCATGTGAATGAACTGCGGGTGGGGGACGCCGGCCGCTTCCGCAGTCGCCGCGTAGATCTGGTTCCAGGTCAGCGCCTCGTCGGAAGTGATGTGGAAGGCGTGGCCGATTGAGCCGGATTGCCCGAGCAGGCCCACAAGCCCCTTGGCGAAGTCCGAATTGTGCGTGATCGTCCAGAGGGTCAGTCCGTCCCCGGGGATGATCAAAGGCCGGCCGCGCCGCAGCCGGTCCACCGCCGTGTAGCTCTTCTCCCAGCTGTTGACCGCGAGCGGAACGACGATGTCGCCGTAGGTGAGGGAGGGCCGCACGATCGTCGCGGGGAACCGTTCCTCGCGCACGGCGCGCATCAGGCGCTCCTCACAGGCTATCTTGTTCCTGCTGTAATCCCAGTGCGGATTGATGAGCGGGGTCGATTCGGTCAAAAGATAATGGCCGCCGAGGGGCTTCTGATAGGCGCTCGCGGAACTGATGAAGACGTACTGGCCCGTGTTTTTCCGGAAGAGGCTTATCCGCTGGTCGACTTCCGAGGGAACAAAGGAAAGAAAATCGACGACGGCATCCCACGTCCGCCCGGCAAGGGCCGCCGAAGCCTCGCCCGGCTGGTTGATGTCCGCCGTCACCTGGGATGCGCCGGGCGGGGGAGGTCCGCGCCTGGATCGGTTCAGCACCGTGACCGCCATTCCCCGGCTGATCGCGAGCCGGACGCAAGCCGTGCTGATGATGCCTGAGCCGCCGATGAAGAGGATTCTCATGGGAGTCGT
>OCTA010001084.1_pt1 | contig 25192 bp, 15 predicted proteins | sample 1538991 | NCBI WGS metagenome assembly OCTA01 (sample SAMEA3539302, study PRJEB22396) | soil metagenome | biome: tundra; feature: field; material: soil | place: USA | collected 2010-05 | depth 0.15 m | reverse complement strand
CCCGCCTTGCCCCGAGAGGCCTCGAGCTTGGCGCGGGCATCGGCCACCATCTGGTCGACGTCACCCTGCTTGAACCAGAGCGTCTCGCGAAAGGCGCCGGCCGCGCCAGCCGGTTTCTGGGGGCCCGGGCCCGCCGCCGCAACCGGCCTCGCGCTCACCGGGGGTGGGGTCGGGGTCGGCGCCTCGGCGGGACCGGTTCTGGCGCCTCCACCCATCTGGCCCGTGATGACGCCGGGGATTGATCCGGCGGCGGGCATTGCGACCATCGTCGCGGCAATGGCCGCACCGTGGGTCCGCTTGGGCCCCAGCGTGGCCTCGGCCCGCGGCACCATGGGCGGCGGCGTCGCCTGCGAATCGGCTACCCCGGCGTGCGGGCCAGCGAGCGGCGGGGTCAGCCCCTCCTGCGCCGGTCCGGCACCATTGGCCTCCGCGCGCGCCGCAAGCGCCTGGTTGACCAGCTTCTGGACCTCGGGCGAGCCGCCCGTGAACATCATGGTTTTCGCAAACCCAACGCCGCGGTTGGCGTCGGCCAGGGGTGCGCTGCCCGCCACCAGACCCGAAACGTCGGTCAGGAACTGGCGCATGGTGAGTGGCCGACGGTTCGGGCTCTTGTCCATCGCCTTCATGATCACGCGATCGATCTCGGCGTTGAGCCCGGGGGCGCGCAGGCTGGGCGGCACCGGCGTCCCCTTGGTGATCTGCTCCAGGATCGCGGCAGCGTCCGCGCCCTCGACGGGCGGCTTCCCCGTCAGCATGAACATCAAGATCGCGCTCAGGCTGTAGGTATTGGAGCGTTGATCGACCAGCTTCCCTTCGGCCTGCTCCGGCGAAAGGTATTCCGGCACGCCGAAGACCGTGTCCGTCACGGGACAGGGCGCGATGAAGTTGATCAGCTTGACCTCGTCGCCGGCGCCGAGGAGGACGTTCTTCGAGGCCAGGTCGTGGTGGACCACCCCGACCTTCTGGCCCTCGAGCAGCGCTTCGCCGATCTGCGCGGCGATCTTCTTGGCGCGGTCGAGCGGGAACGCCCCGGACGAAGCGACGACGCGATCGAGCGGCTGTCCGTCGACGAGCTCGCTCACGACGAAGAGCCCGCCCCCTTCGGGATCCTTACCGAAGTCCAGGACCCGCGCGAGGCGAGGGCTCTGCGCCCGCTGGAGTTGCTTGAGCTCGCGTTGCGAGCGCTCGACCACCGCGGGCGTGGAAATCGCCGCGCGCGCGACCCGCTTGTAGGCGACGGCCGCCCCCGTCTGGGTGTCGCGCGCTCGGAACACCTCGCCGCTCCGGCTGCCGCCGAGCTGGGCTTCCAGCTCGTAGCGTGGAGGCTGAGCCTCTGCGATGACGTCGAGGCGCCTCGGCCCCTCCGGCGTCGCGCAGGTCTCCTGCGGGCAGAAATTAGCGTCGTCGGGATACTTGGTCTGACAGTTCGGGCAGACTTTCATCCGGCTCCTGGCGTCGTGACCAGCTGCACTACCGCGTCGCCCAGTCGTCGCACGACGTCAGAGGGTAGTTAGGACATAGTTCCCGTGAAAAATCAAACAATAGTGCCCCATTTCAGCACCTTGCGGGTCGGCGCCTTCCGGAAACCCCGGTCGGGCCGCGCGGGGGCCGGCGGCCCTATTTCTCGGGCGTGCCGAGTCCGGCGAACAGCTCGGCCGAAGTCAGGGTCGAGTGCTTCGACTCCCTGGCTTTGCGTTTCTTGCCGTTGTTCACGTGCTTGCGGACCCTGCGCTTCCAAGTCTTTCGGGTGTTCGACGCCATGGCCGGGGCTTCTTATCACAGCCGCGTGGCCGAGACCACTCCCTCGATGGTCTCGAGGTTGCGCAGCACGGTCTTGAGCTGATCGAGGTGGCCGACCGTGACCTGGAAGGTGTTGACGGCCCGGCCGTCCTCGGTGGTGCGGCACTTGGCCTGGGAGATGTTCACCCCGTGCTCGGTGAACGACTTCGAGATGGCCGCCAGGAGACCCGGCCGGTCCGAGCAGGTGACCTGCACCGCCACCGGCCGCAGGGTCTTCGATTCGTCATCCCAGGAGACGTCGACCCGCCGGACTGGATCCAGGTCCAGCGCTTTCGAGCAGTCTCGGGTGTGGATGACGACGCCGTGCCCGCGGCTGATGAAGCCGATGATCGAATCCCCGGGGACAGGCGTGCAGCATTTGGCGAACTTGACCAGAATGTCGGCCTCGCCCTGGACCTTGATCCCGGCGATCGATCGCTTGGGGATCGGCCGGCGGGCGGCGGCGGGCACCTCGGGGATGGCAATGGCCGGCGCCGTCGTCCCGTTCGTCACCCGATCGATGAGGACCGCGTCGGCGGCGTGTCCGGGGCTCACCTTGCCGTAGCCGACGGCGACCAGCAGATCGTCGGCGCCACCCAGGCGCAGCCGCTGCGCCGCCGCGTCGAGCAGTCCGTCGCGATCGGCCAACGCCAGCGAGGCGTCCTGTTTGCGCAGCTCGCGGCCCAGGAGATCCCGTCCCATCTGCCGGCTACGCTCGCGCTGCTCCATGCGGATGTAGTGGCGAATCTTGGTGCGCGCGCGGCTCGTGACCACGAACTTGAGCCAGTCCTTGGAAGGCTTCTGGTTCGCGGAGGCCAAGATCTCGACGGTGTCGCCGTTGCGGAGCGCGTAGCGCAAGGGAACGATGAGGCCGTTGACGCGCGCGCCGGAACAGTGCTCGCCGACCTGGGAGTGAACCGCGTAGGCGAGATCGATCGGCGTCGACCCCTTGGGGAGCGCCTTGACGTCCCCCTTGGGCGTGAAGACGAAGACCTCATCTTGAAAGAGATCGATCTTGACGGTCTCGATGAACTCGGTTGGATCCTTGAGATCGCGCTGCCATTCCATCAGCTGCCGCAACCAGGCGAAGGCCTTGCCGTCGTCGGCGGTCTGCGTCTTCTGTTCTTTATATTTCCAGTGGGCCGCGATCCCCTGCTCGGCGATGCGATGCATCTCCTGCGTGCGGATCTGCACCTCCATCCGCTCCGCGCGCGGCCCGATCACCGTGGTGTGCAGCGACTGATAGAGGTTGGGCTTGGGCAGCGCGATGAAGTCCTTGAAGCGCCCCGGCACCGGCGTCCAGTTGGAGTGCACGATCCCCAGCACGGCATAGCAGTCACGGACCGACTCGGTATTCACGCGAAAGGCCAGCACGTCGTAGATCTGTTCGACGTCGCGGCCGGTCTTTTTCATTTTCTGGTAGATCGACCACAGGTGCTTGGCGCGGCCCGAGACCTGACCCTTGATCTCCCCCTCGGCCAGCACCGACTTGAGCTTGTCGACCACCTCGGTGATGTAGGCCTCGCGCGAGCCGGCCGTCTCGGCCAGGCGCGCGACCAGCTGGTCGTACTCGGTGGGCTCGAGGTACTTGAACGCCAGATCCTCCAACTCGACCTTCATCCACTGGATACCGAGGCGGTTGGCCAGCGGCGCGTAGATCTCCATGGTCTCGCGCGCGATCCGCTCCTGCTTGTCGCGCGGCATGTGCGCCAGCGTCCGCATGTTGTCGACGCGGTCTGCGAGCTTGATCAAGATGACGCGGATGTCGCGCGCCATCGCCAGCAGCATCTTGCGGAAGTTCTCCGCCTGGCGCTCCTCGCGGGTGGTCCAGGAGATCTGGCCGAGCTTGGTGACCCCCTCGACCAGCGACTGGATCTCGGCGCCAAACAGGCGGCCGATGTCCTCGGCCGTCGCGCTGGTGTCCTCGACGCAGTCGTGCAGGAGCCCCGCGCAGACCGACGGCACGTCGAGGCGCAGCTCGGAGATGATGCGAGCCACGCCGACCGGGTGAACGACGTAGGGCTCGCCGGAGCGGCGCTTCTGGCCGGCGTGGCGTTCGGCGGCGAACGCGAAGCTGCGCTCGATGAGGCCCGTGTCGGCGGCGCCGTCGTAGCCGCGGACCTGCGCGCAGATCTCCTGGACCGCGCTCATTGCGACGGCGCGGGTCGCCCGCGCGCCTGCGCCTGCGCTTCGTCGAGCAAGGCGTGGCCGTAGTGACCGCGGCGCGTCCGCGCACAGCGGGCCGCCACGTAGATCGACGACAGCTCGTTGAGCGCCGTCTCCAGGTTGTCGTTCACCACCAGGTAGTCATACTCCGCGAAGTGTTCGAGCTCGCGGGTGGCGGTGTCGAGCCGTTGCTCGATCGCGGCCGGCGCGTCGGTGGCGCGGCGGCGCAGGCGTCGTTCCAGCTCCGCCATCGAGGGCGGCAGGATGAAGACCAGCACGCTCTCCTCCGGCCACTGCCGGCGGATCTGCGCCCCCCCCTGCCAGTCGACGTCGAAGAGGTAGTCCTTGCCGTCTTCGAGCGCGCGGTTGACGGTGTGGATGGCGGTGCCGTAGCGGCTTCCGTGCACCTTGGCCCACTCGGCGAATTCGTTGCGGTCGATCATGTGCGAGAACTCGTCCTCGGTGACGAACTTGTAGTCGACGTCGTCGCGCTCGCCGGCGCGCGGCGTCCGCGTCGTGTACGACACCGAAAACTCCAGCTTCTCCCGCTGGGCCAGCAAATGCGCCAGCGTGGTCTTGCCCGCCCCCGAGGGCGAAGAAATCACGAGCAGGATGCCTTTGCGCGTCCCCAGCTCCGCGTCTGTCATCGTCGCAAGTCTACCATTGAGGCAGGAACCCCGAGGGGTTCCTGCAACCTCCCGCGACGGGGCTCCGCTCGGCGGAGCCGAGCTCCGCCCACGCGATCCAGAGCCTCACTCGACGTTCTGGGCCTGCTCGCGCATCTTCTCGAGCTCCGCCTTGGCGTCGATGACCAGGCCGGCCACCTCGGCGTCCTGCGCCTTGGAGGCGATGGTGTTCAGCTCGCGACCGATCTCCTGGATGACGAAATCCAGTTTGCGGCCGACGGCGTCGCTGGCGCGCAGCAGGTCGGCCAGGTGGCGAAGGTGGGTCTCGTAGCGGACCAGCTCCTCGGAGACGTCCAGCCGCTCGGCCATGAGCGCCACCTCCTGGGCGACGCGGCCGGGATCGAACCCAGGCTGCTGCCGCAGCGCCCCCAGCCGCTCGTCCAGGCGGTGGGCGAATTTCTCCGGCAGCGCCGCGGTCCGGGTCCGCAGCGTCCCCGAGAGCTCTTCGAGTCGGACGCGGCGGGCGGCGAGATCCGCCGTCAGCTCGGCCCCCTCCCGGGCCCGCATCGCCCGCAGCTCCTCCAGGGCGATGGCGACCGCGGGACCGAGCACTTCCCACAGCGTCTCGCCGTCCAGGTCCGAGCGCGGGCTGGTGCCCATGAACGCGCCGACGGTCGCCAAGGTGACCGGCTCCTCGATCTCCAGCTCCTGCCGCAAGAGCTCGAGGACCTGGAAGACCTCGCGCACCCGTGCCCCGTCGACGCCGGCCGACGAAGCCGCCGACTCGTCGCGCACGTGAACCGTCACGGCGCCCCGCTCGACCGCCGCCCGGACCGCGCGCGCGATCTCGGCGTCGCAGAAGGCATCCGGTTCCGACCCGCGAATCTTGAGATCGAGGCCGCGGTGGTTGACCGAACGGATCTCGACGCGCAGGCGTCTCTCGCCGGCATCCGCCGACGCCCGGCCGAAGCCGGTCATGCTCCTCAGGCTCACGCCCGCCTCCCCAGCCGCCGCGCGGCCCAGGGGATCAGTTCTGTTCGCGGGCCTGGGCGGCGAAGTGCCGAATGAGCCCGGTCAGGGCGGGATCGACCAGCTCGTGTGCCGAAACCATCGATAGCTCCGGGTCCTCCAGCTCGTAGGCCGGATAGGCGGCGAGCGACCGCACCGCCAACCAGGACGCGACCAGAACCGCAGGGACAATCCAGACGTAGCGTGCTTTTGCCGACATGGGCGTACATTATCCTACCTACGGAACGGCGCAAATTTTTGGCCCTCTGCATTTGGTGCGTCTTCCAGCTTTGCAACCTGGCCGTCCAATCTACGATCGGCCTCAGGGAAGCGGAAGCCCAACCAGTCCGGCCCCCCAGGTCTCGCCGATCAGGCATGGCGCCCGGGCCCGCGCCGATACAACAATGGCCCGCGCACCCTCCCCCGCCTTCGTCTCCCGTGCCAGCACCGGACAGGCGCCCGGAATGGCGACGGCGCCCGGCGCCGGCAGCGCCCCTTCCGCGGTGAGAACGGCCATGGCGGGGGCCTTCGCCGGCCCAGCCGGGACCAGCGTGCTTGCCGCCCCGATCACGAACCGCCCGCCGGCGCGATCGCCGTCGATCCGGAAGACCATGCCCCGCGGGCCGGCCGCGATCTCGATGCGACGAACGCCACCTACGATGGGAACCGCCGGCCCGGTGGTCATGGTCGCCAGCGTCAGCTCGTGCAGCGCCACCCCTTCGAGGGTGAGGTCTTCGGACTTGGCCCCGCGGAGCAGTTTTTCGCCGGTCACATAGACGATGCGACGGCGATCGGGCGCGCGCGCGACCGCCAGGACGTGTCCGTCCTCCGCCGTGAGCTGGCGAAATCTCCCGGTCGCAGGCGTGAAAGCGTAGACCTCCTGATGCGGGTTCAGGATGAACTCGCCGGCGCCGGTGGGCGGAACGTGCAGCGGCGAGCGTTGCCGCGCGACGAAGATCAGGCTCTCGTCGAGGCCCGCACCCCAGCTGGCGGCGGCGGCGGCCATGGCGCGCCGGATCTCGACCATCTGCGGCTGCACTTTGAGCGCGCCCAGATCCGCCGCCTCCAGCACCTCGCGTCCCCACGGCACGTAAGCCCGATCGAGCAGCGCCCGCACCTCGGCGGTGGCTTCCGCAAAGCGCTCTTGCCGCACCAACGAGCAAGCGACGTTGAGCCGCGGCGCCAGGAAATTCGCGTCGGCCACCTCGGCGGCGCGGTACTGCGCGCGCGCCGCCTCCCATTTCTCCTGGCGATAGAGCGTCTTTCCGGCGGCGTTGAGCTCGGTGGCTTTCGGATCGGGCGGCCGAAACGGATCCGGGATCCCCGGCCCCGGCTGTGGCGCCAGCGGCAGGCAGGCCGTGCCGGCGGCACCGGGATCGAGCAGGAGCAGCACGCCCCAGAGCGGGATCATGGATCGAGCCAGACCCGACGAAGATCGAGGTGATCGCCGATCGCCGCCAGGCCGTGAACGCGCGTCGCCACCAGCGCCGGAACGTCGTACCGATAAAGGAAGATCGCCGGCTGGTCGTCGCCGAGCAACCGGGCGATGCGGGCCAGAATCGGCGCGCGCGCCACCGGCCCGGCGGCGCCGCGGGCCTCGTCGATGAGCGCCTCGAGCGCGCTCGAGCGGTAGCCGCCGAAATTGAACGCCCCCCCGACGCCGTAGAGCGTCGCGGGATCCTCGTCGGGCGCCCCCTCCCAGATCATCGGCACCAAGTCGAACTCGCCGTGCTTGAGCCGCGCCAGGATCGTCGCGCCGTCGGCGGGGACCAGATCGACGAGGACGCCCGCCTTGCGCGCCTCAAGCGCGAACCCGTGCGCCTCGACGTGGAATAGCCGGTTGCCGGCCGGCTCCAGCATGGTCAGGCGAATCGGGCGGCCCAGGTGATCGCGCACGCCGTCCGCGTCGGTGTCGCGGTAGCCCGCGTCGTCGAGCGCAGCGGCGACCCGGTGCCGGTCGAACGGCGGCGCGGGCAGATCGTCGCTGAGCGGAGGTCCGCCGATCGGCGCCGCCAGATCGTTGTGCAGCTCGCCGGCGAAACGCTGGCGATCCCACAGGCCCGCCAGCGCCCGCCGAAACCGGGGATCGGAGAGCGGATAGTGCAAATGGTTGACGACCAGGAACGAATAGCGGCGCGACCGCAGACGAATCAGGGTCGTCGCGCCGTGAAGGGTGGTCGGCTCGACCTGCTCCGGATAGTGCACGTCGAGCACCCGCGGCAGGACGTCGATCTCACCGCGCCGGGTGCGGTTGAGCGCGCGGACGGTATCGGCGTCGAGGTCGAAGACGATCTCGTCGAGGGCGGCCGGCGGTCCCCAGTATTCGGGTACCCGCTCGAGACGGATGCGCTTGCCGTGCTCCCAGCCGGCGAAGCGGAAGGGGCCGGTGCCGATCGGTTGCCGCGCGATTGGCGACGACTCCGGGCGAATGCCGCGCACCAGGTGGTCGGGGAGCATCGGCACGTCGCAAAGAGCGCGCAGCGCAAAGTCCGAGGGACGCTTGAGCACGAAGCGAACGGTCCGCTCGGTGACCAGCTCAATCGACGCGACGTCGGCCAGCTCGGCGCGCAGCACGGGCGCGTCGGTCCCCGCGCGCAGGAGCGGCTCCACCGTGGCCTGCACGTCGAGCACCCCGAACGCGCGGTGATCGTGCCAGTGGACCCCGCTGCGCACCCGGACCGCCAGGCGCATGCCATCGTTCGAGACGTCCCAGCTCTCCGCCAGGCCGGGGCGGTACGTTCCGTCGCGGCAGTCGAGCAACGTCTCGTAGACGAGGCCGTTCGTGACCTGCGCCGCGGCCGCGTCGGATTCGGCCAGCGGCAGCAGATTGATCGGCTCGGCGTCGAGATGGACCCGGAGCGTGCCGCCCCGATGGGACGGGGGCGGCACGGCGGCCGGATCCGGCAGGGTCTCGGCGGGTGGCGGCGGCGGGTGTAGCGGGGCCAGGTCGGGCAAGTTGCCGATACGGTTGCCGGCCGGCGCGGTTTTCTTCGCACGGCAGCCCCCGCACGCAGCCGCCAGCACGAACGCAGCGGTGATCGCGATCCGTGACGGCCGCGCTTGCCCGACGAAAATCATCGTGTTATTCAGGTTCATCCGCATCGCGCGGTGGAGGCCTTGTCCATGAAGCGACTGCCGACCGTATATCACCGGACTATTCCTTTGGCAGTAGCGCTGCTCGCCCCGGGCGGCGTTCAACTGGCCTACGGGCAAGGGCAGGAGCTGCCCCCCATCAAGGTCGATCTTCCGCCGTCGCCGAATTTCAACATTCAGCAGGCGCCCGAGAAGTACCCCAGCGGCGAGATGTCCATCTATGGCGTCCGCAAGCACATGAATCAGTATCTGGACAAGGACGTGCAGATTCGCGCGTACCTGCTGCAGATCTACGAGTGCCCAGCCGAGCAGCGCAAGTGCAACGACGACCTGGCCGCCAAGTCGAAGAAGGAAAAGAAGAAAGAGCTGAAGTCCGGCAAGTCCCCCGCCCAGACGGGCGCCGCGCCCGGCAAGGGCCCGGCGGGCGGTCCGCCCCCCGGCGACATGAAAGGCGGCTGCCACCCCTGCGATCAGCCCCACTTCTTCATGGGCGACACCGCGACCACCAAGCTCGATCACGGCCTGCTGGTCGCCGACTACCCGATCAAGGATTGGAACACCGGCAAGCCGAAGCCGCTGGTGGCCAAGGCCGGCGAGCAGTACGTCATCACGGGGACCTTCGCGATCAACTCGATCGGCGGGTTCGCCGCCTCGGACGGTCTCATCATCCACAAGAAGTTCCAGGATGCTTCCGGGGCCGTCATCGCCGAGGGGAACGCGGTCCTGCCTCCCGATGCGCAGACCATCAACCTGGAAGGCAAGCCGGCCGAGATGGTCGGCGGCGCCCGCATCGACGCCGAAGCCAAGGGCGGCAAGGGCAAGAAGTAGCCCCGCCGCTGGTTCACGGCCGCGCGGGCGAAGGCGCGTAGGCGCCCACCGCGCGGTCGGCCAGATCGAGCAGACGGCGCGGGCCCACCCGAATGGCGGCCTGCGCGCCGACGGCGACGAACACGCCAACGGCGGCATCTGCCCGACCAAGGCGGACGGAGAGCGGAGCTCCGCCCGTGTCGAGATCGATCGTCACCGCCGGGGGTGCCAGGCCCGCCGCGGTGGGCGTGAGGTCGGCGGTCCGTTCGCTCTCGGCGAGATCGATCGCCGCCAACAGATCTTCGACCGCGGCGGTGTCGGCCGCGCCGTCTCCGGGAGCGACTCGCCAGGCCGGATCGCCGCCGGGTGGCTGTCGCACCAAGGAAAAGGACGCCGCGCCCGTTCGCGCGATCGTCAGGCGGCGCACGGACGCGCGATTGAACCCATCGACGAGGCGCGCATGTTCCCGGCGCGTTCCGACAGCTCCTGGGCGATTGCGGTCGACCAGCAGAACGAACGCCGCGAGGAGCGCGGCCACCGTGGCCAGAGCGGCGACGACCCGCATCAGATCCGACGCCGCCACCAGGTGAGACCGCCACCCAGGAGCGCGACCAGCGGCAGCCCCAGGACGAAGAGCCGGAACGCCCAGCTCACGTCCCCGTCGGTCAACGACAGGGAGACCCGTGCCGCGTTTTTCGGTCCGATCCCGATCTGCGCCTGCCGATCGGAGAGCCAGGCGAGCGCCGACAGCACGAAGTCGGCGTCGTAGTCGCGCAGCGTGACGCCCGTCAGGCGGTAGTTCATCACCAGCCGTCCGGTGCCGAGGAACACCAGGCGCGTCGCGGGCGCGGTCGACGATCCCACCGGGCGCTCGACCGCCACGGCGACCGTCAGGGGCCCCGGACGGTCGCGGCCCGCGTCGAGCTTCAGATCGGCCCGACCGCCGATCGTCGCCAGGTCGGTCTCCCCCCAACCCTCCGCGCTCGATCGGACCAGCGGGCTCACCGTCAGCCCCGCCAGAGACGGCTCGATCGGCGTCACCTCGCGGGTGCGCGGCCAGAAGGTCACGCGCCCGCCGAGTCGCGCCGTGATCGCGTGCGGTCGATAGTTGTCGGGACCGGCCGCCCAGACCGACGGCCCCTCGACGTCGCTGCCACGGACGGGGTCGACGACCAGGTCGTCGCCGAGGCGCACGCCGTAGCGCGCGGCGAAGGTCTCGACGCCGAGATGCGCAAAGCTGGCGCCGCCGGTGGTGAAGACCGGACCGAGCATGGCCAGGAGTCGGCCCCCCTGCTCGACGAAGGCCTCGAGCGCGCCGAGCTCGGGCGGCGAGTAGGCGATCGTCGGCTCGGCCAGCACCAGCACGCGGCAGCCGGCGCCGGTCGCGTCGGCGATCCGATCGACCCCGCGCACCTCGTCCCCCTCGGCGCGCAGACTGTCGGCGAAGGTCGCGTACCCCCCATCTTCCGACGAGTCGATGTCCGGCTCGCCGTGTCCTCGTCCGAAACAGATCCGGGGCGCCTCATCTTCGGAGACGGTGAGAATCGCCGAGACGAAGGCCGCCTCGCCACGCCAGGCGGCCAGCGCGGGTCCCGGCTCGCCATCGGCGTCGACCTCGGGAACGACCAGATCGTCCTCGGTCACCACCTTCGACCGCGCGCCCGAGGTGAACACCACCACGCTCCGTCCCATCTCGTAGGCGGCGACGCCGGCGCGTTTGGCCGCCGCCTCGGCGCGATCCGGCGCGCGATCGGGATCGACGACCTCGAACGCGAACCGCCCGGCCGAAGCGCGCGCACAGCGCTCGGACAGCTCACGCACCAGGCCCCCGACCAGGCGCGCCCGTTCGCCGTCGCGCTTCGGGTAGAGAAACACCGTCGCCGCCACCGGGCGCGGCAAGCTGCGCAGCACCGCGATGGTCTTGTCCGACAGCGCGTAGAGCGAAGCCCGGGTCCAATCGCCGCGGGCGGTGTGGCGCGAAGCGATGTCGTTCACCAGCGTCGCGATGACCACCAGGAGAAGCGCCGAGAGCCCGGGCGCGAACCGGCGCGCCCGGGGCGTGTCCAGCGGCGCCGGCCCGCGCAGCCGGCCAACCGCCCAGACCGTGGCGGCCAGTGCCAGCACCGTCACCGTCGCCAACCAGACGATCGGCCGCGAATCGACGATGCCGTGGCCGAAGTCCTCCATCATGCGAAAGGGGCTGAAGCGGTGGAGCGCCGCCGCGACGGCGGGTGTGCGCACCTCGGCTTCGAGCGCACCCACCAGCAGCGCCGCGAAGAACGCCGCGAAGGAGACCGCGGCGGCCACCAGCTGGTTGCGGGTCAGCGCCGACGCCAGCAACCCGACCGCCAGGGCCGCCGCGCACAGCAGCGCGGTTCCGAGGTACCCGGCCGCGATGGGCCCCGGATCGAGCGGGGCGCCGACCCGCCGCAGGTAGACGAGATAGAGCAAGGTCGGCACCCAGGCCGCCAGCGTGAACGCCAGGGCGGCCAGCCATTTCCCGAGCACCACCTCGGCATCCGACACCGGCGCGGTGAGAAGCGCTTCGATGGTGCCGGCGCGGCGCTCCTCCGCCAGGAGGCGCATGGGCACCACCGTCGCCAGCAGCGCCAGCGCGATCCAGTACAGGATCGTGCCGCCGAAGAAGAACTCCATCACACCGCCCGGCGGCGCGTCGGGCCGACCCAGAAATTGGACGAACATCCAGAACACCAGGCCCTGCAGGCCCAGGAACAGCGCGAGGACCACCCACCCCGCAGCGCTGCGGAAATAGGCCGCCCACTCGCGGCGGAAGATCGCGAGCAAGACGGCGAGGTCCGGCGCGGACCCGCGAATCATGCCGGCTCCCATTCGAAGGTCGCCGCGGTGGCGTCAATCATTGCCGCCCGTCATTCCGGCCCGTTCCCGGCCGGCGCGGTCGCGCGCGCGAAGATCTCCTCGAGCGAATCCGTTGCCGTCTGGAGCTCGAGCTGGGAGAGCGCCGCGACCACCCGCCCCCGATGCAGGATGATCACCCGCGTGGCGAGCGCCTCCACCTCCGACAGGACGTGGGTCGACAGCAGCACCGTCCGCTCGCGCCCGAGATCGCGGATGAGGGCCCGCGTCTCCCGGATCTGGTTGGGGTCGAGGCCGACCGTCGGCTCGTCGAGGATCAAGATCGGCGGGTGACCGAGCAGCGCGTCCGCCAGACCGACCCGCTGCCGGGCGCCGCGCGACAGCGTGCCGATGATCTGGCTGCGGCGCTCCCCGAGCTGCGCCCTCTCGATGACCTCGTCGATGGCGCCCGCGCGCGCGGGCCGCGCGATCCCCTTGAGCGCGGCGCGAAAGGCCAGGTATTCGGTGACGCGCATCTCGGGCGGCAACGGGACAGCCTCCGGCAGATAGCCGATCGCCCGGCGGGCGCCCCGCGGATCGTCGGCCATCGGGCACCCCGCGATCACGACCGCGCCACGGGTGGGCGCCAGGAAGCCGGTCAGCAGGCGCATCAAGGTGGTCTTGCCGGCGCCGTTGGGGCCGAGGAGCCCCACGATCTCGCCCCGGCCTATATCGAACGAGACCACGTCGAGCGCCGGCAAACGGCCGTCGCCCGCGCGGCCGTACATCTTCGTGAGGGCCGAGGCGCGAATCACGCAGACGGGAGTCTATTACTCGAGGCCGCGATCGCGCAGGGATCCGTCGTCTTCGCCCCGCAGGTGACCGACCTCGTGAAGCAGGGTCCGCGCGATGGCCTGGTCCAGCTCCGGCCCATCCCGCACGGTTCGCAGCAGGTTCCGCCGGTAAAGAACGATGGTCCGGTCACCGGCATCGCACTGCAGCGGGCCGGCGGACGCGCCCGAGGGCGACGCGGGGTGCCCCTTGCCGGCGCGACCGGAGGGGGTCGGTGCCGCCGCACCATCGTCGCCGTAGTCGAGGGGCAGGCCTCGAAAGAGGCCCAGGATCGTGGGCGACAGCGGCGGCTTCTCGGCGGTCAGATCGTCGAGCTCGGGCAGCTCGGCGGCCTCGACCTTGACCTCGGCCAGATCGCGCCGGAAATCCGCCGGAAGCCCTGCGACCGCGCGGCGGATGCGCTCGGCGAAGTCGGCCGCCGAGATCTCCGGCGCGGGCGGGAACGACTTCGGATCGGCCGCCGTGGCGGCCGCCAGGTGGCGCTCGGCGGCCGCATCGTCGCCTCCGCGCTCCTCGATGAGGCCGAGGTGGTAGAGGGCGTGGGCGTGGTCGGCGCTGCTCGAGAGCACCTTGCCGAACGTCCGTCGCGACTCGTCGAAGCGACACAGCTCGAACAGCGCAACGCCGCGCTCGTAGGTCGCGGCCTCAAAATGGGGCGAAGCGACCAGCGCCGCGTCGATCCGACGCAGCGCTTCGCCCGCGCGTCCGAGATCGATGAGCGCCTGCCCTTCGAGGAGCGCCAGCCGCGCCACCCCCTCTGAATCCCGCCGGGAGACGTGGCGGCTTCCCCGCCGGGCGTACTCGAGGCCCACCGACGACCCATCCCCCGACGGCGGAAGCTGGTTGATGTGAAGATCCGCCGCCGCGGCGAGCGTCTCCGAATCGTCGGGCGCCAGCGCCAGCGCCAGCTCCAGCGCGTCGCGCGCTTCGTCCAACCGATCGAGGCGCATCAGCGCGATGGCCCGACTGTGGTGGGCCTCGACCGAGCGGGGCGCCTGGCGTGCCGCCTCCTCGGCGCAGGCCAGCGTCCCCGCGTAGTCGCCATGGTCGAAGCGATCGGAGGCCCGGTCGAGCAGATCGGCCACCGGAGCGTCGACCCAGGCGGGCTGCTCCGGGAAACAGCGCAGGAGCGGACGCGGCGGCGGCTCGGGCGGGTCTCGGTCGGAGGCCGAAGCGACGGCGGGTCCCGGCGTCTTCGCGACGTCGGCCGGACGGCAGAGGGGCAGCGCGGCCGGCCCACGACGGTGGCATCCCCCCACCGCCGCCAACACCGGCAAGAGCCATGCGCCCCCGCGTACGACCAACCGCTTCATCTCTGTCCGCTCATCATACCCGACTGCCCGCGGTCCGCGCGCTAGTGGGCCTGCCCCCAGGTCGGGCCGGAGCCGACATCGACCACCAGAGGAACCGCCAGCGCATAGACGGATTCCATTTCGTTCTTAACCCATCGCTTGAGCTCTTCGGCGCCCGCCGCGGGGACCTCGAACACCAGCTCGTCGTGGACCGTCAATAGGAGCGCCACGCCCGGCACCGGGGCCTGACCGGCCTCGATGGCCGCCTCGATGCGGATCATCGCCAGCTTCAGCAGGTCGGCGGCCGAGCCCTGGATGGGCGTGTTGCGCGCGATGCGCTCGGCGTAGGCGCGGTCCTGGGCGCGGGTGGCGCGGATCTCGGGGAGCGGCCGCCGCCGGCCTAGCAAGGTCGTGACCGAGGCGCTGGCGCGGGCGTCGGCGATGGCGCGCTCCATGTACGCGCGCACCCCCGCGTAGCGGGTGAAGTAGCTGTCGATGTACGTGCGGGCCTGCGCGCGCGGAATTCGCAGCACCTGCGCCAGACCGAAGTCCCCCTGGCCGAACACCAGGCCGAAGTTGATCGCCTTGGCGATCCGTCGGTGCTCGGGCGTCACCGACGCGGGCGGCACGCCGAAGACCTCGGCGGCCGTGCGGAGGTGGATGTCCTGGCCCGACCGAAAGGCCTCCAGGAACGCCGGATCCTGGGAGAAATGAGCCAGGATCCGCAATTCGATCTGCGAGTAGTCCGCCGACACCAGCAGGTGCCCCGGCTCGGCCACGAACGCCTCCCGGATGCGCCGGCCGACCTCGCTCCGGATCGGGATGTTCTGCAAGTTGGGATTGCTCGACGACAGGCGTCCCGTGGCGGCGACCGCCTGGTTGAACGAGGTGTGCAAACGCCCGGTCGCAGGATTCACCAGCGCGGGCAGCGCGTCGATGTATGTCCCCTTGAGCTTGGCGAGTATCCGGTACTCGACGATCTTGGCCGGCACGGGGTGGATCGAAGCCAGCTCCTCCAGCGTGTCGGCGTCGGTCGAGGGGCCGGTCTTGGTGCGCCGGCCGACCGGCAACCCCAGCTTGCCGAACAGAACCTCCGCGAGCTGCTTGTTCGAGGCGATGTTGAAGGGCCCGCCGGCCAGGCCATGGATCTCGCCCTCGAGCGCGGCCAGCGACGTCCCGACCTCGAGACCGATCTCGCGCAGCTTGTCGGTGTCGAGCTTGACGCCCCGGCTTTCGATCTTGGCCAGCACGTCGGCCAGCGGCAGCTCCATCGTCCGATAGAGCGCGTCCAGGCCGGCGGCGCTCAGCTTGGCCGATTGCGGCGCCGACAGCGACAGCGCCGCCGCCGCCTCGGCACCCAGCCGCGCGCCCACCTCTTCCACCGAGAGATCGGCGCCCGGCCGGGCCGACGCCCCGGTCCCCATCCAGTGCCCGCGCGACGCCGGCGGCACGATCCCCTCGGCCGCCGCCACCACGTCGAGGTCGTACCGGGTCCGGGACGCGTCCAGCAGATACGCCGCCAGCATCGGATCGGAGGCCACGCCCGCCAGCGTGAGGCCCCGCTGCCGCAGCAGCACCTGCAGCATCTTGACGTCGTGGACGTGCTTCGCGATGGCGGGCGACGCGAGCACCGGCGCCAGGACCGCCAGCGCCGCGCTCTCGGACAGACAGGCCGGTCCACCCAGGTAGCGGTGGCAGAGCGGCAGATAGGCGCGGGTGCCATCCGGAAGCGCGAAGCCCAGGCCTACCAGGTCCGAACGCACCGACGACGCGCCGTCGTAGAGCGCCGCCAGACCGACCGCGCCCGCCGCTTCGATCTGCCGCGCCAGATCCGCCAACCGGGCAGCATCCGTGATGGCGGCGACCGGTGGGGGCGGCGGCGCCTCGGGGAGGGCCTCTGGAACGGGGGGCGGCGGCGCGTCCTCGGCGTGGGGCGCGATCGCGGCGGCGCCGCTGGGCGACAGCTGATCCACCAGACGCGAGAACTCCAGCTCCCGGAAGAGCGCGCGCAGCTGCTCCTTGTCCGGCTCGATCCGGTGCAGCTCCTCCAGCGTCTTCGGCAGCGGCACGTCTTCCCGCAGCCGCACGAGCTCGCGCGAGAGCCGGATGGCCTTGTCGGCTTCGACGATGGAAACGCCGCGCTTGCCCTTGATCTCGTGCGCCCCGGCCAGCAACGCCTCGAGCGATCCGAACTTGTTGATGAGCTCAGCGGCGGTCTTGGGGCCGATCCCGGGCACGCCCGGCACGTTGTCGACGCTGTCGCCCATCAGCGCCAGCACGTCGCCGACCCGATCGGGCGCAACGCCGAACTTCTCCTGAACCTCGGCGGGACCGAGGCGCCGGTTCCGCATCGTGTCGAGGACCGCGATGTTGTCGTCGCAGAGCTGCAGGAGATCCTTGTCCGACGAGCAGACCACCACCTCCATCCCGGCGGCGGCCGCGATCTTGGCCAAGGTCGCGATGATGTCGTCGGCCTCGAAGCCGCCGACCTGGAGCTGGGTGAGCCCGAACGCCTCGATCACCCGGCGCACCATCGCCAGCTGCCCCGCCAGCTCGGGCGGCATGGGCGGCCGGTGGGCCTTGTAGGCGGGAAAGATCTCGTTCCGGAAGTTGTCCCCGGGCGCGTCGTAGACCACGCAGAGGTGGGTCGGCTTCTGCTCGCGCTCGATGCGCAGGATCATCTGGCACAGGCCGTAGATCGCCCCCGTCTGGACCCCCTGGGTGGTCGTGAGCGGCGGCAGCGCGTGGAACGCTCGGAACAAAAAGTTCATCGCGTCGACGATGTAGAGGCTCGGCCGGGTACCGGTTGGGGCGTCGGGCATCGTCACGGTCTGCGGCGTTTATGACACAATGGATCTCCGTTGCCGAGGGCCCGTCTGGTACGCGTGATTCGTCTCACCGTCGTGGGACTCCTGGGGACGGTTGTATTCGCGGTTCTGGCGGCGTCGGTGGTGCTGCAGGGACCGCGGCTCGGCCACCTCATCGAGGGCGCGCTGCCGCCCAATCAAGGGAAGATGCAGATCGGCGGCGTGACCTGGCACCTGCGCGCGCTGGTCGACCTCATCAGCGACGAGCCGAGCCCCATCGCCGTCGACGATCTGCGGATCATCGACCCCGAAGGGACCGTCGTGCTCGACGTTCCCCACCTCGACGCCAAGGTGAAGCTGCGGACGTTGATCGGCGGCAGCTTCTCGATCCACGACCTGCGCGTCCCCCAGGCGACCTGGCGGTTTTCGCAGCTCAAGCACGGCGACGCGATCGGGTTCATCGCCTCGCTGGCCCCCAAGACGGCGCCGCCGCCCAAGCCGCCGGGCCCGGGATCGTTCTTCGAGATCACCGGCGCCGAGCTGGGCGACTTCACGGCGATGTTCGACTTCCCCGGGGCCTGGGGGCTCGAGCTGCGGCACATGCACGGCCACGCCTCGCTCATTCAATCGACCGTCGATCCGCAGCACCCGGTCTTCGGATTCGACGCCGGATCGGTCACCGCCGAGGGCGGCGGCTGGCTCCGGATCCTCGACGACAACGTGCTGCCGTTCGATCGGGTGGTCATCAACCGGATCGCCACCACGCCGGACTGGCCCGACGACATCTTCCTGGACCTGGGCGAGGCCGACACCGGGCGCAGCCAGCTGACCGGCAAGGGCTCGTTCACGGGGATCTACGGCGCCACCAGCGTCCCCGGCATCAAGCTGCACGTGGCCTTCGCCGAGGCCGGAGACGCATTGTCCGCGGTGGTGGCCGGCAAGAAGATCGAGGGGCTGGCGATCTCGGGCAACGGCGCGGCGGTCACCGCCGATCTGAGCGAGACGTTCGCCAAGCTGAAGGTGGCGGCGGCGATCCGCGGGCTCGACGTCCGCTACGACACCAACCGGGCGCTCGGCCTGGGGCTCGACCTCGGGTTCGACGCCGGCGCCGGCAAGGTCGACGTCACCCAGTTCGGCTTCGCCGCGCCGGGCGGCGGCAAGATGAGCCTCGACGCGCACCTCGACACCAACCGGCTGACCCTGCAGGCCGGCGTCGGGCTGGCCGGCTTTCACACCGAGAGCTATCTGCCGGCGGCGCTCCGGGCGACCGCGGGCGGGCGCCTCGACGGCCGCATCGAGGCCCGGGCCGACCTGGGCAAGAAATCCGCACAGATCGGGCGCATCGATCTGCGCTTCGCGCGCGCCGGCCGAGGCGCCGGATTGCCGCGCGAGGTGCGCGTCCACGGGAGCGCCCTGCTCTCTCCCCAGCGCGTGAAGACCGACGGCCTGACCGTCTCGGTCGCCGGCGCGGATGCGACCGCCAAGGGCTCGGTCGATCTCGATCACCAGCTCATCGACCTCGGGCTCGCGGTGGTCGCCGCCGATCTGGGACGGTTGCTGGAGGAGATGGGCTTGCCGCCGCTGGCCAAGGATGCGCGCCTCGACGCGCACGCCGGCGGCAGCTTTGACGATCCGCAGGCCTCCGGCGAGGCCGTCATCCATGGCCTCGCCGCGGGCGGCCGCACGCTGCGGGAGCTCGACGCGCGGTTCGCCCTCGATCACGGCCTGGCCCGACTCGACCGACTGTCGGGCCCCGCGTTCGGCGGGCAGATCGACGCGCACGGGACCCTGCGCCTGTGGGAGAAGCGCGCCAGCCGCCCGCTGCGCTCGCCGGTGGTCGACCTTCACCTGGATGCGCGCGACATCGACCTCGCGATGCTCGTGCCCGACGCCGGCATCGCGGGGCGGGTGACTCTCTCGGCCGAAGCGCACGGGCCGCTCGACGCCCCCGAGGCGCACCTCCAGGTCCCCGCCGGCACCCACCTCACGGCGCTGGGCGACAGCTATGCGGTCGGTCCGATCGACGTGGCGCTCGAGGGGAAGACCCTGGCGGTCCGCACCCTGCGGGTGGCGCGCACGACCGGCGGCTCGGTCGAGGTCCACGGCCACGTCGGCCTCGAGCACCAGGATCTCGACCTCGACCTGGCGGTCAGCAAGCTCCCGATCGCCGGGCTGCCAGGTGTCGCAACTTCCGGCGTCCCGATGAGCGGCCTGGTAAGCGCACGCGTTCACCTGAGCGGGCGACCGGATCGTCCCGAGCTCACCGGAGACGTCGATTTCGCCGATGTCGTCGCGCGCGGCGTCCATCTGGGCGCCGGCCACCTGGCGCTGGCTCCGGCCCGGGTCGGGCCCACCCACGCGCCGGGCGTCAGCGTCCACGGCCAGCTCTTCGACAGGTTCGACGTCGACGCCGACGTGGCGCTCCTGCCCAAGGGACCGAGCGTCCACGGCCGCGTGGCCTTCCACCGGCTCGAGATCCAGACGCTGGCACCCGAGCTGGTGGCGCTCGGCGACGGTCGGGGCATCGTGAGCGGCCGCGTCGCCATCGATCTCGATCCCGGACAACCGCTGGCGATCGACGTGCTGCTGCCCGAGCTCTGGCTGTCGATCGCGCGGGCGGTCGAGGGGCCGAACGGCGAGACGACCATGCAGCGCGTGCGGATCGAGGCCGCCCGACCGGTGCACGTACACCTGGCCGGCGAACACATCGCCCTCGACGAGACGCACTTCGCCACCGACGGCGGCGACCTGCGGGTCGAAGGACGCCTCGACGGCCGCGCCATCTCCGGCGCCGTCGACGGCCACCTCGATCTCGAGCTGCTCGAACCGTTCCTGGGCGGCAGCCCCATCCAGCGGATCGGGGGCGATCTGCGCGCATCGCTCAAGGCCAGCGGCACCCTCGACCGGCCCGACGTGCAAGGCGAGGTCGTGATCGTCAACCCGATTCGAATCCGGCCGCGGGGATTCGATCGCGACGTGGTGGTTGGCTCCGGGCGTTTCGCGCTCAACAGTGGCGGCGGCATGGCCATCGAGAACCTGGCCGTCACCGTCGAGGGATCGACCATGAACCTCTCCGGCCACGCTTCCCTGGGACCGGGGTTCGTCCCCGAGAACCTCCAGGCCGACGTCGACGGCGACGTCAGCGCGCGCCTGCTGGCCTTCGCCGCGCCCGACGCGATCTCGGACAGCCAGGGGAAGGCGCACGTGCGGGCGCATCTGCGGGGAACGCTCCTCCACCCGGACGTCCGGGGCCGGTTGGATCTGGGCACCATCGACTTCCGGCTGCGGGATCTCGGCAGCGAGGTGCAAGTCCAAAGCGGGATCGTCGAGATCAGCAACGAGGGCGTCATCCTGCACAACGTCAAGGTCCTGTTCGACGGCCAGGGCCTCCTCGTGATCGGCGACTCTGGCGTTCGGGCCGGCCGGGTGCAGTTCTCGAACCTCTTCCCGTTCAAGCCCGGCCTCTTCGATCTGCCGCTGCACGGCGAGCGCCTCAGCTACCGCAGCCCGGGCGTCTTCGAGGTCGACGATCTCGCGTTCGACGTGGACCTCAAGGGCAACGTCGACGACGGCTTCAAACTGGGCGGCGAGGTGCGCCTGGTCTCGGGCCGCTATCTTCAGCCCTTCAACGTCAAGGACCTGGCCATCAGCCCTCGGGTCGACGAATCGACCGTGCGGCCTTTCTACGAGGGCAAGCCCCTGCTCGAAAAGCTACGCCTCGACCTCTCGGTTCGAACCGTCGGCGACGGATTCGTAGTGCAGAACAACATCGCGCCCGAGATCCACGTCGACATCGTGCTGCACGTGGGCGGTCTGCTCTCGGTGCCGCAGCTGGCCGGCGACGTCCGCCCCACCGACGGCCGCTTCAACATCCCGTTCATGCGGGGGGACTTCGATCTGGTTCCCAACGCCAACCACGTCACCTTCATCGCCACCAAGTCGGTCGCGGACGGCGACACCCCCGACCTCGACATCCAGGCGCAGAACCTGGTCACCGACTCGGCCGGTGTCGACCACAACGTGCACATGCGCATCAGCGGCCCTCTGCGCGAGGCGCAGATTGATCTCTCCAGCGACGACGGGCTCGACCGGAACCAGACGGCGTTCTTGCTGCTCACCGGGCGGACCTCTGCCTCGGACTCCGCAAAATTCGGGACGCAGAACGCCACCGTGGGGGCAAACTTGAGCACCGGCGCCGACATCGCCGGCCAGGCGACGCGCGATACCGTCGCGAACCTGATGGAGCCCTACTACGACAGTAGCTTTCAGCGCCTCACCGGGTTCAACCTGCGGCTCACCGTCGGCTCCGACGGGGTCGAGGGGCGCCTGCGCAAACGGGTCAGCCGCTACTGGAGCGTCCAGAGCGACTACCTGCAGGGTTTCCAGAATCAGAGCCACTGGAACACCCAGGCCGATGCCTGGATTCTCGACTATCTGAGCGCCGGGTTCGGTTTCGAGCAGGTGCGGCTCTCCTCGGAGCAGGGGGTCCCCGAAACCCTCCCCCTCAATTACAACTTAGAGCTGCGCCTGGATTACGCGATAAGAAGCAGGTGAAACGGACGGCGCCCACCCCGTGAGACGACCCCCCCGCTCGATGCCGGGGCTCGCCGCGCTCCTGGCGCTGTCGGCGCTCGCCTCGGTGGCCCGCGCCCAGCAAGCACCGCGGATCCCGATCGTCGGTTACGAGATCGGCGGCGCGCGCGTCGACCCCGACGACCAGCTGCAGGCGTTGGCGCTGTCGGTGGCCGCCGTCGGCGATCCGTTCGTCGAGGCCGGCCCCAGCGACGAGATCGGACAGCCGCTCGGGACGGTCCCCCGTCTGGTTCAGGCGCTGGACGCCATCGGCTACCGCGCGGCCGTCACCACCCGCCCCGCCGCCGGCGGCGTGACGGTGGTGATCACGCTGATGCCCTACGATCGGGTGCGCTACGTCTTCGTGAGCGGCAACCGGCGGATCCAGCAGGACGAGATCCAGCGGCGCATCACCATCCGTCCCGGCCGGCCGCTGCCGCCGCCGGGAGCAGAACGGCAGGTCGCGCTCGAGCGCGAGCGCGAGCACGTCATCGACTTTCTGCGCAGCCGTGGGTTCTTCGAGGCCACCGTGCGGCTCGACACCGAGCCGGCCCGCTCCGCCGTGGGCGCCGTCGATCTGCTGGTCACCGTGAAGCTCGGGCCGGCCTATCCGCTCGGGCCGGTCACCTTCACCGGCAACCACGCGCTCTCCTCGGAGGAGATCGATCCCATCTTTCGCCACGCCGACTGGTTCACCCTGTGGACCAGCCCCGAGCCCTTCACGCAAAAGCAGCTCCGCGAAGACACCGACACGCTGGTCAAGCGCTACCGCGCCCTCGGATACGTGGGCGTGCGCGTGACCAGCGACTTCAGCGTCCAGAAGAGCGTGGACCGCGCCGCCAAGAACGTCCGCATCAACGTCGCGATCAACGAGCGAAAGCGGATCGAGGTGGCCTTCGAAGGAAATGCCAGCCAGTCCAGCTCGGCGCTGACCGACCAGCTGACCCTGAGCTCGCGGGGCTCCTTCGACGACTTCGAGGTCGCCGCCAGCGCGGACGCCATCCAGCGCTACTACCAGCAGCAGGGCCGATTTCTGGCGCGGGTGGACTGGCGCCGGGAGCGTCTGTCGGCCGACGAGGAGCGGATCGTGTTCGCCATCGACGAGGGCCCGGAGCTCAAGGTTCGGGGCGTCGAGTTCCTGGGCAATCGCGCCCTTTCGGCGGACGAGCTCGGCACGGTGGTCTCCGCGCGCAAGTACCCCTTCCTCGGAATCGGCTCGGGCGGCTTCGTGAGCGGCAAGGAGATGGAGCAGGACGTGGAGCGCCTCCTCGAGCACTACCACGGCCGGGGGTTCCTGGAGGCCAAGGTGCGCGCCGACGCCGGCACCTCGCGCGACGCCGTGGGACAGCTGGGCGCGACCCTGGCCGCCGCCGAGACCACCTCCCGCGACGCCAAGAGCCTCTACCTGCGCTTCACCATCGAGGAGGGGCCGCGCCTGACGTTGGTCAAGGAGGACTTCCGGACCGACGACGGCGGTCCGCTCCCCTACGATCCCCTCTTCTTGCTCCAGAGCGTCTCGCTGCGACCGGGCGCCCCCTATGCGCCGCCCGCGGTCCACGCCGACGCCAAACGGCTGGCGCGGCTGTTCGGCGACGCCGGATTTCCAATCGCCAGCGTCGAGCCCGACGTCAACCGCACGGGCAACGACGTGGCCCTCACCTGGGTCGTCAAGCTCGGCCCACGGATGCGGGTGGGGCCGATCTTCGTGCGCGGCAACTTCGTCACCAAGCCGCAGACGATCCTGGAGCAGATCCGCTTGCGACCGGGTGAGCTCCTCGGCACCACTGCGGTCGAGCGCAGTCAGCGCGACATCGGATTCATGCAGCTCTTCAACAACGCGTCGCCGATCTCGTTTCCCGGCAAGGAGGAAAAGCGCGCCACCGTCCCCATGGTCGTCGAGGTCGAGGAGCGCTACGAGCAATACAGCGTCGTCCATCTGGGCGCCGGCGCGTCGACCGATCAGAAGCCGCCCGACCAGACCTTCCCGCTCGGGGTCTACGTGCGGGGCGGCTACGAGAACCGGGATTGGTTCGGCCACGGCTGGAACCTAAACGGCCAGCTGACCTACGGGACCGCGATCCTCCGGGCCGGTCTGGGGTTCGTGGACCGGCGTTTCCTGGGGACGCTGTTCCGGCTCGACGCGTCGCTGACCTATTTCAAGCAGGAGACGGTACGCCTGGGCGACATCCACTCGGGCGGCGGATCGGTCGGCTTTTCTCGTGAGATGTACCCGGGCGTCGACGCCGGGATTCACTACAACCTCCGCAACACCACCCACACCGAGCCGCTCCTGCGCGAGGCCGGACCCGACGAAAACACGCAAGCGGTGACGCTCGGCACCACCGTGGGCAGCGTCTCGGCCACCATCGAGTGGCTGCGCATGGACAACCGCCTGCTGCCGACCCGGGGCTTTCGGGTCGACGCCATCGCGGAGCTGGCGTTGCCGGCCCTGTCGGTGCCGTTGCGGCCGCTCCCCTTTGCCATCGGCGACGACACCTTCGTCAAGGTGGGTGTGCACTCGTTGTCGGTCATTCCGCTCGGGCACCGCATCTACTTGCGGCACGGGTTCCGGTACGATCAGGGGTTCCCGCTCGGCGGCGCCTCGCTGCTTCCCAAGGTGGAGCGCTACTTCGCCGGTGGCGACACCACCATTCGCGGCTATCAGCTCGATCGCGCGCGGGTGGAGGTGATCCAGTTTCCCCTCATCCCCGTCGATCCCACCAACCCCCGGGTCGGCGGCCTCTACGCCGTCGAGTACCACCCCCTCGGCGGCAACCTGCGCATCCTGCAGAACGTCGATCTCCAGTTCCCGATCATGCCCCCCTGGTACGGATCGGTGTTCATGGACAACGGCGTGGTCGCCGATTCGCTCTACGGTCTCAAGGTCTCCCAGTTTCGCCACGGGATCGGGGTCGCGCCTCTCATCATCCGCCTTCCCATCGGCGACGTCAGCGTTGGCTGGGGCTGGCCGCTCGACCCCGGCCCGGGCGACACCCGGATCGGCGTCCTGCACGTCAACGTCGGCCTGATGTTTTGAGCGGCCCTATCGCGCCGCGACCAGCGCGATCGTGTTGTGCTGCTTTTCGAAGCTGTCCTTGGCGGCGGTGGCGTCCTTGAACGAGGCGAAGTTGCCGTAGCGGACGCGGTAGGCCATCCCCTTGCCGGGTACGTCGCCGGAGACCACGAAGGCGCCGGGGTACTTCTGTGCGAAGGCGGCCGCCTCATCGGCGGTCGAAAAGGTGCTCAGGTGGAGCGTGAACCGGCCCTTGGCCTTCGCCGGATCGGCTACCGCGGTGGGCGGCTTGGCGGCCACCGTCGGCTTGGCCTCGGCTGGGGCGGCCCGGGCCGCGAGCGGCCTCGGCGCCGCGGGCGCGGC
>OCTA010001083.1_pt1 | contig 25252 bp, 25 predicted proteins | sample 1538991 | NCBI WGS metagenome assembly OCTA01 (sample SAMEA3539302, study PRJEB22396) | soil metagenome | biome: tundra; feature: field; material: soil | place: USA | collected 2010-05 | depth 0.15 m | reverse complement strand
GATCGATTCCATGACCAACTTGCCCGCGCCATTGCGAACCGCAACGGTAATCGCTTCCTTGTGAACATCCAGGCCGATATACTTGACATTGCTACTCAGCATGCTGAGTACCTCCTTGGGGGGGAAGGTGATTCTTCAGCCGGACCACTTTCCCTCAAGGTTAAGTGTGATCCTTTCAGAACTCACCGCAAAGTTGCAGCTCGTTTTCCGCCGCAGTAGAATCAGGCCCGGACTGAGCGGAGGGTAGGGCTATGCTGGGAAGCAACCCGAGCGCCGACTCAGAGGCCTCGACCGATCCAGGGGGATGCCACGGCATCCCCTTTTCGCTGTCTGCTTGTACAAACTCCCTAAGGTCCGTATTGCGCAGAAATTCGAAGACAGATCCATGGAACTGACTTGTCCCCGATTTGGTGACAACATCGATGATGCCACCGGTGAATCCACCGTTCTCTGCATCAACGTTGCTGCTCAGAATCCGGAATTCAGCGATCGAGTCCAAATTCGGAATGATGCCGGCCTGCTGACCGATCGTCTCCTGAACGCTGACACCATTCAGATAGTAAGCATTGTCGGACTCGCGTTGACCGTGAATTGAGAACTGCCCAGTATTTTGCTCGCCGGCTACTGGGACGGTGCCAAATCCACCGCCCGACGTCGAATTTCCGACACCACTGGTTGTGATGGGTGCGACGCGCGCTTGAACCGCGAGAAGATCGGTATAACTGCGCCCATTCAAGGGAATTTCCGTCACCTGCTTGGACTCGATCGTCTGTCCGATCTGCGTGTCGTTGGTCTCGACCTCAACCGCGCCCGCATTCACTTCGACGGTTTGTGAGGTATCCGCGACATGCAGCGAGAAATCGATTGTCAGCGAGGTGTTCACATCGATCTTGATTGGGTTCCGCATCTCGCTTCGAAAGCCAGACGCCGTAGCTTCAATGGAATAGGTTCCGATGCCGAGCAATGGGAAGGAATAGGCACCGCCTTCATTCGCGACCGTTGATGCCTTGACACCGGTCGCCAGATTCGTTGCTGTGACTGTGCTCTGAGGGATCACGGCGCCCGTCATGTCCTTCACCGTGCCCGAAATTCTGCCGCTGGTTTGACCGAATGCGGAAACGGCCATGAGAGTGACAATCACCACAGCTGCTGCGAGTCCGATCATCCAGCCGCGAACTGTTGGCTGTCCAAAGCCCTTGGTCTGCATCTCAGTCGAAGTAAAAACCCAAGCGTTTTCCTTGAATTCCCGATCGCGAATCATAAGCTCTTCTCCAAACGCCGTAGTGACACACACGCCAAGCATCCTGCCTGGACACTATCGGGTACCAGGCAGCGGTTCTCCTTTCGAAAACGCGAAATGTTCTCTCGCTTGCTCTGTCGCCTTTACCTCTGCGACGAGTCAGATGATTCAGCGAGTCAAATGGTTCAAGAAGAATCAATGATTCGTCGTAGAGGTGTTTTCGCTCCGCCCTTGCGGAGGTTCTGGTGAAGCGGGGTCTTCTTCCATCAATCCCTCCTTAGGTCATGAAGCAGAACCCAGGAATTCGACAACTGAGGGTATCAACAATCAAGAACTTCTTGACGCCTCCGGACTACTTTGCAGAGAACTGGTCAACCGATTAGCCCTTGTCTCGCAGCGGAGATGCCGCAGGCGCGACGACCCGCATTTTCCGCGAGATCACAATACTTGGAGAGAGTGTCTGTATCTGACCCAAGCTGCCGTAAATTGATCCCATAGCCTTCTCATCCGGGACAACAATGGCCCACAGATTAACTGGCTTCGGCGCGGTATCGGAGCCTCTGACTTTTATCAAAGAATCATATTTGTGAAAATCAGTTCGTTCCTCATTGATGTCCCACGAGGGAAACTCTACAGAATAGTTTGGCTCGCTATCGATGTTATAGATGATACCCATGGTCATGGTGGAAGGGAGCGGTAGGAAGCGCTAATTACCAAGCTCGGTTCAATGAATCTCGTCGAACTGTCTATGACGGCCCCATCACCCGGTCCCGTAATGCGTATTGCGATTGGCATTGCAAGACATTCGGATTTCGAAATCCATCCCTTTCCCTAGCAATGGCTTGCCAATCCTGGCTCGTAAAGCCACCAAACAAGGAGTTTGCGTAAGCGTCGAATGCACCCTGTAACCTGCGACAAAACCACCGAGAACGGTGGACAAGAAAAAGATCAGAGGGTGCTTCTTAACGTTGTCTGGGGAAATCGAATCGTCGGGCATAGACAAACATGAAAATTCCAGCATCTAAATCTTCCGAGCTTTGGCCCGAGAAAGCAGATACGACATCGCGGCCCGCCTTGATTCCCGCTTCGAATCGTACTTATGCCGACCGGTAGACCCAGGCCGTGTTCGAGGCTTGGAACGCCGGCGCCGCGAATGCAGCACGCATGATCACGGAAAGCGCGCTGGAGACTGAGACTCTTAGAGAACGGAGTCAAGATATTGCGACTCACTCATGAGGCAGAGTGGTTATATCTTTCAATCCAAATCTTGGTCAGTCTTCCTGACAGTCTTAACTGCTTTCGGACGTTTCGAAGCCGGCCCCGACCTCTTCGCCGGGGCGGCGGCCTTCTTTTTGGCGACTCGCTCAATCGCCTGTTCGACGGCGTCCTCCACAGTCTTGCCGGTAACGCCTTTTCGTACGGCCTTGGAGACCGCTTTTTCTATCTTCCTGACGGCCTTTTCTTTGGTCTGCTTTTTTGCCATTTTCCGTTTCTCCGGTGAAGTCCTGCACGGAATTGTACAGGGCATTCCTTTCTGTGGTGTTGCCTGTTTGCTGCCTCGCTCCGCCCCGCGCTCCTTCTGTCAATGGTTTCCGCACCAAGTGACCGAGAATCCCTTTGACAGCGCGCGTGCCTACGCTTTTTCGGCAGCGTCAACACCAACTGAAGGGGCATGACGATTCGAAGCTTTGTTGACCAAGCTAATCCGCCTCCAGATTTCAGATGGCGTCCGCCCCAAAAAAATCCTTCGTGTACTTGTCGCCTGCGAGTTCTCAGCTATCGTTCGCGATGCCTTTCTTAGAAAAGGCCACGACGCCTGGTCGTGCGATCTGCTGCCGGCGGAGCATAACAGCAACCGGCATATTCAATGCGATATATGTGAAATCCTGAGCGATGGCTTGGACTTCCTCATTGCCGCTCACCCGCCATGCACCCGCCTCTGCAATAGCGGTGCGCGCTGGCTGTACACGCACCCCCGGGCAAGACCCTTAACCAGATGTGGAACGAGCTTCGCGAAGGTGCTGAGCTGTTTTTTGACATGTGGAACGCGCCAATCCCGCATGTCTGCGTTGAGAATCCCGACATGCACTCTCATGCGAAAAGGCTGATTCGCAATTATGCCGAGTTCTCGCAATGCGAAGGCCGCGTAGTTCACGTATTGGATCGCTCCGTTGGCGAGCCTGTCTTTGAGGCAAGAGTGTCCTGAGTGGCACAGCACATAATCCTGATCTGCAACTCGATCGGGACGATATTCGTTCGCCCCGCTATAGGTAGCCGAGATCTGCGGCGAGACGACATTCGCCGAGTTTGGCGTGTACGTCAGGTTGTAGGGCGTTCCACCCTGTGCAGTGTTGATTGCACTGAGTTGCCAGCCGCCGACAATGCCATACAGGCTCGCGCCAAGCACCGACTGCCGCTACAACCACCGCAGTGACCAGCTTGGTGCGCGCCGGATCCTACAACGTGAACGGCCGGCGCAGCATGTTCAACAACTTCCTGTTGAACGGCATGGATAACAACGCATATGGCGAGAGCAACCAGGGCTTCGATAACCAGATCATCCAGCCCCCGCCGGACTCCATTTCATAATTCTAAGTAGTAACCAATAATGAGAGCGCGGAGTACGGTCGCTCTGCAGGCACCACTTTTAACGTCGCATCCCGCAGCGGCGGCAACAGCTTCCACACCACACTGTATGGATTTAATCGCAACACGGATCTGAATGCGGAGTTGCGACAGACGTTTCCGTCCGCTCAGGAATGAATGCATCACAGCTATACTCCAAAGTTGATACACAGAACTTTTTGGGGTACGATTAAGAAGGTTGTCTCCCGCAAGGAAGAGCAACGTACTCTACAAATTAGGAATTCCCTGAACCTTAACAGGGAAATGTGACAATCTGATTGAGGTCTTATTGCATTCCCGTTACATATTCTAAAATCCGAGAGTTAGGTTAATTCATTCCAATCCGGAAATCTGTTTGCTCATAATTCTGCCTAAATCCTAAATTCAGAAAAAATTAATGACTGCTATCTAGTGTTCTCCGAGAATGCTCTGCCAGCCATGTTGCCGAGAGCTATTCTTCCGGCTCGCTTGCATACTCACGGAGCGATCGATGAAAATGAACATCTACCACTTACAACTGATTACAAATCTGTAATTTCCACGTCATGCTGCTGTCCATTTCGCGGTCCTAGACTTGTCCCGTTGGCGCTGCTCTCCCGGTGCGCCATCTCCTGCAATCGATGAGAAAGCATCCGCCTTTTCACGTATAGTTCCGGGTTCAACATGCCAGCTTGTCGAGAGCAAGCTGAAGAAACACAAGCTGCATGGCCGATTCCGGGTTGCGTAATGGAAAAAACCGAAAGAGGAGAACAATTCATGTCTGCGAAAACTTCTCGCAATCATTCTCGGATTAAACCGCTGCATCTGCTCGCCGGCCTGGTCGTAACAGGGCTGAGCGTTCCGACGCTGCTGGGTCAGTCCGTACCGTTTCCAACGTACAAAGTTGGCCCACAGACGAATGGCACTTTCGTTGCCAGTGACGGCACAATCCTCACCCCCGCCGGCACCCAGGTCAGCCTTGGTATCCGTGTCCGTGCCAAAGCTGTTGCGCTCAACCCCACTGGCAATCACACTGCTGCCGTCCTAGTCATGGGCACTTCGGGGACCAATGGTAAAGCCGTCGAGGTCTTCAACACCCAAACCGGCGCCATCCTGCAGACTTACGAACCGGTGATCGGGGGCAAAGATCCAGACGGCAGCAACCTCGGCATCACTTATACCCCCGACGGCAAGTACTTGCTATTCAGCCAGGATGGCAACTCCTTCTATGGCAGCTTCAAACAGGGAGGCTTTGTTGGCATCGCCCTCGTCAGTCCGTCGACAGGCTTGCTCTCGGACTACGCCCACGTCAGCGTTCCAATGGACGTCAACTCGTCCCTTGGTCTGACCACCGTCACCTGCTTCCCGACCAGCCCGGGGGGAACCAACGGCAGCTTCCTGATCCCGTGCGGTTATTCCGATTCAGCTTTTGGGAATGAGGTATTGACGTCATATCCCACCGGAATTGCGGTCTCGGAGGATGCCAAGACTGCTTATGTAGTGCTGGACAATAACAACACGCTGACCAAGATCGACCTCACCGCGTCGACTCCCGTCGAGGGCGCCGAGGTCCGAGTCGGCAACGTCCCGCACAGCGTCGTAATCTCTCCGAATGGCAGAACCGCCTACGTCTCCAACGAGGCTGGCCGGATCGCTAAGGAAAAGGACTTCCAGGGATACTCCAACGGCACGCCGGTCGTCGCCGCTTTCCCGACTGGCTCCACCGCCACTGGCACCGTTTCCGTGGTCGACTTGAACTCCTTTAGCGTCACCGCCAGCATCGAGACCGGTCTGCACCCCACCGGGATGGCCTTCTGGGGCAGCAACCGCCTGTTGGTTGCCAACGCCTACAGCGATACCCTCTCCGTGATCGATACCAACTCCAATAAAGTGGTTCGGACGATCGACCTTGGGCTGCCGATCCGCGTGCCCCACGATCACAAATCCGCCTACGGCGGCGGGCCAAACTCGATTGCCGTCGATGCCAAGAACGACATCGCCTATGTCGCCCTCTACAACGCCAACGCAATCGCCGTGGTGAACCTGAATGACGGCGCGTGGAACCCGATTGCTGGCATGATTCCGGTCGGCTATGCACCGGCCTCGGTTGTGCTGGACAAAACAGACAACGCCCTGCTGGTTGCCAACGACAAGGGATGGGGTACCACGGGCAACCCGAATTCCTTTGACGGAACGGTGCCCGATGCGCCGCTGACAGCAAATTCGGTCGCAACCGAGTTTGGAGCGACCGGCCTCAACACCCACCAGGACCTTGGCAGTGTCAGCATCATCCCCGTGCCGAGTTCGTCCACCTTGTGGTCAATGACGGACCAGGTCTTCCAGAACAACCACTGGGATCTGGCGGAGAACATTTTCTCAGCCGCAGGCGGCAATCCACATGCCAAGCCGCTCGCGATTCCGAACAGGATCGGCGATCCCTCGAAGATAAAGCACGTCTTCCTGATCATTCGTGAAAACCGCACGTACGACCAGATCCTGGGCGATGTGTCCGCCGGCAATGGCGACGCTACCCTGGCAACCTTCGGCGACAACCCAACCTACGGCAGCGTCACGCCCAACGCGCACGAACTTGTGAAGCGCTTCCCGCTCTTTGATAACTTCTACGACCCAAGCCGGCAGTCGGCCGACGGTCACAACTGGATTGTCCAGTCCATGGCTCCTTACTCTGACGACATCCAGTCGCCTGACTGGCTCCGCGACTACCCCTCCAACGGCGGCGATGCGATTGCATACCAGAAGACGGGCCACCTGTGGGACGTAGCCGCAAAGGCGGGCGTCTCGTTCAAGAACTACGGGGAGTACATCGAGTACAACACTTTCAACCCGCCCGAGGGTTGCACCCCAACTAACATTTATCCCGGGCCGCCTCCCACTCCATTACCGTTTATCTTTTCGGGCAGCTGCGAGCCGCTCTGGATTGACTTCTACAACGACGTACTGGCTTACGAGTCTGGCAAGGAGAAGCAGCTCTACAACTTCAACACCGTGGCCTCGCACTCCCCGCTTCCGAACCTGATTAACAACACGGTCCAGAACTACCCGCAGTTCGATCTGGGCATTCCCGACCAATTCCGCTTCGACGTCTGGAATGAGGATTTCCAGAAGGATGTGGCAGCCGGTGCGGTGCCTCAGTTCGAGATGATGTGGATCAGCTCTGACCACACCGGCGGCCCACCGACCGCGCAGGCCATGCAGGCCGATAACGACCTGGCCCTTGGCCGCTTTGTCGACGCCATCAGCCACAGTCCAATTTGGAAGGATTCGGCGATCTTCGTCGAGGAAGACGACGCGCAGACCGGCGTCGACCACGTCGACGGCCACCGTAGCCCGGGCTACATCATCAGCCCATACATCCAGCAGGGCGGAATTACCGACAGCACCTTCTACACGCAGGTCAACCTGACCCGCACGATCGAGCAGATTCTCGGTCTGACGCCGATGAACCAGTTCGACCTTTGGGCCTCACCGATGCGGACAGCCTTCGTCGACGATCCGCCCGCGGAGAACTTCAAGCCCTGGACGCACGTGCCGAACGGGATCCCGTTGAATGCGGGCGTCAACCAGACTCCGACTCAAACCGCCATCCCGGGCGCAATGGCTGCGGTCGATCACACCCTCCCGGCCATGAGCCCTGCAATTAAGGTTCTCAGGGCTGGCTGGATGAGGAAGAAGGCAGAGATCTTCGCTGGCAAATATCAAAAACCGGACTCCGAAGATCCGACCACCGTCAACCACATGATCTGGTATGAAGTCACTAACTACACCCGGCCCTTCCCCGGCGAGAAGAAGGTTCTCCCCGCGAGCGCCTTCAACAAAACCGCACCTGCCAAGGCCGACGACGACGACTAAATCGCAGTTCCGGCTGCAAATGCCCTCTCCTCCAGTTACCAGGGGAGAGGGCATTGTTTTGCAAGCCTCAAACTCAAAGTCGCCAAGCGGCCTGATTTAGCTCGATTACCAGCGCGAATGATTAATGTCTGGGTTCAGATCGCGACAACGCAGAAACATTTCACTCAATCGGCCGATATGGCGGAGAGCCAGACGCGTCGAGATGGATGAAGGACGCATACATGCTTCGTGGCGTTGCGCGCATGAATGATCGTTCAGTAGCGTTCATGAAGCTACAGGGGGAAGGCAGAAATTACCATCATGGTCTCAACATAGGCGGGATCAGGCCGTCCAACTGTGAAGGACGATCGAGAAGCTAGATCGGCTGGCTGGAGAAATCCAGCATTAAGCGGAGATTACTCCCGTGTCCCCTTTGGGGCAGCGAGCGGGCAAGCGTAATGCGACGCGAGTTCCTTTTCTTTCCTCGCTCACGATTTCCACGCTGCCGCCATGGAGCATGGCAATGCTTTTTACAATTGCCAGACCCAAGCCCGTTCCGCCGAGATTCTGGGATCGGGCGGAATCGACCCGGAAGAAACGATCGAAGACCCGGGGCAATGCTTCGGCGGGAATGCCGTCGCCCGTATCGGACACATCAATACAAATAGTCGACTCGTCTGCTGTGGCTCCCAGCGTGACGGCTCCGCCCCGCGGAGTGTGCGCGAGTCCATTGGAAACGAGATTACCCACAGCTCTTTGCAGGAGAGTGCGATCGAGTTCCGCAAAAACAATATCGGAGTCGGATCTTGTGTCGAGGGTTATACCACCTTCTGCGGCGATGCCTTCGTAATATTCGCTCACTCCGGCGAGTAATTTGCCGACGTTGATAAGTTCACGGCGCATTTGGGGCAAAGGGCTCTCCGCGCGAGCCAGGAAGAGGAGGTCGCCGATGAGATCCGACAAGCGCACTGATTCTTCAAGGCAGGATTCAATCACGTCGCGGTATTCGTCGCCCGTTCGCGCGCGGGCCAGGGCCACTTCTGTTTCACCGCGAATATTGTTCACCGGCGTGCGCAAGTCATGGGCAATGTCTGCCGAGAAACGAGAGATGCGCTCGAATGACCCTTCCAATCGGTCGAGCATCTGGTTGAAAGTGTTCGCGAGGGACGCCAGTTCGAAGGGATATCCTTCTGCGATGATGCGCTCTCGCAGGTTCGTCGAACTGATGTGGCGCGCTGTCGTCGCCATCTCCTCGACCGGACGAATGCCCTGGCGTGCGATACGGTATCCGACCAGCGGAAGAATGATGAAGGCGGCGAGCAGGATGGCACAAAAGCAGAAGCGATATCGTGCCAGCCACGCTTCCTTTTGAGAGACGTCGATTGCGACCTGAACAGTATCAGTCCGCGATGAAAGGGCACCAACCTGGACGGAAGCACTAGTCACGCGAAATATTCTCCCGTCTCTGCCTTTCATCGATATCGTGCGACCGGGTAGGTTGTGGGTCTGACGAGCCAATTGTCCGATGTCTAAACAGTCCTGCATTCCAGGTGTCATTAAGAGTGTCTGATTGCGATTGTCCAGCAGCTGAATATAGAACTGCTCATACCGCCTGGCTGCGGATTCCAACTCAATCTCTTCGCGCAGCGCATCCTGATCGTCGGGCCTGTCGCGCAACATTGCACGCAGCACGTGTACCTTGTCAGCGAGGAACAAGTCTGTGCTCTTGTCGAGTTCGCCCACGAGAACCAAATAAAGACAGACAATGGCAAAAAACACTAGAAGCAATCCCGCGATGGCGTAAGCCGCCGTGAGCCGGAAAGCCAGGGTTCCGCAGAGCCGGGAGAGCGCCGCTATTCTATTGGCCAGTTTCGAGGACATAGCCCGCGCCGCGAACTGTATGGATCAGTTTCAGAGGGAATGGATCATCCACCTTGCTGCGCAGACGCCGCACATTGACGTCGACAACGTTAGTATCGCTGTCGAAGTTCATGTCCCATACAGATTCGGCAATCAAAGTGCGTGAAAGCACTTCGCCGCATCGACGGGCGAGCAGGGACAAAAGTGAGAATTCCTTTGAAGTCAGTTCCAGCTTCTGACCCGCCCGCGTGGCGCGTTGGCGCAATAGGTCAACTTCAAGGTCGCCCAGGCGGAGCGTCTCCTGCGTTCGTGCCGGACCACGCCGCAACAGAGAGCGCACGCGCGCAAGGAGTTCGGAAAAGGCGAACGGCTTCACAAGGTAGTCGTCCGCACCAAGTTCGAAACCGCGGACGCGTTCGTGCACGGCGTCGCGAGCGGTCAGGAAAAGCACCAGAGAATGCCTTCCTTCCTGACGCAGCCGGGCAAGCACCTGCCAACCATCAAGCACCGGAAGCATGACATCGAGAATTACGAGATCAAACTCCAGTTCGAGTGCGAGGTGCAATCCGTCCATGCCGGTTTCAGCAATGTTGACGACGAAACCTGCTTCGCCAAGTCCCCTCCGCAGATACTTGGCCGTCTTCGGTTCATCTTCAATGACCAGGATTCTCATACTTTGAACAACTCCAAATCTTCCACCTTCCGAGCCCGCAGGGCAGAACTTCCCCAGGGCTGTTTACGTTAAGTAGCCCCCGGGATTCTCACTCGGAGGCCGTCCCAGAACCGTACTTGAGCCTCTCGACTCATACGGCTCCTATGGTGGAAACGGCGTAACGCTGCCGTTCCCACAAGGCGAGTAGGTCTGGCTGGCGGTCGATTACCCGAAGCAGCCATTGCCACGCGCGCGAGCGGTGATTGCGCAGCGACTTGTATTTGCGAGTGGCCCAGCGGACCAGCGATTTTCCGACATGCCTCTCGATGGGCCGAAGCGCCGAAGGGTTGAAGCGTCCATAGTAGTTAAACCATCCGCGAAGCTTCGGGTTGATCTCCTGTGCAAGCTCAGCGATGGACTGCGAAGTACGCAAGTGCAGTTTCCAGCGCCGGATCTCGTCACGGATTTTCCCCTCCGCCTCATTGCGGATGGCTGGACTGAAGCTGCAAAACAGTCCCCCTCGACTCGTCATCGCCTTGCGAGGGCGGAACGTGAAGCCCAGGAAGTCGAACTTTTCGTGAGGGTGATTCACTTGCGTTCCTCTTCCTGGAAGTCACCTGCCCCGATATCCTTCCGAGCCTTTTATTTTCACTGCTAACTACCACGGCTTTTGACCGCAGCAGCGGAAGGCGGTTTGAAGCCCCCTCCTGCAAGGCGGCTCCGAGGGGCCCCTCCCTCATCGGTTAAGTAGTTACGCAAACGAGACGCCTATCGTCGTCTCCTTTGCTCGTGGCGCACTCAGAAATCTAGCCGAAGAGCAAATTGGATCTGACGCGGAGTGCCGGTTCCAACGGGACTGGTGTTGGCCGTGGTGATGATCTGCCCGAAGCTTGATGTCGAGCTGTCCGCTTGCGGTTGCCCATACTGCGCGCGGTTGAACAAGTTGAAGGCCTCGCCCCTGAACTGGAATTGCGTCCGCTCCGTCAGCGGAATGCGTTTGGCCAGACCCAGGTCCATCTGCCACAAGCCCGGACCGCGCGCGATGTTTCGCGGAGCGTCGCCATAACCACTTCCCACGACCGGAGTGAAGGCAGCGGGATTGATCCATTCGGCGATGGTTCTGCCGCCCGTCGGCCTGAGCGAAACTCCGGGCACCAGATTGGGTCGCTGGTTGGTGGTGTACCCGGTGGCGACAGACGCGCTGGACCGGTCTTCAGTGACATTAACAGGGATACCTGTGCGGGCCGCGACGATGTCCGTGAAGCTCCAACGGCCGAAAATCGCTCGTACGACGCTTGGCTGAGAAAGAAAGGATTTCCCTGGACCGAAGGGCAGATCATAAACGACGTTGACGTTGACGACTTGGCGTGCGTCAAAGTCGCCTGATGCGCGTTCGCAGGGCATACAGGCGGGATTTTGAGGATTGTCAGAATCTCCCCCGCCAGCCGCGTCCTGATCGATCTCATGGGAATAGGCGTAGTTGGCCGAGAATAACAGCCCGTGGGTGTAGCTGCGTTGAAGGCTGGCGACGAAGCCCTCGTATGAACCATTGTTCGTGTTTCCCCGCCAAGTCACCTGGCCGAAAGCCGGGTAAGGGCGTGCTCCCGTGGAGGGATTGATAAGGTTCGTATAGGACGTGGCGAGCAGGTAGGTGCCTTTGCTTCCAACGTAGGAAAGCGTGCCTACCAGATCGTGAGGAAGCGCTTGCTGAAGGGAAAGTCCCCACTGGCTCACATACATATCTTTGCGATTCCGGTCGTCGTCTCTTGCCGAAACCGTGCCGGGACCATTGATGAAGGGCGTGACGGGAAATGTGAGTGCTGGGGTCGATTTGGCACTCAGCGAGTACTGGCCGACCTCGTTGCTGATCGGGAGGTTCTGGTCGTCGAGCTGGCCGTCGCCACGGTAAAGTCCGAATCCCGAACGGATGACTGTCTTGCCGTGCAGAGTCGAAGGCGACCATGCAACCGAAACCCGCGGGTCTATATCGAGCGTGTTGGGATTGCCGAAACTTGTTCCTGCGCCGCAAAAGCCAACTGCTCCGCAGGTTGCAAAGTCGAACGGGATCGCTTTGGCGTGCACTTCATGGAAGAGATTAAAAAAGGTGTAACGAACTCCCAGATTCGCTGTCAAGCCGGGCCGAAGTTTCCACTCGTCCTGCGCGTAGGAGTATGCCTCGGTCTTTCGCAAACCATTTTCCGGCAGAGCTTCGGCGAGAGTCGCGGAATTGACCGCATTGGCCAGAAACTTTGCAGGCGAAGAGTAAGAGACTGTTCCGTTCTCAGTGTTTCCCTGGTTGAGTTGAATGCGGCGGACCTCAGCGCCGAACTTGAGTGTATGCGCCCCCTGGACCATCGTCAGATTGTCGATGTAGGAAAAGGAGTTTCCCACACCTAGCCGGAATTCATTGTTGGCCAACGTTGTGAAGCCTGAAATGGCGATCGAGTAAGGAAGATTCGTGAGCCCCTGATTTGTTGTAAAAACCGTGCTTCGGTTGAAACCGAACTTCACTTCGTTGATCAGTTTCGGCGAGAAAAGGTGCAACGCTTCAAGTTCTCCGTTCACCGGCCGCGACGTCACCAACTGGCGATCGTTCAGATACGCGCCGCCGGACGCTAACGGCACATCGCTGGAGGCGGCATCGAAGCTGAAGCGCATAAAGGCCGTGTCGCTCCCCGAGAAATGGTAATCGAGCCGAATCATCGCCGAGTCTTCGTGATCAAGCTGATGTCCTGAGGCGACAAACTGGTCTTCATTCGGATTACCCGCAACTGGCACCAGATTCGTGGTGGGATAAGCAGTGAGTATCGGGGCAAGCGTGTCCGGATTCGCGGCCGCAACTTCTGCGGCAAAAGCTGAACTCGGAACAAAACCCAAGAGCGGCTGACCATAGCTTTGGCGCAATCCCTCGTAGTTAAAAAAGAAGAAGCTCCGGTCGCGGAGAAGTCGGCCGCCCAGGTCACCGCCAAATTGGTTGAGGCGGAATGGAAGTCGGGTTGATAAGATGGGCTCGCGCGCATCAAAAAAGTCGTTGCGGACAAACTCGAAGAGGCCTCCATGCAGCGTGTTCGTTCCAAATTTAGAGGCAACGTCCATCTGGCCACCGGGAGTGCTTCCGTTTTCTGCTGTGAAGAGCATCGTGTTAATGCGGAACTCTTGAATAGCGTCCGTGGGGATGGCCAGCCGGACGAACGATTGTTGCGCCTGATTCACGATGTTTGTCGCATCAATGCCGTCATAGGTGAAGTTGTTGTCATCTAAGCCTCGCCCTGCAAAATGGATGCTTCGCTGATTGCTGCCGCCCATGTCCACGGCACCCGGCACAAGCGCCGTCAGTGTGGACCAATTCCGCCCATTCAGGGGAAGTTCCTGTACCTGCTTGGATTCGGTGCGGGCGCCAAGTTCGTCGGTTGACTTGTCAAGTTGCGCGGTCAGGCTGGTGACGGTAATTTGCTGGGTGGCGCCTGCAAGTTGCATCTTCGCATCGAGGGTCCGCGTGAGACCCACCGTCTGAATCACATGGCTGAACGTCAGCGTCGCGAATCCATTTCCCGTGAACGTCACCGTATAAGCCCCAACCGGAAGCTCGGCAATCTCGTAAGTACCGGACCGTGAGGTGTCGGTCTCACGAGCTAGGCCTGTATCCGGCATGTAAAGCACAACATGAATTTCAGGAATCACGGCCCCGGCGATATCGGTTACCGTGCCGTTCAAACTGGCGCGGTCTACCTGTGCAAACCCTTGAACCGCTAGACAACTCTCCAGTATTAAGACGAAACAATACACCGACGAAGAGAAGAAGTTCCGGGTTATCCGCATTTTTGCCTCAGTCACCACGGTGGTTGGGAAAGCCGGCAGGCGTCGTTCCTTCCCGCGCGTCTAGAAGTATCTTTCGGCGTTGAAGGTTTGTGATTGGAAGAGTTCCGAATACAAACCTTATAGGCCACTGATGTTGAATGCACCGAGAAGAATTGTTGAACTTTTCGTGAAGTTCGATCGCTTTTTGGTGTGAACCACTCTTATGCGATGTTTTTAAAGTGGCCTTGCACAAAAAACAATAAAATGAGCCACTTATTGTGCAGAGCCTCCATTTTTGTGCAAGTATGCGAGGTTTTTGTGCAGCCGAAATTTCCGCATTGTTTGAATGTAAGTCTCGAGGAGGAGCACGAGGTGTTACAAAGGCTGAACTCCACGCCACGCTGATTCAGAGAACAACCTCGGAGGCTCCTCAGAGTTTTCTCATAGGCCTTCGGCCCCCTAAATAGAATCAGAAACTTGCTTTGCAGAGGGGAGTTTCGTTCTGCTACGAACAGACCCCGGCGGCAAGCTATAGTCGCAATTGTCGTGGTGCCATTGTGCCCGCCTCAGAGTATGACTTCGGCAGCTGCGAGAAATCGATTGGTGGCGTGTCGGCCTTGCAAAAGAGCCGGCTCGACCTCGTTGGTGAGTGTGTACGTTTTGGGCATGCCGAGGCGAGCCTGGGTCCAATTGAATGGACAGGAGCAATATGTCATGGCAAAGCGGACGCAGTCTACTTTCGAGCGTATCAACCTGGAGCGGATGAACCGGAGACAGCGGCGTGAGTTGGGGCGGCGGCTGGAGAAGAACGATCCCGGTTTTGAGGTTGTGCATCCCCATGCGGCAGGCATTGACGTAGGCAACCAGAGTCACTTTGTCGCTGTACCGGGGATCGAGATGCCCAGCCGGTGCGGGAATTTGGCTGCTGGACCAGTGATCTGGTGAAGATGGCCCAGTGGCTGAAGGAGTGCAGAATTCAGACGGTGCTGGTGCAGGCGACGGGAGTGTACTGGATTGCGCTGAAGGACATTGTGGAACAGCAAGGAATCGAAGTGGTGTTGCCAACGCGCATCACACCAAAAATCTGCCCGGGCGTAAGAGCGACGTTCAAGAATGGCAGTGGTTGATGAAGCTGCATACCTACGGACTGGTGCGGGGCTCCTTTCAGCTGGCGGAGGACATGCAGGGAGTGCGGGCGGTGTGGAGGCTGCGGGGCCGGCACGTGGAGGAAGCTGCGCGAGCGGTGCAGCATATGCAGAAGGCGCTGACGCAGATGAACGTGCAGTTAGCGAACGTACTCAGCGACATCAGAGGCAAGAGTGGGCAGGCAATCATCGGGGCGATCCTGGCCGGAGAGCGCGATCCCGGCAAGCTGGCGAACTGTGCGACCGGCAGGTGCTGGCCTCGACGGCGGAAGTAGCCGAAAGCCTGCGGGGAAACTGGCGGGACGAGATGCTGTTTGAACTGAGCCAGGCGAGAGTGACGAGAGAAAGCTATCAATTCGCGCTGCAGCAGATCCTGTCCTGCGACCGCAAGCTGGAGAGCTATCTGAAGACGCTGCCCGCAAGTCAGGTGGAGATCACGCTGCCTCCGCGCCAGCGGGAATGACATAGGAGGTGAGTCCATGCAAAATCGCAGCAGGGTTGAGAGTCAGCCGCACGACCCTTATTTTTCACATCTTCAATGCAAAGTCCTATCCGTAGTACCCTAGGGCAGCTTGTTCAGGTAACATGGGTTGCCTATGTTCTGCGATGGCGGATTAGGCGGCGTCATCCACACCGGATTGCTGAAATCGAAATACTCCGCCATTGACGGCTGGGCTGCATCTCGGGCCGTTAGAGCGGGGAGATTGAATCGTGTCTCGACGAACTTCAGGATGGCCGTCGAATCCTCAACTGTGTGGGACACATAGTTCTGTTTGGCGTATGGCGAGACGACGATCAAAGGAATGCGATAGCCGGTCCACGTGAAGTCGCAGGTCGGGCCCGTCGCCGAATGGCAGACTGAGTCGGCCGGCAGGTCGATCGGCGACAGGAAATCACCCGGCGCGACGGCAGGCTGGGGCGGGACGTGATCGTACATGCCGCCGCTCTCGTCGTAGGTAAAGAAGAGCGCCGAATCGCTCCAGTAGTTGTTGGAGGTACCCGCAGTATCCATCAGCGCGTTGATGACTTTAGATACAAACTGCGTCCCGGCCTGGACGTTTTCCGGATACTGGTCACTATCCGATCCATGTTCATCGAGTGCCGCGTCGGAGGGAGGTTCAATCTCGGCGAACTGGGGCAGGGTTCCATTCATCAGGTCGCTGTAGTATTCAGCGATAGGAGCGACGTTTTGCGGGGTATACTGCACTACGTGTTGTGCATAGGTGAAGTTTTCAAGATAGGTGCTCTGGATGAGGCATGATGCCTGGTACGGCGGCCCGGTGCAGCCGGTACCATCCGGATCCACGTAAACCTTCCAACTGATGCCCGCGTTATCAAGCTCCTCAAAGATCGTCGTTGACTTCAGCTGGGGTGTATCTGCTGTGTCAAAGCCGTTTGGATACGCATATCCGCCGGACGTCGCTGCATTGAGATACTCTCGGTTGATATTGGTGCGAGACATTGCCGGCTGGAAGAACCGGTCGGATGTGGCGAACTGGGTCGCCATGTAGTAGGCATAGTTCATGTCTGTGCCGTCCCAGTAGCCCATGGCGCGGATGCCGTCCACGTCGTAGAACGGAGCTGGGTAGTTGGTGCGTGCGTCGTGCGCGGCAGTCCAGACAAATCCGTTGTTCTTTGCCGCGTATTTGCCGACCTGATCGTAGTAGTTCCAGTCCACATGCGCTTCGTTCCACGAGGGACTGGTGTTTTCGTTGCACACCGTATTCAGATGGTACGAGGTGACTGTGTTTTTGGGGTCCCATACGCAGTCGCTTGGCGGAGGGTCAGCGGGGTTGCACCCAGGAAGCGACGGTGGAGGAGTATAGAGCGGAGCGATGCCGGTCTTGGGATTGAACTGCGGCAGGCCGTCGAATGACTGGTCAGGAATTCCGTTGTCAGCCCAGTATTGCCGCATGGCGCCGAAGTAATTGTCGAGTGAACGATTCTCCTGCGCAAAGAAGATGATGTGATTGATTACGTTGATGGTGCCGGCGGTGTTGAAGCTGGCTGTCGTGGAAGCAGCGGCAGTAAGCTTCAAGGTGCAAGTAGCCTGGCCGGTGCAGGCACCACCAGACCAACCGACGAAGGCTGAGCCGGTGGCGGGCATGGCTGTCAACGTGACTTGCGTTCCGACGGGGAAACTCGCGCTGCACGTCGTTCCGCAATTGATGCCGCTGGGGCTGCTCGTGACCGTGCCCGTCCCGGTTCCCGCGAGCTGTACCGTCAAGGTGACTGGTGCCGGATTAAAAGTCGCCGTAACTGTGGCCGCGGACGTCAGCGTTATCGTGCACGTGCTCGCCCCGGTACAGACTCCGGACCAGCCCGCAAACGTCGAGGTGACATTCGGAGTCGCGGTCAGCGTCACTGAGCTTCCGCCCGGGAAGCTGGCCGTGCACGTCGTTCCGCAATTGATGCCCGAGGGATTGCTGATGACCGTGCCTGCCCCGCTCCCGGCGTCCTTCACCGTCAGTTGTACCGGAGGAGCCGCGGTATTGAAGGTCGCCGTCACGGATGTGGCCGCACTCACAGTCACGATGCAGGTGCCCGTGCCCGTGCACGCCCCGGACCATCCGGCAAACGTCGATCCGGAACTGGCAGTCGCCGCCAATGTCACCGAAGTACCGGTGGCGAAGTTAGCCGTGCACGTCGTTCCGCAGCTAATGCCTGCGGGACTACTCGTAACCGTTCCTGTTCCCGACCCGGCGTTCGTCACCGTGAGCGGAAATTGCGTGGGAGCCGCTGTGTTGAACGTCGCCGTGACCGTGGTCGCGGCCGTCGGCGTTACGGTGCACGTCCCCGTGCCGGTGCAGCCGCCCGTCCATCCCGCAAACGTCGAACCGGCGGCGGGAATCGCCGTCAACGTCACTGAAGTTCCGCTGGTAAAGTTGGCCGTGCATGTCGTTCCGCAGTTGATGCCCGAAGGAGTGCTCGTGACTGTTCCTGTCCCAGTACCCGCAGTCTGCACCGTTACTGCAACGGTGGCAGCCGTTGAGGTATTGAAGGTCGCTGTGACTGAGGCGTTGGCCGCCAAAACTATCGCGCAGGCGCCCGTGCCAGTGCAAGCGCCCGACCACCCCACAAATGTCGAGCCAGTGGCTGGAGTCGCCGTCAGCGAAACAGCCGCTCCGCTGCTGAAGCTCGTACTGCACGTCTGTCCGCAGCTGATGCCACCGGGAGTGCTCGTGACCACCCCAGCGCCGCTACCGGCAGACTGCACCGTGAGCTGGTAGTCGGTGCCAGACCCCGAACCCGTGCTGAGGTGAGCTCCGCCGCAACCGCACAGGACGGCAACAAGCGTGATAGTCCACGGGCGCGAGAGATACCACAGGCGTTTGACAAGGTTCGATGTGGATGTCGACGTGGACATTGATCTCCTGGGAAAGGACTAAAAGATTAGAATGCACCAACCGTAGTCAGCGACCACCGCGGTGCGATGGGTACTACGGCTTCGTGTCTCGCGCTCCTCGCAGTCGTGTAATCCCTATGGGTTCAAGATCTCCCTCGTTCCGTGCAGCCGCAAACGTTCTAAAGCATCTTGTGCAGATGGCATCCACGCCATCCGCGTTCTTGCGAAGCTTAAACAAACTTGCCATTTCAACCATACGAAGCCGTTGCCCCGTAATTAGGCAATGCCTGAAGAGTAATCCTGCTTCCGAACTTGCACCACCTATCTTTCAGCCATATTAGGCTGCTCGCCTCTACAGAGCGACAATTCATCTCTTGAGTGCTGCCCCGTCACAGCCAAGCCGTCGGCTGGCTGTGTTATTAACTATGTTGCAGCGCTGTTCTCCAAGTAGGCGCGCACGTTGAGGTGTCAGGAGTTTCGAGAGTTCCTGCCGTACTCTACACCGCGGCAACGTCTGCCCCGCATTCTGAGCAAGGAGAAAGCCAACCGGTTGATCAACTCCAGCGGCGACTTGTTCAGACGGACGCTACTCGGGTTCTCTACGGTATCGGCATGCGGCGCGTTCAAGTTGCCGGATTGAAGATCGGCTATATCGTAATCGGGCGCTTGATCATCCGTGTAATTGAGGACAAGGACCGCAAGGAGGGCAAGCATCGCGATTTGCCTTTGAGTCCGGTGTTGCTCGAGATTCTGCGTGCCTATTGGCACTGACGCAAGCCGGAGGCGCTCTTGCGTCGCACGCCGCAAGAGCAATTGCTAGCAGGTAGGAAAGAAGGAAATGTCCCATCACCCAAGTCGGCAATATAGTTCAGGCGGTATTCCTGGCGCAGTCTCTGGATGCAGAAAGCGCTAAACGCCGAGGAACACTATTGAATCGTGGGCTGGCTCCGCGGATAGGGGATTAACTAATGTGATAAAGCGATCCTTACTTGATTCTTAAGCGCTGTGGTTCCCTACTTCTGGAAAACCTGGCTCTTCGGCAATAGCTCGGGGTCATGAAGCGGAAGTATCCGCGACCTCAATTGGCAACTGCGGATGAGTTTTTCTGGGTTGTGTTGCGCCGATTGTGGCCTAGATAGAAAAGAGTATTGATCTGGTACAGCCAGAAACAGTCGTTCGGTGGCATCGCGCAAGCTTCAGATGCTATATCGATTGTCGAGCAATGAAGACCACACTATTTCTTCTTGTATATCCGGTCTCCATCTTCGGAATCGCGATCCTTTTGCGCTGCAGGCCCACCGAGCAGTTCCCCGAGTAGGGCCTCATCCCGACAAGCAGATTAAAGTTTCCTGTCTCTGTTCAGACTCGTTTGAGTCCAGATCCTCTCCTTTCAGGCCAACATCAAATTCCTCGTTCCAGTTCTCGTATTTGTCTACTAAAATCTGCCGAGTGTCCTCCATGATTGCATTCCATAGTTCAGTGTCCAATTGGTCAGTTGAGATCCAGTCCGTCGGAGCGAAGGAGGAACTCGGCTGCTCTACTTCGACTTTTGTTTCGCGGGCCGGATCGTCTGGTTCATTCATGTGCTCGCCGTCCTTTTATAGGCAAGATACAGAATGCCAGAAGATCCGGCGATGTTTTCGATTCGACTCTTACGGTTGTGCATCTTCCGGAACATTCACTCGAGCCTTCGGTGTATGCTCCGGCCGCTCGGTCTCTTGGACGACGTTTGCGTTATCTGAGAGGGCAACTTGGCGTTTCCCAGCAGGAGCTCGCTTTGAAAGTCGGCATACACCGGACCTACATTTCGAGACTTGAACGCGGCACAATTATGCCGCGTCTCTCAACGCTTGTACGACTCGCCATTTACCTAAAATCGATGTAGGGCAATTGGTCAGTGGCGGCAACGGCCCAAATCCGCAACCTTCGAATACCAAACCCCGACGGTGGACCCGTTATCGCGGAACACCTGCCCCACACGGATGTAGCGCCGCAGCAGGCGCCGTGACTGGCTCATGCTCAAGGTTGTAGCGTCTTTGTAGCTCGAGGTCCAAGACGGACAAGGCCAAGTGGGTCTGGGGGCAACTTTGGGGGCAACTCTAGAACCTGTTCTGGCCGATTTCCGCAGTATTTTGTCCATTGAGACGACTTTTCAGTGGCGTCTCTGGCCATTGGATCTATAGGGATGGTCAGACGAAGAACACCACCGAATGACCCATGCCCTGCATTCAACTTGTGTCGCCTTACCTTTAGCCTGTTGTAGCGATCCAACGGGTCCGGTCACGAGCGCAGACTTACCGCGGCCGGCCGGAGCGATAATGGCGGCAGAACAGCGGCGATCCTGGTTAGGCATATTGGAGAACGATCACACTGGCGCCAGTTCAATGTCCCAACGGACCGCCGTACTCATTAAACGGGGCAGTTTGCCTTATTCCACCTTGATCGACACGGACTTACTCGCCTTGGTGTAGTTAACTGCATTACTTGTTGACGGTGTAAACGTTGTGCTTAGCGTGTGAGGTCCTTTGGTCAACAAGCTTCCTATGCCAGGGGTGTAGGCGAACGTTCCCGAGATGCTGGCTTTGCAATCCAGCTGTTTGCCTGAGAGCTTTGTTCCCTTCTTGATCGGGGCCGGTGTTGGCCATGTCAAGATTGGTATTGCCTTTTTGACCGTGATTGGGACGCTCCTTGACGTCGGGCTATAGTCTGCGGAGTCGCTTGGTTGGAACGTGGCCGATAACGTGTGAGTTCCCGTGTTCAGTTCGGCTCCAACGGCAGGATTATATGTGAAAGCACCTGCAACATTTGCCTTCGCATCTAGTTGAGCACGCGAAAGTTTGGTCCCGTAGCCGATGGCCCCTGGAGTAGCCCAGGTGATGACCGGCGCAGCTTTCACGACTAGCAAAGAAGCCGACGCCGCTGCGTTGTTGAAATTGATCTGGTCGGTCGGGGTGAATGTGACCGAGAGCGAATGACTCCCGACTGAAAGTAGCGTGCCTGCGGGAGGAGAATAGACGAATGTGCCTGAAGCATTTGCCTGAGCGTTCAATTGAATGCTGGAAATTCGGGTGCCATAGGAGATGGATGGCGGATTCGCCCAGGTAATGACCGGCGTAGCCTTGGTGACCCGCACTGAGGCTGTGGCCGTTGCTATTTTGTATACGGTTTGGTCCGTGGGGGTAAACGTAACACTGAGCGAATGTGACCCGACCGTGAGCAGAGTACCCGCAGGCGGAGAATAGACAAAGGAACCTACGACGTTGGCTTCCGCATTCAACTGAGAGCCAGACAGCAGAGTGCCGTAAGAGATAGAAGACGGACTGGTCCAGGTAATGTCCGGCGTAATTTTGCCGCCAAGAGCCGCCATTAGACTCAACCCGTTCATGCTTCCCCACCCGGTTACGAGATCATAGCCACTGACGGCGTTATAGCTATGAGTGCCACCTTGCCCATTATTTCCTTCGGAAACGTCATGAAAATCGTTTTCGTAATCTGTGCTCTGACCGATCACATAGAGCGTTGGATTAAGAAATCCAAGACCTGCAGGTTTACCGTTAGACACGAGTTGCTGGTTTACCAGCGCTAACCAAGCGGCCCATCGGGGTGATGCAAAGCTTGTTCCGCCCCACCCTCCTTCGCAAGCCCCGCCATCGAAACAGATGTAGTTATCAAAATCTGCTTCCAAGGCTACGTCTGGCGAGTTGCGGAGCACAGTGGAGCCTCCATTGGAAGAATTAATTACCGCCACCTGCCAGTTCGCGATAGGAAAGTATGCAACCCCGTCATCCGCTGGGCCTCCGCCGCTTTCCGTCCATGCCACCTCTGACTGCCATGGACCGCCTGCGACGGTTGTGGACAAATGAGTTCCACCGACGACCGTGACATGATCGTCTTCGGCCGGGTATCCCATATCGTTGTAGCTGTACCCGGTGTAGGCCCCGTCATCGCCTGAGATATTGAAAAATGTCTGGCCCTGAGCCGCCATTTCCATAAAATAGGGATCGTCGGTCGCTGGATCATCGGGGTACCACCACCACGAATTACTTAGTTGTTTGGCGATGTTGTCTGTAGCCATTCGGCTCAGAATCAGCCCGTCCACACCGGACCCGAAATTAGCCGGTCCTATGTAGACTCGAAGCTGATCCAAACCGGGCGCAATCGATACCACCTGATCAATATCCAGACAAACTTCCGCTTCCCAATTTGAATTGGACCATGCCGCGGCAGAGGCGCCACCAACAAGAATGTCGTTGACGGGCACGGTGTTTGACTGATTCACGCTTGAGAAGTAGAGGCTAACGTCGCTGGCGGTATATCCAGAAAACTCCATCAGTCCGACTGCTTGACCTTGCCCCGTGTTGGTACCCATGTTGTAGGCGGCTCGCATATCACTACCGAGGAACCAGGAACCCGGCCCCGAGCCGTTCGTGGGCGAAGCCGGCAAGCTTGAGCCGACTTGACCTCGACGAGATGCAGGCTGCGGGTAAGAAAAATTATTCAACCCTGAGACGTGGGACACAGGCACATCGAGGGCGACGGATGGTTCACGATCCGGAGCGTAAAACAATCGATTCCCTGAGGGGTGCCGATAGGTTCGCAGATTGACATTGAAGGTTTTTTCGATGGTCGTAACCGGCGCTTTCACTGCCATCAAAAGCCGATTTGGGGACTTATAGGTCACCGTAAGGCCGTTCGATTCGAGGAAATCAAGTGCCTTGGCGTATTCAGCTTCTGTGCGACCGAAGCGCTCTGTGAATTGACCGACGCTAAGCCATTGGCGATACTCCGAATTCTTGGGATCTGATAGGCGTGCAATCAACAGTCGGAGTTCAGTTTCGTTTCGTAAGGGCAAGTGAACAATCAGGTTTAGCTCCCGATCCGGCGCGACAATGCCTACTGCAGTCAACCTTCCGCGGCTGATTTCTGGTCGCACATGCTTATGTAGCACCTGGGCCGACTGCTGGGCTGTGGAGAGAGAGATCGAAAAGCATGAAACTACCATCAGCGCGATTGCGCGCAGTCCGACCAACCTTGAAATCAAGGATGCCTCCGAGACCTTCGAACGGTTCCGAAACGGCTAATTTGTGGAGGAGGGAGTGTTACTTACTGCAACTTGGCCCAAATTACGGCACCGTCTTAAACGCCAGAATCGAGTCCGGGGTCATACTACAACACCTCGTCGGACCTGAGGTTCTTGATTTTGAGAATTTCCGACCGCTGAGTGGTCGATACGACCTGAGAGTGCACCGGGCTGAGATTCACTACTGCGACTCAAGCTTTATTTGCTTCTTTGTTCACTCGAAGACACTGAATCAACCTTCTCTGCGAAGACGCTGGGCGATGTTGACTCGATGGCTTTTTTGACAAGCACAGGCGCCGGGCCGGGCTCGCGGCGCAGAATACCGCGCTTGGCGGAAGAGTGAGAGACGAGCGCCCGAGTACCCAAAGGAAGTGGTCGTTGGAGACGAGATACCAGATCCAGAAATAGCTGTGGCAGGTAAGCTGAACGCTCGGAGTGCTCCATCGGGATAGATAGGATGTCTCCCTCCTGCTTAGAGTTCGCAGCCATTATTCTTGGCGAACAAGAGACATGTGTCGCTAAGTTCACACATGTTTCCCCGCGTGAACTCTTGATCACTCTCCAGCTGTTCGCCGACGACGGTCAAACGAGTTCGGATCGGAGTATTCCGTTGATGTCTCGTACACTCCCTAAAGACTCGAAGATTTCCAGACCAAAGACCCGCCAGAAGCAGAAGGGCCACCAAGCCCCGATTTGGGACGATGAGATAAATATTCTTCCCCGTCACGCCGATTAGCCACGAGACAGCGGGCGATTCAATCCAACATCTTGCGATGATCTTCCAGCCATTGCTTCGAGTCAACGTTCATCTTCACCGTGTTTTCAACCGATTGCATACGGTTCTGAATCAGTCTTCGGTGTCGGGATTCGGCTGAAGCTTCATCGCAATGGCGAACTCGTTGTTCGCGGCGACGGTTTCATTGAGCAGGGCATGATCGATGGCTAGTGCGAAATGAAATGTAGTTTTCTTCTGCGCCGCAGTAAAGACGTGCATTGTATTCCGAATGGTCTCATGATCACCGAAGTACAACGGGAAGTAGGGTTCGGTCCACTCGCCGCCGAGGAGGCGGTCATTTTCTTCGACAGGCCCATCAAGATAGTTCGCCGCCCACTGGTGCTCCTTCAGCGCAGCAGCGAAGCGTCGCAAATACCAATCGGTTTCTCCCAGATTGAGACTGGTCAACACTTTGGGCGAGATTCTGTAACTCTCCTCGAAGCCTTGGTAAGCTCCTGAGAAGTCCGACGACAGGAATTTGCACGCGGCGAGGTCGTTAAGGGCCACTAACGACGGATGATCGCGATCCACGGCGAGTTGAAAATCAGCCTTTGCCGCATCCGGATTGCCCTGGCTCACTTCGATGTATCCGCGTTGCATGTAGCATCCAAGAAACTTATCTGCATAGACCTCTTTCTTGCTGAAGCAATTCTGAATCGCTCTCATGGCATTGTCGTAGTCACCTGTGAGTTCGTAGCGAACAGCCTTCATAAAATCGAGGCGATAGTCATTTCCGAACTTCGAATTTTCGTGCAGATAATCCAATTTAGCGTCAACCACTTCCGGTGGCCAGTATTTCTCCCCTGGCGGGGGATCGAAGACCTGGGCCAGTGCATTTCCCCACACTTGTGACTCGCCAAAATAACAATCTGTTTTCAAATCAAGCAGATGCCCAAGTACTCA
>OCTA010001082.1_pt1 | contig 25253 bp, 25 predicted proteins | sample 1538991 | NCBI WGS metagenome assembly OCTA01 (sample SAMEA3539302, study PRJEB22396) | soil metagenome | biome: tundra; feature: field; material: soil | place: USA | collected 2010-05 | depth 0.15 m | reverse complement strand
GCGAGCAAGGAGAACACCCGCATCCCCGTCACCGTGTAACCATCACACCGGAACCGCCGCCACCAACTTCCACGGCGACCGGGACAACCTCAGGACTACCTGATCGAGCACAACTCCACTGCGCGCCTTGAGGTCTTTGGCCAGGAGCTAAACGACGAGACGTACGCGATCTGCCGCTCAGACATGATGCTCAAGGGCGATGACCCCTCGCGGATTGTCTGTGGCAACTCGTTTAGCGAAGACGGCCATCAGGGCGAGAGCTTCGACTACCTGCTTGCCAATCCGCCGTTCGGAGTCGAGTGGAAGAAGGTCGAGGACGCTATCCGGACGGAGCATGACACGCTCGGCTTTAGAGGCCGCTTCGGAGCGGGTCTCCCGCGCATTAATGACGGGAGTTTCCTATTCCTACAGCACATGATCTCCAAGATGAAGCCGGTCAAGGACGGAGGCAGCCGCCTAGCCATCGTCTTCAACGGCTCGCCTCTCTTCAGCGGAGCAGCAGGATCTGGCGAGTCTGAGATCCGTAGATGGATCATCGAGCACGACTGGCTGGAGGCCATCGTTGCCCTCCCGGACCAGCTTTTCTACAACACCGGCATCTCGACCTACTTCTGGCTCGTCACGAACCGAAAGCGTCCAGAGCGCGAAGGGAAGGTCCAGCTAATCGATGCCCGCGAGTACTGGGTCAAGATGCGCAAGTCGCTCGGAGAAAAGCGCAAGGAAATCAGCGCCCAACAGATCAACGAAATCACAAGGCTTTACGCAGACTTCACAGAGAACGAGCACGTCAAGATTTTCCCCAACGAGGCATTCGGCTACCAGCGCATCACCGTCGAGCGGCCTCTGCGCCTGCGCTGGGAGGTTCCGTCAGACGCAGTAGAGCAGTTGACCGCGACCAGGCAGTGGAAGAAGCTCACGCCCGAAGAGCAGGCAAGCGTCGAAGCCCGGCTCAACAGCCTCGCAGGCGTCGCGGCGACGCAGCGCAAGGAGATGGCGTCCAAGCTCGGCTCCGTGCCGAAAGGCATCGATAAACAGGTCTGGGACATTCTGGGCGTGAGGGACCCGGACGCACCGATTATCACCGACAGGAAGGGCAACCCACAGCCGGACTCCGAGCGTCGAGACAACGAGAACGTCCCGCTCCCCGACATCCCAGTCTCGTGGGAGCCAGATCCTGCCGACCGCCTAGCTAGCCTTGAGTACGGCACCTCCGTAGAAGAGTATTTGGAGCGCGAGGTCCTCCCCTACGTCGCGGACGCCTGGGTCGATCACACGAAGAGCAAGATCGGATACGAAATCCCGCTGACGCGCCATTTCTACAAATACGTTCCGCCGCGTCCGCTCGATGAGATCGATGGAGAGATCACCGCGCTGGAGGATGAGATCCGAGGACTCTTGCGTAAGGTGACGGCGTGAAGTTTGTGCTTCCCTCGTTGCCTCCGAGTTGGTCGCGTACTCGGCTTGATCACGTAGCGACGGTAAACGCTCGTATCGGGTGGAAGGCTTTGACGGCTGCTGAGTATGTGCCTGAGGGATACGCTTTCCTGTCTACCCCAAATATCAAGAACTCTGTTATCGACTTCGAGAACGTGAATTACATTGACGAGTTCAGGTTTGAAGAGTCTCCCGAGCTAAAGCTCCAGAAGGGCGATGTCCTTCTCGTCAAGGACGGGAACACTCTCGGCATCACGAACATTGTTTCGGACCTTCCGCGTGCCGCAACTGTCAACGGCTCTATCGCGGTTGTCCGGACGGACACTTTGGAGCCGAGGTTTCTCCGGTATGCCCTGGCCAGTGACCTAGTGCAGGAGATGATTGCCGCTGTGAAGGCCGGAATGGGTGTCCCGCATCTGTTTCAAGCCGACATCAAGAAGTTCCCGCTGCCTCGACCGGCCCTGCTCGTGCAACGGGCCATCGCGGACTACTTGGACTCCGAAATTGCCCGCATTGATGCACTCATCGAGAAGAAGCAACGGATGGTGGAACTGCTGGAGGAGCGTAGGCGTGCCGCATTTGACATCTTCACCGTCCCTACGGCGTTGGGAGGTACAGCCGATGCGGGAGGTCAGCGTTGGGACGTTGCGTCGATCAAGCACATGGCCCATTTCTTTACCGATGGCGACTGGATTGAGTCCCCATTCATTCAAGATGACGGAATACGTTTGATCCAAACCGGCAACATCGGAGAGGGCGTCTACCGAGATCAGGGCTATCGCTTCATATCGGATCAGACTTTCCGCGAGTTGGGTTGCACCGAGATTCTCCCCGGCGACGTGCTCATATCGAGGCTGGCTGGTCCAGTTGGATGTGCGTGCCTTGCACCTAACCTCGACGTTCGAATGGTCGGTGCAGTCGATATCGTGATTCTGCGTCCGCGCGCCGCGTTGGATCGGCAGTTTGCTGTCGCATATCTGACATCTCGACGGCACTTAGCGCTGGCCGACCTACTTGCCAGGGGAACGACAATGCAGCGGCTCTCCAGATTTCAGGTAGGCCAAATGCGGATTCCTGTGCCCCCCATCGAGCAGCAGCGAGATGCCGTATCCCGCCTGGAGAGGACGACGGAGCCCCTCGAAGAAGCGCGTGATGCGGTAGAAAGGCAACTGCGCCTCGTCCGGGAGCATCGCCAAGCCCTCATCACCGCAGCCGTGACAGGCGAGGTAGAGATCGCGGGAGTCCCGGCATGAGCGTCGATGAGAAGCTATTCGAGGACGCCATTGAGGAGTCTCTGCTCAGCCAGAGCGGCTATCTGAAGTCCTTGCCGTCAAGCTTCGATGCGACCCTTGGGCTTGATCTGGTCGAGTTGTTCGCGTTCATCGAGGCGACCCAGCCGAAGCAGTGGGAGGACCTCGCCGGGCGGCATGGGAGCGATGCGGAGGCCCGTTTTGCGAAGCGCCTCGCAAGCGAGCTTGATAGCCGGGGCACGGTTGATGTGCTGCGGCGTGGCGTTGTGGATATTGGGGTCACGATCCAGCTTGCGTACTTCAAGCCTGCACACGGTTTAACGCCGGAGCTTCAGAGCCTTTATGAGGCCAACCGTGTGAGCATTACTCGCCAGTTCCCGTACGACGCGGACTCGGGCAAAACGATTGATCTGGCCCTCCTGGTCAACGGCATCCCGACTGCCACGGCGGAGCTAAAGAACCAACTGACAGACCAGACCGTTGAGCATGCGATAAGGCAGTACCGCACCGACCGGGACCCGAAGAACGTCAGCCTCGCCCGCCGCGCATTGGTCCACTTCGCCGTTGATCCGGATCGCGTTGCGATGACGACCAAGCTTGCTGGCCAGGCAACGCAGTTCCTCCCGTTCAACCTCGGGCACGACGGTGGAGCGGGTAACCCTCCGAACCCGGATGGACACCGGACCTCCTACCTTTGGGAGCGCGTTTGGACCCGTGATGCTTGGATGGACATCCTCGCTCGCTTCATCAATGTCGAGCGACCCTCCAAGGGTTCTCCGGCTGCCCGCCGTGCCGCTGAGAAGATCATTTTCCCCCGCTTCCACCAGTGGGACGCGGTTCTAGCCCTAGAGGCCCATGCCAAGGGTCACGGGGCGGGCGCGAACTATCTGATCGAGCACTCCGCAGGCTCGGGGAAGTCCAACACGATTGCGTGGGCTGCGCATAGGTTTTCCTCGCTGCACGACGCCAGCGACTCGAAGGTGTTCGACAAGGTAGTCGTGATCACGGATCGGGTCATTTTGGACAAACAGCTTCAGGAAACGATCTACCAGTTCGAGCACGCTCGGGGAGTGGTCGTGAAGATCGATGAGGACTCGAACCAGCTTGCCGAGGCCCTCGCCGGAGAGCAGGCCAGGATCATCATCACGACGTTGCAGAAGTTCCCGTTTGTCCTAGACAAGGTTGGTTCGCTTCCTGACCGGCGCTATGCGGTGATCGTAGATGAGGCGCACTCCTCCCAGACGGGGGAGGCCGCGAAGGAGTTGCGTCTTGTCCTCGGGACAACTGAGGAGCAGGAGCTAACGGCGGCTGAGGCAGAGGATGCCGGTTTCATCGCTGCCGCAATCGATCCGGTGGAGGAGGCGCTCGCTAAGGCGGTCAAGGCGAGAGGAAGCCAGCCGAACCTCTCGTTCTTCGCGTTCACGGCTACGCCGAAGGCTCGGACGCTTGAGATGTTCGGGAGTTTCGATGCCGCCAAGGGCGTCTATGAACCGTTCCATCTGTATTCGATGCGGCAGGCCATCGAGGAGGGCTTCATCCTCGACGTGCTCGCCAACTACACCACATACCAGACTTACTGGCGAATCGAGAAGAAGGTTGCCGATGATCCGACGTATGAGGGACCGAAGGCCCGTCGCGCGATAGCCCGCTTCGTCGCGCTGCACCCAACGAATCTCGCCCAGAAGGCCGAGGTCATCATCGAGCACTTCCGGACCCACACCGCTCCCAAGATCGGCGGACGGGCAAAAGCAATGGTCGTCACGTCCTCTCGACTGCACGCTGTGCGCTACAAGCAGGCGCTCGACCGCTACATCAAGAGCAAAGGCTACGAGGACCTGGCCACGCTCGTGGCGTTCTCGGGCATGGTGATCGATGAGAAGGCGTTGACCTACACGGAGAAAGACATGAACGCCTTCCCGATCTCTGAGACGGCTGAACGCTTCGCTGAAGACGCCTACCAGGTGCTGATCGTCGCTGAGAAGTTCCAGACCGGCTTCGACCAGCCGCTGCTGCACACGATGTACGTTGATAAGACCCTCACGGGGCTGGCCGCTGTCCAAACGCTTTCACGGCTCAACCGCTGGCACCCCGACAAGGAGGAGACGTTCGTCCTTGACTTCCGCAACGAGGCCGAGGACATCGTGGAGGCGTTCGAGCCCTATTACGGGCGAACCGTTGCTCCCCCCAGTGATCCGAACCTGCTGTTCGATACTCGCCGCCGCCTCGATGACTTCGATGTGCTCCGGCCAGAGGAGATCGAGGCCACGGTGGCATTGCTGCTGAAGATCGAAGGACCGAAGGACCACGGGAAGGTCTACGCCCTGCTCGACCCAGCCGTGGAGCGGTTTCGGCTCCTGGAGGAGGAGCAGCAACTTGAATTCAAGGAAGCCCTTGACAAGTTCGTCCGGACCTATTCATTCCTCTCGCAGCTAGTCTCGTTCGGAGATTCCACGCTGGAGCGCGACTACACCTACTGCCGGGCGCTCGCATCCAAGCTGCGGGATGCTGCGAGCGTTGAACGGCTCGATCTCGGAGAAGAGGTCGAACTCACGCACCTGCGCAACGAGATCACCTCCGAAGGCTCCCTGTCGCTGGACGCAGACACAGGTGAGGTTGTCTCGATCTTTGGCGAGGGGACGGGCATCAAGCCAGAGCCGCCACTAGAAGCCCTTTCCGAGATCATCGACCAACTCAACGAGCGGTTCGGCCTGAATCTTGATCAGCGCGACAAGCTGCTCTTCGACCAGTTCGAGGCGACCTGGATGGCCGATCCCAAGGTCATCGACCAGGCACGCGCCAACACTCTTGAGAACTTCCGCCTCGCTTTCGATGACCGCTTCATGAGTGCAATCATCAGCCGCATGGACGACAACGAAGCAATCGTCAAGCGCGTCCTGGACGATGCCGAGCTACAAGAGGCGTTGAAGGGCCTCTACGCCAGCCGTGTGTATCAGCGCGCACGCGGCTCGGCCTTATCTGGAGGGGTATGACCATCCTGTCAGTGGATGACGCCTTCACAACCGGAGTCGCCTTCGATTTGCTCGGAGGCTTTCTCCTCGCTCGCGGTCTGCTGGCGGACCCGCGCGACATGGCCCATCGCGCCTCAACCCTAGTCGGATACAACGGTGCAATCATCGACCGCGAAGTCCGAGCACGGACGGACGGCGAGGTAGGGCTCGCGATGCTCGTGTTCGGCTTTCTTTTGCAGTTCGGCGGGTATACAGCGTTGATTTGGGGCGCGACGGTCGAAACCGACACGACGAGGGCGCTGGTTGCGCTCGTGCTCGCGACCGCTTTGGCACTCGTCGCCTATGTGGCGCTGACGCCGGTGCGGGCGAGGCGGGTACGCAAGCTGCGACCCGAAGTCGAGGCGGCGCTGCGAGAGTCTGGCGCAACCGACTGAGGCCAAAACCCACGCCAGACGGGCGATTACGACAGTTCAAGCCACTCCAGACCGGACAGTACTGTTCGTTCAAGGACAGCTTTGCAGCCCCCATCCGCGACCGGCTAGCGGATCTGGGCTATCACGCGGTGATTGTCGAGGACGAGCCTCTGCTGCGAGGCACGTTTGATCCGGAGAGCAAGGTCGATGCGTACATCGCGGCGGCGGCGAGGAAGCCCTGAGCCGAGTCGAAGAGGCTGCTGCGACCAATCACACCCTGCTGGTGGCGCTGGCCGGAGTCTGGACCGACCCGTACCGCGAGCGAATCGACCGCTTCCTGGCTGCACACGGTCAAGAGCCGCTGTAGCGCGTAGGGCCGTCGCAGCGCGCAGCCGGTGGTCTTGGCTCGACGCGATCACCACGCTCTGCCACCACATACTCCGAGCATCGTCGCAGGTGCGGATCGGCTTGACTAGTCACCGTCCGATTGCGATGTCGGCCAACGTTGCGAGCCATTGGCGCGTGCGGCTGCTACGGAAGGCCAGAGCAAGCAGAAGCGGCGCGCCAATCCCTGCACCGGCACCAGGCCATCCACCGACACCAAACCCAACAGAGATTCCGAGCGTGGCGAGCAGCCCCAAGACTGTCAGGCGCTGCGCATCGAGAACCTTCTGCTGGACCACGGAGGCGGTCGCCGAGCCGCCGAAGCTAATCCCGCCTGAAGCTGCCCCGAAGGCTCTGTGTTCGCTTGCTCCGCACTTCGGACACCGAGTCCGGGGAGGATTGCCCCATGTTTCGCCGCACTTGGTGCATTCGTACATGGGCTGAGCCTACGCCGAGCCTCGGCGGGTCTTGTGCGCAGCACATGACCATCAGCGGTGGAAACCATAAGTGGGTAGTCGTCCTCAAGACCCGATGCTTCTCCTATTCGGCGGTCTTCCACCGCGCCACGACTCCGCTGCGGTGTACAGAAGGGAGGGGTTGTGTACGGCTGGCGGCGTGATCCACCGGCTACCCGGCCTGGCAGTGGTGGCGCAGTTGGCCTGCGCGCTGGGGCGTGCGCGCGAAATGCCGCTCGCCGCGCAAATCCTGTAGAAGGGACTCGGCGAATGGCTGCATCGTTAGACCCCCAAACCAAGATCGATCGGGCGTATGAGCACGTTGATGCGCTGGACTCCCTTGTCCAGAACTTCTCGCAGGAAGTTTGCCGCGTTGATATGCAGCCAGCATTCTGGACGGAGCCAATCCAGACTGCCGGAGCAGCCGTCATCATCAGCGCCGAAGCGACTGATCCGCCCTCGGTGCTTTGGGGGCCGATCATCGGTGACATCGTGCATGGCTTCCGTTCGGCGCTCGACCAGTTGGCCTGGGCCTTGAGCGTTGACTACCAGTCGAGCCCCCCGCCCCCCGATCCGATCCCGCGCGACGACCCTTGGCGTCGCATCGGGTTCCCCATCTGTCTCAACAAAGACGGTTGGGCCAACGCGGTCACGCAGCAACTGTGGGCCGTCGGCCCAGCGCTCATCGCAGACCTCAAGGCTTTGCAGCCGTTTGAAATAGACCAGCATGCCCCCGACCACGAGCCGCTGGCGGTGCTTCAAGAACTCTGGAACATCGACAAGCATCGACACCTTCACCTAGTCAACGTCTCCGTCGAACTGCATGACGTGCTCTTTGCGGAAGCGTTCCCAGGTCTCCCGGAGATGGAGTTCGAGGTTGTCTCCAAGCGCGCCCCGGGGCCGCTCGTAGGTAAGACTGAGATCGGGCGTGCTCAACTCATCACCCGCCCCGGCGGCATCCTCGCTTCGAGTCTGCCGCACGTGGGCATGAATCCGCGTCTCGCCATAGATGTAGCGTTCGGCCAAGGTGCGCCAGCCTATGGGGGGAGCGTGCTTCATACGCTGCGCGAGATCGGCGAAACGGTCCAGGCGATCGTCGCTGCGCTCTAGCCGACTCACGCTGACCTCGGCGTTCTCTCGCAGCTATCGTCTGCCCTGATGCGATCCAGGTCGAATTGGCCGCATGAGCGAACATCCCTTGGACGAGGCGGGAGGCGGGACTCTCCGAGTATGGGTCGGGTGCCGTGTCCGGCCGAGGCCGCGGTCGCCAAATGTCCGATTGGTGTATGCAGGGAGAGTGGAAGGTGCCCAGCCTAAAGCCCAGTCTTCGCCTTGAGTAGCGAGCAAGAACTAGGGTGGTGGCCGGGCATTCCATCGACCGTCGCCTGCGGGATACTCGGCGCGGTGATGGCTGGGGAATCCACGACACGACTGAGGCGGCCGTCTAATCCGTGGCTGGAGTTACCGACGCGCCCGCCGTACGTGCTTCCGGCAGATCGGCCTCACGTGGAGGCGTTCAATCGGCAGCAGTCCAAGAGTGCATATCGGCTGAAGCTAGAGATGATCCCAGAGCCCTTCATGGGTCCTCGCGATGCACGGCTCGTCTTTCTGAACCGTAATCCGGGCGCAGGCGAGGGGGACCCAGAGTTGCATCGCGCGAATCGTCGCTACGTGGCTGCTCTGCGAGCGAACTTTGACCCTGATCGTGACGGACACCTCGGCCCTGCCCTGCTAAGCGAGTTCGAGGACACTCCAGCGGGCAGATGGTGTCGGCGCTCGTTCAAGGCACTCATTCAGCACGCGGGTTCCACCGAGGAGCTTGCGCGCAAGATGCTGAGCGTAGAGTTTCACGGCTACCACTCAAAGTCTTGGTGTCCCATCGGCATCACGCTTCCGTCCCAGCACTATGGCTTCTGGCTAGTCGAGTGCGCCATACGGCGAGGAGCCACCATCGTCATCGCTCGCGGTAGACGCGACTGGGAAGTCGCAGTGCCAGCGCTTTACGGCTACGAGGGCGTCGTCACGATGCGCAATCCGCAGAACTCAGCGGTGACTCCCGGCAACTGCGATCCGGGCGGCTTCGAAAGGATCATTGCGGCCTTGGGCTAGCCTCTCGCAGACGGTTTCTCAGCGCTACGGGCATGCACGACCGTTCCCTCCTGTACGGACTCGGGCAAGTCCAAACCTTGTCAGGCGCGACAACGCGGGGCTATTCCGCGAGCCGGAACACGATCCCTGCGGCAATCGCGAAGATTCCAACCCCAGTCATTGTCCGCGTCACCAGCCGATAGCTCCGCGACTGGAGCAGTGCGTCCATCTTGTCTGTAGCGCGGCCTCGCTCAGCGATGCGCACCTGTATCCGCCGCATCGTGCGTGGGTAGTACCACTGACCCCGTACCACGGCACCGATGCCCACCGTGATGAACATCCACTCCCACATGTCAGGAAGGCGCGTCTGGCAGTGGTACGTCCACGACAAGCAGATATGGCGGTCGGAGATGCACCGCCTTCGCCAACGGCGCACTCGCGCGCGGCTTTGCGCCGCGACTGGCCGCAGCTTCCATCACTGTGGCGAATCTCTCCGACGCCGCGCGGTTGAGCGTGCCCACTCTCTGCCCGCCGAGATGGACGACCACGAGGCCGCCATCGCTTGGCGCAGATTCATAGCTAAACCAAACATCGAGAACGGCCATCAGCGTTCCTACGCGGCGAGGGGTGCTGCCAAGCGCTCGCTCTAGCCAGGCGTCGGCGTCGGGGTCGATGTCCACGGGCGTCTTCTCTGTGCGCCGTGCCCAGGCGTAGTAGGTAGCGTCGTCGGGCGGCTCCATCCACTGCGGCGCGTCCGGCATCCCGCGCGATTGCGCCATGCGGCCCAGCGTTACGGCAGCCAGCCCGAGGCGGCGCACCGTCTCGAGTCCACGTTCAGCCGGTGACCATTCGAGTTCGTCTAGCTTCTGCTCCACCCAGATCGGATCTCGCGGAACGCCCTGTCGATCAAGCTCTTCCTCGAAGAGACTCCTGAGTTGCACCCGCGTCTTGTCGAGACGCACGGCACCGACCGCCTCCACGACGTGCTTCTTCTTGGCTGCCGCCTCGCGACCCACCTCCCAGAGTCGCCCCGCGAACTCTCGCCCGCTTTGCGGCGGTTTGTCGCCCCAGAGAGGATCGTTCATGACAACCAGCCCCGAAGAACGCGCGTTCGAACGCCGGTTACTGCGTCAGCCTGCTCGCCCCAGCCGCTGGGGAACTCGTGGTCGGCCTCCTCGACAACGACCACGTATCCACTCGTGGCAAGCCCGGATCGCAGATACTCCGCGACCTTCTCAGTGTCGAGCGCGATCTTCCGCTGAATCGTCTTTTTGCTCCCCGTCCCGAACTGCCAGTAATCGCTCGCGAGCGCGAACTCGATCACCGCGTCCAGTCGGAACGAACCGAGGTCGGTAGGCAACGTCGCCTCCGTCAAGCGCCCCCGCGAGACGACCGCGAGGTCGATTCGCTTCGGGCGCTTCGCAGGCTCGGTCAGATTGAACATCCATTGAGCCGGGCTGAACTCAAGGTGCATGTCCTCCCACGACACCCCGCTCGCGTGGAGATGCCGGGCGAACTGCATCACGCAGTCTTGCTCGCTGAGGATCGTCGGGCCGAAGTGGCTTGATACCGAGCGCGAAGCGTTGGTGGGATGCTGATTCCATGCAGGTACCTCGCGCAACCACGAGGTCATCCGCTCGCAGGCGGCCTCTATAGCCCGTTCGAGCGACCGCGCTGACTCAGGTGTGCCCACGCTCCGAGGTGTGCCGCTGGCTGGCGTCAGCGCGGTAGCGCGGGTGCCTTGAAGGTCCGGCACCTACCGGACGCTACCGAATCGTCGGCGGCTCGGGGCAGGAGCGCGGCGGGTCATGCAGAATCCGGTCGCGTGGCTCAACGCTCTCGCATCGAGTGGACGGAGGTCACTTGGAATCCCGTGACCGGATGCGATCAGGTCAGTCCAGGATGCGCTCACTGCTACGCCAAGACCTTTGCCGAGCGGTGGCAGGGCATACCGGGCCACCATTACGAGCAGGGTTTCGCGCTGCGGCTGTGGCCCGAGCGGTTGTCGCAGCCGCTTAGCTGGACTCGACCTCGTGTGGTGTTCGTGAACTCGATGAGCGACTTATTTCATGAGGGCATCCCGCTGGAGTACATCGCCGAGGTGTTTGGTGTAATGACCGCTTCTCCGCAGCACACGTTCCAGGTGCTCACAAAGCGCCATGAGCGCATGGCGGCGCTGGCACCAGACCTTCCGTGGCCCGAGAATGTCTGGATGGGCGTCAGCATCGAGAACCGTCGCTTCGTTCATCGCGCCGACTATCTGCGGCGCGTGCCTGCTGCCGTGCGCTTCATCAGCGCAGAGCCACTGCTTGGACGGCTTGATGGCCTGAACCTCGATGAGATTGACTGGCTGATCGCGGGAGGCGAGTCGGGCCATGGCCATCGTCGTGTGCGTCCCGAGTGGGTCCGCGAATTGCGCGACCGTTGCAAGGACGAGCGTGTCGCCTTCTTCTTCAAGCAGTGGGGTGGCCGGACGCCGAAGGCGGGTGGTCGCACGCTGGATGGACGTACGTGGGACGAGATGCCTCGACTTGAGTCGAGCATGCGCGACTCGGTGCCCGCGTAATCGGCTGCGCCATCCCTCGGGCACGTCCGTCTCGCGTGATTCCATACGCGATGTGCCGCCAGGCTCGAATACTCCCATCGATTTCTTCTCGACGCCGAAGACGGCCTCGCTGCACAAGCTCGGCCTCCTCGCTAAGTACCTCAAGCCGCTGACCTGGAAGTGGGGGAGCGGCTGGAGAAACATCTGGATCGTCGATGGTTTCGCGGGATCTGGCGCGTACGAGACGGGCGAGCCTGGTTCGCCCCGCGTGGCCGCCGTTTGGGCACGCGAAGAGGAACTGCGGCGTGGAAACCCTCTGCTGCGTTGCATCAATGTCGAGCGCGACCCGACATGCTTCGAGCACCTTCAGCGGAACCTCGCCCCCTGGAAGGATCTTGTTACGAACCTCAGCGGGGGATTCGCGGACCACTTAGACGAGATCCTGCGCAGAATCGGGCACGATCCTGCCTTCTTCTTTCTGGACCCGTTCGGCGTGAACGGGATAGAGATGGAGGTCATCGAGAAGGTCTTCCATCGGCAGAACAGCAAGACCGAGATCCTGCTGCACTTCAGCGACAAGTCTTTCAAGCGGATGGCCGGGCACTCCGACGAGAGCGATGGGCGGTCAAGCGTCGCCGTCAAGTTAGGAGAGTCCAAGCTAGCGCGACTCGACTCGGTGATCGGTACCCGCCTGTGGCGTCCACGGTGGGAAGGAGACGTTCCCGACACGGACGCCGCTATGGAGGCGACCGCCGAGCTATACCTCTCCCAACTTCGCGAGCGGGGTATTCGGTACGCAGTGCAGATTCGTGTGCGGGATGACTGGGAGGCTCGGCCTCGCTACCGGCTGGTGTTTTGCACCGGCTCTCCGCATGGCGTTGAACTAATGAGCGACATCGCTTGCGATTACGAGCGCTCGTTGTGGGACGCAGGCCATGAGGGTACGTTCGATCTCTTGCTCGCCGAGGAAGCCCGCAAGCGCGGAGACGGAGCGCTAAGGGATCTCATCCACGAGGCTGGGCTTTCGGCTGGCACCGCGTCTCGGCAGGAGATCATCCACACACTCGTCCCACGACTTTTCGGCCGCTACCGCACGAGCGACTACGCGAAAGCGATCCGGCAACTAGTGCAGCAGGGTGGGATCAAGCGAGCCTCGTGGAAGGGGATCGAAGACAGCGAGCCGCTTGAGTTCGTCGCACCGACACAGCAGTCGCTTCTCGGCAGCTAGGCACGGGATCAGAGCAACGCGGGCGGGCGCGTCTGCGATCATCGCGCCCGTGGTGGCCCTGGACTCCGACCCCGTGGCAACACAACAGCGATACGACTCGCTAGCGGCTTACATGCGCGAGTATGTGCTGTCGCCGAGCGGCTTCTGCTGCGACAACGAGGACGCCTGCCGTGGTTCGGTCGGCGTCGCCGATGCATTCGCAGCCGGACAGTTGTCTCACGTCGGCCATCATTACGACCTGTCTGTTGGAGATAAGCCGTTTCGGATCATGGTGCTTGGCATGGACACGGGGCGGCCCGATGGCGGCGTGACCCTCGACCAGAGACGGCAGCAAATCTACGACAGAATCCCGGAGTCCTTTAGCCGCCGCAATCCTCACATGCGCGGGACAACGCTCGCTCTTAGGGCGCTGCTTGGCAGAGAAGATTGGGACGACGCGGCCCAGGAGCGCGTTCAGTTGGCCGACGAGTCGGTACACTTACTCGATGCCTACGCGATGGCGAACTCTCGCCTGTGCTCCGCGTTCAAGCCCGGAAGCACGAAGAGCAAAGGCACCCCGACGATGAGCGCGAACTGCCTGAGGCATCTCCGCGCCACACTAGACATCCTCGAACCGCACGTAGTCGTCATCCAAGGCACAGGAGTACGCACGGCGATTCAGCCGCTCGTCCATCAGAGCGAGCGTGTCGGCACCAATCTTGAGTCAACAGAGTTGGCAGGTGCGCTCGTCGTTGTTGCGTCTTTCGCTCACCCGTCATATCCGGGTCCGCAGTTCAACTGGTCCTGGCCATCCGCGCCGTACTTTCAGTCAGTCGTTCTCCCCACGCTCCGGCAAGGCCGAGAGTTGACTCTGCGTCAGTGACAGCGGAGTAGATTGGGAAGGTCCGACCATGCCGAGTGGGTCATCGCCCCTGATTTTGGGCGTAGTCCACTCTGAGAGCCCTGAGAAGAAGGTGGGGGAAGAAGGGTTCAACAGGAATCTCCCATCTTCTCTGGGAGAGTCCTTGGTATCTCCATGTCGCGCATGTACTACGGATTCTTTCATCGGATTCCCAAGCAGTTCATAGTGTCGCTCCCAGATATGACGGCACGTAGGCATTCGTCTCTGGGAGAAGCATTCCCGACCTTTTCCAGTTCCCGGCCTTTCTATCAGGGATGCTTCTATGTCCTATCTCGGCTCCTCAACACAATCAAGCCTTGAGGGCTGTCCGACTCGGGATTAGGTGGCTGGTATGGGTCCTGCTTCATCTTGTGCTGCGGAGCATGCTCCGCATTCTCTGCACCAGTCACGGAACCGTTCCAGTCCGTGACCACCACCAACGTCTTTCGACGCCCTTCTTCTTGCCCTGTTGGGTCTGTCCCGAAATCTACCGCTCTCCTCCGTAGGGGGAAGCGTTGTGACATGTTGTAGTTGCTAGGGGATGTCTGCGATAGGCGATTCCCTCCGTCCGTGTGAGGGAGAATTCCCACCTTGGGACTTCGTGTCAAGTGTAGCAGCGGAGTCACTGCCGGGTTCATCCTTACGGGTAGTCGACGATCCGTGACCGTCCGATGACGGCCTTGGCGATTGATCCTTCTCGCGACCTTGAATCGCGGTCAAGCAGAGCCCGCTCACGAACCGAGAGAGCGAGACTTCCTCGGTTGCGGCCAATTCTCTTAGCTCCGCGATCTGCGACGGCACAAGCCTGCATGACACGGTATCGGTGACGGTGTATCCCATTGAGTCCTTCTTGTTGCTCTTCTATTCCGCTAATTATTGTCGTAGATGTCCACAAAAATGCAGGTGTCGCATCGTCTCCGGCTCTTCCTGAGTCGAGTTTGCGACGAGACTCTGCTGCTATACTGAGGGCCGTTGTCAGTGACCGGTGAAGATGCTCGGAAGCTGCTTTCAGCCTTAGCTTCTAGAGGCCGCTCTACATGCGGCACGACAACAAAACAGAAGGCACGAACGGCACGGAGGCCACTGGCTACCGCGTGCCTGGTCGCGTGCAGAGCGACGTGGAGCGCATCCTAAGCGGCGCTGCGAGACGCCTACTCAGCGAAGAGCTTGACGGCAATGCGATCAGCGCCACGACCGGGAGCAACGGTAGCCCGCTCAACGGTGGCCCGGATCAAAGCTCGCTGCTCGTCAAGAGTTAGACGGTCCCAGTCTGCATCGGCTGAGATGGTCACAGCGACCCCTGAGCCTCCGATTCGGTCTAGCCTTGCCTGCCCCTCATCCCGCGCTTCTCTGAGGCTTAGAAGCCGCTCACGGGTCCCTGACACGTCCTCTAGACCGGACAGCATTGCAACGGCTCCGCGTAGAGCTTGCTCGGCGTTCTCAAGCTCCTGCTCTGCCTCTCTCACGTTCGCCTCAGCCGATGCACATCCCTCGACATCTGCCAGCGCAACACGGACGCGCTCAGTGACGACTTGCTCGGCAATGTCTGCCGAGATTGCCATGCGCTCTGTGCAATCGCCGGTTGGCGGGCAACGATAGGAGTAGTAATGCGTTTTCGCTGTGCCGATCACCATCCGGGACCCGCAGGAGCCGCAGACTAGGACGCCTTGACGGGCTAGCAGACGCTCAGACTTGGGCTTGGGACCGCGAGGGATTGCCATCGCTTGAACCTTGCGGAAGGTGTCGTGATCAACGATGGGAGGATGGGCTTTCAGGTTGACGAGGTTGCCAAACCGAATCTCCCCCAAGACGACACGGCTTGCGAGCAGAGAACTGACTCCGTGGTATGAACGGGCGATCCCGTTTGCGACGAGATATGCCCGAACGTCCTTCACTCGCTTACCTTCAGCGCGCATCCTGAAAGCCTCGGCCACGAACTTCGCCTCGGGATGCGGAACTAGCACGCCATCCTCACCACGTCGGTAGCCCGGAGGGACGTTGGGATAAGGCACGACGCCACGTTCAACTGCACGACGCTGAGCATCGCCGGATCGCTCCCTAGCCGTGTCCCTCTGATACTCGGCGAAAGCGCCTAGCAACGTCCCGCTGAGCTTCTTGGTCGCGCTCCCGTGCGTGACCTGTCCGACATCGACGGCGAGCACTTCGCCCCCGGCTGCCTCGACGCGGGAGACAAGCTCGCGCTGAACGTCGAGAGATCGCACGAGTCGATCAAAGTAGGCAGCTATCACAACCGATGCCTTGCCTTGCTCGACCGCTTCAATCGCGCTCCTGAGTCCGTCGCGCCGCTCCAACGGCGTCCCTCCGGAGACATCAAGCTCGTTCAACACTTCGACAAGTTGCAACCCGTCGCGCTTGCACGCAGCTTCGATGCGCTCGCGTTGCTCTTTGGGGGACGCGAATGACGCGCCTGCCCTGTCCCCTACCTGGGAGACACGGACGATCCCGATTGCGTTGCGCTGCCTGACCATACCGCCGATAGTATCAGGCGTGGACACCCCCGGGTGCACAACCCAGGCGTGCGGCGTCCGCGACCATCAGGCCGACTACGCGCGGGCAGGCGCGCCCGTGCTGGGGATCTCACCCGATCCGGTGGCCAAGGTCAAGAGGTTCCACGACAAGCAGAGCCTCAACTTCCCGCTGCTGGCCGACCAAGATCACGCGGTCGCCGAGGCGTTCGGCGTATGGGTGGAGAAGTCGATGTACGGCCGGACCTACTTCGGCAACGAGCGCACCACGTTCGTCATAGACCCCGACGGCCGGGTGGTGCAGGTGCTGCGCAAGGTCAAGCCGGCCGAGCACGACAAGCTGGTGCTGGAGGCGCTGAAGGCGTGGACGCCGTCGCCGCCTCCCTCGTCATCGAGCGGCTGGGTTGACCCAGCGCCGGCCGCCCTTGGTCTTCGGGCGTGTCGGCGGGGAGGGCCTACCATTCCCGAAAGCGGGACTCAGCGCGTCTGCTTGCCGCCTTGCCCAGCTGGGGAGCGGGGCAAGGCGGATCTGCCGCCGGCGGCTCGGGGACCGAGCTATCTCCCGGTAGTACGGTGAATCGCGGCTCGCGTGTGGCCCGAGCGTCCTTGCAGGGCACCAGCGGCGCCGCGTCCGGTGGTGCCGACGGGCGGCGGCGTGCGGCGGAGGAGAAGGCGCAGCGCGCGGTCGTCTGGGCCCTCGTCCGTACGCTCGGACAGCGACCTCGGATGAAATGTGCGCAACACGGGCCCGCGACCGCGGTCGACAACCGCGACCACGACCTTCGAGTGGCTCGGCGTGTCGAACACGATCCCGTCGAGCTGCGGGCCGCCCGTGGTCACCTTCACGAGCTGGCCTGCGATTGTCGTCTCCATTGACCCAGAGTACTGGGCGGGAGTCATGCGCCCGGCCATCGTGCCTTGCCCGTGAGCGCAGGGTCAGCGGCGGCATGGGCTTGCCGGAACGGAGATGATCCCGGGGTGCCATACGACGAGGATCTCGCCAACCGCATCCGCGAGCTGGTTGCGGCTGAGGCCGGCGTTATCGAGAAGCGCATGTTTGGCGGGTTGGCCTTCTTGATCGGCGGCAACATGTCCGTGAGTGTCAGCGGACGCGGCGGCCTGCTGCTTCGTTGCGATCCTGGCGAAACCGACGCGCTGCTTGGCAAGCCGTACGCAGCCCCCTTCGAGATGCGTGGACGCGTCATGGAGGGATGGCTGCGGGTCAACCCTGAGGGTCTGCATTCCAAGCGCCAGCTCGAGCGGTGGGTTGCTCGCGGCGTGACGTACGCGCGCTCGCTGCCGCCCAAACGCTAGTCCTGTGCCCTTCGCGCGCGGGTGAAGACCCGTGTAGTAGGATCGCGTCGTTGCAGCCGCTCAGGGGGTTTTGGCTGCTGTAGGTGCTGTTTCTGAGCGGACGTTCGGGCTGCTGTTGAACAGCAAACGAGGAGGGGTGTTCGGCATGGGAGAGTGCTCTACGGCACGGATTCGGCGCGCAGGCGCCAACCAGGTCCGGCGACTTGGTCTTGGTTTGCTGTTGGCGGGCTTGCTCGTTCTCGGGGCGTCTGCGACCGCCTCCGCCGAAACCCCCCTCGAAGACTTCTCTGGGCCTGCTTACCAGATCTTGGCGCCTGGCGACGGCGGCTTTCCTCCTCCTTCGGGCGCCGAATCCTCGACATTTGATCAGGGATTGCTCTACGACGCGCTGACTCCTCTGCAGGGCAACGTCACCACGGCGGATCTCGAAAAATACTACCTGTCGGAGAGGTTCGGAGTGACCGGCCCCGTCGTACGCGAAGAGCCCCTGGGGCCGGGCCTGGTGATCAAGCGCGACAAGAACGACATTCCGCACGTCTACGGGCAAACGCGCGATCAGGTGATGTTCGGCTCGGGCTGGGTCGCCGCGGAGGACCGGGGCCTGCTCCTGAAGATGGCTGTGGGGCCGTCGTTTGCAGCAACGCTTGACATCCCCGGGATCAACCCGTTCGGGCTGCTTCTCACCGGCCGCGAATTCACCCCGAGCACACAAACCGTCAACTTCGTCAACGCACAGAAGAGCGTGCTGCTCGAAAGAGGACCGAAGGGCGAACAGGTCTTGAAAGATCTCGAAGACTGGGCAGCCGGGGTCAACGCCTTCGAGGAAACCTTCAAAGAACTCCTTCCGCCACAACTCCAGGTACCCCACCTAACGGCCACGAACGCGATCGCCGGCTTTGCGCTGATCGGCTCGATCTTCGGCAACGGCGGCGGCAACGAAGTCACCAACTCGAACTTCCTGGCCAGGCTCAAAGCCAAGCTGGGCCCCTGGCAGGGGCCGAAGGTCTTTCGCGACCTGCGTGAGGTCAACGACCCGGAAGCGCCCGTGACGACCACCAAGCCGTTCCCATATGACGGCGTGCCGAGCGGACCCACGCCCGGCGCTGTCGTGATCGACCCAGGCTCGATGAGCCCGTCCGCCGCGCAGGCCGCCAGCGTGGCCCGTGCGGCCAAGCGCAAAGCGTCGAACTTCCTGCTCGCCGGTCCAGGGCACTCCGCCGACGGTCACCCGCTGGCCGTTATGGGCCCGCAGCTCGGATACTTCTACCCCGAGATCGTGATGCAGGCCGACCTGCACGGTGGAGGCGTCGATGCCCAGGGCGTCATCGCCCCGATCTCGCCCTACGTCTTCATAGGGCGGGGGCGCGACTTCGCGTGGAGCCTGACGAGCGCGGGCAGCGAGAACACCCAGCAGTTCCTGGAGCAGCTGTGCAACCCCGACAGGACCCCGCCCACGACCAAATCCACGCACTACCTCCACAACGGCCAGTGCATCGCGATGACGAGCTTCGACGCCGGCCTGCTGGGCGAAGGCAACGGCGAACCGGCACGCGAGCTGACGTTCATGGAAACCGTGCACGGGCCGGTCAGCGGGACGGTGACGGTGGGCGGGAAGCCCTACGCGGTCGCCAAGGAGCGCTCGACCCGCGGCCACGAGCCGGCGGGAGAGCTCGCCTTCAGCGACTTCGATTCAAACCGGGTGCACTCGCCCACGCAGTTCTTCGAAGCCGCGAACCAGCTGGGGACGACGTTCAACATGCCCTACGTCGACAGTACTCACATCGCGTACTTCTCAACCGGGCGCCTGCCGATCCTCGCGCCGGGTACCGACCCGAGCCTGCCCACCCTCGGCACCGGGCAGTACGACTGGCGCGGGTTCCTCTCCCTGTCACAGCATCCTCATGAGATCGCGCCGAGGAGTGACACATTCCTGAACTGGAACAACAAGCCCGCGCCTGGGTGGGGAGCGGCGTCTGACGAGTACTCCTATGGACCGGTGCACCGCGTCCAGCTGTACACGGGCTTCAAATCGGGCATGACCGAGGCCGACGTCGCCTCGATCATGAACCGAGCCGCGACGCAGGACCTGCCGGCGATCAAGGACTGGCCGCTGATCAAGCAGGTGCTCGCGGGCGGCCCGGCGCCATCGAAACTGGCCCAAGAAGCAGCCAACCTGGTCACGGCTTGGGTGCAAAACGGCGCGAGCCGCTACGGCGTCACGGGGCCGGAAGATCCGGGCGCCGCAGTGCTCGACCAGGCGTGGAAGCCGATTGGCGAAGCTGTACTCGGCCCCGTCCTCGGTCCGGAACTGACGAGCGAATTGGCCTCCATCAACTCGCCCGACAACGCGCCCTCCCCGAGCGGATCGGCCTACGGCGGGGGTTGGTATGGCTACGTCAACAAGGACCTGCGGACCGAGCTGAACCAGCCGGTTCAAGCGCCCTACAGCACCCGCTACTGCGGCCACGGGGACCTGAGGCGCTGCCGGGCCTCGCTCTGGGCGGCGATCCAGACCGCGGCCGAACAGCTCGAAAAAAGCCAGGGCTCTGTACCGAGCAACTGGCGGGCCGCGCGGGTTCGGATCGAATTCCCGCCTCTACCCAAAGCACTCTTCCCCTTCACGATGGCCTGGACCAACCGCTCGACCTTCCAGCAGGTGATCGAGTTCACGGGTCACGGCCCGACCGAATAGGAATGAGCCCACGGCGTGCCTGCGGTCGAACATGTGGGAGCATGCAGCGCCTCAGGGGGCGCCCCGCCGGGACTCGTGAGATCGCCAGTCAGGCTCAGGCGCGCGGCGGCTGGTGGCGCCCTCCCGCCGCGTTGAGCGCGGCACCCAAAGCAGCGAGCTCATCGCGGTCCAGCCTCGCCTCGATGCGCGGAAACAGCGTTCGCTCCTCGTGGCGGACGTGCCCGTTCAACAGCTCGCCCAGCGCGTTGAGCGCTGCAGCGTCGGCGGGACCACCGGCTTCGAGATCGGCGATCCGTCGGCGAAGATCCACATGGTCGACCAGCACGCGAACGACGTCCGGATCGTCCGACGGCACATGGTGGGCGAACGCTGGTAGCAGGAGCTCCTCCTCAAGGCGAAAGTGAGCGCGCCCCTCTTCGTGCCAGAAGCCGAGAGTTGCGTCGCGGACCGTCTCCGCGTCCACGCCGGTCGCACGCCGGAGGCGCAGCGCCACCTCGAGCGCCACGTGGTGCTCGCGCGACAGCGCGGCAAGCTCGACACATCGTTCCATCGGGCGATCGTACTCCCGTGCAGTCACCCGCCACGTCCCAGCGCGCGCCACACGAACTGCAGCCTCTGGGCGTGGCTCCACGCCGGCCGCGTAGATGGGGTGCTTGATGAGCGTTGGGGAGGAGGCTTGCCTGTTGCGTCTCGGAGTCAGCCGGGAAGTGGCGAGCCGGCGAAGAAGAAGAACCAGATCACGAATGTGATGACCGCGACGTAGACGCTGGCCATGATGATCCTCTCAAGCGCGCTGATTCCCGCTCCTTCGCTGACGGTCTCGCTCTCTTGGGTGTTCATGCTGCGAAGCCAGGTGAGGCGGCGTTCGCCGCGCCGCCGCCCGATCAGCTCGTCGTAGGTGGCGTTCAGCCATGCGAGGGCGAGAGTCATCCCATAGAGCACCACTGCCAGGACGACGAGGACGACGAACACCGCCCTCATGCTGAGCGTTTTCTGACCTACGACCTTGGAGCCGACCCACAGGGCGAGCAGAGGCGCGCCGGTCCACAGGTTGACTGCGATGAATGCCGTGGCGCCCGCCAGCAGCGCTCGCTTGGATGTAATCATCCGAGGCGGTTGTGGCTCCTCAGGGCCTTGTTCGCGTGGCGAGCCCGAGGCGCTGCGGTCAGTCGCTGACGGGCCGTCGTTCATCCGACGTCTCGTGCTCGCCGGCGAGTTGCGCGCTCAACGCGAGCAGCGGAGCTCATGCCACGATGATACGTACCAGCCGTATGGCAGGGCCCCCGTTGGAGGCGCCTGCTACAGCGGGCTCAGCATGACCGCGGTCTCGGTGCGGATGGTCGCACGCTCCTCTGCGCCCAGTCCCTGCGAGAACTCGTCAAGCTTGCGTTTCGGGCCCGTGACAGTGAAGCCGACCTGTGTCCTCAGCAGGTGCGGATGCTCGATGATCTCGCATTCAACGCCGAGCCTGCCGGCCCAGTCGCGCATCGTCTGCTCGAATTCGGCTCGGATGAGCTTGCCGGAGGACGCGACTAGCGTGCGTGTTTCCACTGTCTCGGCGAGACGGTCTGCCGTGTCCTCAGCTCGTTTCTGCTTGGCGGTCGCCGGAGGATCGGTCTGACGCCAGTCATCGAGCTCGTCATCCCAGTGGCTGATGCGCACGCTCGCCTTGATGTCGTCGCGCCCAAGAGCACTCTCGATTGCGCTCCGGGTCGCCCTGAGCGTCCGTTCGTCAGCCGCGTAGGCAAACAGCAGCTTGCCATCGTGAGTGATCACGGCGTCATGCGGGGCGGTGCTCTCAATCTCCTCGACAACAGCCGGCCCACGAAAGCGCCGAACGAGATCGTGAAGTGAGGGGCGGGGGTCGCCGACGTAGAGCTCGGCCTCCAGCCGCCAGTCCTGCTCCATGGAGCTGTTGGGCGTTTGTTGACCCATCGCCGGTAGAACCATAGACCCGGCGCGCGACGCTCGATGTTCTCCACCTGCCGCCGGCGCAGGATGTCACGCGCACACAGCAGGCGGCGGTTGGAGTCCTCGAGCGCCCTGCTCATGCCGCGCTCCTCAACACCTCAGCTCGGTCGCGTCATCCCGCCGACGAGCATCCCCGAGCCGAGGTGCGCGCCCAGCACAGGGCCCACCTCGGTGCAGAACAACGGCTCGGTCTCGAACAGCGCGCGCCCCGCGGCGACCAGCCGTTCGGCGTCCAGGGGGGCCTGGGCGTGCTGGACGATCCAGTCGGTGGCGCCGCGCTCGTGCAGCTCGTGCAGGTAGGCGACCATCCGCTCGAACGCCCGCCCGTGCGTACGGACGCGCCCGACTGGAGCGATCTCGGTGCCGAACGTCAGGATCGGCTTGACTTTCAGGGCTGTGCCCACCATCGCCTGCGCCGCGCCGATGCGCCCGCCGCGGCGCAGGTACTCCAGCGTGTCCAGGCAGAACCAGATGTCGAGGGTCTCCCTCCCACGGTGAACGGCTTCGGCGACCTCCGCCAGCGACCCGCCGTCCGCGGCGACGGACGCGGCGAGCAGCACCAGGCATCCGAGTCCGCCCGCGCCGGTCTGGCTGTCGAGCACATGGACTGCACCGGGGTGTCCTTCCTCGGCGACGATGCCGGCCGCTTCGCGGGCGCTCTCGCACGTTCCCGACAGGCCGCTTGCGATGTGCACGGAGATGATCTCGCGCCCGGCCTGGATCAGCGGCTGGTAGCAGGCCAGGAAGTCCCCTACGGACGGCTGCGAGGTGGTGGGGAGCTGCGGGGAGCGGCTCAGGCGCGCGTAGAAGTCATCCAGGTCGGTGTACTCGTGCTCGGGGCGCAGATCCCCCTCCCAGCCGACGTACAGGCTGACCTGGTGGATCCCCCAGCGCGCGATCAGCTCGCGGGGCAGGTAGGGGGTGCTGTCGGTGACCACCGCCACGCTCCTCGCCGCCCCAGGGTTGGCATTTCGTTCGTGCACGCTCACGCGGCCCTAGCCTAATGGTGCCGGATCCCAGCTCGCATCGCGCCGGCGGCCTCCCGCCCCGCCGCACGCTGCGCCGCTAGCGGATCAGGCGATCCATCCTGGTCGCAGTGATGGTCTCGCGCAGCGTGTGCAGGGCGTCGTGTTTGGGGCGCCAGCGAAGCTCGCGACGCGCCTTGCTCGTGCTCATGATCACCGGCTCGCGGAACGCCGCGATCCACTGAGCCTGGGCGGGCAGGAAGCCGAGGCGCGCGATCGTCTCTGCGACCGCGTCCACGGCCAGCTCCGGCACCGGGATCGAATACCAGCCGAGCTCCTCAGCCAGCAGCTTGACGGTCAGCTGGCCCGCCCCCGCCAGGTTGTATACGCCGGGCTTGCCCCGTCCGAGCACGCCCGCCCGCATCGCGCCGGCCACGTCGTCGTGGTGGACCAGCTGGAAGGGCACCCCGGGATCGGGCAGCACCGGCTTGAGGATGGGCAGGCCTTCGAGCATGCTGAGCACGGGCCCGGGCAGCCGCCCGGAGATTTGCGAGTACGGGAGGCTGTCGATCAGAATGGGCGCGTCCGGCCCGGCGACGATGCACGGCCGGAATACGTAGGCGGCGGTGCGACTGCCGTGCAGGGTGTCCGCGAGCAGCTCCTCCACCTCGGCCTTCTGTTCGGAGTAGTAGTGGCCGGCGGTTCCGCGCGCGGGCACGTCCTCGGTCAGCGGCTGGGGGTTCTCGGCGTGAAAGCCGTAGGCGGCGACCGACGAGGCGTAGACAAGCCGCTTGGCCTTTGCAGCCACGGCCGCCTCGAACACGTTGCGCGAGCCGTTCAGGTTCACTCGCCGGCTCTCCCTGGCGCCGCCCATGATCATGAACGCCAGGTGCACAACCACGTCGGCGTCCTCCACCAGGGCCGCCACGCGCCTGCGGTCGAGCACGTCGCCGCGACGGTAGACCACCTTCTTCCAGCCCCGCGTCTGCGGGTCGAACGCTCGGCGCGCCATCCCCAGGATCTCCCCCACGTCAGGTGAGCGCTCGAGCGCCGCGACCACCGCCTGGCCGATCTCTCCGGTGGGTCCGGTGACAGCCACGGTGAGCCCTTTCGGCGAGCGCGCGCGCGTAGCCATGACCCCCGTTCTATCGCATCGACGCCGCTCGGGCTCCGCTCGCTAGATTCACTGCTGTGAGCGGAGCGGAGCTGGGCCTTGCCATATCGGTGTTCCTCGCCTGCGCCGTGGAGGCGGTGGAGGCGCTCACGATCGTCATGGCCGTGGGCACCACGCGCAGCTGGCCGTCCGCGCTGGCGGGCGTGGGCGCAGCGACGGTGGCGCTGGGTGCGATCGTGGCCGGCCTCGGCGCCGCGCTGACCTCGCTGCCGATCGACGATCTGCGCCTTGCGATCGGGGCGCTGCTGCTCCTGTTCGGGCTCCAGTGGCTGCGCAAAGCGGTCCTGCGCGCGGCCGGCCTGAAGGCGCTGCACGACGAGCGCAGCGCATACGAACATGAGCGCGAGGCCGCGCGCGCGGCCGCAGGAGGCCGCGGCGGATGGGACGTCTACGCCTTCGCCGTCGCCGGCAAAGGCGTCTTGCTGGAGGGCCTGGAGGTCGCGCTGATCGTGGTCACCTTCGGCGCCAACCAGCACCACACCGCGCTCGCCGGCGCGGCTGCGGGTGCTGCCGTGGCGGCGGTGGTCGCGGCCGGCATCGCCGTGAGGGCGCCGCTGGCACGGGTTCCCGAGAACACCATGAAGCTCGCCGTGGGGGTGATGCTCAGCTCCTACGGAATCTTCTTTGGAGCCGAGGGCGCCGGGCTGCACTGGCCCGGCGGAGACGCGATGCTGCTGGCGATCGGCCTCGCGCTGCTGGGGGCGTCGATGCTGGCGGTCATGTCCCTGCGACGCCCCACCGTGCAGTGATCGCCGCAGCCCGATTGGGGCGCCCCAATCGGGCGTGTCGATTTCCGCGTGCCCGCGTGCCCGCGCGGCGCGCGCCGGATGCGGGAGCCGATAACGTCTTGAGGCGATGTACCGGCGGCTCGCGGGCGCGCTCCTGATTCCGCTCGCCATGCTGCTCGACGCCTCCCACGCGCGGGCGGCGCTCGCGCAGGCGTGGCCGCCGTTCGTGCTGGTGGCAGATCGGAAGAGCACACGTCTGAACTCCAGTCACTGACCA
>OCTA010001081.1_pt1 | contig 25261 bp, 23 predicted proteins | sample 1538991 | NCBI WGS metagenome assembly OCTA01 (sample SAMEA3539302, study PRJEB22396) | soil metagenome | biome: tundra; feature: field; material: soil | place: USA | collected 2010-05 | depth 0.15 m | reverse complement strand
ACCACCGAGATCTACACTCTTTCCCTACACGACGCTCTTCCGATCTGCCAGAACCCGCCCCTCGCCCATCTCCGGCCCTCCACCGCAGCACGATCTGCTGTCGCTCTGATGCGGTGAAGGAGCGGGGCCTCCACCGGCTCCCAGCGGGATGCTTGGGGAGTTATCGAAAGTGTCGCGTGAGAGGGCGAGGAGGGCCCTCATGGAAGCGTATGCGGGCAAGCAGCTTGGTGGGAATCGATCTACGCCGCCGCCGGACGGTCATCGTCAGGACCACCGCGGGTGGTGAGGTGCTGGAGACGGTGCGGATCGTCAACGACGTCGCGCGGTTGGTGTCGGTGATGGCCAAGGGATGGTGAGGGCCCGGAGGTGGTGCTGCAGGCCACCCACGGCTGGTAATGGGCAGCCGAGGTGTTACAGGCTGGTGGGGCCAGCGTGCACCTGTCTCACCCGTTGGGAGTCAAGGCCTTCGGGTACCGCCTGGTCAAGGACGACGGGTCGATTTGGCTGCCCCGTTTGCTGGATGGGTCGCGTGCCCGAGTCGTGGATCGCACCCTTGGCGACAAGGGAGCTGTGTCAATGGTCCGGCACCGGGCGAAGCTGGTCAGGTTGCGGGCGCACTGCAAGGGCTCCCGCCCGAGTCTGACCCGACGCCCACTGAACGTGTACGCCGCAGTCGAAGGTGGCCCAAAGCCACAGGTCACCAAGGTCATGACCGGCCCCGCTTCTCAGCGTTGACCTCAGGCGTGACCCTGCGGGCATTTCATGGTTGAGACCTGGACCCTCGACCTCAGACTTCAGCAGTCCCTCCACACTTTTCGATGTATCGAATCCTGATTGTTACCAATGATTTCGACGTGCTCGAAGGCTCAAGTCCGGCGACGTAATCTCAGGCGTTGCTACCGAGCCAACGGATCCAATGGTGAAGCGACATACCCCTTGCCTGTAGGGCGGGTCGGGCCAGGGGCTAGACAAGTACAACGACGCCAGCAGGCGTTGGGGAAAGCCGACCGAGGACTGAACCGAGTTCGCCTAGCAGGGAGCAAGGAGAACCAGTCGTGAGCACGATTCTGCATGGCAAGCCAACTGTCGAGATGAGCGTCACCGACCACGTCCATGAGGCCTGGCGGCCGCCGCCAGCCGGGCAAGACGCGCCCGTCACCCTCCCGCTGGCAGATTGCTACTCCTGGTCCGTGGTCGAGGCGGAAGCTTCCGCATCATGGCGCGCCTCAGTGGGGTCACTGGCCACTGAGCCCACTGAGGCGCCGCTATGAGCGACAACGATGTCAGGGTCTTCCATCGGCGTCTTGCCGAAACCATGACCGCCGAGGTCCAGTCTTGGGAAGGGTCCGGGGACGTTGATGGGCTCGAACGGCTGGCATCAACAGCCTCGGAGCCGGTGATGCTCGCCTCTTCCTCGCGGCCATAGCGGCACGGGCACGGGATCAGGTGATAACGGGGGCGATGGGATGAGCACCGACGCCGACACCCTGGCCATTTCTGAGCAGCTGGACCCAGCCCGCCTGCAAGAGCTCCTCGACAACCAGGTGCAGCTGTTGCAAGAGCAACGCACCGCAGACTGACCATCCCTGAACACAACAGCTTTCGTCCCAGTGCCGTCTTGTCAACTGGCAGGTCGAAGCCAGTGCCCGGAGGGTTCTCGGACCCCGCTTCTGGTGGCCGTCCCAGGTTGAGCAGTTGGCGTGCGTGCCGATACGCGACGGCGCGCTCAGACTGAGGTCAACGACGCCCTGATCGGTGCGCGCTGGTTGTCTGACGGCGCTGGCACCATCACGTCTTGCCCGGGCCTTGTCTCACAGCGGCGTTGACACCAGACCCGGACGACGCGCTGGGGTCCGGGCAACTGGCATAGGCCGCCAGGAGCTCTCTCAACGCCGCCCTGGCGAAGGACCGATATGTGACCCATTGAGGGACAGCCGGGGAAGACGGTGAGCCGCCCATCTGGTCAAGCTGAGGGCGCACCTTGGGCAGGACCAGCGTGTCAGGTCACCGCTGCCGCTGTAGAACATATGTTCTGCTGACCGTGACAGGAGGACCGCCTGTGTTCCAATCTCGTCACATCTCTGGCAATTGCCCGCAGATCTAGCTAAACAGACAGGGTGACCCCGGCTGAAGGATGCGGCCTGATCACGACCTAGGCCAATTCTCGAGCTGATCAATGGCGCACGTGGCCTGAGCTCCCCGGCAGGAACCGAGTCAGGAGCAGTGATGGACGAAGCAGAGGCGCTCAGGATCGGCGCGGAGGTGAGGCAGGCCCGCCAAGACAAAGACTGGACTCATGAGCAACTGGCCGAATGCGCACAGGTATCGCCCGACACTGTCGCCGCAATCGAGGCCGGCCGCAGTACGCCCAGCGGGACCTTGCGGGCAGTCTTTGATGCGCTAGGCATCGATCCACCCGCTGAGGGCGTTTCGTACAGCAGAGACATCGCGTTGCTACAGGAAATGATCGGTCAGTGGCTGCTCGTGCTGCCCGAAGCAGAGCGCGAAGATGCGCAGGACCAGCTGAGACGGTTCATCCTCGCCCATATGTGACAAGGAGGCTGATGCACTGGCCTACCCAAAGCCCGGGAGTCGTCGCTGCCAACGTCAAGGCGACCTCCTTTGCGGCTTTCGATGCTTGTGAGAATGACAGCAAGGCGCACTCGCCTCAAGGGGGTGAACTGCGAAGAATACGCAGGCGCCCCTCGAAACGGCCGTCGTGACCAAGCTCAACACAAGACAGGCCAGCAGACGACCTACTCATCGTCCTTGTTCGACCTCACCGCACTAGCCCGCTCGCCGCGAACCGGGCCAGCGCTGGAGCCGGTTCGTCCAGGTGGACCCGAGCCACGATCTTCCCGTCCTCATTGTCCAGCTCCAACCGCTGAACGCGCCGCTTTTCGTCCGAGGTCACAACCAATGCGCAGACGCCCGTCACAGCAGAGATCACCTCGCGGACCGGACCGAGCAGAGCGTCAGCAGGCCCGGGCCAATGCTGATCTGTCACGGGCACCGCCACGGTCGAGTCATCTTCTCGACTAAGAACAAGCCGCTGGCCCGGAGCCACGGTATTGTGCTCCAGTCTCAGACCCGCTGCACGCAGCCGCCGGTCGAGAGTGTGAAGTCGCCTGCGACGAACGAGCCGTTTGGCACCTGGAGCCGCGGCATACTCAGCGGAGAGAGCGGCGACAATGGCGGCGAGCTCGAGCCGGCCCTCGTCGGCCGCATGCAGTGCTCGGATCTGCTCACTCATGATGGCGACGGTAGCCACGGCAGGTGAACGCCAGCCACCGACAAGGTCGACGGAGACTTAAGACAGGCCACCTCATTGTTCACTCGGGGCCGGAGCATCTGTTCGCGGCCCACTGAATGACAGTTGTTCCTCCGTTGCCACCGCGAGAGTTGCCGCTTGGACACCTTGATCGGTGAGTTCGACCCTGATCAACCCCGCGCCTCGGCCCGCACGACGCCCGAGGTCAGCCGCCTTGGCCCATGTGAATGAGCACAGTGGGCGGCAAGGATCCGATGGACACCGCCATCACTGCGACGCGGCTGTCCGCCTTCGGCGTCGACGTGGCCACCCGTAGGGCACGAGATGCCGCGAAGCCCGCCTGAAAGCTCGATCGTCGCACCACCCGAGGACCAGCAGGAAACGGTGGGTGAGGCTGACACCAGGTCGCGATGGCGGGCAACGTGAATCGCACCGAGCGATGATCTGCGCAAACGTCGTCCGGCCCAACGGGACCTCAGGCCTGATCTGTTTCGACAGGAACTCAGTCCAAGTAGTCCCGCAGGACCTGTGAACGCGACGGGTGACGCAGCTTGCTCATCGTCTTGGACTCGATCTGACGGATCCGCTCGCGGGTCACGCCATAGACCTTGCCTATCTCGTCCAGGGTCTTGGGCTGGCCGTCGGCCAGGCCAAAACGCATCGAGACCACGCCGGCCTCACGCTCAGAGAGGGTATCCAGCACGGAGTGCAGCTGCTCCTGAAGAAGGGTGAACGACACGGCGTCGGCGGGCACGACGGCCTCGGAGTCCTCGATGAGGTCACCGAACTCGCTGTCACCGTCCTCACCGAGCGGCGTGTGCAAGGAGATCGGCTCACGCCCGTACTTCTGGACCTCGACGACCTTCTCCGGGGTCATATCGAGCTCCTTGGCGAGCTCCTCAGGTGTCGGCTCGCGACCGAGGTCCTGCAGCATCTGACGCTGAACCCGGGCCAGCTTGTTGATGACCTCAACCATGTGCACCGGGATACGGATCGTGCGTGCCTGGTCCGCCATGGCGCGGGTGATGGCCTGCCGGATCCACCAGGTGGCATACGTGGAGAACTTGAAACCCTTGGTGTAGTCGAACTTCTCGACCGCACGGATCAAGCCGAGATTACCCTCCTGGATCAGGTCCAGGAAGAGCATGCCGCGACCCGTGTACCGCTTGGCCAGCGAGACCACCAGCCGCAGGTTGGCCTCAAGCAGGTGGTTCTTGGCGTTCTTGCCGTCTTGGGAAATCCACCACAGCTCACGCTTGAGCTTCATGTCCATCTTGCCGCCGGCGTTGAGCTTCTCCTCGGCGAACAGACCGGCCTCGATGCGTTTGGCGAGCTCGACCTCCTGCTCGGCGTTGAGCAGGGCCACCTTGCCAATCTGCTTGAGGTAGTCCTTGACGGGGTCAGCCGTCGCGCCTGCGGTGACAACCTGCTGGGCGGGGGCATCATCCTCGTCGTCGTCACGAATGACAAAACCAGCAGCCTCGCTCTCTTCCTCGCCAGCTTTGTTCTTGCCCCCCTCGCCGTCAGTCTTGGCTGCGGTTCCGTCGACCAGGAGGCTGTCTGAGTCGATCTCGCCGTCCTTCTTGGTGGCCGCCTTCTTCGCCGCGGCCTTCCTCGTGCGGGCCTTGGGTGCCTCTAGCTGGGGCTCAGCATCGGTTGCCGCTTTGGCCGTGCGAGAAACAGCGACCTTGGCGGTTTTGGCTGTGCGTGGTTTGGCCTTAGCTGGTTCCGCTGCAGGCTTGGCGGAGGTCTTCTTGGCCGCGGTCTTCTCCGCCGTCGCTGTCTTGGCTGGCAGCGCAGCGGGCTCGGCCTTCTTCGCCGCGCTCTTCTTGACCGCGTCGGTCTTGGTTGTCTTCGCGACGGGTTTGGCTGCAGTTTTCGCTTTATCCGCTGCTGTCCGCTTCGTGGCGGTGGCGGTCGCCGTGGAACGAGTTGTCGTAGCGGCGACAGCCCTGTGTGCCGTCGCCGCATCCAGGGTCACGTGGATCCCCTGATGGTCCAGCGAACGAAGAACGATCTTCATCCGTTTGGGGCTGATCTCGGCCTCCACCAACGCAACCCGCAGCTGCTCGCTGTCGACCGAACCGCTGATCTTCCCGATCCGCACCAGTTCTTGAAGGGCGGGGTGAGCAAATTCGGCTGGCACCTTGGTGGGTGGAACTATCGCAGACAGGGAAGAAACGCTAGACACAGTCGACACCGACTACCTTTCGTCGCGAGGCCGTTGCAACGCGTGGGTCAGTCGCCGGCGCAGAAGCGCGAACGGTGACCAGTGATTGGGGCGGGAGGATCGCAGCGACCGAGTCCGGCAGGATGGGTTCCGGTCGTGCTGATGACCATTGTAAAACGTCTAGTGACATGCTATCGCCCCGGTGCCCCTCGAAGGTGCTCCCGCACCTCGCCGTTTTCCTCTTGCCGGTCTGCAGAACGGTTGTCGCCTGAGCCCCGGCCTGAGCCCGGGCGTGCGTCTCCCGCCTCGGCATCCGCTCGTCGGAGCACGAGCAGAGGAGGTGGCATCTGATGTGATTGCATGTCCGTCAGGACAACGCCCAGCGTGCGAGAACACTTCCCTGGACCGGCAAGTTCATGCGCGACCGGACCCAGGCAAGCGCCTGCTCTTGCCACATCTGCTCCGAAAACACAGCGCCGGCGATTCCCAGGCCGGGCGCCAACCTGCCTGTCGATGAGAGGAGGCTCAGTCAGTCGTTGAGAGCGGCTTTGACGGCAAGCACCGGACACGAAGCATCCAGCAGAATGCGTTGGGCATTGGACCCCAAGATCAGCTTGCCGACCGGAGTGCGCCGGCGCAGACCGATCACGATGAAGTCGGCGTTAACCTCATTGGCCACCTCGATCAGGTCCTGTGAGGGTTCGTTGCCGCGAACGAGCTGGCGGACCTCATGCTCCAGACCTGCCTCGTCGAGGTGGTTCTGAACGGTGAGGAGCTCAGCCTCGAATCGGCGGGCTTCATCCGCGTCGAAGTCCTTACCACCACGGCTGGAGTTAATCACGATCAGCTTGGTGCGCCGCAACAGGGACTCCTCAGAAGCGCGGCGCAATGCGGCGCGGCCTTCCTTGGTCGGCACATAACCCACAACAACGGACACCTAGAACCTCCTCGATTACCACATCGCAGCGACACTGCCACGCAGGGCAACGCTACCGGATGATCTACCTGAGGTCCTCACCCCCCAAGAGTGCGAGACAACGATTCGCGCACGATCTCGCCGACCTGTGCTATCTCGATGAGGAACCCGTCGTGACCGTGATCTGAGGTGATGACGTGAGCCGGACCTGAGCAGGCGCTGGCCAAGGCGATCTCGTGGGACAACCGTGGCGGGTAGAGCCTGTCGGAGTCGACGGCCACGACAACCAAGTCGGCCGTCACACGTTCCAGCGCTGCCTGCACGCCGCCACGTCCACGGCCAATATCGTGCGAGTTCATCGACTCGGTGAGCACCACATAAGAGTTGGCGTCGAACCGGGCCGTGAGCGTGTCCGCATGATGGTCTAGATAACTCTCGACCGCAAAGCGACCGCCCCCACCGAGGGGCTGCTCATGACCCTGAGCCGCACGACCGAAGCGACTGTCAAGCTCAGGCTCGCTGCGGTAGGTCACATGCGCAATCCGGCGGGCCAGACCCAGGCCGAGGTCGGGACCGCGCGCACTGCCGTAGTAGTCGCCGCCGGCGAAATCGGGGTCCTGGCGGATAGCGAGCAGCTGAGGCTGGCACCAGGCGATCTGCTCAGCCGACGCATACGCCGAGCAGGCGACCACGATGCACCGGCGAACACGCTCGGGGTAAGTCACGGCCCACTCGAGCGCCCGCATACCGCCCATCGAGCCTCCCAGGACTGCCGCCCAGGTGGAGATCCCCAGCCGGTCCGCCAAGGCGGCCTCAGCGGCCACCTGGTCACGAACAGTCACGAACGGGAACCTGCTCCCCCACGGACGCCCATCTGGTGCTTGGGATGACGGGCCGGTGGTGCCTTGGCAACCACCGATGACATTGCTAGCCACCACGAACCAGTGATCAGTATCCAGCGGGCAACCTGGGCCGATCAGGCCGTCCCACCACCCCGGCGTCGGATGTCCCACCCCTGCAGGACCGGCGACATGGCTGTCACCGGTCAGGGCATGCTCGACCATGATCGCGTTGTCACGCGCCGGGCTAAGGGTCCCCCACGTCTCGTAGGCGACACGCACCTGTGGGAGAGCTCCGCCGGCCTCGAACCGAAGGCTGCCGATATCCATGCTCTGTCGGTCCCCTTCCGGAGACCCCTCACGCCATGCTCCAGTCGACCAGGAAACTGGCTCGCCATCGCGCTTGGTCTGGTTCTGGGTCGAAGGATTCACTCGCACTCGATGACGTTCTGAGGTGACGGTCACGATGAGCTCCAGGAGGGTCTGGGCCCGCCGAGATGGTCAGGGCCCGCGCTTGCCCGCTCTGGCTCGAGCGGGCCGGGTCATCACCCGGGGCACCCCACCGCGGAGGAGGGTTGCCGCCCAGCAAGCCGGGGCTTGTCGCTGGAACTCATGACCTGCGTTCACTATACGGAATCTGCACCCGGATCGGGAGCTTTTGTCCATCCCGTGAACACCCCCGCCAAGAGCGAGCTGGCCTCAGGCCCTGGCACCCCCGGGCCGGATGGCCAGCTCCACCATCTTGTCGAGCAGCTGCGCCAGCCGGTAGTGAGGGCCAACCCTGAGCGCACGACCAAGCGCGATTCGAGTCAGCGCGCCATCTCCGCGCCACCACGTGAGCGACGCGAGCACGGTCAGCGTCGATACCGCCCACCCGTCCGGCAGTGAAGCGCCGAGCTCGCACAGTCTGCGCTCGATCCGCTGCCAGCCCAAGACTTGCGCCATGTCTTCAACGTCACTAGCCAGCCACGGCGGCTCGGGCAGCAACCGGTTCATCTGGACGAACAGAATCGGGTCGATCAGGTCCTGCGGAAGGGTGCCGGGGCACAGCCACGCGATCAGCCCGTCACGCAGTTCCACGTCGGTCAGCGACACAGCCAGCATCGCCAGATCCTGCGCCGACAGCGTCCGGATAGGCTCAGCCTCGTCCTTGGTACTGAGCACCCGGGACCAGACAGCAAGCTCGCTCTCCCGAAATCCGTGCAGCTTCGTCAGCCGTGCGCCGAACTCCGTCTCCCGAGGGCTGAGTTCGGCCTCCACCACACCCGTGGTCTCCAGTCGCAGCTTCAAGAACTCCTCCGCCAGGTCTGAGACCGCCTGGCTCACCGACGGCCTTTTCGGCTCCAGCAGATCAGCCAGCGCAGAGCGGTCGGGCAGAGGGCAGATTTCACGACCGACGAACTCCGCGACTGCAGGAACCGCGCCCGGTGCAGGTAGCGGGAGCCCCTCTGGTGGGCAACAGCTCTGGTGGCAGTCCAGGTCGAACCAGCGACTGCCCCGCACGACCATGCGATCCGCGATCTCGACGCCGTGGGCGAGACACGCATCACCCATCTGGTCCAGCATCGCGCGGCTCTCACCCTGGCGTTCTTCGAAGCCGATGAGCAGCACCGCGTTGGGGTTGTCCTGCCGAAGGGGCGTGATCATCGCAGCGACAGCGTCACCAACATGATCCGGTGGTGGTAGGTCAATGCGCTGGACCAGCCCCATGCGGGTGCCATGCAGGCTCACGACCACCAGGCATCGGTGGGGATGGAATCCGAGCTGGTAGGGCAACACGGTGAGCACGTCGGCGGGTCCCGAAAGATGAATTGTTGTCGTCATGGGTCGACTCTGGAACAGGCCGGGCCGTGGCGACATACCGGCCATAGGTCCTGTGGACGGTGGGGCCAAGGTCATGGCCCATGTGCAGCAATTCCCGTGCTCTGGCCATCCGTGCGCGCTCGGCTGGGTCGATGAGCTCAGTGGATGATGTATCCGCGCACGACATGATCACGATCGCTTTCCCAACGCAGGAATGACTCGGTCTCATTGATCAGCGACGCGGCGATCCAGCTGATGATCAGGGCATCGCCGCCTAATCCGATCAGGGGCAGGAACACCACCGGAACCAAATCGATGGGCGAGATGAGGTACAAAAGGGCGCCAACGATGAAGACCAGGCGCAGACGGGACGTCCCCAGATACTCGCCCCTGATGGTTGCCCTGAACAGTCTGGGCAGCGAGGTAAGGCGGGCTCCGATGCCCGGGGTGCCCGCTCGACTTGCACTGCGGACAGCCTTGGCCAGTGAGAGAAGAACTCCCCAGCGCAGTGACCTGACACCAACCATTGCTTACTCCCTACGAAAGTGTCTGCGTCTGTCAGGAAACCGGTCCCGGCTTCCAGGGGAACTCCAGACGTGCGTGGTCGGCGATCCGTTTGAGCAGGTAGGTGTCCATGCCAGCGCCCACCAGCGCTCCCGTCACAGGCGCGGCCTTGCTGAAACGTGAACGTGACTTGTTGGCGATCCTGCAGAGCAGTCGGAACATGACACCCTTGCGGACGGCCATCAGCACAGGGCCCGGCAACCGCTGGGCGGCCAGGTTGACCAGCTGCCCACCGCCGGCTTCACCTGCTTTCAGGAGCAGGTCGTCGGCGTCGGCCCCGACCAGGGCCAGCAGAACCGCTGAGCGCACTTCGTGGCGGTCGATGTCATGGCCGCGGCTAGAGGCGATCCCAGCGACCATCCGCGTCGCTACCAGGTAAAACCCCAGGACGTTGGCCGGCAGCGCGATCGGAAGAACGACGAAGCCGCCCAGGCTTGTCACGAATCCACTGAGGGCCACCAGCCTCAGGTGTGAGCGAACCATCGCGTCGATCGCCGGCTCAGCTTCGCGGTGTTCAGCAAGAGCGAAGGCCGAAACGCTGTGTGCCGACCTGAACGGGCCCCTGCCGTCGATTCCGACGTCCATCAGACGCTCGATCATCGCCGTCACTGCGCCGGCCATCGAGCTACGGTCAGCCCTGGCCCACTGGGCGGTGCCACCCGCGGGCCTATCGTCCTTGCCAAGAAACTCCATGAGCGTCCTCCCGCTGGCTGTCGGACTTGCCTGCCAACATTGGATCATGCTTGTGGCCGATGTAGCGCGGACCTCGAACCAGTTGTCCGGGACGAGCTCGCGCCTATCCAAAGTGTCACTTATCGCCGGCCTGCTGCGACAGTGTGCTCAACAGGTGGTCGACGGAACGGCTCCCGCCGACGAGGTCGGGTTGGCCACACGCTATCTCTCCGGTTCGCTGCGCCAACGTCGCACCGGCATCGAGCTGTCATCGTTGTCCGTCCTCCCGACGCCCGCTGATGTTGGGGTCGTGACGTTGTCGGAGGTCGATGACCTGTTGCAGCGGGCCAGCGTGCTGGCCGGGGCCGGCTCTTCGCGCCTGCGAGCCGATCTGTTCCTCGGCCTGGTCAGCAGACTGACAGCGCAGGAGCGAGTCCTCGTCCTGGGCCTGCTGCGCGGTGGACTGCGCCAGGGGGCGCTGGAGGCCGTGGTGATGGCGGCCGTTGCCGACGCCGGGGGTGTTGCTCTTGAGGATGTACGTCGTGCCGTGGCCGCACAGGGGGATCTCCCGGGTGTCGCCCAGACCCTTCTGCTGGACGGTCCCGCTGCGCTCGACCTCTTCCGCCTGACGGTTGGCAGGGGGGTCAGCCCGATGCTGGCGAGCTCGGCCAAGAGCGTCACAGAGGCCCTCGCCAAGTCCGGGCCGGCCAGCGTGGAGTGGAAGCTGGACGGCATCCGTGCCCAGATCCACAAGCAGGGCAACGACATCCGCGTCCTGACCCGGTCCCTGGACGACATCACCGACCGTGTCCCTGAGGTGGTCGAACTGGTTTCGTCACTGCCGGCCCAGAGTGCGATCTTCGATGGCGAGCTCATCGCGTTGAACGACGACGGGCGGCCAAAACCGTTTCAGGAGACCGGTTCTCGTACCGCCAGCCGTGTCGACCCCGTGGTGGCCCGCGCGCGAACTCCACTGACGGCATTCCTGTTTGACGTCCTGCACCTGAACGGATCCGATCTCATCGACGAGCCAGCCAGCCTCCGTAGAGACGTCCTCGAGAAGGCTGTGCCCCTGCCCCATCTGGTGCCCCGACTCCAGGTCGAGGATGCCGGCGAGCCCACCCAGGTCGAGGCGGCCACGGCCTTTGCCGTCGACGCTGTGACACGAGGACATGAAGGCGTGGTGGTCAAGGCAAACAACGCCACGTACCAGATGGGGCGCCGCGGGGCGGGCTGGATCAAGGTCAAGCCCGTTCATACCCTCGACCTGGTCATCCTGGCAGTCGAACGCGGCAACGGTCGTCGCAGGGGATGGTTGAGCAACCTCCATCTGGGGGCACGGGACCCGGCAGGACGATTCGGCCCCAGCGGTGGATTCGTCATGCTCGGCAAGACGTTCAAGGGACTCACCGACGAGATGCTGCGTTGGCAGAGCGCCGAGCTGCCCCGGTACGCGATTGGACCCACCGATGGTTACGTCCTTCACCTCCGCCCGGAGGTGGTGGTGGAGATTGCCTTCGACGGTGTGCAGACCTCGCCTCGCTATCCAGCCGGCATGGCGCTGCGCTTTGCCCGGGTCGTCCGGCACCGGCCGGACAAGACGGCCACGGAAGCCGACACGATCGAGATGGTGGAAGACCTTCGTCAGTGGTGACAGCTCCCTCTGCGAGCTGGCGCCCACCGGTGGTGGGCGGTATGGGCAAGGGCCTGCATCCCGACCAACCTCAGCGCCTCGCACAGACCCCCTGTCAAGGGTCAGGCCTGCAGTTCGGACGGGTGCAAGATGAAGGGCCAGTTGACAGCGGCGTGGGGCTTCTTGCTCACTGGGCAAAGGCTGGCCCTGCGTGAGCACGAGAGTCCGAGCGCGAGCCGGCGGCAGCTGAGGCCAGGGCGGGTTCTCCGGCAGACCGCGATTGGGACCGCCGGGCTCAAGGTGGGCTCGGGATCCGCTGCCCTCCGGAGCACGAATGGCGGAGCCAGCCCGGACGAGAAGCCTGACCATGATGTGGTGAACATGTCGCGCCGACACCGCGTCAGCCCTTGGGGCGGCTCGGGCTGAGCGTCAGTCCCATCAACCCGCAAGTCCATCGCCGCGGACCCCGCACCCTCTGCGAAGGGTCAGTCTTCCGGTAGCACGTTGGTGCCGCGCAGATGCCGGAAGACCAGGCTCGTCTCCGCATGCTGGATGGCGGGGCTCGCTGCGAAGTACTCGAGGATGAAGTCGTGCAGCGCAGTCGTATCGGTGGCCGCGACGTGCAAGAGGTAGTCCGTGCCTCCGGCGACGTGAAAGACCTCGACCACTCCCGGCAGGTGAGGGGCCACGGTCACGAAAGCTTGGATCTGTTCGCGGTGGTGTGCCTGCATGCGGACGGCAATGATGGCTTGGATGGGCAGGCCCACACGGGTCAGATCTATGTCCGCGTGATAGCCCCGGATGACGCCGCTTTCGCGCAGGGCACGAACCCGCCCGAGGCACGTTGACGGAGCGATCCCCACCGCGGAGGCAAGGGCGAGGTTGGGTAACCGGCCATCGGCCGCGAGCAGTCTCAGGATCGCGTGGTCAATCTGATCGAGTACGGGATGTCGAACGTTGTTCATCGGTGTCGCCTCCAGACCTGCATGTGCCGAATAGATGACAGCAGATGGTGCCATGAGTGAATCTAATGCGAGTTGCTTGCGGCTTGTCTCTTGAAGTCTCGAAACTGGTAGAACACAGTGAACTTTCAGGAGGCTTCATGAACGCCCTCGAGACTCGTGCAGTGCATGCCGGCCGACGTGACCTCGCCGGCCTCGGGGTCCATGTGCCCTCGATCGACTTGTCCACCACCAACCCCTTGGCCGACGTCGAGTCCGGTGGTGACGCCTACGAGGCTCTGGCGACCGGCCGGCGACCGATCCCCGGCGGAAGCCATGTCTACGGCCGTCTGTGGAACCCGACCGTCGCCCGCTTCGAGGACGCGCTCGCCGAGCTGGAGGGCAGCGAAGAGTCGGTCGCCTTCGCCTCGGGGATGGCGGCCTTGACCGCCTGCCTGCTCGCCGTGAGCGCTTCAGGCAAACGGCACGTCGTGGCGGTGCGCCCGGTCTACGGAGGCACCGACCACCTGCTGGACAACGGCCTGCTCGGCGTTGAGGTCACCTGGGTTGGTCCAAAGGAGATCGAACATGCCTTGCGACCCGACACCGGTCTGGTGGTGGTCGAGACCCCGGCAAATCCGACTCTTGCGCTGTTGGACCTGGACGATGTTTGCGCGCAGGCCGGTGATGTCCCTGTACTGGTCGACAACACCTTTGCCACCCCTGTCCTGCAGCAACCGATGCGTCACGGTGCGACCCTGGTTCTGCACAGTGCCACCAAGTTCATCGGCGGCCACGGAGATGTGCTGGCCGGCGTCGTCGCAGCAGGTCCGGAATGGGCGTCGAGACTGCGACAGGTGCGAGCCGTCACGGGCGGCATTCTCCATCCGCTCGCTGGCTACCTGCTGCATCGCGGGCTGCAGACACTGCCTGTGCGAGTTCGTGCTCAGCAAGCCAGTGCCCAGTTGGTCGCCGAGTGGCTAGCGACCCACCCGTCGGTGGACGCGGTGCACTTCCCTGGACTGCCCGGCTGCGACCCCGACGGGATCGTGGGTCGCCAAATGGCAGGCCCAGGATCGGTGATGGCATTCGAAGTAGTCGGGGGTTACCCGGCTGCGGCTGCCATGGCCAATGCCTGCGAACTCGTCACCCATGCGGTTTCGCTGGGTGGCACCGAAACCCTGATCGAGCATCCAGCTTCGCTGACCCACCGGCCCGTTGCAGCGCAGGCCCGTCCCAATCCGGGCCTGCTGCGGATCTCGATCGGACTCGAGGCCGTCGAAGACCTCTGCGACGACCTCGAGAACGCACTCAAACAAGCCTTCACGCTGGGTCGTTGACGCCAACCTCCAGGGGCCCTGCGGGCCAGGAGTGCTGCGAGGTCAACGCCAGGAGTGGTGTGGGTTGTAACCGAGCACGCGGCGAGCCTTCTCGATCGACAGCAGCGTGTCGTGTTCACCGAGTTCGCGGGTTACCGGGACGCCGGGGAAGACCTCAGCCACCAGATCTCCATTGGGTTGTGACATGACGGTGTCTGCGGCGGCGATGATGAACCGGTCGAAGCCCGTGATGTCGAGCTCGAGAGCCTTGAGTACGGCCTGCGCACCGTCGCGCCCGTCGATGTAGCCCCAAAGATTCCATTTGCGCAGCGTCGCATCCGCGTCGAACAAGGGAAACTCCGCGTAATCCTCCGGGTCCATCACATTGGAGAAGCGCAGCGCGATGATCTTGAGGGTCGGATCCCAGCGCACGAGCTCGATGGCCATCTGTTCCTCGAGGTGCTTCACGAGTGAGTAGATGCTTTCCGGGCGAGCGGAATACTCCTCGTCCAGCGGGATATATGGCGGCGGCACGTCGAAGGGCAACCCCAGGACCGTCTCACTCGATGCGTACACAATGTTCCGGATCCCTGCCCGGCGAGCAGCTTGGAACACGTTGAACGTGCTCAGGATGTTGTTGTGGAACGTGGCGACATCGCTCAGGATGCCAGGAGCAGGAATCGCGGCCAGGTGCACGAGCGCGTCGAACGCCGGCTTTGAGGCCTGCTCCGGACCGGCCGAGGGGTCGTTCTCGCCAAAGAACGCGTCGACCGTCTCGCCGTAGTTCGTCAGGTCGACTCGCACGAGGCCGGGACCGCGTGGACCATTCGCGTCAAGGGTGACAACCTCATGTCCAGCCTGGCTCAGGACAGCAACAACCGTGGTCCCGAGTTTGCCCGACCCGCCTGTGACGGCGATTCTCATGATTGGCTCCTTCCCCGTCGGTACAGCGGAGTCTGCCACCCTTGGCTGGCCGAGGTGTCAGCACCACCCGCGGCTGGGCCTTAGCGCACAGCCCACACGACCTTGCCACCGTCAGCGGTGGGCAGTACCCCGAAGGCGGGATGGCCGGCTGACTTTGCCGGCAGCTCTGTCGGGACGTAGTCCGCGTACCGGGTCGGGAACACGATGACATGGCTGTCGAAATTGGTGGCAGGGTCCTGCGGAGTGTTCGGCTGCTGAACGATGGCGAAACTCGATTCGGATGGTCCCGGAATGTGAGGTCACGGGCCACCGAGGTTCAGGAGCAGCACGGGTAAGCCGACGCCACCGAGGTCTGGGGGGACGCAGAACTCAGCAGGCTACACCCCAGAGACTGCGGAACCGGGAGCTGGGACCGGTCAGATGCCTGGCCTGAGGACTGCGCCCTCCTGGGTGCGCACCACCACAGAAGAGCCCGAAAAGGACCACCACCGCACTGAAGTTGGTCCGTCTTCATCCAAGCACGGAGGTCATGTTCGGCCGTCCGCAACACGCTCGACGAGATGGACGAAGACCCCGCCCGGATGCGGCGCGAGACCGTGCTTGTCGTTGATGGCCTCTGACAAGGGGTACCGGACGCTGTGTGACACCTGGACAACCATCCCCGAGCCGAAGTGTCGCAACACGTGTCCGAAACCCCAGTCCGAAGAGTGAAAACCATGATGAGAGTTGAGCCGGCTCAGTTCGACCTCACCGAAGTGAGCCGACACAGCCAGTCGCGGCTCCTTGCGTGTTTCTCGCCAGCCGAATCTTCACGCCAGAGCCGACCTGGCTGGGGTGGCGCTGAATTCGCTGCCGGTGCGAACCTCGGTGATGCTTTCACTTGGGCATCCCAGAGTTCTCGAAACCCAGCGAGCTAGCTGGTCGCTGCTGCGACCTCGCCTGCCTTGCCTAGACTCTGCCGACAGCGGTTCGTTATTGGCGTCCCTCGAGAAAGGCTTACTCATGACCATCATCAAGATCAATGCGATAACAGTGCCCGCTGGTGGCGGCGACGAGCTGGCTCACCGGTTCGCCGCACGTGCAGGCGCGGTCGACGACCAGGCGGGCTTCGAAGGCTTTGAGCTACTCAAGCCGATCGACGACCGCGACACCTGGCTGGTCATTACCCGCTGGGCCGACGACGAGTCATTCCAGGCTTGGGTGAATTCGCCTGCCTTTGGACATGGGCACCGCAGTGACGCCACGCCCGCGGACAAGCCCGCGGCCCCGAAGGTTGGCATGAGCAGCGAGTTGTGGTCCTACGAGATCGCTGGCGGCTCGTCCCGTTGACCAAGGGCGGGCTCCACCCCGGGAGAGGGCGCCGTGGCGTGAACGGAGTCCGTGACGGCACAGAGCGCGCAGGATCGGGCACCGGCTCCAGAAGCACCCAACAAGGACGCCCGCCTCGTGCCAGAGACGCCTTGACGCCGCGCGGCCATCTACACGGTTGATGCAGCGGAGCAGGGGCCTTCGCTGGTCCGCCTCGTCCTGGGCAGCGTGACTGCTGCCCTGGGCCCCCACAGGGCTGCCACCGGTCGCGGGGTCCTGCCAGCCGACATAAAGCGGTCTGCACAGATCCGTTCTGCTGTTGGATGGTCACATGGCCCCGCAACAATCGCCCCGCGACCTTGTCGCAGTCTGTTTTGTGGGCGAAATCGCCGCGATATGGTGCGACGGCGTGCGCCTGGCCGGGAACCATGAGCAGATCGCGGACGAAGTGATGCGGATGGAGGCCGACCGACACCCCCGCTGGGTCTTCTGGTCTGCGCAAGCTGGCGCAAACCCATTGGTACTCAAGGGTATTCACCTGAACCGGTGCTGGGATATCGCCGAGGCGCATCGGCTCCTGGTCGGCGGTCGCGACACCGACCCCGGGCTTGCGTGGGCCACCGTACGCAGGCTGGCCACCTCGAACCTGCCCAGGGCGGCTGGTGATGACCTGTTCGACTTCGCCTGCGAGCACGACACCAGCGACGGCGGTGACCCCGAGAGTCCCGTTCGCTCCGACGGGTACCTACGTCCTGAGGCTGTCGCCGGTACATGGCAGAGCTCAGCGACGCGGGCCCTGGCGTGGGCCTCCACTGCCGTGGACACTGCAGTGCGCCAGATCGCCACACTCGCGGAGATCTCACCGCGGGCGGTCAGCACTGGCCACTCCGAGTCGGCCGCGGCTCTGTTGTGCGTCGAGCTAGCCGCTACCGGGCTCCCGGTGGACCGCCCGATCATCGAACAGCTGATCCAGGACTCGGCTGGGCCGCGACCCGCCGACGAGGCTGCGGCGCGGCAGACGCGGGGGAACCGTGATGCCGCGGTGCTATCTTGCGCGCCCGGCCATCAGTCCACTGATCTGCGGAACCCTTTGCAGGTTCGAGAGCTTCTTGCGTCCGTCGGTGTCGTCGTCGCGGACACCCGGGCCTGGCGGCTGGAGCCTTTCCGCGACACCCATCCGCTGGTGGAGGCGTTGCTGACCTGGCGCAAGGCCGAGCGGATCGCCACGACCTACGGCTGGCACTGGCTGGACACCAACATCGGGCCCGACAACCGCCTGCGTGGCGCATGGACCGCGTGTGACGGCGCCGCTGGCCGGATGACCGCTCAGAACGGCCTGCACAATCTGCCGACACCGTTGCGGCCTGCTATCGCGGCTCACCCGGGGTACGTGTTCGTGCGCTCAGACCTGGGACAGATCGAGCCCAGGGTCCTGGCCGCCGTCTCCGGGGACATGGATTTCGCGCGAGCCACCCAGGCCGACGACCTGTACGCACCGGTCGGCGCCGCCCTCAAGGTTGAGCGTCCGGTGGCCAAGATCGCTGTGCTCGCCGCGATGTACGGACAGACCAGCGGTCCCGCCGGCGAGGCCCTCAGTGCGCTCGAGCGGGCCTACCCCACGGCCATGGCCTATTTGAGCCGTGCCTATGACTCGGGTGTGGCCTCACGAGCGATCCGGACCTACGGTGGACGGCGGATTCCAATGTGGCAGAACCCGGTTGACGCCCCCGCCTGGTCCTTACCTTCGATGATCGCGGGCCGGGGGCGATTCGCCCGCAACGCTGTGATCCAGGGTGCGGCTGCAGAGCTCTTCAAGGCTTGGGCGGCCACCGTGCGGCTCACCACCCGACACCTTGGTGCCCGGATTGTCCTGTGCCTGCACGACGAGCTGTTGATCCATGTCCCCGCTGATGCCGCCGACGACGCGGCAGCCGCAGTTGATGCCGCGCTGACAGCCAGCGCCCGGCGCTGGACCGGATCGAGCACCGTGAGGTTCGTCTCCGACACCAGCGTCATCAGGCGCTGGTCCCAGGCCAAGGGTTAGGCAGCGCCGCGGCCGCTACCCCTCGTCGGTCTGTGTGCGCAGGAACTCCTCGAACTCGGCGCCGATCTCGTCAGCCGTCGGCAGGTCCCGGACGTCCGTGGCCAGCAGGCCTGGCTTCTCGCGACCCTGGATGTAGGCGTCGTACTGTCGCTCCAGTGCCTCGACAACCTGGGAGACCTCCTCGGAACCGGCGATCTCCTGGACGATCTCGGCCCGGTTGAGACCCGCGGTGGCGACCAGATCCTCAGCAGGGATATTGAGCCCCGTCGCGCCCGCAAATGACTCGAGACCGAGCACAGCAGCATCACCGAACTGCGCCTGGGCCAGGTAGTGGGGCACGTGGATCGCGAATCCGAGCGAGTCATGGCCGGACTCGCCGATACGCAACTCCAGGAGCGCGGTGATACTGCCCGGCACCTGCACGGTCCCGAAGAGGGACTCGTGCTCACCGAGCAGCTTAGGAGAGGTCGCGTGGGCCGTGCAGCCCATGGGCCGGGTGTGCGGCACGGCCATCGGTATGCCGTGGATGCTCACGGTCAGCGTTACCCCGAGCATCCGCTCGAGCTTCTGGACCGCCTGGACGACACGCTCCCACTGGTAGTCCGGCTCGGGACCGTACAGGACCAGGAAAGGCTCGCCGTCGGCATCGGTGACGCGATACAGCAGCAGGGTCGGGTCGGCGTAGCTGGACCAGCGGTCGCGATCGAAGGTCATCGCCGGACGCCGTCCGCGGTAGTCCATCAACTGGTCGACGTCGAACGAGGCCACGACTGTGTGTGGAAGAGTGGCAAGAACGTGGTCGGTCAACAGGCGCTGTGTCTGACCGGCATCCACGAACCCGCCCAGCGAGACCAGCAACACCGATGCGCGCAGGTCGCCCAGCGGGGTGTCCGTCTCGAACGAGTAGAGCTCGGATGGATCCTGCACTGCTATTCGCCTCTTTCAGTGAGATGGTCCTTTACGTCAAGCATCCCTCATGTCATCCATCAGCGAGCCCAACCGGCAATAAACAATCGAGCCCGACCTCCTATAAACGATCTCAACGCCGAGAAGACCTCAAGGATTCCACTGCGCCGTGTCTGGCTCCCAATACTGGCCGTCCGGCCAGCACTACTGCGCAGTCAGCATGGCGGCTGGGCACCTGTCTGCGAGACGCACCGCGCCGCGGCTGCCATCGCCATCTGCGGGCCGCCCACAAAGTATCCCGCCGCCAACGCGTCACCGGCACCGGTGACGTCAACCACCGAGCCGGGGACCACCGCAAGTGACCTCTGCACGCCATCAACCACGAAGGTAGACCCCTGTGGCCCATGCTTGACGACGGCACCGATAGAACCCTCGCTGGGCAGGCCCCCGACGACTTCCCACTCGCCCTCGTTGCCAAAGACGACCGTCGGGTCGAGCTCGTCTACGAGGGCCCGGAATGCCTGCGCGCCATAGGTTTCGATCATGGCGGCAGAAGCCATGTCGACGGCCACCTGAACGCCCAACTTTCGCGCAGCCCGTGCGGCGCGGATCACGACCGACGGATCCGGGGCGCGCAGAAGCAGATAGCCCGAAAAGTGCAGCCAATCGGCTCCGGCCAGCCAGGAGGTGTCGCCCAGTCGTTCATCAACCCATGAGAGGTCGCCCGGATCGGAGGCAAGGGTGCGCCTCCCAGAGGTGACCAACGAGACGGCCGCGCCGCAGTGCGTGTCGCGAGGTTCGGCGTACAGGTGGATTCCACGGGCCTTCAGCTGTCCGTCAATCACCTGCCCGGCCGGGTCAGCGGTGCGCGGCCCGTACAGTCCGGCCCGCCCGCCCAGGGCGCACACCCAGGCGGCGACATTGGCAGCCTGTCCGCCCGCGCTGAACGTGATGGCGGCGGGCGTGTCGTCGTCAGGACTCAAAGGTTCTTTGGTCACCACGAGGACATCGAGCATCACGTCACCGACCGCACAGACCATCACCGACATCTGCACCACCTCCTGGGGCATCCGTAGAGTGCTCATCGTGATCATTGCCGAAGAGATCAGCACCGCCTTGCGCGAGGGCCGTGGGGTTGTCGCGCTCGAGTCCACCATCATCAGCCATGGGCTGCCGCACGACTCCAGCGCCAGGGTGGCTCGGCAGATCGAGGCTGCGGTGCGCGACTCCGGCGCCATACCGGCAACGATCGCCATCGTCGAGGGCCACGTCCGCATCGGCCTGGACGACGACGCCCTTGACCGGATCGCGACCGATGGAAACGTGATCAAGTCGAGCATTCGCGACCTCGGCAGTGTGTTGGCCAGTGGGGCACTGGGTGCCACGACCGTGGCATCCACGGCATACCTCGCTCATCGCGGCGGCATCCGAGTGTTCGCCACCGGCGGCCTCGGGGGGGTCCATCGTGGAGCGGACAAGAGCTTCGACGAGTCAGCCGACCTGCCTGCCCTCGCCCGGACACCGGTGGCTCTGGTGTGTGCCGGCGTGAAGTCCATCCTGGACGTCCATGCCACGCTCGAGCGGCTCGAGACACTCTCGGTGAGTCTCGTGGGCTACCGCAGCGAAAAGTTCCCCGGCTTCTACATCCAGGACAGCGGGTATCTCGTTCCGTGGGTTGCCCAGTCTGCGGCCGAGATCGCAGACACACTGGCGGCACGCGACGCGTTAGGGCTCGAGCAGGCGCTGGTGGTGGCTAACCCGATCCCGGACGGCAAGGAGATGACGCGCGAACTGCACGACGCGACCCTTGCTGCCGCACTGAGGGCCTTGCATGACAACAAGATCACCGGCAAAGGCGTCACACCATTCCTTCTCGGGTACTTCCACGAACACACTCATGGCGCGAGCCTGCAAGCCAACATCGACCTCGTCCTCAACAACGCAGCGCTCGGCGCCCAGATCGCTGTGGCACGGACTGTCAGGACACCAGGTTCCACCACGTGAAGGTCATGGTAAAGAAGTCTGGGTTCTTGGCGGCAGGCACCCCGAATGCCACCCTTGATGAGCTGCTCGCTCATATCGACACCTACTGCGACAGCCCCCGGCCCGGGACGGCCCAGTCCAAGCCGCACGCTCGCCGGTGCTATCGGTGGCAGGTCAGGGCCGGCCTCCCGTGCCCGCCCCAGGCTGGTCCGCACCACCGAGGAGACGACCGATGAGATCGGGCCGTTCTGGCTCGACAGCTCGAGCTGCCGGTACTGGAGGGGATTCGTCGCAGGACACCGTCACTGGCCCCAGCGCTACCGCTTCGGGCACGGGCCGTCCGCGCGTGCGCTGCTGGTACAACAGTCCAAGTCCAGCCGCGCGCCGCCGATGGCAGTGCGGCTGAGGAACACCGACCCCTGCGGGCTGGGGAACGTGTTGGCAGCCACCACGGTGGCCTTCACGGCATCGACCAGACGGCAAACTCAACAGGCCAAGACAGTCGCAGGCACCTACGATGCACTCGGTAGGAGTCCGGCCGGACAGGATGCTCAGGCTGAGGACTCGATGGCGCCTGGGGAGACCGAGATGGAGCTCAACCGTCGGGACGTGCTCAAGGGAGCAGCTGTCGCCACGGCCGGATCACTGACGGTACTCACGGGGGCCGGGAGTGCTTCGGCGACCACCCACCCGACGCTGCTGGTGGGCTCACACGGGTCACAGGTGCTCGCCCTGCAGGCAACGCTCACCTCGCTGGGCTATTGGCTCGGTGAGGTGGACGGACAGTTTGGTGACCTGACCCGGCAGGCGGTGGTTGCCATTCAGAAGGTCGCGGGTCTGTCCCGCGACGGCACCTGCGGGCCTCTGACGTGGTCACGGGTGGATGCCGGGATTCGGCCCCGCCCCCGATCGGCCAGGGGTCACGTCGTCGAGGTCAGAAAGACAACCCAGACGCTGCTCATCGTGGACTCTGGGGCCGTCAGAGGGATCTACAACACCAGCACCGGGTCCAACCAAAGGTACGACCAAGACGGGGCGTGGCAGGCCGTAGTCACCCCCTCCGGCACCTTCCAGGTATTCCGTCGGGTGAACGCCTGGGACAGCGGCCCCCTTGGCAGCTTGTACCGCCCGCAGTACTTCAACGGCGCCATAGCCGTCCACGGGTACACCTCGGTCCCGTCCACGCCGGCCTCGCACGGCTGCTGCAGGGTGAGCCTGCCGGCGATGGACCACCTCTGGGATGTGGGAGGGATGCAGGTGGGCACGTCCGTCCTGGTCTACTGACCGGGCGACACCGAGCTGCTGCTCAGGTCTGGCTCAGGCCCGGTACTCCAGCTGGTCCATCGCCTTGTAGATCCGCTTCTCGGACACCGGGTGCGCTGTTCCCAACGTCTGGGCGAAGAGACTGACCCGCAGCTCCTGGATCATCCAGCGAAGCACCTGCACGTCGGCACCTGCCCGTCGTGCCGCGGGCAGGGCTGCCACAAGAGAGTCGTACTCAGCCTGGACGCGGGCGATAGTTTCCATCAGCGCCCGGTCGCGGCTGACCTGCGATGGCGCATGATCACAGCGTGCGAGTATGCCGCGCAGGTAGCGCTCCAGGTCGCGCAACCTCACGAACCCTGTCTCGGCAACGAATCCTGCATACAACAAGGAATGCAGCTGAGCCTGCATGTCGGTCTTTGCTGCAACCATCACCGGGCTGGTCATCGACGCTAGTGCGAGCTCGACCTGCCGCGACCGGACCATCAGCGGCTCGACCATATCGACAACTTCCATGACTCGCGCCACGACCTGAGAACGGACGACGAGCAAGGTCGCCTCGAACTCCGCCGGCCCGAGCACCTGGCCACCTGGTCGCTCCGCCACTATCGAATCGACCGCTGCAGCAAGGCAGTCTTGCAACAGGTCGGGCACATTGCCGTGCGGGTTGTGACCCAGGGCAAGGCGTTGAGCGTTGGTCAGCAGTGCCAGTACCCGCTTCCAGGGTGCTGTGGTGTTCAGCAGGAGCAGGCGTCGAACACCATGCTTGGTCGCTGCGTCGCGCTCCACCTCTGAGGCGAGCACCTCGAGGGCGACGCTGTCACCGTGGTCCACCACTGCAGGAAACCCCTGAATGACCCGCTCACCGACCCGGTGCTCGAAGATCGCAGGCAAGGCGCCAAAGCTCCACTGCTGCAGGCCTTTTCGCTCCACTGACTGTGCTGCTCGCCGCATCGTCTGGCGGAGCTGGGGCGCCAGCTGCTGCTGGAGCGCAGCCAGCACGTTACCCTCCCCCACGACTTCTCCGCCGCGTTCTTCGACGCAGAACGTGATGCGCAGGTGGTCGGGCACCCTGGACCAGTCCCATTCGTCGGACGGGACGCGGACACCGGTCATCTCGAAGAGGGCGCGCCCCAGCTCATCGGTCAGGTGGCCACCAACGGGATCGGCGGATGCCAGTGCGGTGTGGGCACTGTCCGGCGTGGGGACGAAGTTGCGACGGGTCACCTTGGGCAGCGACTTCAGCAGCGCGACGGCCAGATCCTGACGCAGCCCCGGCACCTGCCAGTCGAATCCGTCGTCCTTGACCTGGTTGAGAACGTCCAGAGGGATGTGAACCGTGACACCATCGGCGGCTCCTCCCGGCTCGAACTGATAAGTCACCCGAAGTGTGATGCCGTTCTGTTCCCAAACCTGCGGGTAGTCCTGAGCGCTGACCGCATCCGCGTCGTCCTTGACCAGGAAGTCCTCGGTGAGGGTGAGCAGATCCGGCGCAGTATGGCGCGCCTGCTTCCACCAGGAGTCGAAGTGCTGCGCCGAGACGATCTCGGTCGGCAGCAGCGCGTCGTAGAAGTCGACCAGTGTCTGGTCGTCGACAAGGATGTCACGGCGCCTGGCTCGGGCTTCAAGCTCGGTCAGGCGCGTGACCAACGCCCTGTTGTCGTGGAAGAACCGATGATGCGTGTCCCAATCGCCTTCGACCAAGGCATGGCGGATGAACAGATCTCGCGACTCCTGGGGGTTGATGCGCGCGAAGCCCACCTTGCGCCCGGCAACCAGCGGCACGCCGTAGAGGGTGACCTTCTCCAGAGCCACGGCCGAGCCCCGCTTCTTCTCCCAGTGCGGTTCGCTGTAGCTGCGCTTGACCAGGTGCTGTGCGAGGCGTTCGATCTCCGCAGGGTCTGTTCGCGCGTTGACGCGTGCCCACAGCCGCGTGGTCTCGACGAGCTCAGCCGACATGACCCACTGCGGCTGCCTCTTGAACAGCGAGGAGCCCGGTGAGATACCAAAGCGCGCCCCCCGGGCTCCGATGTACTCACGCTTCTCGACGTCGCGCAGACCGATATGGGACAGGAGCCCAGACAGCACCGCGCGGTGGATCGCGTCATGATCTGCCGCGGAGGCGTTCTGCTGTAGGTCAAGGGTCTTGCAGGCCTTCTTCAGCTGGCTATGCAGGTCCTGCCACTCACGAACCCGCAGGTAGTGGAGGTACTCGCTCTTGCACATCCGCCGGAAGGCACTGCCTGAGAGCTCCCGCTGGCGCTCCTTGAGGTAGTTCCACAGGTTCAGCAAGGCGACAAAATCGCTGTTCTCATCGGCGAACCGGCGATGTCTGTCGTCGGCCTGCTGGCGCTTGTCCATCGGGCGCTCGCGCGGGTCCTGGATGGACAGGGCCGCAACGATGATGAGCACCTCACGCAGCGCACCGTTGCCCTCGGCCTCCAGCACCATCCGAGCCAGACGCGGGTCCACCGGCAGCGCGGCGATCTTGCGGCCGTAGGCGGTAAGCCGTTGGCGCGGGTCGCCCCCTGGATCAGAGACAGTGTTGATGGCCTGGAGCTCCTCCAACAGCCTGACACCGTCGGTGATCTGGCGTACGTCGGGCGGCTCGAGGAAGGGGAACCGGGCTATGTCACCCAGCCCGAGGGAAGTCATCTGCAGGATGACCGAGGCCAGGTTGGTGCGCAGGATCTCAGGGTCCGTGA
>OCTA010001080.1_pt1 | contig 25263 bp, 23 predicted proteins | sample 1538991 | NCBI WGS metagenome assembly OCTA01 (sample SAMEA3539302, study PRJEB22396) | soil metagenome | biome: tundra; feature: field; material: soil | place: USA | collected 2010-05 | depth 0.15 m | reverse complement strand
TCAGAGACGCGACGCCGAGGCTGAACTTCGAGGGGCCGCTCGTTGCGGGAAAACTTTATTTTTCCGAGGGGTTCGAGTATTCGGTCAAAAAAGTCTCGGTCATTACGCTGCCCTACCCTTCCAATCAGCAGACCACGGAAGGCATCAACTCATTCACGCAGTTTGACTACATCGCCTCTCCCAATCAATTGATAACCGCCACCTTCCACTTCGCCCCGCAGCAGATGAAGTCGGTCAACATGAATTCCTTCAACCCGCAATCAACCGTTCCGGACGCTAGCATTCATGCCGACACCACTACTCTCGCCGACAAATTGACGCTGCGCGGAGGCGACCTTTTCGAGAACACGCTTTCCTACACGCAGTTCACGGTTGGCGTCTGGGCGCATGGCGCGCAGGATCTCACGATCACGCCCGAGGGCAATTCGGGAAACTATTTCGCGCAACAGCGCCGCTCGTCTTCGCGCATCGGTTGGCTCAGCACTTACTCGCTGAAGTCGTTCAACGCGCTGGGCGCCCACAACATCAAAACCGGCTATTACGTCGCCCCCAGTTCGGAGCGTTCGGACATCACGGAACGGCCTTTCAATATCCTCGATTCTGCCGGCGTGCTGCTGGAACGGGTCGATTTCACGGGCGGTTCCTCCGTTAAAAAGACCGATACGGAGATGGCCTTCTTCGTACAGGATCACTGGCTTGTGTTGCCCAACCTGGCCGTCGATTTGGGGCTGCGGTCTGAGTCGCAGGAGTTGACCGAAGCTCTCCGCGTTGCCCCGCGAACCGGCGTGGCATGGACTCCGTTCGCTCACGCCGGCACCACCATCCGAGGCGGCATCGGCCTCTTTTACGACCGCGTTCCGCTCAGCGTCTTTGGCTTCCCTCAATATCCCGACCAAGTCGTCACTACTTACGATTCAGCAGGGCAAATCGTCCAGGGACCGATCACCTACGTCAATGCTCTGGGACGGGTGGAAACGAAGGCTCCATTCGTTTTTCACGGAAAGACCGTGGGCGACTTCTCGCCAAGCAGCGTGAACTGGAGCGTTCAAGTGGAGCAGCCGGTCACTCCCGCGCTAAGGCTGCGCGCGTCCTATTTGCAGAACCATTCGTCGGGACTCGTGACCATCAATCCTTACGCGCCTACAGTAGCTGGCGGGAACGGCTCCCTGCTTATCGACGGGAACGGCAAATCGCGCTACCGGCAGCTTGAACTCACGGCGCGGGTCCGCCTCCAGGGAGACAACCAGCAGCTATTTTTTTCTTACGTAAATAGCCAGGCCCGGGGCGACTTGAACGACTTCAGCACTTACTTGGGCAGTTTTCCCGCGCCCATTATCAGACCCAACCAGTTTGGAACTCTACCCAACCAAATTCCGAACCGGTTTCTGGTTTGGGGGCTCTTGCACTTGCCTTGGAAGATGCAGATCGCTCCCATACTAGAGTGGCGCAACGGCTTCCCCTATCTGACAACCGACGCCGCGCAAGCCTACGTGGGCAGCCCCTATGGACGGACCTTTCCGGAATTCTTCTCGATCGACGCGCGGCTTTCTAAAGACTTCAAAGTGAACCCCAAGTACACCGTTAGACTTTCGCTAAGCGGCAATAACCTGAGCAATCATTTCAATCCCGATTCCGTCTACGCCGACACCGGCGCGCCGCTGTATGGCACTTTCTTCGGTCAGCACAAGCGCCGCTACATGATTGACTTCGACGTTTTGTTTTAGCGTTACTGCTTGTCGTGCCGGCGGAACTTGCGATTAAGATCAGGCCAGAACTCTTTCAGCACATTCGCCGCGAGATCGACGCCGAGTTGGGTGCTGAGTTTTACGATTGCATCCGAAGCAGTGCGGCTGTCCTCGTAATAGGCGTTTGAGATGGCAACCGCAGCCGAGTTTCCTCCGATCTCCGAGTAGTTGAACTGGCCTTTGCCGCCGTCTGTGTGAGTCCAGAAAATCTGGCCCATCGAGTAGCCGAGCCGTGAGAGACCGCTCCCCTTTTCACGGCGGAAATACCGGGGATCCTGGTGGAGAAGCGATGGAAAGATCGCTTCCGTCATGTAATCGCCAATAAAGAAATCCGCATAGGACGTGGCAAAGTATCGCCCAAAGCCGGCGGCACCTTGTCCGAAGGAGCGATTGGCGTTTGTCAGTTGAGACTCCGCTCCAAACGCCGCGCCGAGAATTACGGTGCCCCTGTCAAGAGCGTCTTGCCGCGCGATTGTGAATTTTTCGTGAACGGTGAGTGGCGTGTAATGCAGCAGGCTTGGGGATGTCCGATAGTTCGGGATAATTCCAAAGATACGTTTGCTTTCGGCGGGTTGCGGATTTCCTTCGGGCTGTGATTCTTTAACGCCGTTCTCCTGTGCCATCAAAGGCGATGCTAAAAAAGCGGCGAGAACCAAGGTATATGTCTTCATTTTTTTGAACGGCACGTCAATTGGATGCTGTGCTCTCGCTCCCGTTCCAGCGAAAAGCGGGAGGGAGTCGATTAAAATCGGCAAAGCGCCCTGAGCGTCCAAGTGTGCCCTGCGCCGAAAAAGGAGCGACCGAATGTCCGAAGTTCACAAGTACTCGCCCGTGAGTGTCTATTTGATGGTGAACAATGGGAATGCAGCTCTGGAGTTTTACCGGACCGCGTTTGCGGCGGAAGTGACGGAGACGTATCCCTATGAATGAAGGGAAACTGGGTCACGCAACACTCAAAATTAACGGCAGCGATGTCATGCTGTCGGACGAATTTCCAGAGCACGTAACAGGTGTTCGCAGCCCCAAGTCTTTGCGCGGAACCACTTGTACGGTCTCACTCGCGGTGGACGATGCCGATGCCTGGTTCGACCGCGCTCTCGCCGCCGGCGCTGAAGTCGTCCGCCCCCTAAATGACGAATTCTATGGCCGCTCCGGAAAGGTGCGGGACCCGTTTGGCCATACCTGGGGGATTGTTGGGCCGGTCAAAGACTCTAAGATCTAGAACTCGCACAAGAGGTTCTTTGCCGGCGAGCGTGTGTGACTCTAAGAGCATGATCGTTTTTGTCACCGGCGCTACCGCCGGATTCGGAACCGCCATCACGCGCAAGTTTTTGCGGGACGGCTCAAAGGTGGTCGGCACAGGCCGACGCCAAGACCGGCTTGACAGCTTGCAAAAGGAACTCGGCGCGAACTTCCACGGAGTTTCCTTCGACGTGGGCAAGCGCAGTGAAGTGGAACGCGCCATCGCCAGTCTGCCCGCGGAATTCTCCAGCATCGACGTGCTGATTAACAATGCCGGCGGGGCCGTCGGCCTCGACCCCGCGCAATCCGCCAACCTCGACGATTGGGATGCCATGATCAGCTCCAACGTGAACGGAGTCATCTACTGCACGCGTCTCCTGTTGCCAGGCATGGTCGAACGAAAGCGCGGACACATTATCAATATCGGTTCAGTCGCGGGCGAGTGGCCTTATCCGGGCGGCAACGTCTACTGCGGGGTCAAAGCCTTCGTGCGCCAGTTCAGCCTGAGCATCCGCGCCGACCTGCACGGCACGGGAATCCGCGTCACCGACATTGAACCCGGACTCGCCAGCGGCACCGAGTTCTCACAAGTCCGGTTTAAGGGCGACGAGAAGAAAGCGGCGGCCATGTATCAAGGCACGCAGCCACTCACGCCCGAAGATATCGCCGATTCCGTTCATTGGGTGGCCACGCGGCCCGCGCATGTGAACGTCAACATTCTGCAGCTGATGCCCACCAGCCAGTCATTTGGACCGCTGCTGGTCAAGCGCGATTAGCCGCGGCTGGCCTCGGCGCGCCGCTTGCGCATAAGCAAGCCGATTCCCGCCACGCCCAACAAACCCATTCCAATGCTCGCCATTCCAACGCTCGCCGGTTCCGGTGAATCGACAATATCGGTGTAAGCCAGATCGGCGATCAGCGCTTGTCCAGTTGTCGTCGGATGCTGGCCGTCCCAAAACAGGTAAGTGTTCGGGTCCACGGCCTGCCCCTGCGCCGGTTGCGTAATGTTCGCAAAGCAAAACGGATCGAGAGGCCCGACGTTGCAGCCGCTATTGAAGTCGGCGGTTACGCGGTTGAAGATGGAAGCTGTGTCTACACCGATCACGTTGATGCCAAGGCTCAGCAGCTTGTAGATGTCGGTCTGCCACTCGGCATCGAATGCCGCTGCCGCCGCGTTCCCGGCCGCAATGCCCAGCGGGCCTTTCGCAATCGCATCGGGAGTTTGACCCAGCGGGGGCAAATCGAACCAGAGAAAATTCTTGCCGCCCGCCTGCGACAACGCCAGGATGTTGGCGTAGATATTATCCGCGGCAGTCAACGGATTCTTGGCATCCGCAATGTCATCCGCGCCCGCCCAGAAGCTATAAAGCGAAGTGGAGGAAGGTGTGTTCGTCGCCAAATACGCGCCTAGCTGCTGGTTCACAAAGGGGACCTGAAGCGAGCCCGGAAAAGATGGATTCGTGCCCGTGTCGGCGCCGCCCACCGCGAAATTCGTGCCACCCGGCACCGCGAAACCAGGCTGCGGAACGGCTAAGCCTAGCTTGGGCGCGATCTGGTCCACCCAAATGCCTTGCGGTCCAGTCGTCGCAGGAGTGGTTCCCGGGCCGTCGGTGAATTCACCGGGCGTATAGTGTGTCAACGGTCCCGGCAAAAGCCCGCCCGTACCGAACGCGGCATTGCCGGTATCGGAGAGGCTGTCCCCGAACACGACGAGTTGTGTAATGCCGAGCGGAGCGCAGATTCCCGACGCCAGCGGCAACAACGAAACAAAGCATGTGGCTAAAAATAACTTCACCCGCATTGATTGATCCCTCTCCCGATTTGCTCACTACATCATACGCTTGGCTAAACGATGGACTGGAACTCGCGCGCCATTTTCCCTTGGGATTCGGCAACCGCCGCGTAAGTGATCTCACCCTGGAACGTGTTCACGCCTTCTCTGATTGCCTGGCTGTCCTGGCAGGCGCGCTCCAGTCCTTTGTCCGCCAAGGCGATCAGGTAAGGCACTGTCGCGTTCGTCAATCCAAACGTCGAGGTATGCGGGACGGCGGCCGGCATGTTCGACACGCAGTAATGCAGGACGCCATCGACATAGTAAATCGGATCGGTGTGAGTGGTGGCATGCGCGGTCTCCAGGCACCCGCCCTGATCGATTGCCACGTCCACCACCACCGAACCGCGCCGCATGCGCGAAATCATTTCCCGTTTGACCAGCTTAGGGGCGGAGGCGCCGGGAATCAGCACCGCGCCGATCACCAGATCGGCCTGCGTTACCGCATCGCGAATCGTGTACAGGTTGGAAGCGAGGGTCCGGATGGAATTCGAATAGATGTCGTCCAGTTCGCGCAGCCGGTCCAGGTTGCGGTCGATGATGGTAACATTCGCGCCCAACCCGCAAGCTATTTTTGCTGCATTGTGCCCGACGACCCCGCCGCCGATGACAACTACGTTCGCCGGCGCGACGCCCGGAATGCCTCCCAGCAAAATGCCGCGCCCGCCGTTGGGCCGCTCCAGGTATTGCGCGCCCACCTGGACCGCCATGCGTCCGGCCACTTCGCTCATCGGCGTCAGCAGCGGCAGGGAGCCGTCGGACTCGCGAATCGTCTCGTACGCGACCGCACTCACGCGGGCCTTTAATAGCGCTTCCGTTAATTCGGGCAGAGGCGCCAGATGCAGATATGTGAAAAGAATGAGCCCCGGACGGAAGAAGCCATACTCGGACCGTTGCGGCTCTTTGACCTTAACGATCAGGTTGGACTTGTTCCAGACCTCGTCAGCGGTGGATAGAATTTCGGCTCCGGCTTCCGCGTACTCGTCGTCGGTAATCGAACTTCCGATCCCAGCCTCCGTTTCGACTAGCACCTGATGCCCTCGTTCGCGCAAGGCAATCACCATGCTCGGCACGCAGCCAACCCGCGTTTCGTGATCTTTGATCTCGCGCGGCACTCCGATAACCATAAGCGGACCCCTCCTGTAAGAGACGCAAATCCGAATGACGCCCTCCGAATTTTTTCAGAAGGCCAGACTGTTCTTTCCCGGATGCAGTTCCTTCTGCTGGCCCTTCCATTCGAAATCGCCCGAGGCAGTTCCAGGCAGCTCGATGTTCGCGGATAGCTTGCTGTCCTGCTGTTTAAGTTCGACTCGAATCGTACCCTGCGGATGCGGCATCTCGGCGCTCACGCGAGCGAGCGTGCCGAGATTTGGCGCGATGCGGACTCGCTTGAAGCCGGGCGCCGCTGAATCGATTCCCGCCACCGTGCGGAGAAACTCGAAATTTGGACTGGCGCCCCAGGCATGGCAATCGGAGCGGGTATCGGCCCCATTCCATTCCGCCCATGTGGTGAGTCCTTCCGCCAGCATGTCCCGCCAGGGACCGAGCATTTCCAGGTACTTGCCGCCCAGCCCAACCTCCCTCAGCGTGGCGTTCGTATAGGCGCGAAAGTAGATCGAAGACTTAGCGAGCGCCGGGTCGCCGATGGTTTTCTCGACTACGCCGCGGGCCTGCTCGCCCGAGACAACATGCGCGAGCACGGCCAGCGTGTTCACTTGCTGTGAGTAGGTTTTATGCGAGGGTTGATCGGCGAAGAGCCCGCGCGCGGCGTCCCAGTCGGCAGCGAGAATCGTGGCGCTCAATTGCCGGGCTATTTCTTTGTCCTCCGCCGCCAGAGCTTTATCGCCCAGCGCGGATTCGAGCTGCTCGGCCCATTGATACGCCAGCAGCAATTGCAAATCGAGCGCGGCAGCCGAAGTGCCGTCGGGATCGGCGGGTGGTTCTCCGTTGGGCCATTCCTTGACCCAATCGACGAAGTTCCACCAGGGCATGCGGGCCAGCGATCCGTTCGGCTTCCGATGCTCCGCGAAGAACGTCAGGACAGCTCTTACGCCGGGCAGCATGGAACGGGCGAAGTCCGCGTCGTCCACGTACCACCAGTAATCCCGCACCATGCCGATCCACCACAGGGAGAAGGGCGGGATGTATTGCTGGAGACGGGATGGGGCGCGGCTGAACGTTGCGCCTTCCGCCGTGCGCGATGAATTCAACAACGCGATGCCGTTCTTCATCAAACGCGAGTCGCCCGTCATGTAGATCGAGATGAGCATCTGGATGCGGGCGTCGCCCGCATACTGGAGCTGCTCGTAAAACGGGCAGTCCATGTACGTTTCATGGGCACAGAGCCGCGCGGTTCGCCAGCCCGTCGATAGAATCTTCTGCACCTCGTCGTTAGCGGCAGACGGTTCAACCTGGAACGCCGCTTTGTGATCGAACGGGTAAGCCGTGAAGACGCCATTGAACCCGTCGATGACTACCGGTTCTTCCGCGGCAGTCACTTCGAGTCGGATATAGCGAAAGGTACGCCAGAACAGAGGGCGATACAAACGGTGAGAACCGCCGTCCAGCTTGAAAGTGTCGGCCGGCCCGACAAACTGCCGCCCCTGAACGTCGTTACGATTGCCTTTGAGCCAGGGATCGCGCCTGACAAACAAAGCTTCGGCGTAGCGAAGCTGGACGGTTCCGCCTTTACCGCCGCTGACGGTAAGCTCAGGATACGCTGTCGTGAGATAAGTTTGATCGACTAATACCGAGGCAGTGACGTGCGCCGGTACGGTAACCGGACCCGTCGTGGCGCCGTTCAACCCTTCGGAACTCCGCAGCTTGAGGCCTTGTTCGGGCGTCTGTTCTTCAAGCGGGATCTCGCGCGGGACCAGCATCCAGGCATTCGGCGCATCCCTCGCGTCGCGGTCGGCGGCATGGCCAATTTCGCGCGCGGGAAGCCAGCTTGAGTCGTCATAATCAGGCTGGTCCCAACCCCACGGATACAGCTTTCCATCGAGTTTCTCATTCGGTCCGAGGGCGTAGTAGCCGGTCCTCTCATCCGGCATCCGCGGCGAGTAAGCCTTGTCTTCGACGCATTTCCAGGAGCGGTCCGTATTGACGACAACGTCTTCCGCCCGGTCCGCCTCCAGCACGAATCCGGTGCGATTGGAGATCTGCGCGACAGCTCGATACTCGCCATCGTTCCAGACGACCGCCGCCAACACATTCTTTCCGGCGCGGAGTTGAGGCGCAATGTCAACGGTCTCGTAACGCCAGTGGGTCAGGTCGCCTCGGGCCGGTCCCCAGGAGACGCGCGCGCCGTTTACGAACAACTGGTAGCGGTTGTCGCCCGAGACATGCACTACGAATTCGTCCGGCCGGGCAGGCAGGTCGAAGGCTCGGCGAAAATGATAAACGCCGTAGGCCTGGGGCGCGCTTTCCGGCACATCGATCCATTGCGCTTTCCAAACATGGGCGACAACACTCCGGCTCTGGGCGGCGAGCGCCGTCGCCGAAATCAGCGCTAGCGCGAGACAACTCTTACCTTTTGGAAGTGACACGCGCGATACTATCACCTGAGGCTGGTGCAATGAAAATTGATGAGGAGCGAAGGAAGCGCGGGCAGGAGGTTCTGAAGAAGTACCGTTCCACCAGTGGCGCCGATAAGTACTCCGCGGCGGCCGACGCCATCGTGGATATCCTTTTATGCACGGCTGAAGACGAGGATGAAGGCGCGCAAATACTGCGGGCCGCGGAAGCCGATTATCGAGAGGTCTGCGAATGCGAAAACTTCGCCGCTGAAGGATAGCTATTGGTTCAGGTGCTGCTCAATCTGCCGGTTCATGTCCTTGAGCACGTCTTCGCGCTCGGGTCCTTGGAGTTGCTGGTCTAATCGCCGCAGGGCGACTCCCACCACATCGCGATGATGCAGCCGGGAGCCGACGGAGTCGCTGAGCAGCAGCCACAGACTATGCAGTTTATCCAAGTCTTCCGGCCACAAGCGCGGGGGGTGTGGGCCGAGGTTGACATACGTTGAAGGGCGGCCCGGACAGATGATTTCGAGCGAGAACGGGTGACGCGGCTCGGGCAGCTTTTCCCAAGCGAGGCCGATACGGCGCGCGAGTTCGTCCGAAGACATGTTGGGGGAAGCGCCCGTCACCAGGCGCGAAACCTTCAGGTTGTTTGCCGCCTGCACTACCGCGTCGAACGGGTCGATGGAGGGAACAACCAGCAGTTCGACCGGCTTTCCTTCCTTCTCCGCAACGGTGACGACAGCCGAAAAGAGTTCCTTCTCGTCTTCGCCAAAAACCTGATCGTCCTTAAGCGCATATTCGCTGTCTACAGTGAATTGCCGAACTGTCATGACGACAATGTCGTTGCGGCGCAGGTCGGCTTTCTTAAGGGTGCGCCTCAGGGGCTCCATTTGAGTCGGGTTCCGAACGGCAACCAGAATACAACCGGGTCGCGCATGGAGGAGGCTCGCATTCACGCGAGGCTGTGACTGGAGGTTGAATTCCTCGAGCGCGTGTTCGTGAGCGCCGAGACTTTGCTTGAGCGCCGCGCGCTTCTCATTGATCAACTTGTGTTTCCTTCTGTTGATGTGCTCCGAAGCCGTGAAGAGGATAAAAAAGGCAATCGTGAAGGTGATGCCGTAGACGGTTGCGTTGCGTTTCGAAAACAGGTTGGCAAGCGCGGTGGCAAGCAGCAGCAGAGTGGTGGCGGCGAGGCCCACGGGAAAAACTATGCCACCGATGCGGATATTGCCCGGCACTTTGTATTCCTGGTCGTGCCGCTGGAAGCGGAGAACAAGCACGCCCAGACCTTTCAATGCGAAGCTCCAGACCACGCCAAAGGCGTACGCTTCACCCAGCAGGTAAACATCGCCCCGGCTCAGGATGATGGTCGTCATCTGCAAGAGCGTTATTAGGTTGATGATCCGGAAAGTGGTGCCAAACCTCTTGTGAGGCTTGCGGAACCAGTCGAGCAGGACGCCGTCTTCCGCCACGCGATTCAGAACGCCGTTGGCCCCGATCAGGGATGTATTCACCGCGCCGGACAGAATCAGGACGCCGACGACGACAACGAAGATATGGAAAGTCAGGCGCAGAACATAGGGACCGGCCAGGTTCATGGCGAGACCGCCAATTAGATCGTCCACGTAGTCTTTTCGTACGCTTGCGGGGATGATCATGACCGCGAAGACCGTGATAAAACCAGTGCAGACAATGGCGTAGAGGCAGACGATATTGCCCGTGATCTTCAGGTTTTTCAGTTTGGGAGAAGCGATCTCGCGGTAGACTTGGGCCAGCGTTTCAAAGCCGCTCATCGAGAGCAGCGAATGCCCGAAGGCGATGATGATCGCGATGATGGGAATGGTCGGCCAAATGGTGCCTTTGAGGAACCCAGTCGAGGTGTCGTTGAAGACGAGGTGACTGGGAATCGGCGAGGGCGGAAGCTGCCACTTGCCCTGAAGAATGATCGTTAAGGGGCACCAGATCAAGAGCGCGACGACCATTACGGTCGTGATCTGCATGATGTGCAGAGCGTCAGAACTCGACTCGTGGATCCCCTTGGTGTTGCTCCACCAGAAGTAGACCGTAACCACCAGTCCAAAGTAGGCAGCGAAGTAGTTCGGGTTTACGTGGATCTCCGGATGATGCACAAAGCCGGCGAGTTCATTGATAAGGGAACCGAGGTATAGGCCCGCGCTGACCACGCTGATGGGCCCGGTGAGCACGTAATCGAAGACCAGGGAAGAAACCGACAGCCGGGCCACGAATGGCCCCATGCTGTCTTTGACGACCACGTAGACGCCGCCGCGGACGAACATCCCGCAGCTTTCGATATACACGGCCTTGACGGCAAAACTGAAGACCATGACCGCGAGCACATACCAGGCGGCCGAGGGCCCAATGGCCTGCTCCGCGATGCCGCCCGCGTAGAACATTGAGGAGGCGAGATCGCTTAGAACGATTGCCGCGCCACGCCAGTAACTGATGAACGAGAGGGCAACGGTGGTGGCCACCACGACCTTAGAGGTGGTGGAAAACTTGGGTTTTGTAATCTCCATAACAATCGAGCAGGCTGCAAGGGACTGAGGACAGTCCACACAGGGTACTCACATTGAGCTTTGCTTCCTAGTAGAGCACGAAGACCAGCGTCGCTTGATTCATGTTATTTATGGGCGCGTTATGGGGAAGCGGCTCTAGGCCGCATTACGGCCAGGCGTATCGGAATGATCCGTATAAAGTTACGCGCACTGACTGCCGAATGTTCTATTGAATGCCAATCTTACTTTCTCATCCGAACCAAAACACTTTAGAGGGCTATGCCATGAACCATTTGGCGGAAAGGCAGGTGGGAGTGGTTGAAGAGCACTTGCTGTGCTGCGAGTGCTGCCGGACCTCGCTGACCGGACTGGACGAAGAGATTGCCGTGATGCGGCTTGCCCTGCATTAAGTTTGGGTTTGGAGCGCTTCGGTGGAGCGGGCCCGGTATTCACGCTCGGACTTCCCGGGCAGCAGAACCCATAGGGTGTAGATGCCGAGGGCTGTTCCAAAGGGCATCTCGAACAGGTTGATGCCGCCTAGGACAATCGCCAACATTCTGGCCCAAGGCTGGAAGGTGAGCAATCCCCAGCCGGTGGCAGCGCCAGCCAACCCGAAGGCGAGCAGCAGGAGTCCCGCCATTTGAATGAGACCGGGGACAAATGGGGGAACGTCGGGCGGCAGGAGGCCGATGATGGTGTGGGAGGCGGACACGACAAAGAGTCCGGGGATTAACCTGATGGCCGAGATCGCCAGCCAGAAGATTCCAAGCAGCCGCACGTGGCCTTCGATCCTGCCCGGGGTTAGCGGCTGAGGCAGCGGACGGAGCGCTTTCCCGCAGGTGGGACAGAAACTCTGGCCTTCGCTCAAATTCGAGCCGCAGCGGTCACAAAACATAAGTTCACCTCTCGGTACTATACGCACAGACTCAGGAAATGGTTCAAAAGTACCGGCCCCGAGCGATTGCCTCGCTGACGCTTCGGCGCTCAGTGTCGATTTTGGCGGGCTTTTAGCGGCCTTGGCTGGAGGGCGGAACCAAGCCCTTGATCCTCAGATACGTCACCATGTTGCCGTAGTGCTCGTAGGTGTGGGCATTGTTGAAGTCGAGGACGGAGAGCTTGGGGATCTGGCGCCCGAAGAACTGGATGATTTCGGCGGCGTGCAGGTCGGTCATTGCGTCGAAGGCTTTGTCGCAGTAGGCGAAGCCGTCTTTCAGACCCTGGATAATGTCCGCTTTCGAGGTCTTGCTTTTTTCGATCCCGGGAGACTTCGTGCCATCGCCCGAAACGGCTGAACAGAATCCATATTGCGCGTCCGCCACGTGCGCGACAATCGCGCCGAAACTCCGAACGTCCGGAGTTGGCTTGAAGGAGTAGCTTTCTTCGGGCATTTCCTCGGCCGCCTTCAGCACATTGGTCTTAGCCATCCCATAGATCGCTTTGGTTCCTTGGGTCAGCGGGTTAGAAGCTGCTTGAGCATAGACGATGGGCGCGCAGGCTGCGAATGCGAACAGCGCGAAAACGGTTTTCTTCATGGAAAGTCCTCTGCGCATCATCCCACAAGCGCTGCGACTGGCGCAGGGTGGTCTCATCCGGTGTTTGCCAGGCGGTCCAGGATGGCTTGGTTATGGGTGCAGACGTGGCAATGGCATTCGCCGTGCTCCTTGGGGCGGGGCAGATTGCCGACTCCGGTTTGGCCGATGTGGCCGTCTGGGCGGAGTTTCTCGCGGTCGATCACGTCCAGCCAGGTATCGACAGTCATGCGCTGGATGCCACAGCCGCCGAGTTTGCGCTGCGATTCCCAGATGCCAGTCCAATTGTATTCCTCGGGCACGCCGTCCGGGAAGTTCAGGCGGCGGTAGACGAACTCCGGCGGAGGCAGCATAGCTTGCCCCTCCTTGATGAGCTTTTCGTTGGGCGGATAGAGCCGGGTAACGGTTTTGCCATCGACGATGCGGATTTCGACCCACTGCTCCATGCGGACGATTTTGCGCTTCTTTTTGGGGTGATTTTGGCCTTGGAACAACTGCGCGGCGCGGGTGAGCGGCGTCTCGTCCTTTGGGATAAGGATTATGCCCGACTTGGTGACGGCAGCCTGGGCCAGGGCGAGCATCCTTTTGGCCTTGGTGGGATCTTTTTCGTTCATGTCCACCATGATTTCGAGAAGGCGGTTCTGTTGATTTACGCGGGCGGTTTGCTTGTCTTTCATAAATTGAACGGTGCGAAGAGATCTTTGAAAGGAGTTTTCGGCGGTCGTTTTGTAGCGCAGCATGAGATGCAACTGCTTCATCTGCTCCGGAGACCAGGCGGAAGCATCCTGTCCCAGGGTTAGCAGGGCGCGCTCGACATCGCATAAGGCGCGTTCGGAGCGCCAGAGCCGCCACTGCGCATCGACTACGTTGGCGAGCAGTTCGAGATCGACGGGGGATTCGGGCTCATATTGAATGAGCCAGTTGTCCCAAAGCTGGTTGTATTCGTCGGGAGATTCACCGGGCAGGATTTTCGAGAGGGCGCGGCAGCCGTGCTTGAAGGAGTTCTGGCTGGAGGTCTTTTTGCCGTGGGGGCTCACGGGTCCGGGCGATTTTCGAAAGGTGAGCGCTTCGGTGGGTCCGGCCATGAGTCCTCCTGGATGTGAGTTTGGTCAGGAGGCGGTTCGAGATGGGAAGGAGTGGAGCGGGTAAATGGTTGAGGGCGGGGGAGATAGATTTTTTTGGAGTTTTGGGACTGGCAGCAGAGGAATTTGGCCACAGCTGGACACGGATGAACACTGATAGCGATTCTGCCGAACGAACTGGATTGGGTTCGTTTTTTCAAATTCGCTTGTGCAATGTGGAATGCTAGGGGGATTCGATGGACGTTCTTGAGGCGTATCTCCGCGAGGTGAGTGAAATCCGGTCTTCCGGCAGCGCGGTCAAAGAGACTTCGTACTACCCGGCAATTTCGAATCTCCTCAATGTGATTGGCAAAACGCTTAAGCCACGTGTGATCTGCGTACTTAATATCAAGAACCGCGGAGCGGGGATTCCAGACGGGGGATTATTCTCCGCCGACCAACTCCAACGACGCTCGGCAGAGGAGATTTTGGATGGGACCGTGCCCGCGCGGGGCGTCATCGAGATCAAGTCTACCGGCGAAGACGCCTGGGTAATAGCGGACGGACCGCAGGTCTCTCGCTATTGGGGAAAATATCGTCAGGTTTTGGTTACCAATTACCGGGACTTCGTACTGGTTGGCCAAGACGCGGAAGGCAAACCCACAAAGCTAGAAACGTATCGTCTTGCTCCCTCCGAAAGCGCATTCTGGCAGGCTGCCAACCAAGCCGGCAAAACAGCAGCCCGGCTGTCGGACAGCTTTGATCAGTTTCTAAAACGCATTCTCCTCAACTCCGCGACGCTTTCAAGCCCCGAGGAAGTTGCCTGGTTTCTCGCATCCTAACGCGCGTGAGGCAAAATTCCGCGTCGAGGAGGGGAAGCCGCCAGCATTGGAAGCAATCCGATCCGCGCTTGAAGAAGCGCTCGGCATGAAGTTCGATAGCGAGCGTGGGGAGAAATTCTTTCGTTCCACGCTCATTCAGACTCTCTTTTACGGCATGTTTTCGGCTTGGGTGCTGTGGAGCAAAAGTCACTCGCCCGGGGACAAGAAAGCCCGGTTCGACTGGCGACTGGCGGACTATTACCTCCGAGTGGCGATCATCAGGAAGCTTTTTCGCGAGGTAGCCGATCCCGGGCAACTTGAACCGCTAAATCTGCCGGAAGTCCTCGATTGGGCGTGCTCGGTCTTGAACCGCGTTGACCGCGCTTCCTTTTTTGCCTCGTTCGATGAAGGCGCGGCGGTCCAATATTTTTATGAGCCATTCCTTGAAGCCTTCGATCCCGATCTGAGAACAGAGCTCGGGGTCTGGTACACGCCGACCGAGGTGGTTCGATACATGGTGGAGCGAGTTGACCGCGTTCTTCGCGAGCAACTGGGGCGAGCCGCCGGCCTTGCCGACCCGAACGTCTACGTGCTTGACCCTTGTTGCGGAACGGAAGCGTTTCCAGTCGAGGTTTTGAATAGGATCGCGAAGACGCTTCAGGAGGAGGCCGGTGACGCCCTGGTGGCGGCGGACTTGAAGAAAGCCGCGACTGAACGCGCGTCTTTGGCTTCGAACTGCGCCCGGCGCCTTTTGTCGTTTCACATCTGCAGATGGGCCTTGTCTTACAGCATCACGGCGCTCCCCTTTCAGAGAAAAAGAAAGAGCGCGCGGGCGTTTACCTGACAAATGCCCTCACGGGCTGGGAACCGCCCAAGGTACCCAAGAAGCTTCCGTTCATCGAACTGGAAGAGGAGAGAGACGCCGCCGATCTTGTTAAGCGGGAAAGACCGATTTTAGTCATCCTGGGAAACCCGCCTTATAACAGTTTCGCCGAAATCGCCCGTGTGGACGAGGAGCGAGACCTTTCAACCGCCTACAGGACAACGAAGTTGGCGACGGCGCCCCAAGGCCAAGGACTAAACGACCTTTATATCCGTTTCTACCGCATGGCGGAACGCCGAATCGTCGAGAAAACCGGCCAGGGAATTGTGTGTTTTATCTCAAATCACCCTTGGCTCGATGGCTTGTCTTTCAGCGGCATGCGAGAACGCCACCTGGAAGTCTTCAATCAAATCTGGATCGATTGTCTTAACGGCGACAAATATAAGACCGGAAAGCTGACTCCGGACGGACAGCCGGACCCCAGCGTTTTCTCTACCGAGTTTAATCGCGAAGGCATTCAGGTGGGCACGGCCATCGCGCTGATGGTTCGTGGCGGTGAAACGAAAGACCGCGGCTCTGTTCGCTTTCGTCATTTCTGGGGCAAGAACAAGCGCGCCGATCTTCTGGCGTCCGCGGGAAACGACGGCGTTGCTCCGTATGACGAAATTACCCCGGCGAATGAGCTTGGGCTGCCCTTTTTCGAAACCAAAGTTGGGGCGGATTATCTTGGCTGGCCCGACCTGGAAGATCTCTTTCCGGTATCCTTCGCCGGCGTTAAGAGCAGCCGGGACGATCTCGTTACCGATATCGACAGAGAAGCGCTTCAACGCCGAATGCAAACATACTTCGATCCTTCCAGAAGCGACGAGGAAATCGCGCGTTTGATGCCGGCTGCCATGGACAGCACGAAGCGTTTCGATGCTCGCCGGATACGAGGACAGCTTCTAAAAAAGGGGTTTGACGCGGAGGCAATTCGGCCCTTCTGCTATAGACCGTTCGACGTGCGGTGGATCTACTGGGAAAGTGAGTCGGAGCTTCTTGACAGGAAACGGTCGGAATACGTGCCCCATGTGGTTGCCGAAAATCTCTGGATCGAAGCCAAGCAGAAGCAAACAATGGATGCGTTCGATCGTGGATATGTCGTCAGCTCTCTGGCGGACAATTTCGGCAACGGGCTATCCAACTTTTTCCCGCTTGTTCTAAATCACGCCGGAAATCTTTTGATCGGAGCCGGTTTGCAACCAAACCTTTCAGACGGGGCGCGGGCGTATCTGGATACTGTCGGCGGTACACATGAAGACCTTTTTCACCACGCGATTGCAGTTCTGCACGCGCAGGCTTTCCGCGCCGAAAATCAGGGAGCGCTACGGCAGGGCTGGCCGCGCATTCCTCTACCGAAGCTTGGAATTGCGCTGCAAGCGTCCGCCGAATTAGGAAGGGAGATCGTTGCGCTCTTAGACATCCGGCGGAAGGTAAAGGGGGTGACGCAAGCGCCCTTGCGAAAAGAACTGCAAGCGATCGCGGTAATTGAACGCCTTGATAAAACACCTTTAAACCCGGACGAGGGCGATCTGGAGCTTACCGCCGGGTGGGGTCATGCGGGAGTTGGCGGTGCGACAATGCCCGGACATGGCAGAAGTCCGCGCCGCGCTTACTCAGCGGCAGAGCAGGAAGTCCTCTCCGAAGCCGCAGCGATCCTTGGAGAGATGACCGTAGATGTCTACCTCAATCAAATGGTGTATTGGCGAAACGTACCGGTAAAGGTGTGGGAATACACGATCAGTGGCTATGCAGTAATTAAGAAATGGCTCAGCTACCGCGAAAAGCGATTGCTTGGCCGCAGTCTCGCGGTGGAGGAGGCGCGCTACGTTAGCGAGACGTTGCGCCGGATTGCAGCGCTCCTTCTCATGGGCCCGGCACTCGACCAAAACTACATCGCAGTGACAGAGAACCTAGTCACTTGGAAGATCTGAGCCCCCGAGTCGGACCATTACTCTATACAAATGTAATGTTCCAATGGTTTCCATCCTGGCGTGACCAAATACAAGTAGTGGGCTACTTTGAAATTCTTCCGGTATTTCGTGGTCGATTCCGGAAAAACGCCTCGATGGTCCCAAGCAGGTCCCCTTCGGATTTTTTGTTGGGCTGAAGCCTTAATGCCCACGGCCTACCGGGATGGATCACGTCCCATTGCGGTCTTTGGCCTTGGTGTCTGCCTTTGCCTGGGTCATGATTTCCGAAGCCGTCAACAGCGCGGTTTCACACGGGCGAGAACATTTGGATCAGGAGTGACTCGCCAAGCGGAATCCAGATATCATCCACCACCAGATAACGGCATGAGAAATCCGAAAGCTCCAGGTTTTCTGCTAAGCGGATGGACTCTGCGTGCTCCGCTAGTCGTCCGAAGAGTACGGTTCCAGCCTTCACATCGAGTCCGAAGGCACCCTTGCGCGCTCCGGCTGGAACCGCCTTGCCCACGTAGATCGGCACTTGAGCTCCACTTTCCATTCTCGAAATGTGTTCGTAAGCAGGGAAGTCGCGGGAATAATAGATTGAGTAAACGCCAGCACCGATGAACGGCTCAGGCGGCAGTTTTTCGAGCGGTCTCGCTAAAAGGGCATCGGCGACGCTGACGCCGAGGTTCCTCTTGTCGAGTGGATTGTAAGGCGGTTCGTCCCGCATGACGAAGAGGACCGCTTCGCAAGCAAATGCCGCTTGATGTCGAGGGCGATCACTTCCGCCAATTGTGCAGGAACGGCATTGCCAAGTTGGCGCATCGTCTCCGTCCATGATCCGTGGAAAAGGAACTCATCCGGGAAAGATTGCAGCCTGGCCGACTCGCGAACGGTGAAGTACCTCACTTGCCCATTGGGGAGCCGAAGCATGTTCTCGCCGCCAGGGACGCCGTGATCACCAGCCTTCAGCGTCTTAGCTGGCTCGTCCAAGGGGCTGCCGGTGTGACCGGGATAGGATCTAGCTCCAGGGTTAAATTCATGATTTGGCACGACTCGATCCGGTCGCTCTGGATTTGGCAGATCGGCGATCACGTCGCGGACAGTTGCCCATGGCCGATCAAAGGGCAAAAGAGACCTTGCCCGTTCGATGGGGGTACGAAGTCTATCGGGTATTCGCGGGCGGCTCCTTGTCGCAAGCTGGTGGCGCTCCCAGTATTGTCCCGTTATCCATTGATCGACCAGCAGTGCCTCCTGGGAGTGAGTACCGCGCGGGAAGCACCACTCGATGCCAAGGTCGGCCCGGAACGCCACTATAAAAACCCGTTCTCTTCGCTGCGGCACGCCGTAATTCGCCGCGTTGAGGAGATCGAATACCACGTTGTATTCAAGACCACGTTCGTGTCCAGCGGCGTGGCGCCTTTGCAGCCTCGTCCGATGTTCCATCCAAGTCTCGCATCCTTGGAGTTGTATCTCGGGATGAGCGACCATCAACGTGACGTACTCGAAGTATTTCGCGAAGGACTGCCGCAAAAGTCCTTTCACATTTTCGATCAGAACGACTTTAGGCTTGAGCGCGCGAATGGCGGCTACCGCGTCCGGGAAAAGATTGCGTCGATCTTGGAAGCGCCATGCTTCCCACCTAGGGACCATGGCTGACACGGAACACCAGCGGTCAATAGGTCGATATCCTCGCCAATGCCGTTGAAATTGAAGTCTCGAACGTCGGCTTGGAGCAATGGCCACTTCACCATCGGTTCGAGTTTGCGGCTTTGGTTTTGTCGAATGGTATCGCAGGCATCCCGGTCAAGTTCGATCACGGCTCGATGCTCAAATCCAGCCCTCGACGCGCCAAGAGCAAGACCGCCGATGCCAGCGAACAACTCAACCGAGGTCAACATGGACGTCAACATGAACTGGACCCCAGGAACTTTAGTATCCCGCCTCCCACCTTTTCCTCATCTCTCAGTTGGCATTCCCATGTCACGAGCGTTCGCCATCCGGTATTTCGAAGCTTGCGCCGATTTAGCAGGTCTCTCTTTCGGTTCTGCTTCAGCTTCGGTATCCAAAAATCGAGTCGCGATTTTGGCAACCGTGTCAATGGGAAAGCCGCTGAATGTCGACGCCAAAAGCAGCCATGAACGAAAATTGCCAGCCTACGCTGGGGAAACCCTAACTCTGGCTTCCCAGGAAGCGTTCCGACGTGGAGGCGATACCGAAAACCAAGTCGGTGAGTTAAGCGACGCACGGCTAACTCTGGCTTCGTGCCGTTGGCGCGGACGCGACTCATCCGTTCACTTCGTTCGCTGGAAGTCAGTGTATCCATTCGCGCATAGCACCAAGACTGATAATAGCCGTCCTGGAAACATTGCGTAAGGAAACATATTTGCAAAAGGTGGGTGGCCGTTCAGATTGCCTGATGGGGAGTGCCGTTCAGGTTATCACTCACGCCGCCCTTTCCCCCGGCTCTTCGGCTACGAGCCGGGCGACCAGATCCGAAACAGCACGCAGCGAGTGGACCGCAGCGTCCGACTCCCGGAACAATCGCTGTCCCGCTCTTACGGTGCCAGCGCGCCTTCCCGAATGTCTAACCACAGTTCTGCCATGCGCGTCCCTTTGTCCGGACCATGGCACAGAGAGCGTTTGTAGGACAATTCCCCCGCGACGGAGACCGCTCAGCGCTTTACGTTCTCCCACTTCGGCACTGCGTTCGGGGGAGCTTGCGCCAGCGCGTCAGTCAGCAGTGCACGAATGTGCGCATTCTCGGGATCGCGCTGCAACGCCCCATGCAACTCATCAAGCCCCGCCGTCCACTCCCCCAACCGCAGCAGCGCCACGGCATAGTTCACTTGGATTCCGGCGTGCTCCGGGTACAGGCTCGCCGCCTGACGGTACTTCTTCGCTGCGGCACGCCGAAATTCGCCGCGTTGAGGAGATCGAATACGACGTTGTATTCAACCTGAGTTATTCACTTCGACGATTAGTCGTCATGCTACGCCAAGGTCGCGATCGCGAATATAGCGTCGAACGTTACCGAGGCTCAGTCCTGCCTGCCGCCGATGCGTTGAAAATTGTTTTCGAACAACTGTCGGCTGACGCGACGCCCGAGTTCGACGCCATCCTGCAGCGAGTGATGGAAGTGGAAACCGGCATAGATGCGGGCCCAGAAGACCTCATCGAGCCAATCGGCGGTGTTTTCAAACGTATGCGTGTGAACGCCGTCGGTGAACGCATGGCTATCGACCACTACATGTACCTTTTGCGTGCCGAAGAAGTCGCCAACCAGGCTCGATACCGCACTGGTTCCGCAACCATGCGCCGCCGGATATTCAGGATGATTCGGCGTGACGCCCAACGGCGTCCAGCCGGCATCGGCTGTCAGTTCGGAGTTCGCGCCGCCGGCCTGAATGGCGGTAACAGGCCTCCAGAAATTAAACGTATACTTCGCATTGACGCACCCAATGAGAGAATCCGTTAGTCCCGTCCACAGAATGGCCGTCAGCCGGGCCGAATCCAACACGTCTAATTTGTAGTTCTGAACCAGGTAATTCCAGGCGCGCGCGTCCTGTTGAAACGCGTTCTCCGTCCAAAACAGCCCGATCTCGGTTTGTTTTGGCGTGCGAACCGGGCTGTTCACCTCGCCAAACAGACGGGTCAGATTATAGTCCGCCGCCCATTGCTCGCTCGATAGCGGGTACGGTCCGCGAGGAAGAAACTGAGAAGCGCTCGTCATTGTGAAGGGGCGCATCTGCTTGAGCCAAGGCACTGCCGCCGCCAAGAATCCGGGAGGGGTAGGCTGCCAATCACCCGGCGCCGTTCCCGGCACATAAGGCACATGGGCTTCCAAGCCATCTCCGGTGCGCGCTGCAATCAGCGCCCGGGCGGCAGCCTTTCCAGCCTCGACGCCGGCGCGTTTGGCATCTGAAGACGCGGTAACACTGCTGAGCGACAGTTCAAACTGCGCATCCAGCGCTGCCTGTTGAGCTGGAAAATAATTTACTAGAACGCCATGCGCGGCGGAGATTGCGGCCGCCTCTTCAGAAGCGGGCCTTTCCGTGACCCCATCGAAATAGAACGGCTTGAATCGCCGCTGGATGCTGTTCGCTGCGTCGTAAACGGCGATGCTGGTGTAGGCGAAATAGATATATGCATCTGCCGCCTTGCCTCCTTGCGCGATGATCGTGTTCGAAGCGATCGCGTTCCACTCTGTCACAACATTTTGCGCGGGCGATATTGAAACTGCAACGAGGGTCATCGTCGCGAACATAAAGCATGTGCGATTGCGTTTCATACAAACCTTCCTTTTCGAACTGTCTCGCCGCCCTAACCTTGATCCCCTCAAGGATTTCAGTCCAAAGCTATCGAGCGTCGTCACTTCGGAACAAATCCAAATCGATCGCCTGAGCCATTGCCTTGTAGCCGGCATCGTTAGGATGAGTATGATCTCCGCTGTCGTATGCGGCCAGAATTTTTCGCGGATGCGCCGGGTCACGAACCGCTTTGTCGAAATCGATCACCGCGTCATACGCGCCGCTTGTTCTAATCCACTCGTTCACGGCTTGCCGGTTTGCTTCTTTCTCCGGGGAATAGAAGTTAGGAGCGATAGCCGAGTTCTCAAACGGCATCAGGGTACAGCCGTAAACGACGATGCCCCGCTCGTGAGCCCGAGTGATGAACTGTAAGTAACCGGCGATAACTTCACTGGCGCTTACCTGTTCCGAATCCGGCGCAATGACGCCGACCTGCGCGAAGTCATTCAGCCCAAGAAGCACGATCAGGTACTTCACCCCCGCCTGACCCAACACATCGCGATCGAACCGCGCCAAGCCAGCGGGACCGAAGAAGTCTAGGCCGGGCGGCGCGGGATGAAGAACACGATTGCCGGTAATACCCTGATTCAGAATGGCGAACTGTTTCAGCCCTCTTCGGGCTTGCAGCCGCGTCGCCAAAATATCTGGCCAGCGCCGGTTTGTATCGGGAGTTGAGCCAAGGCCATCCGTAATGGAGTCCCCCACGGTCACTATGGCCTCGCCGCCCCCTGCATCCGTCACATCGACACCGGTCAAGAAATCCCATTCACCGGTTGTGTCGGCCCCCGGCAAGTCTGCGGCGGACGTAAAATCACCCGCGCTCTTGGCGAGGTAGCTGGTCTGTTGCGCAAAGATATGCGTTGTGTTTGCAGTGGAAAGAACAGGCAAGTAGATGCTTACGGCTAAGTCCGTCAGCGCGGGCGTTGCGAGGTAAACAGGATCGCTGACCGCCAGGGCTCCGGCCGGAATGGTGAAGCTCGGATTCCCGCTGAACGACAGCGCACGATCCGTCCCGGGAACGATGGATGCTCCTGCCTTGCGGAGCGCCACATGCGCGGCGCCAATCACCAGAGACTCCGTGCCGAAAGCGTTCGATATTCTGATCCGGACCTGGCTGCCGGCAATGCTTGTATGGACGATCAGCCGCAACGTTTGATCTTGGTATTGGCCGGCCCCGTTCAGCGGAGCCGGTGCAGCCGACCAGGCACCAACCCATCGGTCGTCCCGTTTGTCAGCCGCCAATGAAGCGGGCGTTGCGGCCAGGCCCGCGAGGCCAACTAAAATCGCTGCGGACCTGGCAAGAAACTGCCTGTGTCTGGAGTTCACTTACGCACCCATTTTGCCCCTGCATCGAATGTCACGAAAACGCCATCGCCGCTGGTGCCGGCGGCGGACGAAGTCCGCCAATCGCTCGCTCGCCCAGCCGTGACGCTTGCAGCGAAAAGTCCAGCGAGGAGAATGCACTTCGCTCCCCGAGTTTGTTTCATTTGGGAAGCCTCCCTTGGGTAGTTTCCGACGATCCGAGAGCGATCTTAAGCGGTATTTACTTGCGGGGCAATGACCTAAAAGGGTAACATTCTTACACTAGTTCAGTCCGAGAAGGCTTCTGCCGGGGAACGGAGGTCTATAAAGTGATCGCGCGTACATTTGTGCCAGCAGACCTGGAAGCCTGCCTCGCGATTCGTCCGGCCCGTATCGGCCAGGAACGCATCGGCTATGAGCGGGCGCTTTCAGCATGGAAGATATTAATAAAATATGCGGGTTTCAGGTCCCTTGTTATTGAGGCGACGGAACCGATTCTCGGTCATCGCGTCGTAGGTTTCGGCGCCGCCGTGTTTGTCTCCTCGGACTTCGCCCGCGATGAGACCCTGCACCCCCGGCCCGGCTTAAACGAACGGATTATTTTCAGCATCCATAGCGGGCGGCCGGTCGTCCTGACCGACGCCCAACTCCGGCGCGAAAATACCGATGGCGGGTTGAGCCTCGCAGTCCTTCTTTCAGACTGGCGCAGAGATATTCTGAGCCCGGAGCATATAGCGGGGATCAAGCTCGCGTTGGCTCAGAGCGGCGTCGGCGTTCTTTCCGGTTACAGGTTGGAAAAGATGTTGCTGGAAGCCCTGGATCCTATCGACGTTGCGTACCTGGAATCAACCGGAGTTTGCCGGATCGTACGCGATTTCGCGGGGTTGCATCCCGGAAAGCCTGAAGGCGCAGGCGCGCTTTTTGCCATCGACAAAACATCCGCCGATTCGGTGATGGGTTCCGTTGCGACTTTCGTCTTTCACTACACGCCGCCGATCATTCGTTTTAAGAAAGGCGATCAACAGCTTCTCTGCGCGGCACTCGAAGGACTGACGGACCACGAACTCGCTCCGCACCTGGATTTGAAGATGCAGACGGTTAAGAAACGGTGGGCTTCCGTGTACGCGCAAGTTGCGGAGGCTTTGCCAGACCTGCTGCCGGAGTGCGGAAACGATGTAAATCGCCAAACCCGAGGACCACAGAAGAGGCATCATCTCTTGGCCTACCTCCGAAATCATTCGGAAGAACTTCGTCCCTTCAATCGCTGAGCCATTGCATTCACGACAAGCGGTAACCATATTCCCTTGCAAACGGAGTTGATTGGCGCACACGAACATGCGAGTCACTTTGTGTTCGACATCTGCTGCCACAAAACCTTGGGAATCCTGCCGACGGGCGATCCCGGGGTGTATCCGAAAAAGGGTCCTTGGAAATTGATCTGAGCAGTTTGACAGCTATTTCACAAATTACCCTTTTAGGCCATTGTCAGCCAGGCGAAGCCGCCGTACGATTACCCTCATACCGGACCGGGCAGTATCCCGTTCCGGGTTCAGTATCGCAAGCCGGACGTTGCGACGGATTGGAACGCTTTCGCCGTTAACGCGAGAGCCGATCCATCGAAAAGGAGAACTGTATGTGCATACGTGTTGAGAAGGTATTGTGGGGGGTGATCGGTGGCTTTTTTGCGTTTTGTCTAATTTTAGTAGCAACGCCAGGGGCCGGATTTCTGTTCAACAACTTCGTTCGCGGCAGCGTGGTCACTGACGATATTCATGAGCACGCTCGCGCGAGGCATTGGCACGTCCACCTGGAGGTCGAGGGAGCCACGGATTTCGTTCAGCAGGACGTGGCGCTCGCACCCGGCGGTTTTAGCGGTTGGCACAGCCATCCTGGTCCCGTGCTGATCGTAGTAAAGACCGGCACTGCGAGTTGGTACAGCGCGGAGAATCCGAATTGCGAGGCCATTATCTATCCAGCAGGCAGTGCGTTTGTGGAACCGGCGAACGCTCACCATCTTGTTAGCAACCAGGGGTCGACGGATTTGGAATTACTTACCACTTATCTAATTCCGAAAGGGGCGGTGACACGCGTGGAGCAGCCACAACCGGAGCAGTGTCCGTTTTGAGGTTTGAGCGAAACGCCTTTGGATAGTAATTCGCATTTCCGGCGATCTGTTCCTCCCGATAGCTGGTCGAGTAGCCCGGAGGAAATTGCACCTCCAGGCGGATCTCGCCCTGCAGCTTGGAAGGCAATCAAGGTAGTATCGCTCGCGACCACGATGCGCCCTAGATGTGCGGACTGGTTTCGCGCAATACCATGCGGAACTGGAAGATTCAATCAGCCCCCGCTTTGGCACAGTCTCACGACAAAGGGAGGTGGTAAGGATTGCTCCCAAAAACCCCTGATCGCAAAACGGCGCCGTTGCACAACCCTATTGCCAATCGATTCATTTCTGCAATACAGTTCCGCAACGCTGCCGTTGAAATTGAAGTCTCGAGCGTCGGCTTGGAACAAGGGCCATTTAACGACCGGTTCGAGTTTGCTGCTTTGGTTTTGTCGAACGTGACTTATGCACCTCCGCGAGTGCGCGTCTGAAAGTGGAAGCATAGCGGA
>OCTA010001079.1_pt1 | contig 25268 bp, 18 predicted proteins | sample 1538991 | NCBI WGS metagenome assembly OCTA01 (sample SAMEA3539302, study PRJEB22396) | soil metagenome | biome: tundra; feature: field; material: soil | place: USA | collected 2010-05 | depth 0.15 m | reverse complement strand
CGGCCACTTCCTCACCAAATCCCGCCGCTACTCCGTCACCTTCGGCCAGCTCCGCGCCGCCCGCACCCAGCACCGCCGCGCCCAGCGCCACCCCGACGGCGAACGCGACCCCTGGGGCCGCCCCCTCGACGACACCGTGGTCCTGATCCTCGCCACCTGGGCCTACGACGGCACCGGCTACACCGCCGGGCCCAGCGCCGCGCTCGCCCTCGCCTCGGCCGACCGTGCGCGTGCCCATGACCAGGCCGATCGTGCTGCCTGACCATCCTGTCCCTTATCCGCCCTGAAAGGGGAGTGATCACCTGTGAGCACGTCTGCTGACCGGCTGCTCACCGTCGCTCAGGCCGCCGAGCTGCTCGGCACGTCGGACAGTTTTCCCCGGCGGCTGATCAGTGAGCGGCGCATCCGGTTCGTCCGCGTGGGCCGCCACGTCCGGATAGCCGAATCCGCGGTCGCTGAGTTCATCGCGGCGGGCACGGTTGAGCCCGTCACCGCCTGGTCGCACCGCCGCCGCAGGGTGGCCTGACATGCCGGGCCGCAAGACCCGCAGCTTCGGCACGATCCGCAAGCTCCCGTCCGGCCGGTGGCAGGCGCGCTACCGGGGGCCGGATGGCCTGCTGCGCTCGGCGCCGTCCACCTTCGTGCGCAAGGGCGATGCTGCGCGGTGGCTCGCGCTGACTGAGGCCGAGCTTGCGGGCGGCGGCTGGATCGATCCCGACGCCGGGCGTGTGCCGTTCACCGACTACGCCGTCGTGTGGGTCAGTGAGCGGCCGGGCCTTCGGCCCAAGACCCTCCAGCTCTACCGCTACCTGCTGCGTCGCCACCTGGCGCCCGGTTTCGCCGCGCAGACCATCGCGGGCATCACTGAAGCCGACGTGCGGCGCTGGCGCGCCGACCTGCTCGCTGCGGGCGTAACCCCGGTTACCGCCGCCAAGGCCTACCGGCTGCTCAAGGCGATCATGGCCACTGCCGCCGACGACGGGCTGATCCGCCGTAACCCGTGCCGGGTCAAGGGCGCCGGAACGGAGAAGTCACCCGAACGGCCTGTGCTCACCGTCGCCCAGGTCTACGCCCTGGCCGACGCGGCCGGTCCCCGATACCGGGCGCTAGTGCTGCTCGCCTGCTTCTGCGGACTGCGCTGGGGCGAACTGGCCGCCCTGCGCCGCTGCGACATCGACATTGAAACTGGCACCGTCCGCGTGGCCCGCCAGCTCACCGAGGTTCTCGGCCAGCCACCGATATTCGGGCCGCCCAAGTCGGATGCGGGCAGGCGGACGGTCGTCGTACCGGCGATGATTCTCCCTGACATCAGCTCGCACCTGGCCAGCTTCACTCCGCCTGTGGCGGACGCCCTGGCGTTCACCAGTCCCGGCGGAAAGCCGCTGCGGCACAGTAACTTCCGCAGCCGGATCTGGCTGCCCGCGCTGGCCGCTGCTGGCCTGCCCGGCTTTCACTTCCATGACTTGCGCCATGCCGGGAACCTCTTTATCGCTAACGCCGGGGCGAACCTGCGCGAGCTGATGGAACGGATGGGCCACTCCAGCAGCCGCGCCGCGCTGATCTACTTGCACTCCACCAGCGACCGGCAGCGCACCCTGGCCGACGCCGTGGCCGACCGTGCCCGCACAGAACTCGGAGAGCATTCGCGTGGCACGAGTGTGGCACGAACGGGCACGAAGCCTGTTTGATGATTAGTAACCAGGTCGCATATCGGGACTCTGAGCTGGGGGTTTGGCTGGCGCGCCTGGCAGGACTCGAACCTGCGACCGGCTGCTTAGAAGGCAGCTGCTCTATCCACCTGAGCTACAGGCGCACGGATGTCACGGATGTAATTGTGCACCGCCGGGGTGATGCACGAGCAACGCAGCGTACCGGCTCCCGGCCAGCCCCGGCCACCGTCCGATCCACGCGGCGGCGGTTCTCTATCGTCATATCCCGTGGACCTGCCCGGATTGCGCATCGCGCCTGACGCCAAAACCGTCTCGGCGCTACCGGCCACGCCATGAGATGGCAGGGGCCGGATGGCTACTGGGCAGGCGACGACATGACCCTGGTCGACGCCGCCAGGGTGCACGCCTGGATGAGCAAAGAGAGTTACTGGGCTGCGGGCCGGGCCCGCCGGGGTCATGGCCCGCGCCTTCGAGAATTCCCTGGTCGTGGGCCTGTACTCGGCCGCAGGCGAGCAGGCTGGCTTTGCCCGGCTGGTCACGGATTACGCAACTGTTGCCTGGCTGTGCGACGTGTTCGCCGCCGCCGGGCACCGGGGCCACGGGATCGGCACGTTCCTGGTGGAGACGGCAGTCGGGCATCCAGACGTGCGCGAGGTCCGGCAGGTCGTCATGGCCGAGCCCGGCCGCAGTATCTACCGGTGACAAGGCGTCGGGGCCGCTGGTCAGGCCCGAGCGGCCGACGGCCAGGCCGGGGCCGGGCCGTCCGCCGGGCTGATGGTGCTGGCCGCTGTCGCGCTGACCGGCATGCTCGCGGCGGTCCTCGCCCACGGCGGCCGGATCGCCGCCGTGCTCACCGCCCGGCCGCTGACCGGGCGCGCGACCGCGCTGCAGCGCAAGTCCTGGTGCGCGGCATTCCAGCGCCAGCTCAACCCCGACGCTGCGGGCCGTGCGCGGCCCAGAGCGCCGTCGGCCGCCCAGGCGGCCGCCTGACGATCCGCTCTCTTTTCTGCGCACCGTTGCGGCCGTCTCCAGCCGTCATCAGGTACTCGACCCGCTGGAGGGTTTCCGCCATGCTTGCTGTTCTCGGCGCCGCAGGTCAGGGAGCTGCAGCGGCGCCATTCCGGTCACCCGGACAAGCTGCAGCGCGCACTCGCCGCGCTGCGCGAGCGCGAGGGCACCGGACGGCTGCCTGCCGCTGCTGCTGCAACTGCCGTTCTTCAGCGTCATGTACCGGCTGTTCCTGTCGCCGGCTGTGGCAGGCCGCCCGAACGGCCTGCTGGGGCACACTCTGCTCGGCGCGCCGCTCGGTGGGCATTGGCTGAGCGGTCCCGGCCCGCTGAGCGCACAGGGCCTGGTTTTCGCCGGGCTGTACCTGCTTTACCACCACGACGTGGACGGTGACCGAGCGGAGGATGCTGCGCCGCAAGGCCAGCCAGCTCCGTGCGCCGAAACCGCCGCGCCGGGGCGCAGCCCCGGCTGGCCGCAGTCTCGGCAGTTCGGCATGATGAAATGAGCAGCTGGCCGGCGGCCGCATCTGGCGGCCGCTGGTGTCGGCCGCCAGCAGTTCCGGGTAGCGTCGCGATAGTGGAGGTAGACATGCACCAGCCGCCGATTCCGCACGTCGCGGGCACTGATCCGGAGATCGCCGACCTGATCGAGAGCGAGGCACGGCGCGAGTTCGAGAAGGTCCGCCTGATCCCGTCGGAGAACTACGTATCGGAGGCGGTGCTCGAGGCGTCCGGCACGGTGCTGACGAACAAGTACTCCGAGGGCTACCCGGGCCGCCGCTACTACGAGGGCCAGCAGTTCATCGACCCGATCGAGACGATCGCGGCGCAGCGGGCGCAGGCGCTGTTCGGCGTCGACCACGCCAACGTGCAGCCGTACTCGGGATCGCCCGCCAACCTGGCTGTCTATCTCGCGTTCGTGCAGCCAGGCGAGACTGTGATGGGGATGGCGCTGCCGATGGGCGGGCACCTGACCCACGGCTGGCCGGTGTCCGCCACCGGGAAATGGTTCCGCGCCGTGCAGTACGGCGTCCGGGCTGACACCGGCAGGGTCGACCTCGACGAGGTCCGCGACATGGCCCTGCGGGAGCGCCCGAAGATCATTTTCTGCGGTGGCACGGCGGTCCCGCGCATCATCGACTTCCCGGCCTTCGCGCAGATCGCCGACGAGGCGGGCGCTGTGCTGGTCGCCGACATCGCCCATATCTCGGGCCTGGTCGCCGGCGGGGCGCACCCGAGCCCGGTGGGGCATGCCCCGGTGATCACGACCACGACGCACAAGACCCTCCGCGGCCCGCGCGGCGCGATGATCATGTCGACGGCCGAGCACGCGAGCAAGCTGGACAAGGCGGTTTTCCCCGGTCTGCAGGGCGGCCCGCACAACCACACCACGGCGGCCATCGCGGTTGCGCTCCGGGAGGCGGCCCAGCCGCAGTTCCGCGAGTACGCCCATCAGGTGGTGGCGAACGCCAAGGCGCTGGCCGGCGCGCTGTCCGAGCGCGGCTACAGCCTGGTTTCCGGCGGCACCGACAACCACCTGATTCTGCTGGACCTCACGCCGCAGCAGATCGCGGGCAAGCCGGCTGCCAAGGCGCTGGACCGGGCCGGGATCGAGGTCAACTACAACACCGTGCCGTTCGACCCGCGCAAGCCGTTCGATCCGTCCGGCCTGCGGATCGGCACGCCCGCCATCACCACCCGCGGTCTGCGGGAGGAGCACATGGCCCGGCTTGCCGCCTGGATGGACGGGGCGATCACTGCCGCGCTGAAAGAGGACGAGGAGACCATCGAGCGGATCGCCGCCGAGGTACGGGAACTGCTGGCCGGATTCCCGATGCCGGGCTGGGGATAGAACGCCTGACCCGCTGCCGCTGCCTGCCCTCGTCTGCATGCCCCGCAGCCCGAAAGGGCCGCCGGTGTCTCGCTGACAGTTCCGATCCGCGCAGTTGCGCCTGACTTCGGACGAATGTATGTTCGAAGAGTCAGAGCGCTGCCTCCTTCCCCCGGGCGGCTCACGAGCCCGATCGGGCGCGCGGTGCGGGAAGAGCAGGCTGGATGTGAGCAGGGCAGGACCAGAGCCGGTTGGCGTGTGGCTGCGTGACGGCAAGCCCGCGCGTTTTGTCTGGCGCGGCAGGCTGTACACGGTCCTTGCCGTATTAGACCGCTGGACGGCAAGTCATCCGCGGCCGGTGCAGACCAGGGAGCCGGCGCCGCCGGACGGGGGCCCAGCACCGGAGTCCCGTCCGGCCGCAGGCACGCAACCGGGTCCCCAGCCGGCCGCGAATCCGCAGCCCCAGCCAGTGCGCGAGTTCTGGCGGGTGGAAGCGTCGCCGGGCAAGAACGTTCCGCCCGCTGCTTACGAGCTTCGGCACGAGATTGCCACTGATCGGTGGCTGCTGTTGCGCAGCTGGCGGCAATAGCAATTCGCCGGGGAAGAATGTCATTGGCCCGGCGAGTCGCGCGCTCGGGCACATCAGCGGCAGATAACCTAATTTTCCTGAGCACCGCGGCCGCTGACGCTTTTACCGGGTCGCCATGCAAGCCAACTGGGGGTTATGCAAAGTATGGCGTTGCGGCGTTCCTGCGGCTGCCTGAATTGCTCCAGTTATCGCATTGCTGTGATTTGCCACGGAAATGGGCGCCGACGCTCTGCGGGGGACAGGGCGGAAATAAAGGGGGAGGAAATCGCTGATTATGCATTTCGGAAACTTAGCCGCATTCTCGGCGCGGCCGCGACCACCGTTCAAGGGGCAGCTGGCCAGGCATTCACTGCCTTTGCTCGCTGCGATCAACGGGCTAGGCGCCGCAGGCCGGGCTAGCCACTGACGCTTCCCGGCCGCCGCACCGGCGCGAACCCGGCACCGCTGCATGCTGGCGCGATCCCGCGCGCCGCCAGCGGCGCACGTGCGGCGTTCTGGCCAGTGACCTGCACGGCAAGGCAGCCGCTGTACGCCGGGCCCTGTCCGGCGATGTCGGCATCCGAGTCAACGATGAGGCGGTATTGAGCATGCTCGCAAACCAGCTGTCGCAGCTAGCGCGGCAGGGATGCGCGATGGCGGGCTCAGTGCTCGTCGTCGGCGTGGTGCTTGCCGGATCGCCGGCCCAGGCGGGGACGGCGGCGCGGACGGGAACGGCGGCCCAGGCCGGGACCGCGGCGCGGACGGGAACGGCGGCCCAGGCGGGAACAGCGGGGACGAGAACAACGCGGACGAGAACGGCAGTGCATGCCGGCGCGGCGGCGCGGCGGCCCGGCACTACCGCGACGAGCGCGAGCCTTGACCTGAAGCGGATCTCCTACCGGGGCTACACGTTCAGGGTGCCGCGGTCCTGGCCGATCATCAACGTGGCCGCGAGTCCGAGCCACTGCGTCAGATTCGACGAGCATGCGGTGTACCTCGGTGCAGCCGGTGTGAATCAGTCCTGCCCGAGCTGGCTGGTAGGCACGACCGAGGCCCTGCTGATACAGCCGGGCCGCGTTAGGGCCGCCCGCACGTCCGTCGAGGACCCGGTGGCGCGGGACATCTCGGTGGCAGCCCGCGGGATCAGGGTAACCGCGACGTTCGACGCCGACCCGACGGTGATCTACCGGATCCTGGCCACCGCATCGCTGCCAGCGCCGGTGATCAGGATGCCAAACCCGGCGCGGCTTGCCGCAGCCACGACGCCGGGTGCCGCCGCCGGGCCGGCGGTGGCGGCGGCGCTGGCCAAAGGAGCCGTCGCCCTCGGCGCGCGGCATGCAGGCCGCGGTGGCGGCATAATCGCCAGCACCGACGCGCAGCGCGGCCGGTCACCGAACCTGCCGCGGCCGGTGACCGCGCCGGCGCTGCCCGCCCAGATAGCCGATTACCACGGCCTCGCCTTTGACTCGTGCGCCGCGCCGAGCCCGGCTTACATGCGGGCCTGGTGGCGGTCATCGCCGTACGGGGCCGTGGGCATTTACATCGGCGGCGCCGACCGGGCTTGCGCGGAGCCGAATCTGACGGCCGGGTGGGTCCGCCAGCAGGCCGCGGTCGGCTGGCGCTTCATGCCCCTGTATGTCGGGCCCCAGGCCGAGTTCGGCGAGCTCAGCTCGCCGGCCGAGCAGGGCCGCCAGGCGGCCGCCGATGCGGTAACCCAGGCTGAGCGGCTGGGCTTCGGGCCGGGCACGCCGATCTACTACGACATGGAGGCATATCCGGCCGGCCAGACATCAGCGGCGCTGGCCTTTCTGTCGGCGTGGACGACAAGCCTGCACAGCCTTGGCTTTCTCTCCGGCGTGTACAGCAGCTCAGGCTCCGGGATCGCCGACCTGGCGCGGCATTACTCAGGTCATGCGCACGCGATGCCCGATGCCATCTACGACGCGCTGTGGAATGGTGCCGCGAACACGGCCGACCCGGTCTACCGGCCGGGCGAGTGGGCCGATCACCAGCGGCTGCATCAGTACAGCGGCAACGTGCTGCAGACCTATGGCGGGGACAGCATCGACCTTGACCAGGACTACCTGGACGTTGATCTGCCGGCCCCCGGCGGTACCTCCCAGGCCACGTCGGCGGTGACGCTGCCCAACGACATGGTTGAAGTGTTCTACCGGGGAACGGATAACAGCCTCTGGCGCGGCACCTACTCGCCCCGGACCGGCTGGTCGGCTCCGGTGGACATGGGCGGGACGCTGACCTCGCCGCCCTCGGCGGTCTGCACTGGCCAGAACGGAGTCGACGTCTTCTACCGGGGCGCGGGCGGGTACTTGTGGCAGGTCGCCTACCAGCCGGGCGCGGGCTGGGGCCGCCCGCAGGAACTTGCGATGATGCGCGTTCTCGGCACCGAGCCGAGTGCTGTGGCGCAGGCCAACGGCGTCATCGACGTTTTCTGGAAGGGATCGGAGGACGATCACCTCTGGCACGCCCAGTACAGCCCCGGCCAGGGGTGGACCGGGCCGCAGCGACTGGGCGGCAGCCTGGTGTCCTCCCCGTCCCCTGCGGAGTCGTCGCCGGGCACGGTCGCGGTCTTCTGGCAGGGCACTGACGGCAGCCTCTGGGAAACGACCCGGCGGCCGGGTGGCAGCTGGAGCAGAGCGGCCAGACTGGGCATGAAGCCGCTCGGCGGTCCGCCGCACGCGACCGCGCAGCCAGACGGAGAGATCGAGGTGTTCTGGCGCGGAACCGATCTCCATCACGTGTGGGCCGCCTTCAGCAGTCCGGCCGGGCACTGGACCGGCCCGCGTGACCTGGGCGGCCAGGCGTCCGACGCGCCCTGGCCGGCCAGTGCCGGCGGCACGGTGCGGGTCTTCTGGCGCGGGCCGCAAGCCAGCCTCCGGGTCGTGCAGCGGTATGTGCGCGGCTGGGGAACGCCGGCCAGGCTGCCGCTCGGGCCGCTGGAGTCCGGGCCATTCTCTGCTGTCGGTACTCCCGACAGCCCGGTCGCGGTGTTCTGGCAGGGCAGCGCCGGCGCCCTCTGGTCGTCAACGCTCGCCAGGAACGGCGAGTGGACAACTCCGCACAGCCTGGGCGGCCTGGTGGGATGACCGGTCCCGGCAGCTAGTTGCTGATCTTGCTGGCCGTCTTGCGCCACTGGACCGTCGGCACCATTGCCTCCGGGCGGACCCGGTGGGCGTACCGCTTGGTGATCTCCAGCAGCGACTCGATCAGCGTATCCGACAGCAGGTGCGGCTCCAGGCCCAGCTCGACGAGGCCGGAATGCACCACGTTGTAGTGGTGGTTCTCCAGTTCGACGCGGGGGTTGTCGAGATGCTCGATCTGCACCGCATCGGGGCTGACCTTCGCAATGGTCTCGGCCATCTGCGCGACCGACAGGGACTGCGTCATCTGGTTGAAGACCCGGAACTCGCCGCGCTCGGTCGGGTTCTCGCAGGCGAGCTGCAGACATCGTACGGTGTCCCTGATCTCGATGATGCCGCGAGTCTGGCTGCCGCTGCCGTAGACCGTCAGCGGCTTGCCGAGCACCGACTGGATGACGAACCGGTTCAGCACCGTGCCGAACACGGCGTCGTAGTCGTACCGGGTGGCCAGCCGGTCGTCCCTGGCCGTCTCCGGCGTCTGCTGCCCGTACACGACGCCCTGGTTGAGGTCGGTCGCCCGCAGGCCCCAGATACGGCAGGCGAACTCGATGTTGTGGCTGTCATGCACTTTGGACAGGTGGTAGAAGGAGCCGGGGCGCTTGGGGAACAGGACACGGTCCCTGCGGCCCTTGTGCTCTATCTCGATCCAGCCCTCTTCGATGTCGATGTTGGGCGTGCCGTACTCGCCCATAGTGCCGAGCTTCACCAGGTGGATATCGGGGTTGATCTCAGCGATCGCGTACAGGACATTGAGGTTGCCGACCACGTTGTTGGTCTGGGTGTAGACGGCGTGCTTGCGGTCGACCATCGAGTACGGTGCCGCGCGCTGCTCGGCGAAGTGCACAATCGCTTCCGGTTCGAATGCCCGCACTATCTTGTAAGTGAACTCCGGGTCGCACAGGTCGCCGATATAGTAGCCAATGTCCTTGCCGGTCAGCTCGCGCCAGGCGCGGATGCGCGTCTGCAGCGACTCGATCGGCACAAGACTTTCCACGCCAATTTCGTAGTCGTAGCCGCGCCGCGAGAAATTGTCGGCTACGGCGACGTCGTGCCCAACTTCTGATAGATGGAGCGCTGTCGGCCAACCAAGGTAGCCATCGCCGCCCAACACCAAGATCTTCATGATCTTGCTCCTGCCTTTTCCGTTTCTGGCTGTGGTTGATTTATACCTGACCTGGCCGATCGCGCAATGTAACGGCGCAAATACCCTGGCGGCGGCGCTGGCGCTGGCACTGCCGCTGCACCGGGTGCGCCGTGACGTTATCACCGGCAAAACGCGCCGACCCGGAGGTCTGTGTCCTGAGCCGCCGCGGGTTCCCGTAATGTATAGCTGTTTTACTGACCCGAAGATCTCCGGCAACCCAGGACGTACATGACGCTGGCAGCGCCTAAGATCGCCAGAGCCGCATGGAAGACGGTTCCAGGCCCGCTGCGAGAGTGGCTGCGGAGCAGGACCGGCAGGCAGTTCGTGCGGTTCGTGCCGGTCTCGGTGGCCGCGGTGATCGCGAGCCAGCTCATGCTGGCCATTCTGGTGGGCCTGGCGCATGTCAGCGCGGGTGTGTCAGGGGTCGCGGCCTCGATTGTCGGTGCGGCAGTCAGCTATGTGCTGAGCCGGTGGGCATGGCACCGGACCGGCAGGCCGCACATGCTGAAGGAGACGCTGCCGTTTTGGGCCGTGTCCGTCGGCGCCTGGCTGGTCCTGGGCCTGACCAGTCATTACGCGAGCGTATGGGCCAAGTCCATGGGCCTGAGCCACTGGCAGCAGACCCTGGTCGTGGAACTGGCCTACCTTCTTGCGAACTGCGTGACGTTCGTCACCAGGTTCGTGATCTTCCATTACTTGCTCTTCGCCGATCGCGGGTCCATGCCACAGCTCGCCGAGCCCGTCGAAGCCGCCGATTCGGCAGCATTCACGGCAGCAGCGGAAGCAGACGCCGCGGTCCCGGCCAGCGGCGCTCGTGCTGCGAGCATGGCGGCCGCTGACAGGCCGGCCGCCGACACGGCCGTCGGTGACACGGCCGTCGGTGACACGGCGGCCGGTGACATGGCGGCCGGGGATATGGCGTCTGATGACGCGGCGCCTGATGACCGCCGGGCAGAGCCGCGCCGGCGGCGCTGACGCTCGCGCCACCAGGTCCCGCCAATCACTCCGGCGAAGCGCAGGCCGTAGAGGATATTGTTGCCCTTCTTGCTCTTTCCGACCTTGCGCCTGTGGATGGTAGCCGGGCGCTCCGCGACCCGGTAGCCGCGCGTGATGACGCCGATCAGCAATTCGGCGGCCTGGTATTGCGGCTGCTCCAGCAGAACTTCGCCGGTAACCTCGGCGCGCATGGCCCTGAGCCCGAAGGTGGCGTCGGTGATCCGCTGGCCGGTCAGTACGCTGATGGCCAGTGCGAAGACCCGGACGCCTAGCCTGCGCACCGGGTCCTTTGTCTCCTCGCTGCCGAGGCGACGGGAGCCGGTGACAAAGTCGGCCTGGCCGGACAGGACCGGCTCGAGCAGCCGCTCGATCTCGGCCGGGTTGTACTGGCCGTCGGCATCCGTGGTGACGATAAATTTCGCGCCGCCCTGGCGTGCGAGCCGGTAGCCGAGCCGCAGCGCGGCGCCCTGCCCCCGGTTGACCGGCACATCGCAGACCAGTGCCCCGGCGGCATCGGCCTCATTGACGGTACCGTCGACGCCACCGTCAGACACCACGATCGTGGCGGCCGGCAGTCCCGAGACGGCGCCGGGAAGGGATTCAACGACCGGGCCGACCGCGCCTTCCTCGTTGTAGGCGGCGATCACGATGGCCAGTGGCGGCAGTGCCGTGGCCCTGGTCCCGTACTGCTCGGTGAAGGCGCGGCTGGCCGCGCCGTCGATGGATTCGTCATCGACGCGGGTGACGGTCACAGGACTGCATGCGCGCCGAATATGGCTACGCACTGTAGTCGTCGTGCCCTTGCGGGCGGGCTGACGGCGGTTACGTTCTGTTGGTAGTCGGCCCCGGCCTCGAGTGGCGCACGCATCAGTCGCCGACTGGGGAGGCCGGCCCCGCCGGTCACGAGTACCGGGGGACGACTCTCATTCCTCATCAATGTTCCATTCACCAATCTGGTCTCTTTTGCACGCACTTTGTACTCGCTCAAGACGGGGCCCGGCCCGCCGGTCAGCCGCGTGAGCGAGGCCTGAGGAGCCCTGTGGTCGTGTGAACGGCGGCGGGAGGAGGGCCAGTGTCGCTGCGGCGTGACCGCCCGTTTCAGGTGCCGGACCGCCAGTCCGGCTACGCTGCGTCGTGCACAGCCGCCGCCTGCCAGGTACCAGGCCCAGGTGCGCGTCGCCAGTGTAGCGACGCGGCGTGACGCCCCGGCCCGAATGGGAGCGGTGATGCGAAGGTGGCGTAGCAGCCACCGGATGCGCCGGCCCGGATGCGAGCTGATGTGGCATGCTGAAACCCCGGCGGCGCTGGGGACGTTCCTTGGAGAATGCGGCCCGCAGAGATTGCCGCAGGAACTCACCGTCAGCCCGGAGGGTGATTGCATGGTGACCTGGCCGAGCGAGGAGCCCGCGGACGACCAGGCGATGGAGGAAGAAGAGTCGTACCGGATTCTTCGGTCCCGTATCGATCTGTCGAGGCTGCCGAAGTTCAGCCGAGACGTCACCGAGAGGGTCATCCACGCCAGCGCGGATTTTGATTACGCCACCGACCTGGTGTGCGACGAGGAGTCGCTGGCCGCGGCCGTCACCGAGCTGGCGGCCGGCGCACCAGTGATCGCCGACGCGGCGATGGTGGCGGCCGGGATCTCTGCCTGCCCGGTGATCTGCAAGATCAACGAGCCGCTCACCCAGCGCCTGGCCAGAACCGCAGGGATTGGCCGGGCAGCCGCGGCGGTGCGGCTGGCTTTCGGCGAGGCGGGGCCCGGCTCGGTATGGGTGATCGGGGGAGGGGCGACAGCCCTGCAGGAACTGCTGTCCAGAGGCGTGGAGCCGGCGTTCGTGATCGGGCTGCCCGTCGGCTTCGTCGGCGCTGCTGAGGCTAAGGACGCGCTGCGGGCCAGCGGCCTGCAGTCGCTGACCAATGTGTCGGAGAAAGGCGGGGCGGTGGTCGCTGCCGCCGCGTTCGACGCCCTGCTGCGCTCCGCCGTGGCGCTCAGGGCATCCCAGGCCGCCCACGGCGGGGATGCTGCAATGGCCGGCGACGGGACCGGCTGGCAGTAGCTGATATCGGCAGCAGTTCATTGTGGCATCGCTGATCATCGTGGCAGCGCCAGCAAGGGATCACCTGGAGGAATGCTGTGGATCTGCTGGACGAGGCGCAGTCGGCGGCTGCCCCCTCGACACCGAGGCGATGCAGGCGGCTCGCGACCGGCAGGCGAGGCTGACTAACTAGGCCACTGGGTTCGCTCGGCGTGCTCGAGGAGGTCTCGAGTCATCTGGGTCTGCGGCCGCTTGCCGGCCGAACTGCGGCTCGGCGAGGGGACGGGAGCGCTGCGCGCGCTCCCGTTCGTGCAGGGCGCGGCGCGGGTACTGCGCGATGCCGCCACGTTCGATTCGGCGGGCGTCACGAATAGGACCTGATTCGCGGCCTGCGCTGCACGAGCGGGCGGCCGCTGGCAGCGGTCCGAATGAACGGCCGGCTTAGCTGAAGGAGCGCGCCACGCCCGCGTTTGCCGCTTCTCTGGCGTCGGCCCGCCGCGCGTGAAAGCCCGCTGGCAGCCGGGCTGCCGCCCCGGCGATCACCGATGAGTTTGCCCGGCGGGCCGCCGTAGCTCCCTTTTCAGGCATTGCGGACGGTAATCTGCCCTGGCGGCGCACAATTATCCGCAGACCGGATACGGTCGCCCGGGATGAAGTGCGGGCGGGTATCTGGTCGGCTGCTGGCATCAGGCGCGGCGGTACCTATCCTCGTGTGCCGCACAGGGCGGCCGGCCTGACCGGCATCCTGAGACGGGGCTGGGATCTGCGCGCCGGGCGCATGGCTGGCGCAGCTCGTCTGGCCTGCACTGGGTGGTGACCTGAGGGGGGTCGCGAGATGATGGGCAGCGGGGCCGGGACAGGAGGCCCGGAGGGATGACTGAGGGACAGGGCGTGACCGCCGCATCGGTGCCCTGGGACGCCGAGGCGGGTTCTAGGCCTGTCCCCGATCCGGTCCAGGGCCAGTCCGTCCGCGCTAGCCCGCCGGCGGCTCGGGCCGCCCGGCCCGGCCACGGACCGTCGCGCCGGGAACGGCGCGAGACTGGCTGGTCAGCCACCGGCGGCGCGGCCAGGGCGGCAGCAGGCGAGGACGCAGCAGTGACCGGCAGCCCGGGCGGAGCCGAGGACGCAGCAGTGACCGGCGGTGCTGGCGCAGCCGAGGCTGGCAGCCTGGCGGCGTCCGAGTCCGGCAGTGCGGAATCCGGCGGTGGCGGCCAGGCGGTACCCGGCGGTGGCGGCCAGGCGGTACCCGGCGAAGGCGGCCAGCCGGAACCCGGCGACGGCGGCCAGCCGGAACCCGGGGAAGGCGAGCAAGCGAAGTCGGGGGTCGGCGAGCAGGACGTGGCCGACGCCGGCGCCGGACCGGCGGCCGAGTCCCATGTCAGGGTTGATGCCCGCAGGCTCGAGTCAGCGCTCCTGATGCTGCGCCACCCGATCGTCAGCGTGCCCATGACGCTGGAGGCTCCCGGCATCGAGGAGGCCAGGGCCGAGCGCCGGAAGCTGCTCAGCCAGATCGACGACTACCTGCTGCCGAGGCTGCGCCAGTCGGGCGCGCCCATCCTGGTGGCGCTGGTCGGATCGACCGGTGCCGGCAAGTCGACGCTGATGAACAGCCTGGCCGGCAAGCAGGTCAGCGCTACGGGCATCCGCAGGCCGACCACGAACAGCCCAGTGCTGGCCTGTCACCCCGCCGACATGCACTGGTTCGCGGAGAACGTCTTCCTCCCCACGCTGCCGCGGGTCCGCCAGCAGGGCCTGGCCATGCCCGGCCGGGATGGCCTGCTGGTGCTGGCAGAGAGCGAGGGAATGCCCAGGGGCGTCGCACTGCTCGACACGCCGGACATCGACTCGGTCGTCCAGGCGCACCGGGAATTCGCCCACCAGTTCCTCGACGCTTCCGACCTGTGGCTGTTCATGACCTCGGCCCGGCGCTACGCGGACGCCGCGGTATGGGAACTGCTGCAGGAGGCGCGGGATCGGGGCGCGGCCCTGTCCATCGTGCTGTCCAGGGTCCCGCCCTCGTCGGCACCGCAGCTGACCGCCCATTTCGACGCGCTGCTCGACGCGAACGGGCTGACCGGCATGCAGCGCTTCATCATCTCGGAAACCGTGGTCACCGACGCCCGGCTGCCCGCCGAGATCTCCGGACCGGTCAGCCAGTGGCTGGAGGGAACCGCGGCGCAGGAGGACCGGCGCGTCGCGGTCCTGACCCAGACAATGGCCGGGGTGCTCGACACCTTCCGGGCCAGGATCCCCGCGCTCGCCAAGCACGTCGAGAAGCAGCTGACCGCGCAGTCGCAGCTGCGGTCGGCGCCGGAGGACGCCTACGAAGCGGGTCTCGCCGATCTGGACGCGGCGACGCGCAACGGATCGCTGCTGCGCGGCGAGATACTTGCGCGCTGGCAGGACTTTGCCGGTACCGGGGACCTGCTGCGGACACTGCAGGTGCGGCGCAGCCGCGGCGCCGGCCGGTCCAGGAGACGGGCCATCCCGGCCCGGGCCCAGGCGCTCAAGGATGCGATCCGGGTCAGCATGCAGGCCCTGGTCGCCTCCATCGCCGACCGGGCCGCTGAGCAGACAGTCGCCCGGTGGCAGCAGTACCCGGCCGGCCGGGCGCTGCTGGCCGGACCCGACGATGCGCCTTCCGCGGGCTCGCCGCATTCGCCGCCATTCGCCGCCGGTGATGACGCGGATTCTGCGGCGGCAGCGGCGTCAGCGGCAGCGGGCGCAGCGGGCCAGTCCGAGCGCGCCGAGCCAGCCGGTTCTGCCGTGCTCGCGCGATCGCTGCCTGACCTGGCGCGCAGGTCCGCCCGGGCCATCAGCGCGTGGCAAGATCACGTCATGCACCTCGTCCAGGCCGAGAACGTCACGAAGCGCTCGATCGCGCGGGTGGTGTCGTTCGACGACGAGTCGCTGGCGCTGGTGCTGACAGTCGGCGTGCTGGGCTACGGGGCGGGCGATGCCGTCGTCAGCGAAGGCACCAGCGCGGCACCGCAGCAGCTGCTCACCGTGCTGTTCGGGGCCGGCCTGCTGCGCGACATCGGCGCGCGGGCGCGGCTTGACCTGCACGACAGGATCAGCCTGCTGTTCGCCGAGGAGATGCTGCGGTTTGCCGAGCTGATCGACTCGGCGGGCGCCCCGGATGAGTCCGTGCCCTCGGAGCTTTACCAGGCCAGCTATTCGCTAGAGGCCGCCCGATGACAGCCAGCCAGCCGGCCCGCACCAGCCGGGCGACGGGGGCCAGCCCGCGCAACGGGTCCAGTCAGGGCACCGGGAGCCGCCGGCCGGCAGGAACCCGCCAGGCTGCCGGCGAGCGCGCCGCGGGCGTGCCGGAGGCTGTCGGCCCGTCCAGAGCATCGTCGGCGGGGCTGCCGCACCGCCCCGGCCTGGTTCTGGCTCCGCAGCTTCCGGCCCGGCTGAATGCACTCGCCCGGCTGATCCAGATCGCGTCGGTGCGGTCGGCGGGCGGCGGGTTCGGCCCGAAGCTGCTGCGCGATGCGACGGACCTGCTGGGCCGTGCTGGCGAGCGGCTGCGGCTGTCTGCCGAGCACACTGTGGTGGCACTGGCGGGCGGCACGGGCAGCGGCAAGTCGTCGCTGTTCAACCGGCTCGCCGGTGCCGACTTCTCCACGGTGGGCGTGACCCGGCCGGTCACCAAGGACGCGCACGCATGCGTCTGGGGAATCCGTGGCTCTGGCCCGCTCCTGGAGTGGCTCAGCGTGCAGCGCCGGTACCGGTACGCACGGGCGAGCGCGCTCGATCGCGGTGAGAAGTCGCTGGCCGGTCTGGTCCTGCTGGACCTGCCCGATCACGACACGGTGATGACCCGTGCGTCCGGTCTGGTCGACCGGCTGGTCGGGCTCGCCGACCTGATGGTGTGGGTCCTGGATCCGCAGAAGTATGCCGACGCGGCCGTGCACCGGCGCTTCCTGGTGCCGCTGGCCGGCCATTCCGACGTGCTGGCGGTCGTGCTGAACCAGTCGGATCTGCTGACCCCCGCCCAGATCGAAGACTGCGTCGGTGATCTGCGCAGGCTCCTGGACGCCGAGAACCTGCACGACGTGCAGATCCTGGTCACCTCGGCAGCCACCGGTGCCGGTCTGGACGAGCTGCGCAGGCTGCTCGTCGATGCCGCATCGGCGCGGCGGGCCGCGAGCGCCCGGATCTCGGCCGACGTTGACAGCATCGCCAGCCGGCTGGAGCCGTATGCGGGAGACCCGGCGGTGGCCGCCGCAATCCCGGACGGCGCCACGGAAGAGCTGGCGCAGGCGTTCGCGCGTGCCGCGGGCGTCACCGCCGTGGGTGACGCGCTGCGCAGCGCGCGCGAGCTGCGGGCCGTGGACTACGTCGGCTGGCCGGTAGCCTGGCTCGCCGAACGGCTGACCAGCCGGGACCCGGTCCGCAAGGTCCGGCTCGGCCAGGTCTGGGCGGAACTGCGCAGCGTGACGGCCGGCCCGTCCGGTGCGCAGCAGGCCGAGATCGACAACGCGCTCACCGAGCTCGCTGATGAGATCGTCCGGCCGCTGCCCGAGCCGTGGTCGCAGACGACCCGGGCCGCCGTCCGGTCCCGGGCGCAGGAGATACCCGGTGCGCTCGGATCCGCCATGGGCGAGGCGCTGCCGAGTGAGAACAAGGCCGTGCGCTGGTGGCGGCTGGTCGGCGCCTGGCAGGGACTGCTGCTCGGCGCCGTGATCGTCGGGCTCGCGTGGATGGCGGCCATCGTGGTCTTCGGCGTCTTCCATGCGGGCAGCAACGTGCCGGCGCTGTTCAGCGAGGTCTCGCTGCTGGCATGGGTCGCGGCCATGCTCGTCGCCTTGCTGGTGCTCGGCTGGCTGACCGCGTCTGCCTGCATGAACCAGGTCAGGGCGGCTGCCGACCGCGAGACCGCCCAGTTCACTGAGGCGATGCGAGGCAAGATCGCCGCTGTGGCCCGCGATCTGGTCATCGTCCCGGCCGAGCAGGAGCTCGCCGAGCTCGACCGGTTCCGGGATGAACTCCGGGTGGTGTCCGGCCGCCCGGTGTGACCGGCGGGAATTCCCGCGTTTCGCTGTAATGTTGTAATCCTCGGTCGTCGAGGAGGAACCATGACAGCTGACTCCCCTCTGGATGCGTACTCCGCGGTCGTCTCTGGCGTGGCCGCGGAGCTGACTCCGAAGGTCGCCTGCCTGCGGGTACCGCGAGCGGGATCACGGGGCGGCGGGGAGGGCCTGGGCTCGGCAGTCGTCTATACCAGCGACGGCTTCCTGCTCACCAACGCGCACGTGCTGGGACGCGCTCCGGGCGGGACCGCGCTGTTCTCCGACGGCAGCAGCGCGCCCTTTGCCGTCGTGGGCTCCGATCCGCTGTCCGACCTTGCGGTAGTCCGCTCGGCTGGCGGGACGCCATCGCCGGCCGAGCTTGGCGAGGCGGACGACCTGGTGGTCGGCCAGCTCGTGGTCGCAGTCGGCAGCCCGCTCGGCCTTGCCGGGTCGGTGACCGCAGGGGTCGTCAGCGCGCTCGGGCGGTCGCTGCCGACGCGCAGCGGTTCGGCCGCCCGCCTGGTGGAAGATGTCATCCAGACCGACGCGGCGCTCAACCCGGGAAATTCGGGCGGCGCGCTGGCTGATGCGCGCTCGCGGGTGGTGGGCATCAACACGGCGGTGGCCGGGTTCGGCCTGGGCCTCGCGGTCCCGATCAATGCCACCAGCCGCCGGATCATCTCCGCGCTGATGGCCAGCGGCCGGGTCCGGCGCGCCTACCTCGGCATCGTCAGCATGCCGGCCCCGCTGCCTGCGGCGGTGGCCAGGAGAGTCGGCCGTAGCAGCGGGCTGCGGGTGGCCGAGGTCGTGCCTGCCGGGCCGGCCGCACGGGCCGGACTGCGCGCCGGTGACCTGTTGCTGAGCGCCGCCGGTCAGCCGGTGGCGGCGGCCCAGGATCTGCAGCGGCTGATGTTCGGCGAGGCTATCGGCCAGCCGCTGGCAATCACGGTCATGCGAAACGGGGCTCTCGTGGACGTCATTGCCGAGCCGGCCGAGCTGATCGCGGCCTGACCCGGCCGCGGCCGCGGCGCGAGTGACCTCAGGCCGCTGCGGGCGCGGATGATCTCACACCGGCTGCTTCGGGCGCGGCGGTCATCCACAGGTGCCGGGCTGGCTGGCCGGGCTGTCCACAGCCCCGGCGGCAGCGGTCGCGCGCCGCCGGGCACATCGCGATCTTTGACTGAGCAGGAGGCGGCACGGTGCCGCCGCAGCGGCAGTCCCGGCGCGGGCCTCGCGTCCGGCGGCCCAGGCTCAGGAGGATCACGATGTTCAACGAGGCGCAAGTCAGCATGACCGGCTACGTGGCCACCCAGCCGAGGTGGCGGGGGATGGGCACGCCAAGCCCGAACGTGACGATGCGGGTGGCCTGGACGCCGCGGCGGCTGGACAGGTCAACGGGGGAGTGGGCGGACGGGCACACGTCGTACGTATCGGTGTTCTGCTGGCGCAAGCTCGCGGAGAATGTCGCGACGTGCCTGCGGAAGGGCGACCCGGTGATGGTCAAGGGCCGCCTCACGGTGCGCGACTACACCGACAAGGACGGCGTGCCGCGGACCGCGGTCGAGGTCGATGCCAGCTCGGTGGGACACGACCTCAGCCGCGGTGTCGCCCAGTTCCAGCGAACCCGGCCGGCGACCGGGCAGACGGCTGATGAGCATGCGGCCGAGACCGGCACCGACCCTGGCGCGCAGGCCGGCGAATACGCCGGCGCCCGCGATGACCGGGCAGCTGAGCCCGTCGCCGCGATCGCCGGGTTCCGCGCCAGCTCCGACATCTTCGACGAGGACGCGATCGGCGACCTGGCAGCGCAGACGGGCGGCGTCAGGGTGCCCGTCTGACCCCGTGCCCGTCTGCCCGGGTGCCGCAGCGGCCGGGTGGCGCAGCGGCCGCGGCCCGCCCGGCCCGCCCGGCCCGGCCGCTCGCTGCCAGGATGCGGACTGCCTGGTCTGCTGTTGGCAGCGGCGCTGGCGCAGCGCGGCAGGCGCGGTCGGAGCTTGGCGCGGCTGCCCTACTCTTAGTCACATGCCTGAGTTCATTTACCAGATGCATGCTGTCCGGAAGGTGCACGGCGAGAAGGTCATTCTCGACGACGTAACTCTGGCGTTCCTGCCCGGCGCGAAGATCGGCGTTGTCGGTCCCAACGGCACCGGCAAGTCCACCCTGCTGCGGATGATGGCCGGGGTCGAGCAGCCGTCAAACGGTGATGCGCGGCTGATGCCGGGCTTCTCGGTGGGCATGCTCGCTCAGGAGCCCGCGCTGGACGAGGGCAAGACCGTCCTCGGCAACGTGGAGGACGGCGTCGCCGAGACCAAGGCTGTGCTCGCGAGGTACAACGAGATCGCCGAGCAGATGGCCACCGACTACTCCGACGCCCTGCTCGAGGAGATGGGCAGGCTGCAGGAGCAGCTTGACCACCGCGAGGCGTGGGATCTCGACAGCCAGCTCGAGCAGGCGATGGACGCGCTGCGCTGCCCGCCGCCGGACGCCGACGTGAAGGTGCTCTCCGGCGGCGAGCGCCGCCGGGTGGCCCTGTGCAAGCTGCTGCTGCAGCAGCCCGACCTGCTGCTGCTCGACGAGCCGACAAACCACCTCGACGCCGAGAGCGTTCTGTGGCTGGAGCAGCACCTGGAGAAGTACCCCGGCACGGTGGTGGCGGTCACCCACGATCGTTATTTCCTGGAAAACGTGGCCGGCTGGATTCTCGAGCTGGACCGCGGTCACGCCTACCCGTACGAGGGCAACTACTCCACGTACCTGGAGACCAAGGCCGCCCGGATCAAGATCGAGGGCCAGAAGGACGTCAAGCGCCGCAAGCGGCTGGAGGACGAGCTGGAGTGGGTGCGCTCCAGCCCGCGCGCCCGCCAGGCCAAGAGCCGGTCCCGGCTGCTGCGCTACGAGGAGATGGCGGCCGAGGCCGACCAGAACCGCAAGCTGGACTTCGAGGAGATCCAGATCCCGCCGGGTCCCAGGCTGGGCAACCTCGTGGTGGAGGTCAATGACCTGGCGAAGGGATTTGACGACCGGGAGCTGTTCGAGGAGCTGACCTTCAGCCTGCCGCCCAACGGGATTGTCGGGGTCATCGGCCCGAACGGCGTCGGCAAGACCACGCTCTTCAAGATGATCGTGGGGGAGGAGCAGCCCGACAGCGGCACGATCCGGATCGCCGACACCGTGCAGATCGCCTACATCGACCAGTCCCGCAGCCGGATCGACCCGGACAAGAACGTCTGGGAGGCGATCTCCGATGGCGAGAGCTCCGTCAAGGCGGGCCGCGCCGAGATCCCCAGCCGCGCCTACGTGGCAGCGTTCGGATTCAAGGGCGCCGACCAGCAGAAGCCGGCCGGCATCCTGTCCGGCGGCGAGCGCAACAGGGTGAACCTCGCACTGACCCTCAAGCAGGGCGGGAACCTGCTGCTGCTGGACGAGCCGACCAACGACCTGGATGTCGAGACGCTGTCATCGCTGGAGAACGCGCTGCTGGAGTTCCCCGGCTGCGCGGTCATCACCAGCCACGATCGGTGGTTCCTGGACCGGATCGCGACGCACATCCTGGCCTGGGAGGGCGGCTCGAACTGGCTCTGGTTCGAGGGAAACTTCGAGTCCTACGAGAAGAACAAGATCGATCGGCTCGGTGCCGAGGCCGCCAGGCCGCACCGGGTTACCTACCGGAAGCTGACGAGGGGCTGAGAGCGGCGGCATGACCGGCATCGAGCAGTTTGCGGCGCTGGTGGGCGGCGACCACGGCCTGGCTGTCGTCTCGGTAGCCCGCCCGGACGGCACGGTCGCCTCGTCGGTCGTCAACGCCGGCGTGCTCAGCCACCCCGTGACCGGCGCCGAGGTCGTCGGCCTGGTCGCGCGCGGCGATGCGCGCAAGCTCGGCTACCTGCGCGCCAGCCGCCGCGCGACCGTCGTGCTGCGGGCCGGCTGGCAGTGGGCTGCTGCCGAGGGGCCAGCCGACCTGGCCGGGCCGCACGACCCGCTGACCGGACTGCGCGCCGGCCGGCTCCCGCTGCTGCTGCGCGAGATCTTCGCCGCGGCCGGCGGCAGCCACGACGACTGGGACGCCTACGACCGGGCCATGGCCGATGAGCAGCGGACCGCTGTCCTCATCACGCCGGACCGGATCTACTCCAACCGGTAGCGTCAGGCCGGGTCCTGCCTCGGGCGGGGTCACGCCCGGGCGTCCGGCCGGGGTCAGGCCGCAGGCGGGTCGCGCTCAGGCCTCAGGCCGGGGTCAGGCCCAGGTCCCGGCCGCCCCCGTGGCGCGGCTGGTTCATCAGGCTGTGGGCGGCCATCACCATGTAGTCCCAGAGCTGGTCGTCGTGAGCCGGATCGAGCGCAAGCTCGTCCAGGGCGGTGCGCATGTGGCTCAGCCAGGCATCGCGCTCTGCTTCCCCGATTGCGAAGTGCGCGTGCCGCATCCGCAGCCGCGGATGCCCCCGCAGCTCGTTATAGGCCGCGGGGCCGCCCCAGTACTGGATGAGGAACAGCCGCAGGTGCTCCTCGGCCGGACCAAGATCCCGGCTCGGGTAGACCGGCCGCAGCTGCGGGTCTGCGGCGACCTCTTGGTAGAACGTGTGCACGAGGCGGCGGAAGGTCTCTTCCCCGCCCACTGCCTCGTACAGGGTCTGCTCTGACGTCTCATTCATGACGGGGTCCAGGGTAGGGCACCCGCTGCCGCGCGCGGCACCGGACGGGTCACTGCGGCGCCTGCTCGCCCGGCCGGTCAGCTCCGGCGGGTTCGCCCGGCCCGCCGGGCTGGCCTGCCGCCCCCAGCGCTGCGGGCGGCAGCGCCGCGTCGGTGCTGTCCAGCGCGTGCTTCAGCTGGGCCCGCAGCTCGCGCGCCACTTCCCACTGATGCATCGGGGCGGTCCGTGCGGTCACCCGCATCACGATGGCGCCGGCGGACAGGTCCTGGACGCCCCATACCTCGGGCCGCTCCAGGATGACCTTCTCCCACCCGGGTTCGTGCCACATTGCTGCAGCCGCATCCTGCATGACCTCGCGCACTTTGCTGATGTCACTGCGGTACGGAACGGGGAAATCCACAACGGCGCGTGCCCAGCCGTGCGACTCATTACCGGACTGCGTGATCGTGCCGTTCCGGATATGCCAGACGACGCCGCTGACATCCCGCACCCGGGTGATTCTGAGGCTGACGGCCTCGACAGTTCCGGTGATCTTGCCGATTTCCGCCACGTCCCCGACGCCGTACTGGTCTTCCAGCATCATGAAGATGCCCGCCAGGAAGTCCTGGACCACGTTCTGCGCGCCGAATCCGATCGCTACGCCCAGCACTCCCGCGCTCGCGAGCACGGGCGCGAGGTTGAGCCCCAGATCGCCCAGGATCATCACGAACGCGACGGCAGAGATCGTGATGGAGGCCGCGTTGCCCAAGATGGACGCAACTGCGGTCGTGCGCTGCTGGCGCCGCTCGCGAAACAGCACCCGGCCACGCTCCGGCCCGCTGTCGGCGCTTCCGCTGGTGCTGGCGACAAACCGGTTGATCAGCCGGTGGGCGGCGAGGCGCAGCACGAGCGCGATCAGCAGGATCCACCCGATCCGCAGCACGAGGTCCGCGGGACCGGCGAAATACACCCGGGTGAGCTCGGCCGCCCTGGCGCTGTGCGAAATGTCCCAGGCGAGCCGGCAGGCGATCCCCGGCCCGGACCCGCACGACCGGATCAGCGATTCGCCCGCATCCGCCAGCGGGCGGGCTGCCACTGCGAGCGCTTCGGGAGTCACGGCGGGGTCCTCTCGCTGCCAGTCTTTCCCGCCGGCCGCCGGGTCTCGTCCCGTAGTCCCCGATGAGCGCGCTGGAGCGGCCTTTCGCGGGCCAGTGCGCGGCCGCCGGCTATCCGATACCGAAGCTTGCCGAAGAATCACCGATGCTGACGGGACTATCAGGAAATGCCAGCCTGCCCGCCGTGCGCCAGTATCGCAGCGCACTGATCTCTGCCGAGGCGCCTTACTGCGGAGGCGCGGCCCCGCCGGGCAGCAGCCCCGTATGCAGGGCGGCGAACGACAGGGTTTCCGCGGACAGCGACACAGAACGGCTCACCGCGCGGGCGCCATGCCCGACATCTGACTCCCGGCGCAGCAGGATCGGCCGCTGCGCCAGCGGGGCGGACGTGGCGTGCTGCAGCGCGGCGCACATCTTGCGCGCGTGCAGCGGATCCACCCGGCTGTCGCTGCCGAAGATCGTGAAAAGCACCGCCGGATAAGCGACGCCCTCGCTGACGTGATGGTAGGGCGAGTAGGACAGCAGCCAGCCGAGCTCCTGCGGATCCGCCGCCGTGCCGTACTCGTCGTTCCAGGTCTGGCCGAGCCCGAATTGCTCATACCGGACCATGTCGAGCAAGGGCGCGGAGCAAATCGCTGCAGCATAAAGGTCCGGCCGCTGGGTGATCGCGGCACCGACGAGCAGCCCGCCGTTGGAACCGCCGGAGATGGCCAGCTGCCGGCTGCCGGTCCAGCCGTCGGCGACGAGCTTCTCGGCGGCCGCGTGGAAGTCGTCGAAGACGCGCTGCTTGTGCTCGCGCATTCCGCCGCGATGCCACTCCTCGCCCTCCTCGCTGCCGCCCCGCAGCCCGGCGATCGCGTAGACGCCGCCGGCCTGCGTCCAGGCCAGGATCGCCGCCGAATACGCCGGCGTCAGGCTGATGCCGAACCCGCCGTAGCCGTAGAGGATGGCCGGCCGAGGTGCGGACCTGCCTTGCGACGCTCCGTCCGCCGAGATGATCAGCATCCGGACGGTCGTGCCGTCAGCGGACTGGCAGGCGACCTGGCGCGCGGTGACGTCGGGTATGCCGGCGGCGCCCGGCGCCCGCTCCCAGACTTGCAGGCTGCCCTCGCGCGCGTCGTAGTGCGCCACCATCGGCGGCGTGGCGTAGTCGGTGTAGCCGATCCATGCCTCGTGCCCGCCTTCGGGCCGCTCGCTCAGCCCGAGGACGGTCCCGAGGCCCGGCAGCGGGACGGCGTCCAGCCGGGTGCCAGTCGCCAGGTCGTGCACGCTCACCGCACTGATCGCGTGCCGCATCCAGGAGGCGAGCAGGACGGGCCGGTCAAGCTCCGCGCCGTCGAGTATCGCGTAGCCGGTCAGGACCTCCTCCGGGTCCGCGGTGATCAGGTCCCGCCAGCCGGCGGCGCCGGGCTGGGCCGGGTCCGCCACGGCGAGCCGTCCACGCGGAGCATCTCGGTCGGTAAAGATGTAGAGCCGCCCGTCATTGCCCACGCGGCAAGACGCCTGCGCGTCCACTCCCTGCTGCACGGTCACCAGCTGCGGCGCCGACTCGTCCGACGCTGTCAGGTCGGCCAGCCACAGATCGTTGCGCGGCGCCGTGCCGGCCGACGCGGCGATCGTCAGCCAGCGGCCGTCCCGGCTCACCGAGATCAGGTAGTAGTTCGTCTTGTCCCTTCCGTCGCCGAACACCAGGGCGTCGCTGTCGGCCGGGCAGCCGACCTGATGCAGGTAGACGCGGCGGTGATACTGCTCCTCGCCAGCGGGAACGGCATCGGGCGCGAGCCGCCGGCTGTAGTAGAACGCCTTGCCGCCCGGCAGCCAGGCGACCGGGGTGTAGCGGCAGCGGTCGATCGGGGCGTCGATGTCCGCCCCGGTTGACACGTCCATGACGCGCAGCACCGACTCCTCGGATCCGCCCAGGGACAGCTGGTAGGCCAGCAGCCGGCCTTCCTTGTCGGGCTGCCAGGCATCCAGCGTTGTGGTGCCGGCCGGATCGAGCGCCGCCGGATCGATCAGCACTCGCTCGCCTTCAGCCGGTGCCGCGGTGCAGAGCACCGCGTGCTCCTGTCCGCCGTCGCGGCGGGTGAAGAACCGCCTGCT
>OCTA010001078.1_pt1 | contig 25304 bp, 41 predicted proteins | sample 1538991 | NCBI WGS metagenome assembly OCTA01 (sample SAMEA3539302, study PRJEB22396) | soil metagenome | biome: tundra; feature: field; material: soil | place: USA | collected 2010-05 | depth 0.15 m | reverse complement strand
CCTCGTACATCAGCCGGCCAAGCTGATTGCGGTAACGGACCTCAGCCTCGGTCAATTCAGCGGCCTCGATCGCCTCAGCCGGGGTCACTGGTCAGCCCTTACCAGCGGGCCCGGCTTCCCGCCGTGGCCGTTCGCTGATACCCGGACCGGCGTCAGGATCTCGGCCGGTTCCGGTTCCGGCATCGCGAGCCACGGCGGGAGCGCGTGCGGGACCGGCAGCGGGTGACGGCCTAGGCGGTAGCCCATGCGGCGCCAGGCCGGCCGGACCTTCACCACGACCGGGAACAGGTTCATGCGGATAACCAGCGCCCGCCAGTCGGGCAGCATCCGCAGGAGCTCGGGCGGCACCGCGGCTTCCTTCTCGTCGCCTACGGTGACGCTGCCGCACAGCTTTGACGCCGCCTCGAGGGTGTCCGGGTCGGAGATCGCGCCGAGCAGGATCTTGGTCCCCGAGCACGCCCACACGGTGTCGGCGCCATCCTTGCCCCAGCGCTGCTCGAGCTGGCTCTTGGAGTGGCAGACGGCCATGATGAGCACGCCCTTGCCCGCCGAGTCGCTGAGCATCACGGGAAGGTCGACCGGGCAGACCTGGGTTACCTCGTCCAGCGCCATCAGCAACGGCGGATCCAGGCGCTTGTGCGGCCCCTTGCTGCCCGTCAGCCCCGCCTCATAGTGAACCCATGAGGCCAGGGCCTTGAACAGCGGCGTAATCGGGGAATCGTCATCCCCGGCCGCGATCATGTAGAGCGTCCCGCACGCGCCGGTGTAGTCGTCGGCGCTGAATCCCTCACCCGGCACCGGGGTGACGGCCTCGGCCAGGCCCGGCAGGAGCGCCCACGACAGCGTGAGGTCGATCGTGTCGCGGATGCTGCCCGACGTCCTGTTCTCGTCGAACATCCTCTTGCAGACCGCGAACATCTGGCGGTTGCTGCCCGGGTGCTCAGCCAGGATCTGCAGGCACGTCGCGTGGCCGTGAAGCTGCACCCACTCGTATACGTCAAGGATCGTGCGGCCCGACACCGCCGCCGCCCACAGCAGGGCCATCAAGGCGACGTCGCCTTTCTGCTGGAACCACTGGAGATCCCCGCCGATGCCAGGCACCTTGAGCCACGAGGCCATCCGCCGGGCCATCACCATGTCCTTGCACGGGCCGAGGAGATCCCAGGCCAGCGACGAGGGGACGCCGCCGACGCCCTGCGGATTGAAGACGTGCACCGGGCCTCGCAGCGCCCGGGCACCGCCCGTGATGTCGAACAGGTCCGCGCGGGTGCTGGTGGCCAGCACCGGGCCGGGGTGATCGAGGATCCGGTCGGCCACGATCCCGCTCTTCCCGGTCCTCTGTGCGGCCATGATGAGAACCTGGTCCTCCATCCGGCTGTAGAGCCGGCGGAACCACTGGCCCCGGCCGAGGCGGACCGCGTAGTCGGTTGTCCGGGACCGCAGGCGGTGATGGAGCCGGAGGCCGGGGCGGGCCCGGCGCCCGTGGCTGATCGCAGCGTGACGGGACCAGCGGAACCACAGCTCGCCGAACGAGGCGAACCCCGGGCCCGGGTGCATGCGCAACCGGATCCGCCACCTGATGGCACGGATCCGGTTGCCGGAGAACGCCGTGAAGCGCACGAAGAGGGCGAAGAGGGCGGCGGCGGCCAGGGCCAGGCCAAGGCCTCCGAGCAGGATCATGACGCCTGCTCGAGGTCGGCGACGATCGCACCGATGTACGCCCTGGCCGTGCCCTCGCTGAGTCCGACCTTCGGCGCGATCCGGCTCGCCGCAGCGGCGGCAGACCCGCGGTCACCGTAAGCAGCATCCTGCCGGTACCACCAGGTGAGCCGGGCCTTCTTGGTCGCGCCTTCCAGCTCGGCAGGCTCGGTGATCTCGGGCACGGTCGGGGCGATCTCCAGGACGGGAGCGGCGGGCGGGAGCTCGGCGGCCGGAAGCGGCGTCAGCACCAGGACCCAGCGGCGGAGGCCGCCCGCAGTCGACGGCGGCGCCAGGACGAGCCGCAGCGCGTACAGCGCGGCCATGCCCAGCAGCCCCGCGAACCTGCCCAGCGCCGACCAGGCCGAGCGCTCGGCGTCACCCATGACGTGACGGCGGACGACGGCTACCACCCGGTCCACGGCCAGCGCGAGGAACAGCGGCGGCATCACGAAGGCCACCACGCTCCGCGGTGAGGTCACTGCCGCCGCGGCGTAGTTCATCCCGGCCGAGGCCAGCGCGCAAACGATGACCGCGGCGCGCTCGATCCGGGCGGACTGCCCTGCCATCGCCAGGCCGAGGGCCAGCAGCGCGAAAATCGTCATGCCGGCATCAAGGGCGACCGCCTCGATAACCGAGACGGCCGACTCGTGCTTGACCGTGAAGACGTAGCGGTACTGAGCCTGCAGGCTGACCACGTACAACCCGGTGGCCAGCAGGGCCAGCAGCATCGTCGCGGCCAGGATCAGCCGGGAGCCGGGCGTACGCTCAGCCCCGGCTAGCCTGCGAACGTTCGTAAGGGCGCGCTGGCCGTTGGCGCCGACGACCTCGAAGAGGCCCGGGCCGCGCGGCGCTGGCGCGGTCTCCGGAGCCAGGTCCAGCGCGTCAGGCGACCAGCGCGCGAGCCCGGCGGCGGCCCGGAAGTCCTCACCGCCGCGTGAGATGTTAGAGATGCTCATCGGTGCGTACCTCCGGTACGGATCGGGGAGACGGGCCCGGCCTGCGGCAGGCTTTCCACGGCAGAGCCGCAGGCCGGGTGCTTGAGGGTGATGGATGAGGCGGGAACGACGTCACGGTTAACCGCCGCAACCGCGAGGCGGATTGCAGCGCGGTGGGCCGGGGTGCCAGCGCCAGCGCCGCGCCTCCAGGCGATCCACACGGCGCGGCGCACCGCGACGGGGACCAGTCGCCAGCAGCGAGGGCACATCAGCATGGACGAGTCCACCTCGGCTTCGCAGCCGGGGCCGGGGCACTGGTGCGTCATAGCTCAGCCTCCGGCTCCGGTTCGGCCAGGACGGCTTCGGCCAGCGGGGTCAGCCGGTACGGGACCGCAGGAACCTGACGGGCGGCTGGCAGGTAGGCCGGGTAGTAGGACACCGGCGCGTCAGGGCTCATAGCCCGGCCTCCGGCTCGACGTCGTATTCGGCGGCCTCAGCGTCGTAATCGGCCTCAAGGTCGGCCTCGGCCAGCTCTTCGCCGATGGCGTCGGCGGTCATCTCCTCGGCGTACCGTACGTGCGAGGCCTCCAGCTCGGCCGCGCTGGCAAAGCCGAACCACTTAGCGACGGCCTCCGGTGAGCCGCCTACGGGAAAGTCGCCCCTTGTCATATCTCCACCTCTGGTTCCAGCTCGGAGGCCTCGGCGGCAGCTTCACAGGCCAGCGCAGCGGCCATCAAGCCGTTGACCCACTCGCGGGCGGTCTCCGGGCCGGTGAACGGTTCGGGTCCGGGCATCGGGGAGTGCAGGCGCTGCATCCCGTCATCGACGGGAGGGCACCAGATCTCGGTGACGTAGGTACGGGTCTCGGTGCCGTGAGGCCTGATGTCATGGCGTTCGGTCGGGGCGCTCATATGCCCGCCTCGAGCTCGGCCTCGGCCTCGGGCTGGTGCAGGTAGGCCTTGAACGTCGCCTCCTCGAGCTCGGCGGCCTGGTGGACGTCGAGCATGCTGGCATCCGGGTCGGCGATAGCGGCGGCCGTGGCGGCCGTGGCCACGTCAAGGTCGGCCCTGATGGGCAGCTGCGGACCTTCGGCCGCTGCCGGTGGCATCCCGGGCAGTGCCTGCTGGCCGGGGATCTGGGCTAGGAACGCACGGACGGCACCCTGCGCGAAGGCGGCGCGCTCAACGCTCCGGGCGGTCATAGCTCGGCTTCCCGCACCAGCGACAGCCCGGGACCTGGCGAGAGGTGGAGGTCCATTGCCGCCACGAGTTCGGCCCGGAGATCCGGGCTCACATCGAGGTCTTCCGGTGAGGCGCCGAACTCAAGGAGAAACTCGGCGACAGCGGGCACGAACAGGTCAGGCTGGGTTTCCAGCCATTGCGCCGGTACGGTCTGCTCGGCGGTCGGTGTAAGGCGGGCGTTGAGCTCAGCGGCACGGGCTCGCTGGACGTCAGCCGCGGTGTCACCTGCCTGGACGGCGGTCAGCCGACCGCGGCCGCGGGATGAGCGGCCGGCCTGGTTGGATTTGATCATGGTTCTTCTGCCTCCTTGTAAGGCACGGGATCTAGGGCCGCTGTGGGCGTCGTAAGCGCTCATGGCGGCCCGGCTTTTCTTGTTAGGCCGCGCCGGGCTGACCGGCGGTCAGGGCTTCCCTAGGCTCGCCGTCATCGATGCGGACCATCTCCGCAGCGGGCGGCAGGTAGGAGTCGAGAGCCTTGCTGACGACGTCCTCTACCGTCCGGCCGGACACCGCGGCATAGATCCGCAGCCGGTGCCGCAGGGCGGTTTCCAGCCGCGTTGCGAGCTGGACTTTCATGGGCCCTCCTGGTCGATTCGCGTGCTTGCTGTCGTGCTAGAAAACAACCTTACTTACATAGTGCCGCCTTGTAAGCAAGGTGTCAAGCTAGCCGAACCTTAGAGGCCATGCTGTACCGTGTTTGCTAGGTAAGCGTGGAGCGCAAAGGACCGAAGGGACCCGCCTGTGACCGGGAAAATCGGGCCGGAATACCAGCGGCTTATTGATCAGATCCGCGCACAGATCACGGTCGGCGAGTACCCAGTCGGCCACCTCATTCCCTCTACCGCCGCGCTGGCTGACCTCACCGGGATGTCTATCCCCGTGATCCGGCGCGCGGTTCAGCAGCTCCAGGCAGACGGAATCCTCGAAGGGCACCCCGGCAAGGGCGTCTACGTGAAGGCGATGCCCGAGCAGGCTGACGCCGAGCACCAGGACGTCAAGGCCCTCGGCGGGCAGGTCGCCGGCAACACCCGGGAGATACACGAGCTTAAGGAGACGGTCAGCCGCCTCGAGGCCTACCTCATCGACCTCGGCGGGAAAGTTGGTCACCCCTATCCGCACGATGAGGCGGCTCCCGGCTCGCGGCAACGACGGCGCCGGACGGCGAGCGCATGAGCAGCAGCCGGACCGGGGATGTCGTCAGCCTCCGCGCCCGCGCCGGCTATCAGCCCGATTTCCAGGCTGTGGCTTGCGGAGTGATAACCGCTGCCCGAGTCAAGCTCGGCCTCGACCACGATGAGTTCGCCGAGTACCTCGGCAATGTCCTGCCGTGGGCGCCCTCGGCTGCGGTGGTGAGGAGATGGGAGGAAGGCAGCAACCCGCCCGCAGACGCCGCGTTCGCCGCGCTGGCGGCAGCTCAGGATGGCCACGGCGACGTCCTCACGCTGGCACTGACTCCCGGGGCCGAACGCCGCGCGGGCCTGCTTTCCGCGATCGGCCCGGCACTCGATCACATGGCGGACGGCGGCGAGGCCGTGACGCCCTACGCTGACCGGGGCTTGATCACCCGGCAGCAGTGGAACGGCATCATCAGCGGAAATGTCAGCCATCTGTGGCTGTACGGTATGGCCGAGTTTGGTTACGCGAGCGATGACGAAGTGCCGGGGATCCTCGCCGAGGCCGCAGCGGGAGGCTGTCAGATCCGGGTCTTGCTGCTGCATCCGGCTTATGCGGACATCGCGGCGATCGACGCCGACGAGGGCAGCCCGGTCGGCACGCTGGCCGCCAGGACTAGGGCGGCGCTCGCGAAGTTCGGAAAGATGCGCCGGGCATGCGGCGCGCAGATGGAGATCCGGACTTACAGCGCGCCGCCGACCGTCAGCGTGGTCCGCGGTGATGATCACATGCTCGTTACGCCGTATCTGCGGTTTTTCGTCGGGAGCAACTCCCCGACTTTTGAGATCCGCGCAGAGTCGGCCAGGAAGATGTTCGGCCGCTATTCTCGGCACTTCGAGAGCACGTGGGACCTCGCGACGGACTGGAGCTGACCTGATGACGACCGAGACGCCGCCCCGGGCATGCACGATGCAGGACGCCGAGCTGCTTGAGACCGAGGTCCTCGTGGAGAAGCCGAAGCGCTTCGTACGGGAGAGCCTGGCCATGCCCGATGGGTACGAGCTCGACTGGTATTACGTCGACACGCCGCCGAGCGTCCTGACCGTGCCGGTTACCGCTGACGGCGAGCTGGTCATGGTCCGTCAGTACCGTCACAACCTCAAAAGGCACGCCCTAGAGTTCCCCGCCGGGACAGTCAATGACGGCGAGGACCTGGCCGCCGCGGCGCTGCGGGAACTTGAGGAAGAAACTGGCTGCACACTGCTCCCCGGCGCGCAGCTGCGGCCGCTCGGCGCGTATTACTCGCTGCCCTCTGAGACGAACAAATACACACATGTCTACCTGGCCCAGCCCGTCACCATCTCCGGCCCGGCCACCGGCGACACCGAGATCGAGAAGTATTTCGATATGAGCGTGGTCAGGGTACCGCTCGCCGAGGCAGTGGCCGAAATCGGCGCGGGCATCAACGGAACCGAAACTGTTACCGCGCTCATGCTGGCCTGGAAGGTAATCAGCTCAGCTAAGTAGCCGAAGAGAATCCGGTGGCCAACCACCCGAAATCCGTCTGCCCGTGACGGATTTCGGTAGCACTGAAGAAATTTCCAACGGATATACCGGCCAGTAGATCCGTACCGTCGTGCGGATTTCGGGCGGAAGCAAGATATGCGTAAGTACGTACTTATGCGCTCTCCAGAGCCTCGGCCGAGGGCGGCCCGCGCACGAAATCCTCACTGAGCACTGGCCAACGGCACATCTCGTCGTACTCGTCGCCGTCGTCCAGCGACCACCAGCCATCCCGCGCCGATACCGACCGCTGACGGGCGCCCTGGTACGTCCGGAGCCGGGCCCGCCAGCTCTCCCGGTCCTGCCGGTACCGTTCCTCCCGCTCGCGCTGCAGGCCGGCCGCGCCGGTCGACTCGGCGACGTCGGCCAGGGCGGCGGGTCCGCGCCGCCAGCCGCCCGGGCCTCGCTCGGCTAGCCCGTGCTCAGCGAGCACCCGCAGCGCGGCCGACGTCGCCGACGCGCTCAGCGAGGTCGCCCGGGCGACCTCAGCGCCGCGAGCCTCGGCCTGGTCAAGCACCTGATAGACGAGGGCTGATGTGCCGCCGAGCTTGAGGAACACGGGGTGAGCCGCCGCGATCCGCCCAGCTCGCCGACGTCGCCAGCGGACACTCTCGGCGTACCGATCGGGGATCCGGAGGGCGTAGCGGTCGGCCCGGGCCAGCCGCCGCGGGCTCACCAGGTCGATCAGCGGGTCAGGCTCGTTCGCTAGCAGCCTCAGCGCCCGGGCAACTGTCCGGTGGCTGAGGCACGAATGCAGAGCGATGTTCCGGCATCCGAATTCAATCGTGCTGCTCGAGCCGCTGACCATCGCCGCCTGGCCGAGCGCGAGCAGCACCAGGCGGACGGCGATCGCACGGCCACCCCAGTTCTTGACCCGCTGCGGATCCTCGGCCGCGCACAGGATCGCCGTCCGCCACTGGCGGATCAGGCCGTACCCCGCAGCAACCCCGGACTGGTCTGCAGGGGGGCGTGTACTGAGGTCGCTAGTGTGCCTATGACGTACGTTTTTCTCCCGCGAGATCCCGTCGATGCATTTTCGCCATTCCATCGGGAGAAGCCGCTGCAGCCGGCCCGGCTCCGAACGCCGCTCGTACAGCGCAGCGAGGCCCTTCCAGGCTCCGCAGGCGATCGCCGCGCGCACCTCGGCCAGCTGCCAGCCCCGAGCGGCAGCAGAGCCCAGCACGGCCATACGGGCCTCAGAGCGGCCCGGGTAGCGGCTATGGTCCCAGCGTCCGGTGCGGGCGACCCGCTCGAGCTCAGGGCCGAGGGAAGCGCGGCCGCCGAGACGGGGTACCCACGGGATACCGGCGGCGTCGATCTCGGCCGCGGCTTGATCAAATCCGCAAGCGCTTGCGGATTCGGCCTGCTGCAGCTCGGCGGCAAACTCGGTCAGCAGGGCGGCCCATACCTCCGGCCCGTTCGGGTGCTCGACCACCGCCACGGCGTCGGCCAGCGGCATCGAGAGCAGTCGCCAGCCGCCGCGCTTATGCCTGGCACCCGGTGGCGAGATCTGTCCACCGAGCGAGGCCATCGGCGCGGGGTCGACGGCGGGATACCGGAGGGAGATCGCCCGGACTAGGTCGCGCACCTCGAGCCACGGCAATGACGCGCCGAACAAGACGTAGACGTGACGGCCGCCGCTCGGCGAGACGTCGGCGAGGACCTGGCCGCCGCAGCGGGCCACGAGCTCGGCGAGGGCCTCCGCCTGAGCACGGACCACGGCCACCGGGCCGGGGCACAGCTCATGGTCGTGCTGGACAGCACCGTCGTGAACGTTGCCGCCCGCGCGGCCGGGGTCGAGGTCGAGCGCCAGCATCCGGCCCGTACCCGTGGCCGGATCGTAGATCGGCACCGTGGACGGCTGACCTGGAGGCTCAGCAGGCAGTGGCCGGACGTGCCTCGCGGGGTAAGTGCGGCCGCCGTCGCGCGAGATCCGGACATGCGGAGTGCCCGCGATAGCCGCCGTGACCGCATGCCAAGCGGCCTCCGCGGCGGCGCGCGAGAGGTCGTCAGAAGACCACGAAATTGCTTCTGCGTTTTGCGGCGTGTCGCGGGCGGGCAATGGTGACCTAGCCCGCTGGCCTGTTAGTGTGACCACGGGTGTTCGACCTTCTGTTCCGACCCGAACGTGCTTGGCGGCTGGTGCCGGGTCTGAACTGGCGGTATGAGATTGTCGTTTGACGGCCTGGCCTTAGCGCCAGGCCTTCGGCGTTTCTGGGGCTATAGAACTCCAGCGGTGCGAAGACAGACGGGAACGCACAGCATCCTTGCCGGCTCGGCTGCGGAACGTGAGCCGGCGCGCCGGCTCGTAACCAGGCCTACGGGTAGAGCGGAACCAGCGCCACGCCCCAGCCTCGGCCCGTAGCCTTCGCCCATGCCCCGCCCATCACACAACCCCGACGAATCCCGGCCGGGATAGGGGTAGAGCCAAGATAAGCCCGAAGGGGCAACGGGCTGGCGAGCGGCTAGGTCTCCACTCCGCTGACATTTCGTGTCGTTTCCGCTGACATTGTCGTGACGCTCAGCAGGCAGTGGCCGGGCGGCCGGGCGGGAGCCGCCTTGGCGTCATGGGGTGGCGGCCGGGGCGAGAGCGGCGAGCTGGTGGTTGATCTCGGTCTTATCGAAGGACTCGGGGTCGAAGCGGGGTCCGCAGGTGTCGCGGGCCATCCGGTAGGCCCAGCCTTTGCGGGCGCGCAGCCCCTTCAGGGCGGTCTCGTATCCCCAGGGGCCGCCGCAGTCTTCGGGCGGGCAGGCGCGCCGGCCGGCCAGGCAGCGGGGCAGCGGGACACGGGGCCGGGCGGTGACCTTGTCCAGCGTGATGCGGTGCACCCACAAGTCGCCGAAGTCATACACGTAGCCCAGTACGTCCCCGGGCCTGGCCAGGCAGCGGTCCAGGGTGACGGCCGGGTCGTAATCGCCGCGCAGCTCGCCGTACAGCAGCGGGCCGAACTTCCACAGGTGCATCGCGGCCCAGCCCATGGCGACCTGGATGACCTCGTGCAGGCCGGTGAGGGTGCTGGCGGCGGGGACCTGGACCTGGCGCCATACCGGCGGGTGCACCTCCTCCAGGCGGACGGTCAGCGTGAACGCCGGGCCCGTCACCGCGGGCGGGGCGGGATGCCAGGCGATGCTGGCCGGCAGCCAGCGATCGAGCCGCCGCCCGGCCGGCAAGCCGGCGCGGGCCAGCTCACCGGCCAGCTCACGGTGCGCGGCGCAGGTCCAGGCGATCACCACGCCCCGGGTATCGTGCCAGCGGCCATCTGCGGCAGCGCTGCAGCGGGCCGCCCCGGCCCGCACCGAGCACCGGGCCGGAGGCGGGGTGCGGACCCGCCGGGCTGCCGACCGGCACGTCGCCCCGCAGTACTGCCGCCGCCGCCCGCCCCCGGCCCGCGATGGCAGCGGCGTCCCGCAGTGCACGCACCGCCCGCCGTCCTCGGCCACGCCACCCGTCCCCCTCTCCCGGCCTGTCCCTGCTGAATCGTGCCAAGCATTCCACAGCACGATTCAGCAGGGACGGCGGAACCCGGCTTATGCGGACTCACCAGGCCCGGCGGCCACCTGGACGGAACCGCGTGTTACATAAGACAATGTTCGCCGGCCGCGTGCCCGGCCGGGGCGGTGAATGCCCGCTGCCGCGCCGGCTGACGGTCTCTCCGGAGAACGGCGCTAGCCCGCCTTGACGGCGCGGCTGGCGGATTCCTCGAGCAGTTCCTCGACCTCGACGCGGACCCGTGTCAGTGCCCGGTCCAGGCGCCGGGCCAATACCAGGGGCGTTGTTGGGTCCGCAGTCGGGCGCGCAGATCGTCGCTGATCCGCTCGCCGACGCTCGCCGACACGGGCCGGCCGGGGCCGGGTGAAGGCTGGCTGGTCGCCCGTGGCTAACTCACTTCCGGCTGGCCGGGGAGCTCCTCGAGCAGTTCGGCTACCTCGAGCCGGACACGCGTCAGTGACCGCTTCAGGGACCTGGCAGCATACGCGCGCTGCCCGGCCTCGCCGGACGCCGCCAGGGCCGCCTCGATGCGGGTCACGAGGTTACGCGCCTCGCGGAGCGCCGGGTGATCCGGAGGCGGATCGTCGCTGACCGTGCCCGGTGGCAGCAGGAGGTCCGCGGGGGCGACGCCGAGCGCCGCGGCGAGGGCGACCAGGTCGTCAGCGTCAACGCGTCGGTTCCCCTGGCTCAGCCTGTGCAAAACAGCAGGCAAGATCGGGCGGCCTAGCTTGCCGAGACGCTCGGACAGCTGCCGCAGCGACAAGCCGCGGACGGCACGCAGACGCTCGATATTCGAGACGACGCTCCTGCCGGCCTCGCCGATCGGCGAGTGGCGGCTGTTGATCCGGTCCGTCACGGAAGCGCCGGTCACGGCTGCTTGCCCTCTGCCAGGTCGTCGCCGGGCAAGCCCGCTTCCGGTCTCAGCAGGACCATGGCCAGATCGGGTGGCCTGATTCCCAGCGCCTGCGCTTGTTCCCGCAGGCGTTCCTGCTCGGCGCGGTAACCGGCGGCCATCTGCCGGAGGGCGGTGGCACCGGCGGCGAAGCTATGGGCATTCGGGCCGCCCGCTTCGGCCTGGTCGTCAAGGCCCGCCGCGTCCCCCAGCGCCCGCACCTCAGCCTCGAAGAACCGGTCGTGCTCGCGGTAGAGAACGAGGGGCCGCGCAGTGCCGGCATTCTCCACGCTGAGCGCGGTAACCACGGCGGCATCTTCCGGGCCCGGGAGAGGTCCTGCGCCGCTGACCCACTGGGCAGCCCGGAACGCAGGTACATCGTTCCCCGGCAGGACCTCGGCCGTCTCCTCTGTGCCCACCCCGAACAGCAGCAGGAGCGGCGGGACGTCCAGCGCGGCGGCCAGGACGTAGACCTCATCCACCGTGACGGAGTTCCGGTGACCGTTTTCCAGCTTGGCGATGACGTTGCGGTCAAGCGGCAGGCCGCGCTCTTCGCAGCGGGCGCTGAGCATGACCGCTGTCAGGTCGGCCCGCTTCCGGTAGTAGGCCACCCGCTGGCCGATTCCCTTGGCGACCCGGACTGACCACTCATTACCTCGCTCCATGACGGAACAATATCACGCAAGGATGCACGCTGGCGGAAAACGGAGTATAGATAGTTCCGGTAACACGCACAGGAAGGCCAGAAAGCATCATGCCGGAACACACCGACTTCCTGACCCGTGACGAGCTGGCCGAGCTCGCGGGAGTCTGCCGCCGCACGCTGGAGAACTGGGCCGCCCGGAGCCTAGGTCCGCGGCCCATCCGGCACGGACCGAAACTCATCCGCTACCGCCGCGGCGAAGTACAGACCTGGCTAACCGAAGGCGACTCACCCGGCTGGCCAGAAACGGCGACCAGGGACGGCCCGGCGGCGGCCTGACCACCCCGCCCCCAGACATGAGCGAGGCGGCCCCCGCCGAAAGGGACCGCCTGCACCGAACCTGAGTCCGCCGAAGGACCTCATGCACACGATACAACTGCCGGCCGCCGGACCGCCCGGACACGCGGCAGGCCCAGGACCAGCCGCGTGAGCCCGGTCCGCGCCGCTGACCGGCGCCGGTACCCGCGCGGCTGGCCGGAGATCAGCAAGGCCATCCGGTTCGGCCGGGCCGGGGGCCGCTGCGAATGCGAAGGCGAATGCGGCGCCGGGCACGAGGGGCGCTGCGAGGCCCGCCACGGCCAGCCGCACCCGGTGACCGGGTCGAAGGTCGTGCTGACGACAGCGCACCGGGATCACCAGCCCGAGAACTGCGACCCCGCGAACCTCTTCGCCGCCTGCCAGAGGTGCCATCTCCGGTACGACGCGGAGCTGCACCGCGCGAACGCGGCGTGGACCCGAGCCGGGCGCCCTGACCAGCAGCTCGCGCTGTTCCCCTCAGCCGGGCCCGCGGCGTGAGCCCGGGCTGGGCGCTGATGCGCGCCATCCTGGCTGAGCTGGCCGGTGACGACGGCCTGACGGATGCCGAGCTCGCCGGGCGGCTCGCCGTCGCCGTGGCGGACGTGAGGCAAGCCGCCCGGATCCTCTACCATCAGCGCAAACTTGACCGGTGCTGGCAGTACAACGTGATGGCCGGGCAGGCGCACGGCCAGAGGACGGCCGCGTGAACGGGCGCGACGCGGCCGTGGAAGCCGCACGCCGGGGATGGGCCGTCTTCCCGTGCCGCCCCGGTGACAAGCGTCCCGCCGTACCGGACTGGGAGCACCGCGCCTGCGCCGACCCGGACCGCGTAGCCCGCTACTGGCCGTCTGGCCGGCATAACGCCGGCATCGCCTGCGGCCCGTCCCGGCTGATCGTGATCGATCTCGACACGAGCCCCGAAGACGCGGCCGGGCAGGCGGAGGCGATCGCACCGCACGGCGCGGGCAGGCTCGCCGAGCTGTGCCGGCAGTCCGGTCAGCCGTGGCCAGACACGCTGACTGTCAGCACGCCACGCGGCGGCTGGCACCTCTACTTCCGCGCAAGCCCCGCCGCAGGGATCCGGAACAGCGCGTCGAAGATCGCGGCCAAGGTCGACATCAGGGGCGAAGGCGGGTACGTCATCGGCCCCGGGTCGGTGGTGAACGGACGGCCGTACCAGGTCATAGACAGCCGTCCCGCCGCCTGCCTGCCACCATGGCTCGCCGAGCTCGCCAGCGCACCGCGGCGCGCACCCGCCGGGCCGCGGCCAGCGCACGAAGGATCAGCGTTCGGGCGCCTGCGCGGCGCCCTGGCCGTCGTGCTCAGCGCCAGGGAAGGCGAGCGGAACAACTGCTTGCACTGGGCGGCGTGCAGGGCGGCCGAGATGATCGCCGCAGGTGAGGTCAGCGAGTCCGCGGCCGAGGGCGCACTCACCCAGGCCGGGCGCGAAGCCGGGCTCGAACCCGGGGAGATCCAGGCCACGATCGCCAGCGCGTTCCGGCGGGTGATGGCGTGACCCCCGACCCGCGGCAGCGCGCCGCCGAGCTCGCGCGCCAGGCCGGGGTGACGGCACCGGGAGACAGCGCCGGGGATGACGGCGCCCCCCGCTGCCGCTGCGGCCACCCTGTCGACAAGCGAGCCGGAGACGGACTCGTGACCTGCCGCGGATGCGGCCACCTGCCCGCCGCGTGCTCCTGCCCGCCGCTGCCCGCAGGCGCTCCGGGCAGCCCGGGCGGCGGCGAAGCGAGGCTCGCGAAGATCGCCGCGGCGTACGCGCCCGTCGACTGGCGCGCCGCGTGGAAGACCCAGCCCGAAGCCGTCGAATGGCTCCTCGAGCCGCTCCTCGAGGAGGGCACCGTCAACGCCCTGTTCGGCAAGCCCGGCGCGGGCAAATCCCTCATCACACTAGAAATCGCCCTCCACCTCGTCAGGGCCGGTCACGTGATCGTGTACATCGACCAGGAAAACAGGATCACCGACCTCGTCGAGCGCCTCCAGGCCTTCGGCGCCGGGCCGGACGAGCTCGACCGGCTCCGGATGTACTCCTTCGCGGGCCTCCCGCCGCTGGACACCACAGCGGGCGGAGTCCACCTCCTGGCCCTCGCCGTCACCGCGGGCGCGGCCCTCGTCGTCATCGACACCACCTCGCGGATGGTGCAGGGCAAGGAAAACGACGCGGACACCTTCCTCGCCCTCTACCGGTGCTCGCTGGTGCCGCTCAAAGCCCGGGGCATCACCGTGCTCCGGCTCGACCACCCGGGCAAGGACGAGTCACGCGGGCAGCGCGGATCCTCGGCCAAGGAAGGCGACGTCGACACCATCTGGCGGCTCGTCCAGGCCGGCCCTGCCGCGTTCCGGCTCGAGCGCGAGAAAACCAGGAGCGGCCACGGCGAGGCGACCGTGGAACTCCACCGGAGATTCGGCCCGCTACGCCACGAATGGGCTGCCCGGACCAAGGGCCCCGAGACCAAGATCATCGGGCAGCTCGAAGCCCTCGGAGTACCCCCCGGAGCTGGCCGCCCCGCTGCCCGCAAGGCTCTCGACGCCGCAGGCATCAAAGTATCGAATGCCCAGCTAGAAGCCGCTATCCGGCTCCGCAAGAACTGCCCCGGGCAGCTCGCGGGCAGTTCGGGCAGCCGTGCAGAAGTGCCCGACTGCCCGCCCGTACCCCTAATAGGTACGGGCAGTCGGGCAGCACCAGCCCCGGCCAGTGCTCCCGAGCGCGGACAGAAACCCGCCGAGCCGCCATGCCAGCACCCCGGGTGCTGGGACGCCCTCTACGGCTACTGCCTGGCCGATACCCCAGAAAGGACCGCGTCGTGACCGCAGTAACAGCCGAGGCCGACGTCTCGGCGCTTGACCTGATCAGGACAGCCGCATGCAGTCCGTCCTGCCTTTTGAGCAAGGAGGAAGCCAGCACCGGCCGCGGGGGCGCCCGGTGCCAGTGCCGGTGCGGAGGCAGCGGACACGGCCTCCTGCTGCGCGCCCTCACCACCGCACCGCAGCCAGCCGTGAAGCCCGGCCGCGCAGGCAGGCGACCGCAGCGGAAAGGACGCCGGAGATGAAACCCCGCTCCATGCCCGCCATCAAGCAGATCGAGGACACCGCGGAAGAAGTACGGCGGCACGCCCACCACGCCACCGCCCACGCCATCAACGGCGATTACCCCCGGGCGCTCGGCGAAGCCGCGCAGGCCGAACGCGCCGCCCGCCGGCTGAAGGAACTCCTCGCGCCCGCCCCGGCTCGGACCGTATGAAAACCCCGGTCCTGCCAGCCCCCTCATACCCTAGGAGCCATGGAAATGCCCGACCGTGAACACCCGGAGCGCCTTAAGGACGGCCGCGGGCGGTTCACCCGCTCCCTCGACGCCGCCCGCAAGCGCGACGACGCCGTCGAGCTCCGCGCCAGAGGATGGACCTACGCCGCCATCGCCGCCGAAGTCGGCTACAACCACGCCTCCGCCGCGCTGAAAGCCGTCAACACCGCGCTCAGCGAAATCCCGCAGGCATCCTGCGAAGAACTCATCCGGCAGGAAACAGCCCGGCTCGAGGAAATGGACGCCAAGCTCGCCGAGATCATCGCAACCCCGCCCGTTCAGCACAGCGCCATCGGCAAGGTAGTCGTCGGGCTGGACGGCGAACCGGTCCGCAACGTGACCGTAGTTATCCAGGCACTGAGAGAACGCCGCATGGTCGGCGAATCCCTCCGCAGGATGCGGGGAGCCGACAAAGCCCCCCAGGCCACCGGGAGCGAGATCGAACGGCAATACCAGGCGGCGATGGAAACCGTCAGGGCCAAACGCGCGGCCGAGCTCGCCGAGATCAGCGGATACCGCGCGATCGCCGCCACAACCCCCCAGCCAGGCGACAGGACCGTTGTCGACGCCGAGGTGATCGACCCGTGAACAGCGCCGCAGACAGCATCATCCCCGAGACCTACGACAGATGGCCCCGGAGCGTCCAGCTCCGCTACCTCCAGGAGCTCTACGCCCTGTACTTCCCCGAACGCGTCCAGCAGGGCGCCGACGTCATCACCCCCCAGCCCAAGGGCAGCGACATCGCAGACGCCGGGCCCAACGGCCAGTGACCGCCAGAGACGGCGACAGGATCGGATGAAGGGCACTCCCGAACGCCCGCCTCGCCTAGGCCGAAATCGCTAGGCCACCTCGTAGCCGCACGAAAAGCCCCGGACCGGAGTCCGGGGCCTGGTCGCGGAGCCTCTCCCGGCGGTTGGGGTCTAACGCTGCATTGCGGCCCACGTACTGGCGGCCAGCGGCCTGCATCTGCCTTGCCAGCCATCAGCCCTGGCCCACGATCGCCCGAACTTCGCCAGATCAGCCGATATGCCGCCGCAGTCGTCCATCTGCACCGTCAGGGCAATCACCTTGACCTGCCACCACGCGCACAGCTGCTCGATAATCTCAGCCTCAGTGGCGCCCAGGAACTCGCACCAGTCCACCGTCACCGTGAGCCCAGGAACGCCCTTCCCCGCCAGCGCGACCGAGGCGAGTAGGTCCCGGCCGGGCAAGCCGGCCCGAAAATGCCGGGTGAGAGCCAGCGCGGCCTCTCGGTCGATACTCATGAATCCTCCATTCCGCGGGTCCCCCGGCCCCGGCCGGGGCCGGGGGACCCGTTTGCGGGCTTGCTACCGCCGGTTGGGGTCGCTGTCCCGCTGGTGCTTCGCCAGCCCTTCCGTGCTGACCTTCGCGTACCGGGCCAGGGACCGGATGTCCTTGTGGCCCGACTTGGCCATGAGCATCGGGGCACCGGTGCCCGCGTCGGCATCGTGACTCAGGCTCGAGTGCCGGAGCTGGTGGAACGTGGCGCCGCCAGACCAGCGCTTGAAGATGTCCTCGCCCTGGTCGTAGCTAAGCCGCGCCCGGCCGCGCTCGTCCAGGTCGGCGGCGGCCAGGCCGAGGTCCCTCCTGGCCGCCCGCTCCGTGACGAACAGCGGGCCGCGCTTGCGCCCCTTCAGGTACCGGCTGAGCAGCATCGCGCCCTGCCGCTGCCAGATGATGGTGTCCGAGGCCCCGCCCTTGCGGACGACCTTCGCGCGATGGTTCTGCGCGTCGACATCCTCCACGTTCAGCGCCAGGACCTCATGCACCCGGGCGGCGCTCTCGTACAGCAGCGCCCACAGCGCCCGTTCCCGGATCGGGACGCGGGTGTCGTCCAGAAGCCGGCGGATCTGCTCGCGGGTCAGTGCCCGGTCCCCCTTCGCGGGCACATCCCGCGGGCCGATGCGGGCGAACAGGTCCGGGATCCCCCAGTGCTGACCCTCGGTGCGCCGTATGCCCTCGTTCCACCAGCTGGCCGCGGACTTCAGCGCCGACCGGTTCTGGTTCCACGTCGACGCTGACCTTTCGCCCCACCGGGAGCGGAACCAGGTGGCTACGGCGTCCGGGTCGAGCCCGAAGGCGTCGGCGTCCCCGAACTCGGCCGTGAACAGCGCCAGCGTGGCGCTGTAGGCCGTCCTGGTCTTCGGGGCCAGGTCGGCGACGTAGTGAGCGAGGAACGCCTCTACCGCCTCGCTCACGGTCACCTGAGGGCCGCGCAGCTTGTGGACTGTTCCCATCGTTTTCACCTTCTCTTGTTAACAGTTACAGAGTTTCCGCAGGTCACGCGACATGCTCCCTAGCTTCCGGCACCGTCCACGAACCTCGCGCCTCTCCGGGGACGACCTCACCGCGGCGCTTCATCCGCGAGAGCAGCACCCGGACGACCGTGTACTTGATGCCGGTCTTCGCCGAGATCAGCTGAGCCGAGATCGACCCCGGGGAGTTCCTCAGCAGGAGAAGGATCCTTGCTTGGCCGGTCGCGTCCGGGCCCGGCCCGTGCCGCACCGCGTCCCACGCCCACTCGACCGTCGTCGCGGGACCGCCGCCAGCCAGGGTGTAGCGGATTCCCTCGCCGTCATCAGCGGTGACGTTCGACTTCAGTACCGAAAGCGTCCGCTCGCCGGGGGTCTCCTTAGACCGCTCGATCTGCAGCAGGTGCCGCGGGATGCTGATCAGCGCCTGGCCGCCCGCCGGCTGCCCGTCCTTCCGGGTATGAGCAGTCAGGATCACCGCGGCGCCCGTCGCCTTCGCCAGCGAGTTCAGCGGCTTCAGCATCGCCTTGAGCCCCGCGTGCGTGGTGATCGGGCGTGTCGCCGAAGCGCTCAGCGTGTCCACAACGATCAGCGCGACACCGGGATGCTCGGCCGCCACCTCATGCAGCCACGCCATATGATCGAGCGTCAGCTCCAGGCCGTCGCCGTCAGGGCCGCCGGAAGCGTCCACGACGTTCGCCAGGTCAGCGTGGGCGGCCTTGAGCTTGTGAATCATGGACGACTCGGATGCGTCCTCGAGCGCGGCCATGATCACGGGAGCTGCCGATATCCCGCCCGCCCCGTCCGGCCAGGCATCGCCGCGCGATACCCGGGCGGCGATCTCCGAGACCAGCGTCGTCTTGGACGCCCCGGGCGGCGCGATCAGCACCGTGAGCAGCCCCTCCGGCACGTACCCGGGCCAGAGCCACGGCTGGTCAACCTCCTCAACTTCCGCGAACGTCGTGGCGCTCGTCATGCCCTCATCTCCAATCGCTGTAGCGGCCGGATAGCCGCGGCCAGGCACCGCCCGTGAGCGGTGCCCTGCCGGGTGCCTCCGGTCATCACCCCGTCCGCCAGCTCGGCCGCGGGTACCTCGAGCAGCACGCACCTGGCGCAGACGGGAAGGCTGCCGCCGTAGTCCGTCACGCCGGCCAGCACGCTGGCCATCGCGTGCGCCGACCACCGCGCGCCGTCCGGCCCGTGCGAGTTGTGCGCGTATTCCCGGCCGTCCCACCGCGGCGCGCCCATGACGTCCGGGCATTCCTGATCCGCGTGCCACCGCAGCGTGTACGTGTCCGGCCCGGTGCGCCGGCTGGCGTAGTCATACCGGCCCGGGTCGGTGCGCTCGATCACCGCGAACACGCCGCGGCGCCTCACGTTCTCCGCGCGCCGCATGGCATCCCGCCAGCCCTCATGCTCGCGGGACTGGTACAGCGCGCCCTCCCGCACCAGGTCGGCAGGCGACCGCAACCGCCCCTCGCCCGTGATGACCTTCGTGCGCTCGGTTATGCCGCTCACCGGGCACCTCCGGCAACCACGTGCCACGTGCCGCCCGCGCACGTCATGACCACCACGGGCCCGGCGACGTGCGTGCCCATGGTCCACGCGTTGCCGCTGGCGTCGACCTGGACGCGTGTTCCGGCCGGAGCGGCCGGCGTGCGGCACCAGGCCGCGTGCGTCACGCTGCGGGCAGTCCCGAGCTCGGGATGCGCCGCGCATCCAGCCAGAGTCGCGGCGCCGGCCACGACGGCCGCCAGGGCCAGCCTGCGGCCGGTCACTGTCCCGCGCCGATCTGCTCGAGCGGCATGGTGCGTGCCCACTCGCGGCACTGGCCGATATCGGCCGGCTCACAGAGCGTGTCAATCGTGGTGCCGGGATAGAGGCGCTGCAGCGACGCCAGCGCGGCGTCCATGGTGTCCACGGGCATCGGCGCAACGGTGTGCATGCCGTTCGCGCTGAACATCTCGCACCACACCGGGCACATGTCGCCCGGCATGGTGAACAGGTAGAACTCGTCCCGAGTGCCGGCCATCAGAACGCGCCGAACCTGTGAGCGGCGTACAGGTCGGCGAGCAGGGCGAGGATGCCCGCGGCGCGGAATGCCCAAGCCCGCAGGCAGGGGCAGCAGGTGCAGAGACGGCGCGCCTGAATCTCGCGGGCCTCGCGCTCGATGTCCTTAAGCTGTGATGCAGTCATCGCCGATGTCCTTTCGAGTGGATCGGTAGTGATCAGGCTCCGGGTCCGGGTGCAACCGGGTCCGGAGCCGCCTAAGCCAACTAATTCGCGGCCTCGGCCTGCGGCGGGGGAAATGCCACCTGGCCTTTTCCCGTCCCGCTGACATCACTGTACCAACCAATTGTGTATTAGTTGGCATTGCGCATTGGTCAATTTCATGTGACGCCGGTCACATGACCTATCCGGCCTCTGCGTGGGCGGGACGACAGGGCAGGGCACCACGCCGCCAGGGCCAGCCAGCGGCCCGCAGCGCGGCTACCAGGCCCAGCGCGCCGCACGGGGCAGGCCGGGCGCCCTCCGCCCGTCCCCCCTGCAGGCCCAGGCCGGACCAATATAGACACCATGGATGATTCAGACAAACCATGATATATCGCCCAATACCGACAGGCCACCCGTCATATCAGCGAGCGGCCCCGTAATCGCCTTTAGGCCATTCCCGTAATGCCTTCCGCGCTGTCAATTGGCCATTGCCGTATTGCCATTCCCTGATTTCAGGAAATAGCGGCGGGCGCAAATTCCCCTAGGGCCCCGGTTAGGCCCGGCGGGCCCGATAATGGGTGCATGGCTTCAAGCAGGGCGTGGGAGAGCGCGCCGGAGGGGTACTCGCCGCTGGTCGCTGTCTGCTTCGCCCACCCGTCGCGGGTGCTGGTGCGACGGGGTGCGGCGCAGGTGTTCGGCGACGGCTTCATGGACATCGTCTGGGAGCCGCGCGACGGCGAGGCACCGGCGGGCGGTGCCCTCACCTACGCCGATGGCGGCCGGAAGCACACACTGCGGTGCCCTCGGTGCGGGGTGTCGGCGGAGCGCCGCCAGGAGCACCTCGCGGCGATCCTGAAGGCACAGGCCGAGGCGGGCCGGTTCGATCGCAGGGGCCGCCTGGTGCTGGATATCGCCCTGGTGGCGTGAGCGCTGCTAGACTGTAAGCAGTAGGTCCCACAGACCGGCGCGTGAGCGGCTGCGCCTTAGTTACCGTCTTCTGCCTGGCCCCTCGGCGGGGGTGCGTTCACGCATCCCGGAGGGGCTTTGTGATGTCTGAGGCGACGCACCTGCGGGCGCGGGTGGCCGCGCTGTCCCGCCACCGGTCTGACGGCCTCGGCGCGGCCCGCCGGGAGCTGGCGACGGTGAATATCCGGCGGGCTGTCGATAAGCAGCGGGCGGCGTTCGGGTTGCCTCCTGTCGCTGACGACCTGGCGGCGGTGCTGGCTGCGGCGGCGTTCACGAGGGGCGCGGCCTGATGGGACCTGAGTCCGGGCAGCTCATTTCCTGCGCTTTCCGGAAGGTGGAGGCCCGCTACCACGCGGCCGGGCTGGCCGTCGCCCTGGTGCCGTTTGAGCAGTTCGTCCGCGAGGTCATCGCCGAGGTGTGCGCCGAGGCTGGCCGGCGCCAGGAACGCGCTCTCCGCAAGCTCCGCAAGCATTCCCTGCGGGTACAGGAGGCGGCTGTCCTGATCGAGGCGATGGGCCGGTCTCCGGTGTTCGGTGACACGGCCCTTGAACGCTGGCTCGCCGCGTCCGGCCCGGACGGGCTGAGCACCGCGGCGGCGGCGCAGGCGCAGCAAGCACAGCAGAACGAGCGCGGGGCCCCTGGTCACGGTCCGCCGTCGTGGCACCCCGAGCATTGCGACCACCCCGAAAATCTCTAGGAGCAACGATGACGACATTGGGTAGGGCCGGTCACCCGCCGGCCTACGCCGCGGCGGCGAAGGCGAAGCTCGACCGTGACCGCAAGAGTTTCGAGTCTTTCCGCCAGGTCGACCAAGCCGAGCACGAGCGTGCTCACCAGCTGCGGACTGCGGCGGCTTTGAAGACGGCGCAGGACGAGGTCCGCTTGTGGGGTGAGGACGTGGCCGAGCTGGAGCCGGATGCAGTGTCGGCGCTGGCGGCGTTCCGGCTGGCGGAGGATCAGGCCCGGGAGGCGGCGGAATACGCGAGGGCGCAGCGGGTCGCTTATGAGCGGTTCAGGGATGAGCGGCGGCCGGGTGAGTGGTCGGCGGAGGGTGAGGTCCGCTTGATGATCCTCGCGGATAGCGCTGACTCGACTTCCGCTGATGCGGAGGAGAAGCGGGTCCAGCGGCTAGCGGAACTGGATCAGGCGGACAAGGCGCTCGCCGAGGCACGCGACGGCCTGGCCACCGCTGAGCGGCAGCTGGAGGCGGCGCGGAAGGCGGCGGCACGGCCAGCGGGTCAGGCGCCCATCTCCGACGCGACGATCAGGTCGAACGCGGCTTACCTGCAGCGTAACGAGATCTGGGATTCGCTGGATCGCACGGACAAGGCGCGGGTGCAGCACCTCGCGGCGGCGCGGAACCTGATGTCTGACCAGGAGTGGCACGCGATGATGCGCGAGGTTCTCACGACAGCCGGAGGCATGGCATGAGCGGTAAGAAACTGCGGAAGCTGCGGGACCGGCTGGCGCGGGAGGTGATCGACGGTGATCTCACCGTAGCGGCGGCTCAGGCCAGGCTCGGCGGGGCGGCGGCGGTGCAGAAATCTGCCGGGGCAGCGTGGACGCCAGCACCTGGACCGCAGGTGCCGCGTTACCCGGGTGATGAGAACTACGTCAGATCCGCATTCCGCCCGCTCCCGCGGCCGGTGGTCACCGCGGCGGCGCCGGCTCCCCGTGAGAGCCCGCTGCAGTCCCTGGCGATCCTGAAGGCCGCGGTGCCGACGGCGCCGGGAACGGTCCGCCCGATGCGTGCGGCGACGTCTGCTGAGCTGGCCACGCTGCGGGCGATGGAGCGGATCACTGACCCGGGGGACCGGGAGAAGATGCGGTCCGGGCTGATGGCACAAATGGAAGGGGTCACGCTCTGATGCTCAGCGCATGGGAAGCAGAACGGAAGTGGACCGCACAGCGGGCCGCACGGGAAACGGCGCTCAAGGCGCAGGCCGAATGGCGAACCGGAGCCGAGCAGCCCCTAGTGCCCGCGGCGTGGGAGGAAGAGACCCAGGCGGAGCGGGCGGGCGGCCCTGGCGCGGGAAAGAGCCCGGCCGAGATCCTGCGAGAACTCCAGGAGCAGCAGGTGGCGTCCGTGATGACGGCGACGATGCCCGGGCCGGAAGCGTGGGCGGCTTATGAGCGGCCGCTGCCGGGCGGGGTGCAGGCCCACTCGGTCCAGGCAGTCAAGGGCGGCGATGTTCCCCTGACGCCAGGGCATTCGGCGGCCGAGGGCGCCATGGACGCCATGAACGGGCAGGACCACGGGGAGGTCAGCGAGGCCGAGCAGCTCCGGCGGCGCGTCCAGCATGAGGTGGACCCGGTCGACGTTCCCGGAGTGGACGTCGTCGAGCTCGGCAAGCGCTACGACCAGGCGTTCGGCGTGCCGGCCGGATACCCGCCGTTCCACCCGGTGCACGCGGAGCAGTTCCGCACGGGACCGGCCACGCCTGGCAGGCCGGTGCCCGTTCCCACGGCGGCCCTCAGCGCCGCCTCGCTCACCCGGCCGCCCCTCGGCCTCGCTGACGGCCACGCCAGGCCGGGTGTACCGGGGACCTCCTGATGGCCCGGTGCGGCGGGACAGTGATGCGCGATGTCCTGCAGCACCAAGCCGGGCCAGCGGGCAGATGCCTCCCCGCAGGTAACCAGGTGGCGCGCTGAGAAGGCCCGGCAGGAAAGTCAGCGCCGCCGTGACCGCAGGCAAAGGTGCCGGTACCGGTGGCCAGAAGGCCGGATGGCGATCATCGCGGACGGTCTTGTTCGCCGCTGAGGTTCCGCCGTACTCCCCCGCCATGCAAGCCGCCCGACATCGGCGGCATGCTCGCTGAGGCCCTCCGGCGCCGCCCTTCCTCGATCCACGCCTGGATCGCGTCCGGATCGGCACCGGCATCACGGCACAGGGCTGCGGCCTGCCGGGCCAGCGGCTCATCAGCCTTACCCTCGCTGGCGCCCTCCAGGATTCCCGCGACGTGGGCCAGGAGGTCGGCCCGGGCCGCGGCGAGCTCGCGCAGCTCGGTCACCGCGGCGGCGTGCTCGGCCTCGGTCAGCTCGCGCCATTGAGCATGGCGCTTCGCCGAGCCATGCAGCTGCGCGATAAGAACACCATCGGAGTCAGCTTGCGGCACCGGCTACTCCCTCGCCGCCGGAACAAGACGACGGTCTCTGTATTGGACGGGTGCCTCGTTCATGGCCGGTCAGAAGCCCAGCCGGGCCAGGTACTCGCTGAGCGCCTCGTCCACGATGTACTGCGGGCTCTTCCCGGTCGCCTCAACCGCCGCGGTGAGCCGCTCATCCGTGACAGTCAGGATCCGGACCGTCAATGGCACCCGCTCCGGGCCTCGTGGCCTGCCCACTCGCCGCCTCCTCTTGCCAGCCTTCTTGCCAGTCTTCCTGCCCGCGAGCCTGCTGGCATCGCCGCCAGTTCCTGGGCCTGCGGTAGTGCCAGCAATACTGCCTGCGTTTACGCGGTCGGGAATGACATCACTCATGATGGCAGACTCGCTGTCATTTCCGCTTGCAGAAATGCTGGCCTCGTCGCCTGCCAGGTCGCTGGCGGGCATCTCCCCGACAGGCGCGGTTCCGACCCGGGCGAACGCCGCCCTGGCCTGCCCGGCCCGCTGCCGCGCCATCACGCCTCTCCGCTCTCGCTGGCGAGCTCCTTGAGCACTGACTCGTACTCGGCTAGATCCGGCGGCACCGTCCCGTAGGCCAGCGGGTAGGACTCCAGGAGGTGGATCTCCGCTGTCATGACCGGCAGCTGGCGCTCAGTCAGGTAGCTCCGCGCCTCAACCGCCGAGCGGGTGCCGCGCCGCACCTTGACGAACAGGACTTGCGCGAATGTCGGCGAGATGGCGTCGACCTCGGCCGCGAGCGCGAACGTATCCGGCAGCTGCTCGAGCTCGACCGGCGACGGCGCAGCCGTGACGACAAGATCGTCCGTGACCATGAGCGCCTGGCGCAGGATCGCCGGGCGCTGCGGGCCCGTGTCAATCACGACGTGGTCGTAATCAGCGGCCACGGCCTGGACACGCCGCGCCAGGTCCGGGACTTCCCAGCTGACCACCGTGACCGACGCGGGCCAGTCCTCGGCCAGGGATGACCACTTAAGGCACGTGCGGTTGGTGGCGTCTGCGTCGACCAGGAGCACCCGGCCGCCCGCGGCCGCCAGGCCGAGCGAGGTATAGACACTCGACGTCGACTTGCCCACACCGCCCTTGAGATTCCCGAACGTCACCCGCACCGCTGCACCGGCCTTTCATGGGGGAGGAACTACCCGGGCAGCGTGTCACCACGGCCAGCACGACGGCAAGCACTTCGGCTTGCATTTCCGCATGCGAATTGAAAAGGCCCTTCTCGCATCAGAGTGTGCGGCATCCAGCCCGGCCCCTCAAGAGCGGCAACATCTTTTCCGTCCCCTCACGACACCGGCAAAGACCGCCGCTGCCGCGAGCCTCCTGGCCGGAAAACATCTCGCCGTCGCTACGCGATGCCTCCGGCACCCTTGACCGCCCGGTCCTCCTGCCGTCGCTCCGCGCTGGCTCGGGAGAAGGCCCCCAAAACCAGGGGCAAACCCGAAAACCCAGCAGAGCAGGAAGGTCAGATCATGAACG
>OCTA010001074.1_pt1 | contig 25325 bp, 25 predicted proteins | sample 1538991 | NCBI WGS metagenome assembly OCTA01 (sample SAMEA3539302, study PRJEB22396) | soil metagenome | biome: tundra; feature: field; material: soil | place: USA | collected 2010-05 | depth 0.15 m | reverse complement strand
TCCGTCCGGACCTTGCCGGTACAGGCGTCAGCGTCGAGTCAAAAAAACGGGATTACCGGACATTGCGAATCGAACAGAAGTGTTCGATAATGCAGATGTGAAGGGTAGCGAGTTTCTGCGCAAAGTGAAAGTCGACGCCCGGCGGAAGAAACTCGCGTACCGCCGGGTTCCGGAGTGTGGCTCGGGCAGCCACGGCACGCTCTACGTTGGCGGCCGGTTCACTGTTGTGAAGGATCTCAAGAAAGAACTCGGCCCCGGCTTGCTGTCCGACATGTACAAGCAACTCGGCATTCGCAAGGAGGACCTGTAATGTTCACCGCCACCTATCCCGCCAGTTTTCTACCCGAGGAGAAGGGCAAAGGCTTTCACGTCAGGTTCCGGGATCTGCCCGAAGCGCTCACTGGAGGAGAGGATCTCGAAGACACGCTCGTTCAGGCCGCCGACTGCCTGGCCGAAGCCATTGCCGGACGGATAGTCCGCGGCGACGGAATTCCGGTGCCTTCCAGGCTGAAGCGCGGCCAATATCCGATCGGCGTTCCGCTCTACCTGGCGCCGAAGCTTGCTCTTTATCTGGCCATGCGCGAGGGCGGAATGCCAAATACAGAACTGGCGAAACGGCTTGGCGTAAGCGAAACCGTTGTCCGCCGGATGCTTGACCCAAAGCACAACACAAGGCCCGAGAGGATTCAAGCCGCACTGGCAGCGCTCGGCAAGCGGATCGTTGTCAGATTCGAGAACGCGGCGTAGGGCAAACCGGGTACAGGCACGAAGTTTCGCAAAAGCGCCGAAATTCGAGCCAGTCCCCGCTTTGCAGCCTGCCTTGATACTCGGCGGATCCCCCTTGTTTCCGGGCGCGCAAACGTTTACGCTTGTCTCTTCCAGGTTTCGTCAAGGAGGCGATCATGTTCCGCGTTGCTATCAACGCATTTCTTTGGTTGGCAGGCGCCGCAAGCGCCCAGAACATCGTGGTGGACGCCGCGCCATCGCACGTGGTGAACTCGTTCAGTCCGTTCCAGGCGCTGGGTGGGGCGATTGACCGGTTGCGCGGCGGAGCCACCAAGGAGGCCAACGAGGCGAACACGGAGAGGCTGCTGACCGACCCGGTCCTCAAGGAGATGCTGGGCGCCGGTTGGCAAACGGTGACGTACCGCCAGAACACGGAACTCATGATCGAGGCCTGGCACTGGAACTCGCGCGGCACGTGGAGCAATGCGGCCAAACAGGAAGGTTATTTTACGGGCAGCCCGGACCTCGGGGAACCGATCCGCCACTCCTGGGCTTACCCGCTGCCCCATCGCGGCGCCACCATGGGCGACGGCAACGGCTGGTCCCGCCTGACGGACGGCAACCTCGACTCCTACTGGAAGAGCAATCCCTATCTGGCCAAGCCCTTCACCGGCGAGGACGACTCGTTGCACCCGCAGTGGGTCATGATCGACCTGGGCGCCAAGGTGGATGTCAATGCCATCAAGATTGCTTGGGCCAACCCTTACGCGCGGCGCTATACGGTGCAGTTCTGGACCGGCGAACGCGAGCCCTTCTATGACGGGATCACCAAGGGCGTCTGGCAAACCTACCCCGCGGGCGCCGTCACCGAAGGCAAAGGCGGTACAGTCACGCTGAAGCTGGTTTCCTGGACGATCCCCGTGCGTTACCTGCGCATCTGGATGACGGAGTCTTCCAATACCTGCGACACGCACGGCGCGTCCGACAAACGGAACTGCCTGGGATATGCCATCAACGAACTGTATGTCGGCACTCTCTCGGCCGATGGCCAGTTCACCGACATCGTCAAGCATTTGCCGAGCCGCCAGCAGACCGTCACCTGGCCGTCCTCAGTCGACCCGTGGCATGCGGCTTCCGACCTGGACTACGGAAGAGGAGACCAGATCGGATTCGATTTCTTCTTCACCGGCGGGGTCACCCGAGGCCTTCCCGCCATGATCCCGATCGCGATCCTGTACAACATTCCGGAAGATGCCGCCAACGAGATCGCGTATCTGTACAAACGGAAGTATCCCATCTCGTGGATCGAGATGGGAGAAGAGGCGGACGGGCAGCGCGTGCTTCCCGAGGACTACGCCACCCTCTACCTGCAATTTGCATCCGCGATCCACAAGCTTGTGCCCCAGGCGCCTCTGGGTGGGCCGGCCTTCGAGGGGACGTCTGGCGATGTGGACTCCTGGCCGGACGCTGCCGGAAAGGTTTCCTTTCTGGGCCGGTTTGTGGATTACCTCAAGGCGCGCGGCCGTCTCAAGGATTTCACGTTCTTCTCCTTCGAGCACTATCCCTGCCAGGGAAACGCGGCCTGCAGGAACTGGAATACCCTGTACGACGAGCCTGAGAACGTCAACCACGTGGTGCAAGCCTGGAAGGACAACGGCAGCCCGCCGAACGTGCCCTTCTTCATGACCGAGGGCAACGACCTCGGCGACGGCGGAGCTACCGAGGGCAAGACTGCCCTGTGGCTGGCCGACTATGTGGGTTCCATGATGACCGCGGGCGCCGGCGGCACTTACTACTTCCACTACATCACGTCGGTGGGTAGGGGCGGCGGGAGCGGCGGTTTTCTGGCGATGGACCAAAATGGGAAAGTAACTAACTATCCTCCCCAGTATCTCGCGGCGCAGGTGATTACCAAGGAATGGGTGCAACCGGTCGATGCCCCCCACAAGCTATTCAAGGTGGCCAGCGACGTGAAGGATAAGGACGGGCACGTGCTGGTCACGGCCTACGCCGTCCAGCGGCCGGATGGACAGTGGTCCGTCATGTTCATCAACAAAGACCACGACAACGACCACTCCGTGCAAGTGACGTTTGCCGATCCGCTGACCAAGCGCGACCGGTTCTTCTCCGGGAAAGTGGACCGGGTTGTGTTCGGTCCGGCCGAATACCAATGGCATGCCGACCCCCCCGCGGCTGCGCCTGCGGCGCCCGCGGCCGGCGGCGGGGGTCGGGGCGGCCGCGGTGGCAGTGGCCATGCGGACCCCGACGGCCCGCCTTCCAAGTCGAGCGTCACTGCGGGCGGCGCCGGCACGCTCTACCAGCTTCCCAAGGCGTCGATCATTGTGCTGCGCGGGCAGATCGCGGGCCAATAACGGAAGCCATGCCTGTTTCGCGATAGCCCGACCACGCCGGCGAGCGAAGGGAGTCCGCCGGCTCGGGGCACGAACCTTACGCCGTGGTGGGCTCCGAGATAGAATGATTGTTGATGACAGGCAAGGTCAGTGTCGTAATCGAACAGGATGAGCACGGGTGTTACGCGTGGCGCCCGGAATTGAAGGGCTGTCAATCGCAAGGAAAGACGGTCGAGGAGGCTCTGACCAATATCCGCGAAGCAATTGATCTCTTCCTGGGGACGCTGACCGATGATGAGCGCTCCGCAGCGCTGACAATCACGGTCACCAAACGTGGCCGCCCCATGGCTACGATTCGTCCCGCCAGGCGGCGGCTGTGGAAATCCTCCGAAGGCGCGTGGATTGGCAAAGTTCGCATCCCGGCGGAACTGCTAACCGCCGATCGGTCGGAGTTGTAGGAAGTCCTGCGCCAGGAATGAGGACATCGGACTGACCCCTTGCTTGCCGCATCGGCCCCCCCCGCTTAGCGGCGCTACAATCAAGACACTCCGTGCGCAACCGCTGGCAACAATTCCGAAGCTTCTTCACCCGCCGCGTTCGTTACAAGGTCACGCGCGCCGGACTGCTCTTCGTACTGGCCATCCTGGCGATCGGCTTCGCCGCCCTCGCGTCGGCCAACAATCTGCTGTTCCTGATTGTGGCCGCCATGCTCGCCACGCTGCTGATTTCGGGTTTCGTGAGCCGGTTGTGCCTGGCAGGGCTCGAACTGGATTTCCTGGTTCCCGAACACGTCCCCGCCGGCCGCCACGTGCCCGGCAAGCTCTTCGTGCGCAACCAGAAGTGGCTGATGCCATCGTTCTCCGTTCGTGTGGAGGCCATTCAAAGCCCGGACAGCCCCTCGCTCAAGTCCGGAGTCTATTTCCCGTTGATCGCCAGCCACGCCACGCTGGAGGAGACCGTCGAAGTGCGCTTCCCCAGGCGCGGGACCTATCGCCAGAACGGTTTCGCCTTCTCCACCTCTTTTCCCTTCGGGTTTTTGGAAAAATCCGCGCGCGTCACGCTCCGCCGCGAAACCCTCGTCTACCCCTCCCTGGACCCTCACCCCGGCTTCGACGATCTCTTGCTCGGGATCGATGGCGAGATCGAGACCCATTACCGCGGCCTGGGCAAGGACTTCTATCGCATCCGCCCCTACGAAGTCCTGGAGAGCGCCCGCCATGTCGATTGGAAAGCCTCCGCCCACGTGGGCGCCTTGCAGGTCCGCGAATTCGCGCGCGAACAGGAACAGACCGTCGAAATGTTCCTCGACCGTGACATTCCGTTCGCGCTCGACGCCTGGTTCGAGCGCGCCGTCGATTGCTGCGCGTTTCTGGCATGGCGGCTCTCCAATCGGGGCGTTTCCATACACTTCCGCTCGCAAGGTTTCGACTTCCGCCAGCCGGAAGACGGCGATATCTATGCAATTCTGAAGTATCTGGCCTTGGTCTATCCCCTGCGCTCCCAGGGAACGGCGCCGCCGCTTGAAGACAGCAGCTACAAAATTGTCGTTACCCCGTCGCCGCGCCGCTTCACGGAAGCCGGCTGGATGGGCGCGCGCATCCTTGCTACTGACGTGCTTCCACTTCCCGCTGGCGGCCCAGGCGCCGCCGATGCCCGAGCCGGTCAAGACGTCGATTACCGTAGTGGCGACGATCTCCGCCGAGACTCCCGCTAACGTCTCCACCCTCGACGCTTCCGATCTGCAGCAAACACCCGGCGTCAACCTGGACGACCGCCTGCGCTCCGTTCCCGGCTTCAGCCTGTTCCGCCGCTCGTCGAGCCTGGTGGCCAACCCCACCACGCAAGGCGTTTCGCTGCGCGGCCTGGGGTCCTCCGGCGCCAGCCGCACGCTGGTTTTGTGGGATGGCATCCCGGTGAACGACCCGTTCGGCGGCTGGGTTTACTGGACGCGCTTCATTCCGGAGGAGATGTCGCGCGTGGAGATTTCGCGCGGCGCCGCCACCAGCGTCTTCGGCGACCGCGCCATGAGCGGCGCTATCGGCCTGTTCACGCGACCGCCCGAGCCTCTCCATCTGTCCGCCGCTTTCGAGGCCGGCAACCGCAACTCGCGGGATGCCTCGCTCGGCTTTTCGCACCTCTGGCGGGGTCTGTCCATCTCCGGCGCCGCGCGCGCGTACAGCGCCGGCGGCTACTACATCGTGCCCGATGCCATTCGCGGTCCGGTGGACCAACCCGCCGCCGTGCGATTCGTGACCGGCAATGTTCACATCGACCAATACACTTCGTTCGGCGATTTCTTCATCGGCATTGATGTGCTCGCCGAAGACCGCCAAAACGGCACCACCCTGACGCACAACTCCACCAGCCTTGGCACGGCTTCCTTGCGTTACGAGCGGCAATTCTCGCGCGATTCGATTTCGCTGCTGGGCTACCACTCGCGCGAGGGTTTTCACAGCAGCTTTTCCTCGATTTCCGCGGACCGCAAGACCGAGCGCCTCACCTACCTGCAAACCGTGCCCTCGCAGGGTTCCGGCGGCGCCGCTATTTGGCAACACCACCAGAAGTGGTGGGACCTGATGGCCGGCGGCGACATGGACCGAGTCTCCGGCACGAGCACGGACCACCTGTTCCCCACCGGCCTGCGAGTCGGCGGCGGATCGCAATTGCAGCACGGCCTTTTCACGCAGGCCGACGCCACGCTGGGCGCCTTCCGCTTCTTCGGCGGGTTGCGCCATAGCTTTGCCGGACAGGGCAGCAAGTTCCTCAGCCCCAGCGCCGGCGCCTCGTTTGCGCGAAAGCGCCTGCGCCTCCGCAGCTCCGTCTACCGGGCCTTCCGCGCGCCCACGCTCAACGAACTCTACCGCGAGTTCCGTGTGGGCAACACCGATACGCTCGCCAATCCGAAGCTGCTGCCAGAGACCCTGTTCGGCTCGGAAGCTGGCGCGGACTGGACGGGCGAAGCCTTCACATTCCGCGTCACGGCCTACCGCAACTCGCTCGATAATCTCATCACCAATGTGACCCTCTCGAGCGCGGCGAACTCCATCGTCCGCCAGCGCCAGAACGCTGCCGCCGCCGTCAGCCGGGGCGTCGAGGCCGAATTCGAGCGGAGATTCCGCGATTGGAGGGCCGATCTCCAGTACCTGTTCGTGGATTCGCGCTACGTCACTCGATACCGCATCGCGCAGATCCCGAAACACCAAGGCTCCGCGCAAGTGAGCTACCAGCGTGGCGGCACGATGGCCTCGCTCGGCGTCCGCAGCTATGCCTACCAGTTCGACGACGACCTGAACCAGTTCCGCCTGCCCGGCTACGCCGTCGTGGAGTTCGCCGCCCGCCGGCGCCTGGCCGCTTCGCTGTCAGCCGAGGCCGCCATCGACAACCTGCTGGACCACCAGTTCTATACCGCCTTCACCCCCACCCCCAACATCGGCCAACCCCGCCTCTGGCGCATCGGCCTCCGCTGGGATGGCAAACTGTAGCCAGTGGGGCGGGCCTCCAGGCCTGCCCAGTCATCGTGGCGCATCGGCCTCCCCTTGGATGGGAAACTGTAGCCGCCGCCGGGGAGAAGTCTGTCAGTTGTCCGCACCGCGACCACAATTGGTAATAATAGATCCATGAGAAAGCGCACCGCGCGAAGCAAATTGCGGATCATCCCCGCCACGCATTCCATGGCCCAAGTGGAGAAGATGCTGCGCTCGGCTCGGCGTCAGCCTCTGCTTCCGCCCGGCGTGCTGGACAAGGTGATCGAAGAGAACAAGCGGGACGTGTACGAAAAATGGATCGCCGCCCGCGCCTGCGGTCTGACCGTCCACCCGTGAACGGATGCTCCGCGGCGGGCGCGCTTTCGCTTATCTTAAAGGAGTGATCACCAGACGCGGTTTCCTAGCGGCGCTGCCCGTGCCGGCGGCTTTCGCGGCCGGCGCGGTTTCGCCGCCGGCATCTTTCGGAGCGGTGCCGGCGGACCGGCAACTGCGGTGGCACGAGCTCGAAACCACCGCCTTCCTCCACTTCGGCGTCAATACGTTCACCGGCAGGGAATGGGGCAATGGAGACGAAGATCCGAACCTGTTCCAGCCCTCCGCGTTCGATCCTGACGCCATCGTCGCGCCTTTGGCTGACGCCGGAATGCGCGGCGCGATCCTCACCTGCAAGCATCACGACGGCTTCTGCCTCTGGCCCACCGCCACCACGGACCACTCCATCCGCAAGAGCTCCTGGAAATCCGGCCAGGGCGACGTGGTCCGGGATATCGCCGCCGCGGCCCGGCGCCGGGGTTTGGGATTCGGCGTCTATCTCTCTCCCTGGGACCGCAACAACGCCCAGTACGGGAAGCCCGGGTACATCGCCGTCTACCGGCAGCAGCTCACCGAATTATTGACCAATTACGGACCGATTTTCGAGGTCTGGCACGACGGGGCCAACGGCGGCGACGGTTATTACGGCGGCGCCAACGAGAAGCGCACCATCGACAAGCGCACCTACTACGATTGGCCCGGAACGTGGAGCTTGGTGCGCTCGCTCCAGCCTAACGCCGTCGTCTTCAGCGATGTGGGCCCCGACGCTCGCTGGGTGGGCAACGAAAGAGGCATCGCTGGCGACCCCTGCTGGGCGGCTTACGACCCGGTGGGCGCGGATGGCGGTCCGGCGTCGCCCGGCGACGTGCGCGAGCGGGAGTCGCCGACGGGTACCCGCACCGGCTCGAAATGGCTCCCCGCCGAGTGCGACGTCTCCATCCGGCCGGGCTGGTTCTGGCGCGATACCGAAAACGCCAGGGTCAAGACGCCCGTGCAGTTGATCGCCTTGTATTACCAGTCGGTAGGACGGGGCGCGAACTTCCTGTTGAACGTCCCGCCGAACCGCGCCGGCTTGCTCGGGGAGCAGGACATCGCGTCGTTGAAGGCCTTCGGAGAATACCGGCGGGCCACATTCACGAAGAATTTGGCGGCGCGAGCCAAGGCCACCGCCTCCAACACGCGCGGCAACAGCCGCACGTACGGACCGGAGAACCTGGTGGATGGCCGGGAAGACACCTTCTGGGCCACCGACGACGCGGTCAAAACCCCGCAGGCGACCTTCGATCTCGGCCGCCCGGCCGCTTTCAGCGTGATCCGCATTCGGGAGGCGATCCGCTTCGGCCAGCGCATCGACGCCGTGGCGGTCGACCATTGGGATGCGGGCGCGTGGCAGCCGGTGGCCTCCGCCACCAGCATCGGCCCCCGCCGCCTGATCCGTTTGGCCCAGCCGGTCACGGCCTCGCGTCTGCGGCTGCGCGTGACCGAGGCGTCCGCAAGCCCGGTCTTGAGCGAATTCGCCGTCTTCGCAGAGCCGAAATAACGCGCCGGCGGTGGTTTGAAGCCCGATGGAAAAACGCTGCTACATCTGCTGCATGTTGCCGCTTAGCGCTTTTCGCGGCCCCATGTGAATCATCGGCTTGCTGTAGGGGTCGGGCATGCCCGACCCCTACCCGCAAACGTCCGAGACGCTTGCCAGTTTTGCGCCACCGGCTCGCATTTCCGCCACGGCGCGCGCGGAATCTTCCGCTTTCAGCGTTTCCACGGCGTCCGTCACCACGGTCACCGGCTTCAGCGTCTTCAGCAGGCCGCGCACCGCGTAGAGCACGCAGATTTCGGTCACCACGCCGTACACCACGTAGCTCGCGGCGTTCAGGCGCTCCAACACGCGGCCCAGGTTGCGGCACTGAAACACGTCCACCGTCTGCTTCTCGACGACGATCTGGCGCGCGCCATCCAGAATCGGATCGCATTCCCGGTTGGGGACCGTCACGCGGCCGTCCAGCAAGGTGGCTTCGGGCTTGCGCTGGCCCAGCGTGCCGGCGATGCAATGCGGAGGCCACGTGGAAAATTCGGGATCGTCCTCCGCGTGCGCGTCGGTGGTGGAGACCACGGGGAAGCCACTCGCGGCGGCGAAGCGGTTCAGGCGCGCAATGGCGGGCACGATGCGCTCCGCCTTCGGAACGTAGAGCGCGCCGGCCGGATAGAGGAAATCCAACTGCGAATCGATATCGAGAAAGACCGTTTTCATGCCAGCAGGTTGCGGCGGGTCTGCTCGATCAGCATGCGCAATTCGCGGCTGTAGACCACGGCGCGAGGCTCCGCCACCTCCAATTGTCGCAGAGCCGGCGAGAGCTTGGCGATGGACTCGGCCGCCCGCTGGCGCGCTTGTTCGAGCGAGGGCAGCGGCTCCACCAGGCGGCCGCCCAGAATCACCGGGCGGAGCAGCGCTTCTCCCTTGCCGCATTCGCCCGAGCGCGCGATCACGTCGCGCGCCACGTCGCGGAAAATCTGCTTGGCGCCGGGGACGGAGATCTTGTCCTCGCTGAACTTGGCGGTGAAGCGCTTGATGCCGTGGATATCCAGCTCGACCATCTTGTAAATGGCGGCCATGGAGGGGGCGTCGGCCGAGGTGGCAAGTTCCGTTCCCACGCCGAAGGCGTCGATCGGGGCGCCGGCGTTTACCAAATCGCGGATGTGGTACTCGTCCAGGTCGCCGCTCGCCATGATCTTGGCATCCGTGAGGCCGGCCTCGTCGAGGATGCCGCGCACCTGGCGCGAGAGCGCCGGAAGATCGCCGCTGTCCAGCCGCACGCCCCACATCGGCCGGCCGGTTTGCGCCGCCCGGCGCGCGCCTTCCAAGGTGTTGTAGGTATCGATGAGTTGGATGGTGGACTCGCCCAGCACCCGCTGGAGTTGGCGGAACGCTTCGGCCTCGCCCGAAAAAGCCATCACCCAGGAGTGCGCCGCCGTGCCCATAACGGGAATGCCGTAGCGGAAGCCGGCCAGCGTGTTGCTGGTGCCCGCGCAACCGCCGATATACGCGGCGCGCGCTCCGAGCACGCCCGCTTCCGGCGTGTGCGCGCGGCGAGTGCCGAATTCCACCACCGGGCAGCCGGCGGCGGCCTCCACGCACCGCGCCGCCTTGGAGGCGATCAGGGTTGGGAAAGTGACCGCGGAAAGCAGGTAGGTTTCCGGAATCTGCGCTTCGACAATGGGCGCGCGGATGGTCAGCAAGGGTTCGCCGGCGAACAGCGGCGCGCCTTCGGGGACCGCGAAAAGATCGCCAGTGAAGCGCAGCCCACGGAGGTAGTCGAAAAACGCCGGGGAAGCCTTGCGGAATTGCTCCAGGCCGCGAAGGTACTCGATTTCTTCGGCGGCGAAGCTCAGGTTGAGCAGGTAATCCACCACCTGCGGAATGCCAGCGGCGATGGCGTAATTGCGTCGCGCGGGCAAACGCCGGATGGTGAGCTCGAACGTGGCCACTTCTTCGGCCTTGCCGGCTTCGAAGTAGCCGGCGGCCATGGTGAGTTCGTAGAAGTCGGTGAGAAGGCCGTTCATAAGGAAAACAAGCTATCAGCCATCAGCCATCAGCCTTCAGCTAAAACCCTCGCCACCGATCCGCGAGCGCCAGCGAGCGGCTGCCTTTAAGCTGACGGCTGACGGCTGATGGCTGACGGCTTGTTTACTTCTTCTTCGCCGGTTCCGGCGCGGCTTCCTTCACGTCCGCGGCGGCTTTTTGCAGGTCTTCCACGGTGGCGGCTTCCAGTTCATAGATGCTGGGTTCGTTGTCGCGCTTCGCGAAATACTGGGCGCCTTGTTTGGATACGGCCACCTTCTCGACGCGCTTGCCGTCGTTGGAGGTTACGGTGGCTTCGAATACCGGCGCACCGCCGCCCTTTTCGGAGAACTTGGTCGCGCTGAGGTCGCGCAGCTTGTCGATCAGAGTCTGGACGGTGGCGTTATCCATGGCCTTCGGGCCGGACATCCACTTGTCGCCGGTCTTCGTGTAAGCCACGTTCTTCAGCTCGACCTTGCTGGGATCGCTGAAGCCGAAGTCGAACAGCTTTTTATTGCGAAAATCGTCGAGGCCTTTGCCGAGCGCGTCTCCCACCTCGGCGGAAGTCTTCCAGGAGCCTTCGACCACCGAGCTCTTGGCGAAATAGTTCTTATCCTTGTCCTTGCGGATCTCGAGCGTCTGGCTGCCGGCGGCGTCGGTTACGGTCGCGGTCGCCACCTTCTCGGCGCCCGCGAACTTCTTGACGGCATCCTCCGCTGTCTCCGTGTTGTCCAGCTTGGCGTCGCGCAGCTTATCCACCAGCCCGCTCACCTGGGAGCTGTCGGCCCGTAGCGGACGGGGCTTCACGATTTGCCACTCGTTCTGCCCGTTCTTGCCGAACTCGACGGTCTGACCCTTGGACTGCAACTCCACGCGCGTGAGCTTATCGGGGTCGAACGTGAGCAGCCGTTTGTCGCGCAGAAACTCCGGCGTCTTGTCGAGGTTGGTTTTCGCGAAGCTGGCGATGGTGTACACGTGCGAGTCGCTGGCGAGCTTGGCGTAGTAGCCGGCGGAGTCGAGCGTGGCGTTGCCGATCAGCAATTCCGCCGTCTTGCCATCCTTCTTGGTGATGGTGACCTCGAGGGTCGGGATGTCCAGACCGTAAGGGTGAAGGTCGGCCGCCTTGTCTTCAACCGTCTTGTCGGCGTTGAGGGACGATAGCGTGGAGACCATGCTGGACACGGCGTCCTGGTCGGCCGCGAGCGGCTTCGGCTGCGTCATGGTCCACTTATTGTCCTGGCGGCTTAGGTCGATGGTGAGGTTCGCCAGCGTCTTAATCCGGATGTCCTGGAACTGGTCGTCGGGAATGGAGAGGATCTTGGTCGAAGTGTCGGGCGCTGGCTTGGTCGCCGCCTGCTTCTTGTTCGACCACCAGACCAGCCCGCTCAGAACAGCCAAGAGAACGACGGCGATGAGGAGCCCCTTCGGCTTCATGGGCTACCTCCTCTTCCACCACGTGCCGAGGCCCATACCGACCACGGCCAGCGGGAAGATCACCACGCTCAGCCAGAACAGCATGCTGAGCCTCTGCGACGTCATGTTGAGCGGCTGGTCGGCTGCCGCTTTCGGACGAATGGAGATGAGGTCCTCGTCCGAGCTGAGCCAATTGACGATGTTGCCGAACAAATCGGCATTGGCGAGGCGGCGCGATCCGAGAAGGCTGTTCTCCGCCCACGCGGAGGTGCCGAGCACGACGAAGCGTCCGGAAGGGGTTCCGGAGTACGTGCCCGCGGCCGCCAGAGTGAACGGACCCTTCTTTCCCTTCTTCGGATCGATGGCGCCGCCCGGCCCGATTTCGGTGGCGGCGAGGCTGTCGTCCGTGGTGCCGACGACCTTGTCCACCGTGGTCTTGGCGCCGGCCTTGATGTCCAGCGAACGGGACAGCGGGAAGGCGGTGGGCAGGCCGGTCAAGGGTTGGGTGATCGCGTGCGAGGCGTATTGCGCGATCAGGGGAACCTCCGGGCCGAGCCCGAAGAGTTGCCCAATGCCGCTGAGATCCAGCACCAGGTCCTTGTTCACGGTCACGCCCCAATCGGCGAGCACCTTCACGAGATCCGCATTGTCGGAGGGCGCCTGGCCGTGCCCGAGGCGTAGCGTCTCGTCGAGCATGAAGAGCGCGCGCCCGCCCCCTTCCACGTACGCCTTCAGCCCGTTCACGACGGCGGGCGGGTAGTCGGTCTGGGGTCCGCCGGCCACCACCACGGTGCAGTCCTTGGGAATCTCAAATGCCGCCGCGGTCTCCGTCTGCCCGATGTTCAGCGTCTTTCCCGCTTCCGGCGCATTGCCTTTGGGCGTGATGGTGCGGGTCTTGTAGTTGTCGCGCTCCACCATTTGCTTGGCGAAGGAGTAGCCGCTCGCGGCCGAGTCGTCGATGCCATGTTCGCCGCCGGCGGAAAGGAAGCAGACGTTGCGGTCCCCGGTCTTCTCGGCGCGCACCAGCGCTCCGGTGATCTCCTCCTCCGTCAGCGATTTTGCGCCTTCCTTCTTCGTCCCGATCCCCACTACCACCGGCGAATCGCTGCGATAGCCGGCAGCCTTGGCCTGTTGCGGCTTTCGCGTGGGGTCGATGTACGCGGCATGGATCTTAGGCGAGAGGACCGAATAACGTTCGAGCGTGTCCTTCGCCGTCTGGAAGCTCGTAGTGTCGCCGAAGTACGTGAGCTGTGCATCGGCTTTCAGGCCCTTCACCAGCTTGATGGTCTGATCGGAAAGGCTGAACTGCTTATTGGCTGTGGCGTCGTAGGACTTGTCGTAGCGGTTGCCAAGAAAATTCACCGCGGCCAGGACCGCCAGAATCACCACGATATAGGCGGCGGCGTAGCCGGTGTATTTGGTCTGTCGGGATTTCATCCAATTGGCGGCCATGTTATGCCCTCCACCGCAGCGATTCCAGCGATCGCGAGGTCAGGAATAAAGAGAAAAACGTCAGGGAAAGGTAAAACAGTACGTCTTTGGAATCGAGCACGCCTTTCCCAAAATTCTCGAAGTGGGTCACGATCGAAAGATAATTGACCACCTGCGCGGTCACGGAATTATCGAACGCCGTAAACCAGCTCAACAGCCACAACAGCAGCGAAATAAAGAAGGTGGCGATGCCCGCGATGATCTGATTCTTGGTCATGGTGGAGATGAGCGTGCCGATGGCCAGCAGGCACCCGCCCTGCAACAGCAGGCCGAAGTATCCCACTAGCACCGGCTTGAGGTCCGGCTTGCCCCACGCGAACAGGAGCGCGACGTTGACGATCGACATCAGCAGCACGCAGGCGTACAGCGTGAGGGCGCCGAGCCACTTGCCGAGGATGATTTCGATATCCTTCACCGGCGAGGTGAGCAACAGCTCGATGGTGCCGGTGCGCTTTTCCTCCGCGAAGAGCCGCATGGTAATCATGGGGATCAGAAACAGCCCGATGGTACCGGCGAAGCCCAGCAGCGGCCGGATGATGGAATCGTTGACGCTGACCGGGCCGCCCTCCTGGGCCTGGAGCAAGGTGAAGCGCACGAAATCGCGCGAGGCGTTGAAGAACACCCAGCCAAAAATCAGCCCGAAGATCGCCATTACGGCATAGGCGATGGGGGACGCGAAATAGCTTCTGAGTTCTTTTCGGCAAATCAGGAGTACGTTCTTCATTGCGTCTTTTCTCCTTGCTTGGTTGCTTCGGCGCCCTGTTCGGCCGCGGTGAGTTGCAGGAAGATGTCTTCCAGGCTGAGACCCACGGCGTGCAGCTCATTGAGGCCCCAGCCGGCGTTGACCACCGCCCGCGCCAGCTCGGCCCGAATATGGCGGCCCTGCAAGCTCTCCACTTCAAAGCGAAGCCGGCCGTCCTTGGAATCCTTCAGGATCACGCGGCTGACGCCGGGTGCCTGCTCCAGGCACTGCTGCGCCTGGGTGGGATCGGGGTAGCCGCCGGCGGCTGCCACTTCGACCGTCACGGCTTCGGCGCCGCGCAGGCGGTTGGTCAGGTTCGCCACCGTATCGATGGCCACCAGCTTGCCTTGGTTGATGATGATGACATGGTCGCAGGTGTGCTCCACTTCCGAGAGGATGTGGGTGCTCAAGATAATGGTGTGCTCCCCGGCCAGCGAGCGGAGGAGTTCGCGGATTTCGATGATCTGCTTGGGATCGAGGCCGGAAGTCGGCTCGTCGAGGATCAGAACATCGGGATTGTGGATGATGGCCTGCGCCAGGCCCACGCGCTGCCGGTAGCCCTTCGAAAGCTTGCCGATCAGCTTGTTCCGGACGTCGCCGATGGCGCAACGGCCGGTCACTTCGTCGACCCGGCGGCCGATATCGGCGGTGGAGATGCCTTTCAGCCTGCCGACGAATTGGAGGTATTCGGAAACCTCCATTTCCGGATAGAGCGGCGGCGTTTCCGGAAGGTACCCGATGCGCCGCTTGACCTCGATGGGGTGCTCCAGCACATCGAAGCCGGCCACCGACGCGCTGCCGGCCGTGGGGGGCAGGAAGCAGGTAAGCACGCGCATGGTAGTGGTCTTGCCGGCGCCGTTCGGGCCTAGAAAGCCCACGATTTGCCCCTTTGCCACCTCGAAGGAGATGTTGTCCACCGCGACCGTACGGGCGTATCGCTTGGTCAGACCTTCAACTTTGATCATATCGATTGAGTGTCCCAGACAAGATAGACGTGAAAACTGCCATTTGGGCGCAAACAGGCACGCGCAAGAAGCGCCGAAACGAAATCGTGCTGAATAAACATGATACGGAGGGTGGGGAAGGGTTGTCAAACAGCGATCAACTCTCAGCTATCAGCTTTCAGCTAAAGGCGTCGAGGCCCTCAGGCCTTTGTCGGGCAGACCGTCGTTTCTTGTGGTCTGCCGGGCGTGGCCCCCGGGAAGGGCAGACGACAAAAAACGATCGTCTGCCCCACTGGGCGCCGTCCGTCTTGGTGATTACGCGAACAGTTCCTGCGCGCGGATCATCCGCTCCGCCACCGTCACTCCGTGCGGGCACTGTACGACGCAGGTCTCGCACTGGTCGCATCGCACGGCCTGGTGCTCGGCCGGCATGCGCAGGAAGTGCTCCCGGCCCAGAGGGAATTGGCCGTAGCCGTCCGCATACATGACGAAGCGCACCATGTCACCCACCGGCAGACCCTTGGGGCACTGCCCGTCGCACTGGCCGCACATGCGGCAGAAGTACGGACTAATCTCTTCCAACCGGGCGGTCAGGATCTTCTGGTCCGTGTCGGTGAACTGCTGCGCCATTACGCTGAAGTTCTGCTCCAGTTGATCGATGTCCGTCATGCTCGGGACCGTGGTGGCGATGGCTGGGTTCTTGATCGCCCACTTGAGCGCGGCGGGGGCGAAAGTGGCCGGCCGTGGCGGCGCGGCGGCGCCGCGGCCCCCGGCCTTAGCCATCACCTTCATGGCCACCAGACCCACGCCCGCCTGGTTCAGCTTCTCGAGGGCCGGGCCCCACTCCGCGGCGGAGGCGAAGTTGTACTGCGCCTGAACCACCTCCAGCTTGGTTTCGATGACGCGATCGACAATGGCTGGCAGAGTGTGCGTGCTCACGCCGATGAACCGCACCTTGCCCTGCTGCTTGGCCTTGCGCTGCGCGTCGACCAGATCGTCGGAGATCTGCGCCGGGTTGCCTAGGCCGTGGAGCAGCCACACGTCCAGGTGGTCGGTGTTGAGCTCCTTGAGGCTGGTATCCAGCTCCGCCAGAATACCTGCTCCGGTCTTCTCATCGCACTTGGATGAAAGAAAGACGTCTTTACGTTTCGCCCCCAATGCCGCTCCCACCATGCGCTCGTTTTGTTTGCCTTGGTAGCCGCGCGAAGTATCGAAGTAGTTGATGCCCATGTCAACGGCCCTGGTGATCACCGTCGGGTCGGAGGTGATCATGCAGCCGTAGCCGACGGTGGAGACCTTCAAGCCCGTCTTGCCCAGAACGCGGTAAGCGATCTTACCCGGCGTGGGCGCCGCCTGCTGAGGAGCCGGAGCGGGCGGAGTGGGACTGGATGTGGTTGATGCCAGACCGGCGACCGGCAAAGCCAAGCCAGCAGCCAGGAAGTTGCGCCGAGAGGTATCGGTTTTCACTTGTGCCTCCTTCAGTTTCCGATGAACGGACCTGAAAGGCACAGAATAGCATCACTCGGAGCAAAAAGCATCGGTGGAAAATGGGCGGGGGAACACGGGAACTGACGGGACGTTCACGGCGCCGGCCAGAAGGACTGGCGTATTTACTGTTTGCGGGGCAACCGCTCGCTTACTGTAAGCGAGCGGTTCCCCAGTAGACATCGATTTTGGCGGTCGGGGAACTAGTCCAAATGAAAGACTTCCTCGAGCGGCGACATGTTCTCGTCGGGGCGGTCAGACACAGCCTGAAAGAAGGGCTGCATCTCGGCCTGCCAGCGGCGGTTGACATCAAGCGCCGCCATCCCGTCGAGAGCCGCGCAGAAGTCGGGCGTCTCGAGGTAGCCAATTAGCAGACCGTCGTCGCGAAGGAACAGCGAATAATGGCGCCATCCGGTCCGGGACAGGGCGTCGAGCATCTCCGGCCAGACCCGCTGGTGGCGCTCCTTGTATTCTTGGAGCTTTTCCGGCCTGACTTGCAGGACAAAGCAGATTCTTTTCACACGAACTCCAACGGGTCCCGGCGTAACTAGCTCCATTCCGCGGTGCGCAACCATGAGCTGCGGCCCATTACGGAATGAATGTCCGATTATCCGCCGCTTCTAGGCAAAATCGCAACTCAGGGCTATCCCAGGGCCTTCAGGGATCAAACGCTTCGGATTGGGCCGTCTGGCTCCTCGGCCAGCTTCCCCGCGAGCGCGTGGCGCCGGCAATTGTCGGCTTGCAGGGTTCGGCGCCGCGGCTCTACTACGCCATCAGCCTGCTTTGGTCGTTTATGGAGAGCTGGATTGCCCGCCGTTGGGAGGTTTATCCTGGACCTGTGGGCTCGGAAGCTGGAAACACGCATGGTGCTTGAGTTTGCTCGCGACCTGCACGTATACCAGACGCGGCGCGGCGTTCAACTTTGCGCGGACAGTAGGGCCGTGCTCCGAACGCTGCCCGCGGATTCGGTCGATTTGATCGTCACCAGTCCGCCGTTCGCCCTTCTTCGGCAGAAGAGCTACGGCAACGAGTCGCAGTCCGAGTACGTGGCCTGGCTTGGCGAGTTTGGAGAGGCTGCCTTCCGAGTACTCAAGCCGACTGGCAGCTTCGTGTTGGATCTCGGCGGGGCGTACGAACGCGGCCGGCCGGTTCGTTCCCTTTACAATTTTCGCGTGCTGCTGGATTGGTGCGACAGGATTGGGTATCGGCTCGCCGAAGAGTTTTTCTGGTACAACCCGACCAAACTCCCGTCGCCCATCGAATGGGTGAACAAACGCAAGCTCCGAGCCAAGGATGCGGTCAACACCGTTTGGTGGTTCTCGAAGACGGACGACCCGAAGGCCGACGTCACTAAAGTTCTGGTCCTGTACTCCGCGCGCATGGAGACTCTCTTGAAGGACCCGGACAAGTTCATACGCCTAAAGAGCGCCCGTCGGGGCACGACATCGCTAAGGCTTTCGGCAAGCGGAACGCTGGCGCTATCCCCTCAAACCTTCTTCAAATCCCCAACACCGATAGCAATTCCCACTACCTGCGAACCTGCAAGATGCTCGGCCGGGCAAGCCATCCGGCCCGCTACCCGGGCGATCTGCCGGTTCTTCATCAGTTTCCTGACCGACCCAGGCGATTTGGTGATGGACATCTTCTCCGGCTCAAACACCACGGGCCGCGTCGCGGAGGAGACCGGACGTCGCTGGATCGGCATTGAGTCCGACCGCCAGTTCGCGGCACTCTCCGCAGTCCGGTTTATGACAGCCTGGGACGACCGGTCGATTGAGACTGCGGTCACCGACATGGAGAATGGTCGAGCCATCGACATCAAGGCCGGCCTGTCGCTGGGGCCGGCTAGCGAAGCCCCGCGCCCGGTGGGGTCGCTGCAGAACCAGCTTTTCGAATAGCGCCTGGACGCACTCGACGCGCGCCTAGTCCAACCCGGCCGCTCATAAGGAACAACCACCGGAGGCCGCCGCCGGCCACGGCACAACCACGCCCCCGGACCAGAGCCCGCCCGCGCCTCACACACGCCGCTAGCCCGCAGGGGGCGACGGCGGGGGCCAGAGCACCGTTTCCGCCTCCTGAAAGAGCCGAAAGCCGGTCGACGTCCTACACAGAGTTTTGCCGATGAACCCGTATGTATCTTCCGCCCCGGGCCCAAACGCCCCGATGTACTGGAGCATCTCTTCACGGTGCCTTTCGCGATTCTGCGTCAAGCGGGCTCTCCGATTGGCGTCGGTTTTTTCAGCCGCTGCCCGCTCCAGGTCCTCGTCAATGCCATCGCGGGTCAGCATCCACAGGCGGTCAGCTTCGCGGAAGAACTTGATGAGCCGGTCGTCAGGATTGAAAAGCTATACGCGGCCGGATGGCGACTGGCGAAGACTCTCATACTCCTGAATCGACGGGTGGTCGTGGATCTGGATCAGTCGGCACACTTCGTTGATACAAGGCCCGGAGAATGTCGCGCCAAACCCGCCGTTGAAACCCCTCAGGACCCGGGCCGCGACCTCGGCGCCTACCTGCATGTGATCGAGTCGCTGGCGGATACCCTTCTCTATTACTCGTTCCCTTTCCTCCCCAGTCTCTTTCAGAATGCTAGACTTGCTGATTTTCTTTTCACCCGGCCGAGCGACTCTCCCAAAGGCGCAGTCATGCAGCAGCGCCGCAGTAAGAACAGGAAGCCAGTCGGAATCAGGTGCTCGTTCGCCAACCAGAATCCGGCTGAGCGCATCTGCGACGTGAGCTGGGTGGTGGATCGGGCTGATTTGGTGGCTGTCTATGAGGTCAGGGAGGATCATCACGAACAAACGAGGAAGTGCTTCCGCCACCTCAGCGCGCCCGAAATCGCTGACGCGCCCGACCGCCGTCCCGAGAACCAGTCTTGCGTTTAGACTAGGCGCGCTTGGCTTCGCGCCGGATCCCCTCGGCAATCCACATCCGGAGTTGCGTTTGGTAGCCTACCGACTTTGCAACCGCGATGTGCTTTGCCGCAGCGATCTGCTCAGGGGCCAAGCGAAGTGAATTCGGAGACTTGGCGCCCAGATCCCGGTGGTGATGATGACGGCGTTCGGCAGCGTCGAAACGGCGGTGGAATCGATGAAAGCCGGGGCCACCGACTTCCCGTTGAAGCCATTCTCGCTCGATCACCTGATGCAGGTGATCCCTTGAGTTTCTACATTCTCAGCCCGCATCCGCGCTTCGTTGCCCAGTTTGTCGCGCCGCGTCAGTCTTGTGTCTGCACGATCCAAAGCCCCGTCAGGGGCGATAGAAAGTAGCCCAGGGCGTAAGCCCTGTGGGACCGGTCCGGAAACACGCCAGCCCCGTAGGGGCGTAAGAAAGCGCTTCGTGCCCGGAGATCGATCACTCGCCGCGAATGGTTCTTTCGCCCCTATGGGGCTCCTTGCTGTACGCTTTTGCCCCCATGGCTTACGCCATGGGCTACTTTCTAGCGCCCCTACGGGGCTGATGCCGATGAAAGTCATGAGCGAAATGTACAAACTCCAGCGATCACCTGATTGCAGTTGATCCACAAGGCGCTCGAAGTCCGCGACCTGCGCGACGAGAACCGCAAGCTGAAGGCGGAACTGGGCCGGCGCTACGAGTTCGACAGCATTATCGGACGAAGCGAGAACATGCAGGAAATCTTCGCCGCCATCGAGCGCGTCGCCCCCACGCGCGCCACCGTGCTGCTGGCCGGCGAAAGCGGGGTAGGGAAGGACCTGATCGCGCGCGCCATTCATTTCCACTCGCCGCGCCGCGACCGGCCGCTGGTGAAGATCAACTGCTCCGCCCTCCCGGAAAACCTGATGGAAAGCGAGCTCTTCGGCTACGAGAAGGGCGCCTTCACCGGCGCCGCGACTTCCAAGCCGGGCAAGTTCGAGCAGGCCGATACGGGGACGGTGTTCCTGGACGAAATCGGCGACGTGCCTCCGAACATCCAGGTGAAGCTGCTGCGCGTTCTCCAGGAGCGCGAATTCGAGCGGCTGGGAAGCAACGTCACGCGGCACATCGACGTGCGCGTGATCGCCGCCACTAACCAGGACCTGCGGGCGGCGCTCGAGCAGGGCACGTTTCGCGAAGACCTGTACTACCGTCTGAACGTGGTTCCGCTGAACATCCCGCCGCTGCGCGAGCGCAAGCAGGATATTCCGTTTCTGGCGAATCATTTCGTCCGGAAGCTGGCGCCCGACGCGGGCTGCCGCGTGGAATCGATCTCCGACGCGGCCATGGAGAAACTCATCGGCTATCACTGGCCGGGCAACGTGCGCGAGTTGGAGAACGTCATCGAGCGCAGCCTGGTGATGTGCATGGGCACGCGGTTGGAAGCCGCAGACATCAAACTGGAGAACGCGCCGCGCCAGCGCCCGCAGAGCGATTCCCATTTCCTGCCGGAGGGCCTGAGCCTCGACGAATACGAGCGGGACATCATCCGCGAGGCCCTGCGCCGCGCGGCCGGCAATAAGAGCCAGGCCGCCCGCCTGCTGGGCCTGACCCGCAACGCGTTGCGCTACCGGTTGACGCAGATGGGGATGGAAGCGTAAGGGGGTGGGCGCTTAGTGTCCGCGTTCAGCCGCTGTCCCTGCGACGCTTCGGCGGCAGCGGCATTTCGATAAACTCGTAGCTTCCCGGCGTTGCCGTATCGACTTTGGCTGCTATCGCTACTCCGTGATCGCGCACTACGGGCCAAATATTGGACCCGAGCACGACGAAGGCAAGCTTCCGGCCGGTCAGGTTCTGCTGGTGGACGATGTTCTGGTCGGACGTGATCATTACGTCGAACCCCGCCGCCTCCGCTGATTTAAGCAGTTCGCCGTTCTCAAGCTGCGGATGCCACCGCATCTCGACGAAGGTGCGCACCTCGTGCGCCGTCAGGAAGCGTCGAACGCCGACAGGGACGTTCTTATCAAACACGATGCGCAACGCGGTGGCCTTTAGCGTAGCTCAAAATCGCCTCAATGCGGTCTGGCGGGATCTCAAACTGTTCCACGATCTCGGCGACGCTCATGCCATAGTCGAAGTTATCGACAATCGCGTCCGCGGGCATGCGGGTGCCACGCAGCACGGGAGCGCCGCTTTGCACTCGGGGCTTGACCTCGACGAGCGGACATTCCGACCAGTCGATCTTTTCTTTCGTGGCCACTGACAGACCTCCCAGCCCCATGATTCCACTTTCTTGCACAAAAGGCCAACTCCTCCAATCCCTCGTCGGCTCACGCCTGCGGCTTTGCCCGAATCTCCGCCCAGGAGGCGGCTGGGAACCCGATGTTTCTACTTTTCCAGTCGATCCAACAGAAACCTCCGATAATCCCCGCAATCGATCCGTCCAAGCGGCTCGGTCCAGGGGTGCGCCGTAATGTTGCAAATGAGATCCTTGGTCCCGAGGCTCTCAATCAGGCGATCGCCAAGATTGACACCTTCGAAGCCGTCGTAGATCTCCTCAAAGACGGTCATCTTCGCGGGATCAAATGTGGTTTCGACAACGAAGCAACGCTGTCGCTCCGGGTTGTAATGGCTGCCCCAACCGGATGACTTGTCCGAGCGCCACTTGAGACGGGTTGCGAGCCGATCTGCCTGGTCCGCACACTGCCGCATTCGTTCCCAATTTGCGGTCGCAATGGCCGCCTTGGCGGGCAACTCCTCCGCTGCTGGCGCTGTCTTGCTTCTTTGTGAGACGCCGCAGCCAATAAAGGCAAAGGCGGCTAACAAAACCAACCACCGAACCGTCAGAACCGATCGATTCTTCAGCACGTGCGCCCTCCCACAACAAGCGTATACCGGTGCGTGCCGTGTAGCCACTCAGCCTGGGGGGACCTCGCGGATCACGACAACGTGAAGAAGGGAACAGGGCCGCTTGCTGCCCCGCTCCCGCTGCGATGTGACGCCGCGCTTTAGATCGTGTCCGGCTACCTTCGGGTCGGGAGCGGACGGGCGATCTCGTGGGCGGCGAATGAGGCGGCGCATCAGGCCCGGAGCGGAACTCCGGACCGAAACACCTGACGGCGCGCCTCCCAACAGTTCGCGCCGGTTAAGAAATCCCGAACGGCTTTCTGTTGGATCTCGGGGTCTATCGACGGGCCGCAGCGCACTCCAGCGATACCCCGGACCTCCTGCGAGGTCGAGGCATTGGGCAGGACCCACGAGATGGGGACGTATGGGGCGAGTTTGCCGCGAATCGGTCGAATCTTCACGGGCCAATCCGCTGTCGGAACGTGCTTCTTCCACAGCGTTCGAACCAGACGCCACTCTTTCTCCTCTTCGAATGCGGCGTGTTTCATTAACGCCATGGTCCGACAAAAACTTGCATTGATCCGCTGCAAGAGCGGCTCGATCCCACGAAGCTCCTCATGGGAAGGGGGTTCCAGTTCGCTGGCTATGGGCGCCAGGATTTCGTTGAGCGCGTCGATGCGCGTGCGAATCATCTCCTTCTTCCGATCCAAGCTGTACTGTACCCTCCGCAGAGTGCATGCCCCTCGAAGGTTGTTCTCCTCCCGCCTGGCTGCACATTCAATTGCCGACGCCTGGAAGCCGATCGAGTAGCCGGCGCCCGGAGTGCCGTATCCGCGCCACTGACCCAGCAGGTCGCCGTCCTGACAGAAAGATGTGACGGAATGGTCCAGCGGAATGTCCTCCGAATACTGCGGAATGCACTCCAAATACCAACGGGCCCTTTCCCCAAGTCTCAGCGGTCTCGATTCCAGTTCGGACGTGAGAATCTTGAAGGCGTCAGAAAGTTCGGAGGCATCATTTAGGTAGAGAACGTTCGTCGCCCAAATCTCACGCGACTCAATGATCCCATAAAGGCCTTCTGCCGAGGTGTAATGGTGGAGAACGTCAGGAGGCGGCCCGTCAGCCGCAGCTTCTGCCTTTGAGATCTCCTCGAACTTCGACTCGATCACCTCACATTTTGTCTTAAGCTCAGCGTCGCTCAGCATTCCCGCGATTATAGCTCTGACGGATGCGCCCGATTCGGACTGGTGACCAATCCGCTGCCCTGCGGGTGACCGCGCTCAGGCAGCGGCGGGGCCAGACGGGCAGCGGCGGGGCCAGACGGGACGTTTACCGCGCCGACTACGCAAAGCGGGCAGCGTTCCCGCCGTCCCCGCCTTTCCTTGGTGTACCGCGCCGCTTCTCCGCCCGCCGCATGAAGAAACGCATCCTGGTAGTCGAAGACGAAGAAAAGCTCCGGCGCGTAATCGAGCTGCATCTGGCTTCCATGGGGTTCGACGTGGATAAGGCCGCCACCGCCGAAGAAGGCCTCAAAATTGTGGATCGCGCCGACCTGGTGCTGACCGATTTCAAGCTGCCCAATATGGACGGCTTGCAGCTTCTGGGGCTCATCCGGCGGCAGAACGCCCAGGTCCCGGTGGTGATGATGACGGCGTTCGGCAGCGTCGAAACGGCGGTGGAATCGATGAAAGCCGGGGCCACCGACTTCCCGTTGAAGCCATTCTCGCTCGATCACCTGATGCAGGTGATCCCTTGAGTTTCTACATTCTCAGCCCGCATCCGCGCTTCGTTGCCCAGTTTGTCGCGCCGCGTCAGTCTTGTGTCTGCACGATCCAAAGCCCCGTCAGGGGCGATAGAAAGTAGCCCAGGGCGTAAGCCCTGTGGGACCGGTCCGGAAACACGCCAGCCCCGTAGGGGCGTAAGAAAGCGCTTCGTGCCCGGAGATCGATCACTCGCCGCGAATGGTTCTTTCGCCCCTATGGGGCTCCTTGCTGTACGCTTTTGCCCCCATGGCTTACGCCATGGGCTACTTTCTAGCGCCCCTACGGGGCTGATGCCGATGAAAGTCATGAGCGAAATGTACAAACTCCAGCGATCACCTGATGCAGGTGATCCACAAGGTGCCGTTTTGCCGATTTTGTCCATCTCGAGCGACTCCGGCGGCCCCCAAAAAAAAGGGGCTAACTTACAGACATTCAGCAGACAAAAAGTCCCTCGTAAGTTGTTGATTCTACGTAGAGCAAATTCTATCTCCGACAAGACTCCTAGAGTGAACCCCAAACGGGCATGCGAGTCGCGCTCCGGCGCCGTTCTCGTGGAATTGTCGAGGTGGCAGGGTGCGCTAAGACACCGGCTTAGCGTTCGACTCGTCACACTCACCGAACCGCGGATCCGGACGGGGGGCCGCTACTCCGCAACCACAGGCGGCGCGCCGGCTTCCGGTTGCGGGGCTGGGGCGGCCTTGGGGGTCCGCGCCGACTCCGCCGCCGACCGCTTCACGGCCGCTCGCTTGACCCGGGCGGGTTGTCGCTTCGGCTGCGCCGCACTTTTCGGGGCAACTGCCGGCTTCGCCTTGCGCGCGGCGCCCTTTTTCACAACTCGCTTCGAAGCCGCCGCTGGTTTCGCTTCCTTCGCTGCGGGCCGCGACGCGGCTGGTTTTACCGCCGCGGCCGCCTGGGCCCTCCGGACAGCCGCCCATCGCCTTCTCTGAGCGGCAGCCATTCGCTTCCGGGCCTTGGCACTCACGGCGCGCTTGGCCGTGGCGGCCGCGGCGGGCGCGGCAGGCGCCGCGGACTTACCGCCTAACCTCCGACGCAGGTCCGCCATGCGAGCATCGATTTCCTTGAGCTTCTCTTGGTAGCCGATCAAAGCGGCAGCCAAGATGTCCGCGTCAACTGTTTGTGGCATACAGAACGAGTATACGGCGTACTTGGCCGGATTTTGCTAACCAACCCGAGCGACGGGAGCAACGGCCTACCGATGATCTGGCGCTTCGGAATCCAACATCCCACGTCCGCTTCGGCGCATCTCACAGGAAAGGAGGGCTAGCCTGTATTTCTCATCGGCAAAACCCACATGCAGGTGGTGGCGTTGGATTAG
>OCTA010001073.1_pt1 | contig 25328 bp, 25 predicted proteins | sample 1538991 | NCBI WGS metagenome assembly OCTA01 (sample SAMEA3539302, study PRJEB22396) | soil metagenome | biome: tundra; feature: field; material: soil | place: USA | collected 2010-05 | depth 0.15 m | reverse complement strand
GAAGCCGGGTGCGCGGACATGCCCGCGAGAAGCTCAACGCCCTGCTGGCCAGCAAACTGGCGACGGCCAGGGCATGGGAACTGAAAGAAGTCTTCCAGCACTTCTGGAAATACAACTCGCCCCTCTGGGCTTCCGCATTCCTGGACTACTGGTGTCAGCGCGCTATGCGCAGCCGCCTCGAACCGATCAAGAAGGTTGCGCGTATGCTACGCGCCCATGAGGATCTGTTGATGAATTGGTTCCACGCTAAAGGAGAGATCTCAAGCGGCGCTGTCGAGGGTCTCAACAACAAGATACGAGTGGTTACCAGACGATCCTTCGGCTTTCGAACCTATAAAGCCATGGAAATGGCCATGTTTCACACGCTTGGACGACTCCCCGAACCAGAGTCCACCCACAAATTCTGCTGAGGAGGCATAGATTGAAGCGCACGGCGTGGGTTCGACGCGGCTTAGCTGCCTGTCGGAGGCGCAGGTGCAGTCTTCGGAGTCGACAGATATCCGGCGATCTGATTCTTGGAGTTGATCGAATTGACCACGATCTCGTAGATGCCCGGTTCCTTACCGCTGTAGAACTGGAGCGGCTCGTTTACGTTCCGATCTTTCTTCTCATAGCGCTTGTCGTCAGCGTAAACGACTACTGTGAATTTGTTCTTTTTAGAATCGGTCTTTCTTAGTTCGAGGCTGACTGTTCCCACCGGCTTCTTTTCGCCCTTGTTCAAGGTGAATTCGTAGTAGGTGCGGTCGCCCTTGTGCTTCAACAATTCGAGTTCATCGTGATTTCGGGCAATGAGGCCGCTCTGCTGGCCGAGGTCGCCGCGCATCGACTGCAGCGTGGTGACCGCAGTGGCCAGGTCGCTTTGCGTTTTGGCTACGTCGGTCTTGACTCCACCCACATCGGTCTTGACGTTTGAAACCTCACTGGTAACGGCGGTGACAGCTTGCTGAGTCTGTTTCTGTGCAGACTCGAGGCGTGCATTCTCAGCCTGTTCGCGCGCAATAATCTGTTGGGCCCGGGCATCCATCTGCTTCTGTGTCAACCCCAGGGACTTGCCTAACTCGTCGGCCGTGACTTTGAGTCGGGCGTCGGTTTCGCGCAATTCAGCGGCCAATTTCACATTCTGCTGATTGGCATCGACCAGCGCGGCTTCCTCGTGCGCCAAGCGTCCGCTGAGGGTGTAGCTCCAAACGAGACCACCTACGGCGCATAGCAATGCCACGGCAATCACCGCCAGCAGCGCGCCAGAATAGGTCCTCGGGGTGTCATCAATTTCACTCATGATCTGCCTTTCTTCTCCTTGACGGGTCGGAGTGCGTCCCGCCCTACCTTGTAGACGTCTTTAAAGCTTTAGACGCCGCTATGAGGATTTTCCTTTCAGAAACTCCCGCGCGGACGAATCCCCAAAATCGGCGACGGCGCCGGGGTTGGTTCCGAGGGAAACTATAGATTATAGAAAGAAGCCAACTCATGCCCAGAAAAGGTTTTCGGCCGGGAAACGGAATGAATCAACTGCGATTCATAATAGGTGCACAGCCCGCTTTCGTGACAACCATGGAAGCGCTACGTTATAAAGAACTTTACTGCATTTCTGGCGTCGGCTCATTTTTCATCGCCCGGAACTGTCGCCGCACTGTCAAAAGTGAAAACAAAGAGGGGAGCTTCAAAGAATATGTCGACTGCAGTGGCAGGTAAGGGAATGGAAGGCATTGTTGCCGCAAACTCCGGAATTTGCTGGATTGACGGGGACGCCGGCGTGCTGGCCTATCGCGGGATCGACATTCACGAGCTCGCCGTTCACTCGACCTTCGAGGAAACTACATACCTGCTTTGGAACGGCATCCTTCCGAATCAGTTCGCGCTGCGGGAATTTCAAGCGCAGCTTGCGCTCGCACGATCGATTGACCAGCGGATCATCGACATGCTGCGTAGCTTCCCGACGTCGGCGACACCGATGGAAGTCTTGCGCACGGCGGTCTCGGCACTAAGCTTTTACGACGCCGATGAAAAGGACAATTCGCACGACGCCAATGTCCGCAAGAGCTACAACCTGACCGCACAGATCGCGATGATCGTGGCGATCTATGACCGATTGCGCAAAGGACTTGAGATTGTTCCACCAGATCGCTCGCTGAGCCACGCGGCTAATTTTCTATGGATGCTGAACGGGGTCAAGCCGTCGGAAACAGCGACGCGCACTCTCGATATTGCATTAATCCTTCATGCTGACCACGAACTGAACGCATCTACCTTTGCGGCCCGCGTGATCGCCGCCACACTGTCTGATGTGCACTCGGCCATCACCGGCGCGATCGGCGCACTCAAGGGCCCGCTGCACGGTGGTGCCAACGAGGGCGTGATGCGCCTGCTGCACACCATCGACAAAGTTGGCGCCGACCCAGTCGACTATGTGAAAAACATGCTCGCGGCGAAGCAAAAGATTTCCGGCTTCGGCCATCGCGTCTACAAGACCGAGGATCCGCGGGCTACGCATTTGCGCCGCATGAGCGAGCAACTCGGACGAGATTCTGGGCAGCCAAAGTGGTTCGAAATGTCGCGTGCCATCGAGCTTTATATCAACAAGGATAAAAAACTCAACGCGAACGTGGATTTCTATTCTGCGTCGACATACGCAACACTGGGCATCGACATCGATCTATATACGCCCATTTTTGCAGTGAGCCGCATCGCGGGTTGGGCCGCTCATGTGATCGAGCAACTGGATGACAATCGCCTGATTCGTCCGCGCGCCGAGTATATTGGGCCGGTATATCCGTCGCCCTGGATTCCGGTGGATGAACGACCGTAAGCGGGCTCGGGTATATTTTGGCGCATGGGCTGAATTAAAGTCGATCTGACATTGCTTGCTGTTGAGCCGGTTTATGCCTGCCGTGCCTTCCACATGAGGTAAAGCCCCCATGCGGAGATCGTGCAGTTGTCGCGAATCACGCCGTCAAGCATCATCTGCTCAAATTCGCTGATGGTCACGGAGCGCACTACCAGATCATGCTCCTCAGGATCGGGCTCCTTCTCACCCGGAGTGAGCCCGGTAGCGAGGAAAACATGCTGCTTCTGCCGGTTGAAGCCGTACGCGATCCAGACGGTCCCGAGGTAGATCATCTTTGCGGCTTCCAGGCCCAGTTCCTCCCGGAGTTCGCCGCGCGCCAACTCTTCGGGATTCTCGACCTCCATCTCCCACCCGCCCTGAGGCAACTCAAGCGCTCGCTCCTGGATGGTGTAGCGGAACTGTTCCACTAACCATATTCGATCGCCGTCGATGGGAATAATGATGGCTGCATCGTCTTTTTCAACGACACCGTAGATGCCGCGCTGACCGTTGGAGCGCCTGATCTCATCTTCGCGGAGGCGCATCCACTGGTTGCGGTAGATCTCTCGACTCGAGAGAGTGGTGATGGAAGGGCCGGGATCGGGCAACGGCAAGGAGTTGATCTCTGGCTTGGTCACAGGATTAGTGTGCCACGGATCGTAAGGCCGGGAGGATCAGGCCGAAGCGACATCGGTGCGTGGGGCACGATGTCGTCGCAGTGCATCAATGTGAATGACGAGAGCGATGACGCCTCCCGCGATGGTGCACCATGCGCGGCGGTGCGCGATCACCAGTTCAGGAATCTGGTTGAGCGAGAGCAGAAAAACGATGTACGCGGTGAGACACGCGGTGAACAACCCGTAGTTAACGGAGTTTGTCGCGAACGCAAGCAGCGCAAACACGGTGGTCAAGGCCGCAAGAATGACCGGTCGCGGAGCTAGGTGAGCGATCATCAAGCTGCAAAGCCAGGCTCCGGCCAGCGTACCGAGGATGCGGGCAGCGGCGCGCGTCAGCGTTTCGAAGAAAGCCGGCTTCTGCACCAGGAGCGCGGTCATTGGGATCCAGTAGCCAGACTGGATCCCGAGACGGAGATAGACTTCAGTTGCCACGCACATGGTGACTACAAGACGCAAAGAGTAGCCGATGGCCGTGCTTCGGGAAAGCACGGGAAGTGTCTGCGGCAATTCGCGAAGACGCCTGACGAGTTCCCCATCCTGGTCATACACAGTGTTGAAGACGGATACGGCCACCGTGAGCAAGTCTTTGCGGAGATTGGGTATCAGTCTGAGACCGGCCGAGGTGATAAGAAGTTGAACGATGCCGCCGCCCGCGATGAGTCCGGCACGGACAAAGGCGGGATTGGGTCCAGTCGGGAACGCGGAGGCAACCAGCATCGCAATGGATGCCTGTTGGCCAACCCAAGAAAGACCGGGTATCGCGGGTGGTCAGGAAACCGTAAATGGCTGCCGATAAGCCGGCGGCGATGACCAGCCAGTAACTATGATGTCCTGCGAGGGTGCCGATCAGGGTTGCCGCGGACGTGGCGATAATTGCGGCAATCATGGGAATGAGCCGCGAGTCGGCAATGCGCTGATTGGCTCCAAAGCCAATGGTGAACGCGCCACCGCCCGCAATGAGTCCGCCTCCGGGATGCCCCGCGAAAATGCCGGCGAAGAGACAAATCGCAACGGCAGTTGAGCTGATCAGCGGCAGGCGAAAACCAAACTCAGACCACTTGAAACCGTACAGGTCGGCCAAGAAGTGAGGCGCGGTGACGACTCCACCTAACCCGATGCTCGAACTGGAAGGCTCCATAGGTTGAGCCGAGCGATTTGAGTTTGACGGCGGGTTCGCAGACGTGACTGTCACCTGCAGTAAGATGCGCCGGAGGTGATTCCTTGCGGAAGAACAAATGGGACTAACGAAACGAGGCGTTGGGATTAAATAACGGATCGCAACAGCTATTTGTCGCGTAGACGGTATTCGCGCAGGCGGCCCAGAAGAGATGCCGGACCGGTGACCGACAGTTGTACGAGGTTGCCTTCGTAGGAACGGCTATGAATCACCATGCCTGCCTCCACGGCAGCTAAGACGGCTCCCTCCTGCTGCGGAACGCGGAGTTCAGCCTCGATTACGGGGTCGGAGAAGAGAGCCGCATCGATGGCTTGAAGCAAGGTCTCAATTCCTTCCCCTGTTTGAGCCGAAACGGCCACTTCACCACTCGAAGACGAGCGGGCAATTAGACCTTCACGCTCGCTTGCCGTAAGCAAGTCCACCTTGTTCAACACTTCGATGCGTGGCTTGCCCAGCGCTTCCAGTTCACCTAGGACCTTCTCAACTTGGGCCTTCTGCTCCTCGCCATAGGTGGAAGCAGCGTCGCGAATGTGCAGCAAGACCTCAGCCTGACCTACTTCTTCAAGCGTGGCACGAAAGCTGGTGACCAGGGTGTGCGGCAGGTTGCGAATGAATCCCACTGTGTCAGACAGAAGTATTTTCCGGCGGCTGGGCAATTCGATGGCGCGCAGTTTAGGGTCGAGGGTTGCAAACATGCGCGAGGATTGCAGCACGTGTGCCCCGGTGAGGCGATTAAAGAGCGTGCTTTTGCCGGCATTGGTATAGCCCACCAGCGCAACCGTGGGCACAGGAGTCGACTCGCGTCTCTGCCGTTGCTGGCGCCGAACCCGACGAACGGCTTCAAGGTCAAGCTTGAGCTGATCGATACGCCGCTGAATGCGCCGCCGATCGGTTTCGAGCTGCGTTTCGCCAGGTCCTCGTGTACCAATACCGCCGCCGAGCTGGGACATGGATTTGCCGCGTCCGGCGAGGCGAGGCAGCATGTATTCAAGCTGCGCCAGTTCCACCTGCAACTGCCCCTCACGGGTACGCGCGTGGCGGGCAAAAATGTCCAGGATCAGTTGAGTTCGGTCGAGAACGCGGCACGGCAAGGCGGCTTCTAGATTGCGCAACTGGGTGGGCGAAAGATCGTGATCAAACAAAACCAGATCGGCACCCGTGGAAGCGGCAACGCCTGCGATCTCTTCCACCTTGCCGGCACCGATGAGGGTAGCTGGATCAGGCCGGGTACGGCGCTGCATCAGTTCCGCAGCGATTTCACCGCCGGCGCTGGACACGAGTTCGCGAAACTCGGCCAGCGATGCGTCGGCATCGAGTTCCGAAGAAACGGGCGCACGCGCTGCGGGAGGCGCGTCCTCATCCTGCACCTCTTCCCCATGTCCCAGGGATTCGGAAAGACGCACCGCCGCGCGCGCGCCCGCAACTCCTGCGCGATTGATCTTGGAGCGGGCTGAAAGATCCACTCCTACCAGAATGGCGCGTTCCGGGCGGATACCGGTCGCGTCGCTCCGGTCTTTATCAACTCCCAATCGAGACCGATCCGCGCGTACTGTCGCCGCCACCTGCAGAAGGAGCAGCCGACGGTACACCCGCCGGAGATGGGCCTAAGCCCGTATGGATCACTCCAGGGCGATGTTCGCCATGAAGCACACTCCGGTTACTCACCACAGTCGAAATGGCGTGTTTGAAGATCAATTGCTCCTGGCTGTTGTTTTCCAGAAGCACGGAATATTTGTCGAAGGACCGTATCTTTCCGGTGAGCTTGACGCCGCTGACCAGATATATGGTGATAGGGGTCTTGTCCTTGCGAACCGTATTCAGGAATGTGTCCTGAATGTTTTGTGCCGGCTTGTTTTCCATATGCCGATCTCCTACTTTCCTCTCAGTTTTTGGGTGAGACTTGACTGTACGCCGCTTGATGAAACAAGTACGCGGGGGCAACACCAGAAGCCCCGGAGCCACCAGATCCCGCAATGTGACCACGATATAGGGGTTTCTCAACCTTTTCAACCCTGCGGGTCACAACTGTTTCAGAAAGCGAATTGGGAGAGAGGGTCGTGAAAGGTTCCGCCTCAGGTTGGCTGGTAAAATTGATGGGTGAAAGACACCGAAATCTCTCCGTCAAACCCAGTTAACCCGAACTTGCCGGTTCCCATGTTGGACCTGGAGCGCCAGTATCGATCCCTTCATCAGGAGCTAGTCGAAGCCGTTTCGGTTGTGCTGGAATCACGGCAGTTCATCCTGGGGGAACCGGTCGGTACTTTCGAAAGGGCCGCCGCTGCTGAGTTAGGCGTGGCGCACGCTGTGGGCTGCTCTTCGGGAACGGACGCCCTGTGGCTGGCGCTGGCTGCGGCCGGTATTGGAGCGGGTTCGGCTGTCATCACGACGCCGTTCAGTTTTTTCGCCTCAGTTTCGGCCATTTTGAGAGCCGGAGCGACACCTGTGCTGGCGGATATCGATCCGGTCACCTTCAACCTCGATCCGGCGGCCGTTGAAGTAGCGCTCGATGGAGAACGCGGAAAGCGCGTGGCCGCCATTTTGCCGGTACATCTGTATGGTCAGTGCGCAGACTGGACATCATTCGCCCAGATCGGGAAAGCACGCAATTTAAAACTGATCGAGGATGCCGCCCAGGCCTGGGGTGCGGAGTGGAATGGGACCAAGGCTGGAGGCCTGGGGGATGCCGCGGCGTTCAGCTTCTATCCCACCAAGAACCTCAGTGCGGCAGGCGACGCCGGCATGGTCACGGCAAATTCCGATGAAGTGGCTGAGCGGGCGCGTATGTTGCGACAGCATGGGATGCGCAAGCGTTACTACCACGACGAACTGGGCTGGAACGCCCGCATGGACGGATTCCAAGGCGCGATACTCAGCGTCAAGCTCAAGTACGTTGCCGGGTGGAACGAAGCTCGAGCCTTGGCGGCGCAACGCTATGATTCGCTGTTCAACGCTGCGGGACTGGCTGAGAGAGGGCCTTATCCGACTGATGGAATTGTGCTGCCTCATCAAGTGGCAGGTAGTCGCCACGTCTGGCATCAGTACGTAATCCGTTGCACGCAGAGGGACGAGTTGCGCGCGTTTCTCACCAGCCGCAAGATCGGCTCAGAGATCTACTACCCTGTCCCGCTTCACTTGCAAGAGGCGCTCAAGGGGCTGGGTTATCGAGAAGGCAATTTCCCTGAAACCGAGCGCGCCGCGCGCGAAGTACTCGCGTTGCCGATCTATCCGGAACTGCGCGAAGACGAGCAGCAGACGGTTGTCGATGCCATTGCACACTTTATGAGCGACTAACTCGATGACTTACAAGATAGCCTCGTAAGTCGCGCCTTCATTTGGCGAATAAGACTCGCAATGAAACAACCTTCCACATTTACTCCCACGTCAAAGCGGAGTGTATGGAGGAAGTTATGAAAACTATCAGGAACCTCGCTGTGGGTGCGGCTTTCGCGCTTGGTCTATCAGCATTGGCAATGGCCGCAGAAGTTAAGACAGATTACGACCATAAAGCGGATTTCTCTAAAATCCATAGTTACTCGTGGGGCCAGGTAAGCACGTCGGATCCGTTCTATCAACAGCGCATCAAGGATGCCGTGGATAAAGACCTGCAAGCCAAGGGCTGGCAGATGGTTCCATCCGGTGGCGACGTCACCATCTTCGCCAAGGGGAACGTACATAACCAGCAGGAACTGGAAACCTATTACACCGGATTCGGCGGCGGATGGGGCGGCCGTTGGGGATGGGGCGGATGGGGCCGTCCTGGTTGGGGCGACTCTACGACCACGGTGACGAATCAAATGGTGGGCATGCTGGTGCTCGACGTATTCGACGGCAACTCGAAAAACCTGCTGTGGCGCGGCTCGTCTGAGGATGATATATCGAAGAACTCCGATAAGAACACGAAGGAACTGGACAAAGATATCGATAAAATGCTCAAGAATTTTCCCCCGAAAAGTTAGCGACTAAAGATGAACAACCAATCCATGACAGGGAGTTGCCGAGTGCAACTCCCTGTCTCGTTATTGGCGCCCACACGGTTTCAGGTTCGCGGTGCGACTCCGCAAGAGCATTGCATGCCGCGGCGCTGCCGTAGAATCAACCTAGCATGAAGTGTCCTTATTGCGGCTTTGGGCAAGACCGGGTGGTTGATTCTCGCGAAAGCAAGGAGGCCGACTCCATCAGGAGACGGCGCGAATGCGAACGTTGCAATCGCCGCTTCACGACCTATGAGCGGATCGATGAAATTCCTTACATGGTGGTGAAGAAAGATGGGCGGCGAGAGCGCTTCGATCGCCAGAAGGTACTGAGCGGGCTGCTGAGGGCATGCGAGAAGCGGCCCGTTTCCTCAACGAAATTAGAATCCATCGTGGACGCTACTGAGACCTTTCTCGTTGATGCGCCCGAACGGGAACGCACCACTCGCGAGATCGGCGAACTGATCATGAATCACCTCAAGGGGCTGGATACCGTCGCTTATATCCGGTTCGCTTCGGTTTATCGAGACTTCAAAGATGTGCGTGAGTTCAAAGAAGAATTGGAAGGCTTGCTGGATAGCCACAGGATCGGCAAGCCTAAAAAGTAGAATGACAGCCAGCAGCTTCTAGCCCCAGCCTCTAGCTTTTTCGTGTCGAATTCATCTCGAGCGGAAGAGTTGCTGGCACTCGGGGAAGGAACGACCTAGGAGAGAAAGGCTGAAATCTAGGAGCGGAAGGTATGACGCACAAAGTTACCTTGATACCCGGCGACGGAATCGGACCGGAAGTCACCCAGGCGGTGGTTCGTATTCTCGAAGCGACGGGTGTGAAGTGGGAGTGGGAACGGTTTGCCGCGGGGGCTGAGGCATTCGAGATTTACGGAGAATATATTCCCTCCGCCCTCTATGAATCGATAGAGCGCAATGCTGTGGCCTTGAAGGGCCCTGTGACCACACCGGTGGGTGGTGGCTTCAAGAGCATCAACGTGACCCTCCGCAAGAAGTTTGATCTTTTTGCCAATTTTCGCCCCATCAAGAACCTTCCAGGGTTGGCGACGCATTGGCCGGGTGTGGACCTGATCATCGTCCGCGAAAATACCGAGGGCGAGTATGTCGGACTTGAACACGAAGTTGTACCCGGGGTGGTGGAAGCTATCAAGGTCATCACTGAAAAAGGGTCAACGCGCATCGCCAAGTTTGCCTTTGAATACGCGCGCAAACATGGCCGGAAGAAGATTCACTCCATCCACAAAGCCAATATTATGAAGCTCTCCGACGGCCTGTTTTTGCGTTGCGCACGCACAGTCGCGGAAGGATTTCCTGACGTGCAGTACGGTGAGCACATCATCGACAACACCTGCATGCAGTTGGTGATGAATCCATACCAGTACGACACCCTGCTGCTTGAAAATCTCTACGGCGATATCGTGAGCGACCTGTGCGCCGGGCTGGTGGGAGGGCTCGGTTTGGTTCCCGGAGCCAACCTGGGTTTAAATTGCGCGATATTCGAAGCCGTGCACGGGTCGGCGCCAGACATCGCGGGCAAAGACATCGCCAATCCCACGGCGTTATTGCAGTCGGCAATCCTGATGCTGCGGCATCTGGATGAAGAGGCAGCGGCCGATCGCGTGCAAAAAGCGCTTGAGACCGTCTATGCCGAACGGAAGACGCTGACGCGCGACGTGGGCGGCACGGCTGGAACCAGCCAGTTTGCCGATGCTGTGCTCACAGCCATGGGCTGAGTCAATGGCCACGGACTTGATCACAGCAGGGGGCTCCTGCACAACACGATGTTCATGCCATGGGTCAAGCAAGCTTTCGGCGCGCACGACAAGCTTGCTGGGCGTAGTCCGCAGAAAAGGTCAGCCGGGATAAGCGCCGGTAATGTAGCCCTCAAGCGCTTGTATAGCCATCTCCTGCCCAGAAATCACCCATTTCACGAGATCGCCGATGGAGATGACGCCGACGACGGTCTCGCCCTCCAACACAGGAAGGTGCCGGAAATGATGCTCGGTCATGATGCCCATACATTCGTCAACCGTGCTTTGGGGACTTACGAACAGGACCGGGCTGGTCATGATCTGGTGGACTTGGGTCTCCTTGGAGGGGTGGCCCATCAGGACGCCTTTGCGCGCATAGTCACGCTCTGAAAGGATGCCCACCAGGCGATCGTCTGCCAGGACGAGCAGGGCTCCCACATCGTGTTCAGCCATCTTCTCGATGGCTTCATAGACTGACTGATCGGGTCCAATCGACAATACCGCTCGCCCGTATTTGCTTTTGAGCACCGATCCGACTGTATCGTGAATTTTCATCTAACCTCCTGAACTCTCACATCATGTCCCCTGGCTACGCGCTTCAGGCCCTTGGGCTCAACCCTCCCGTTGCGCGAAGAGTGTATCCCGATCTGTGCAGAATTGTCGTGTGCAAATTGTCAGGAGCCCGCATACCCCGCAGAAAGAGTGAATTACCGGAATTCGCAACTGGGATTTCGGGGTGGTTTGATTGCGAATGCAACCCTGTCTTTCCCGATTTGGACGGAGCAATTCCGAGAGGCCCAGTGAGGTTAACCAGGCCTGCTCCTCCGCAACAAATCGCTGAGCATTTTGCGGCCTACTGTACACTGGAATGTTTACTTCCCACGCATAAGTGACCTATAACCATGCAGACAAAACATCCCATCGGCATCCTCGGCGCTACCGGAATGGTAGGCCAGCGTTTCATTCAGCTTCTTGAGAATCACCCGTGGTTTGAGGTGGCTTGGCTTGCCGCCAGCGACCGCTCCAGCGGAAAGACTTACGGTGACGCGGCCAAGTGGAGACTTGATACGCCTCTGCCCGAGCGCATCGCCAAGATGACGGTGGCCCCGGCCGAACCTGAGAACGCGCCGAAGATCATCTTCGCGGCGCTCGACGCCGACATTGCGCGCGAGATGGAACCCCGCTTTGCCGCTGCCGGCTGCGCTGTGGTCTCGAACTCGAGCGCGTTTCGTATGGCCGCCAATGTGCCCCTGGTGATTCCCGAAGTCAACGCCGAGCACCTGCACCTGATTGAGGAGCAGCCGTGGCGCAAAGAATCCGGCGGTTACATGGTCACAAATCCGAACTGCTCGGCCATCGGCCTGGTGCTGGCTCTCAAGCCCCTGGAAGTACGCTTCGGCATTGAACAGATTTTCGTCACCACCATGCAAGCCGTATCAGGAGCCGGCTATCCGGGCGTGCCCTCGATGGATATCCTCGGCAACGTGGTGCCCTACATCAAGAGCGAAGAAGAAAAGATGGAAGCGGAGACGCTGAAGCTGCTGGGAAAACTCGAGGGACACGCGGTGGCTCCTCTGGCCGCACGGATGAGCGCCCACTGCAACCGTGTGCCGGTTGAAGACGGCCACACCGAAAGCGTCTCGATCAAGCTCGGCAACAAGTTGGGCCGAACTGCGACACGGGAAGACATCCTGGCGGCCTGGGCGGAGTTCCACCCGCTGGCCGGAATGGATTTGCCGATGGCGCCGGCGCAACCGATCGAATGGGTTCCGCAGGATGATCGCCCGCAGCCAAGGTTGGATCGCAATCGCGGACGCGGCATGGCAGTGACAGCAGGCCGCCTTCGCCCGTGTGGGCTGCTTGACTGGAAATTCACGGTGCTGTCGCACAATACCGTGCGCGGCGCGGCGGGCGCAGCAATTTTGAACGCAGAACTTCTGGCCAGCCTCGGCAAGTTGGAGCCGATCACGGCTGCAGCCGCGCATGCCTGATATCGAATGAATGGTTTCGGGGTAGTGAAGGGCTTGATTCCTGGCTCCTACATTACGCTGTCCGATTTTGATGACAGCAACGCCGGAGAAGATAGGCTTACATAGAACGTTGGGAATTTGCGCATGAAGCTGGTGGTGATGAAATTCGGCGGCACGTCGGTGGAAGATCCCGCCGCCATTGGCCGCACGGCAGCGATTGTGGCGGGACGCGTGGCCCAGGGCATTCAACCGGTAGTTGTTGTGAGCGCCATGGCCAAGGTGACTGACCAGTTGTTGCGCACGGCCGGGGCTGCGTCGCAGGGCGATCGCACCGGCGCGCTAGCCATTAGCTCGAGACTGCGCTCGCGGCATCGCGATACGGCTACGGCCCTGATTAAGGACCCCAAGGAATCGGCTGCGCTGGTTACCTGGATCGATCAGAAGTTCGATTCGCTCGATGAGATTCTGCGCGGTCTGGCAGCCATCCTGGAACTTACTCCCCGTATCTCCGACTTGATTGTGAGCTACGGAGAACGCATCTCCAGTCGCATGATTGCAGCCGCTTTCAAAGAGCGCGGGATCGCTGCCGCCCACGTGGATGCGCGCGAGGTGATCGTCACCGATTCTCAGTTCCAGAAAGCCGTACCCCAGGACTCAATCATTGAGAAGCGGTCCGCAGAAAAACTGCGCCCTCTGCTGGCGGAGGGCAAGGTGCCAGTGCTGGGCGGATTCATCGGTTCGAATGAAGCCGGCATCACGACAACGCTGGGTCGCGGCGGATCTGACTTTACCGGGGCACTGATCGGCGGCGCGCTGGGAGCCGACTCGATCGAGATCTGGACCGACGTCGATGGCATCATGACCACCGATCCGCGCGTGTGTCCTGATGCGTTGCGCGTGAAGGTGATCAGCTTTGAAGAGGCCGCTGAAATGGCGTACTTCGGAGCCAAGGTCTTGCATCCGGCCACCATTTTGCCGGCAGTCAAGAAGAACATCCCGGTGCTGGTGCTCAACAGCCGCAATCCTACGAATGAAGGAACGCGCATTATCTCCCTGGCTCCGCATTGCAAGAGCCCCTTCAAATCGATTGCCGTAAAAAAGAAATTGAGCATCATCGACGTTGTTGCCAGCCGCATGCTGATGACTCACGGATACCTCAGCGAGATTTTCGCGATCTTCGACAAGCACAAGTGCCCCGTCGACATGGTTTCAACCAGCGAAGTGTCAGTGTCGCTGACCGTCGATTCGAATGAGAAGCTGCCGCAAATCGCTGCCGACCTCAGCAAGCTGGCCGACGTGAAATACGAAGGCAAGAAGGCCCTCATCTGCATGGTTGGTGAAGATATTCGCGGGCAAAACGGCATGGCGGCGCAGGTGTTCGCAGCCATTCGACACATCAACGTGCGCATGATCTCTCAAGGCGCAAGCGAGATCAATATGAGTTTCATGATCGAGGAAGACGATGCCGATGAAGCTGTGCGGTCATTGCACGCAGTATTCTTCCAGAATCCGGACCCGGAAATCTTTGATGTGGAAGCGCGAAAATCAGCAGTCAGCTCCTAGTCTCTGGCTGCCGTCTACGAGACTTCCCTGTTTTGAAGTCTGTTAAATTGTTCAATGCTTCAGAGTCTCCGCGCAACGGCCCGGCATCTGCGGAGCCGAGCAAAACTGCCAGGAGCTAAGGCTAGAATCTAGGAGCATAGGAAGATGCTGTTTCTCGTTCTGGGTAAGGGAAAAACCGGGAGTTTGGTAGCTGAGGTGGCGCGCGAGCGCGGCCATGGTGTGCGCACCCTCGACGTTGCCGAGAACCGGGGAGCGTCGGCGCTGACTGCACCCACCCTGGCCGGCGTGGACGTGGTGATCGACTTCACGACGGCCGAGGCTGCCATTGAAAACATGCGCGCCGTGCTGGCGTTGGGTTGCCGCATCGTAGTGGGCACAACCGGCTGGTACACGCAACTTGACGCGATGAAAGCGATCGCCAACCGCCGCGGCGGCGGTCTTCTGTATGGAACCAATTTTTCAATCGGAGTGCAGAAGTTGTTTCGCTTGACGGCAGAGTTAGCTCGTCTTGAAGGCTACAAGTTTTCGATCACTGAAACGCATCACACGACCAAGCTGGATGCGCCTTCGGGCACTGCGGTGACACTGAAGGAAATCGTCCAGGCTGCTCATCCAGGCGTTGAAATTCCGATTACCTCACACCGCGTGGGCGATGCCAGCGGCGAACATATCGTGACCGCCGTCAGCGGGTACGACACACTGGTGCTGCGACACGATGCGCATACCCGGCGTGGCTTTGCCTTAGGTGCTGTGCGCGCTGCCGAGTGGCTGGCCGGCAAGTCCGGCGCCTGGGACTTCCGCGAAGTCTTCGATCAGATGTGATCTTCGTCCCATCAAAACTAAATTCAGACAATTGTCGATTTCGCACAAGATTGATATCCTAAGAGCAGGGTCGCGCGACAGTCCGAAGCTTTGCGGTTCATCCCCCGGGCCGCAACGGACCCGAGTTGGGGAGAGCGATAGGTGCGGGTTGTTGAGAGCATTCTGGAGACTCCGACGAACGACGTCACTTCTACCAAATTCATTTGCACTGTTCACGGCGTTCCTGGTCTTGTCGGCTTTCTGCCGCGATTCCGCTTCCGCGCAAAACTCTGATCGGTTCATCAAGCGCCCAACAGATACTCCGCTCGCGGCTGATCTCAGTGGTTCGAACGCTGGACCCCGTTCGGAGAGCGGGCCGTCTCCCGAAGTCGCGCCCACTGATTCGAGCAGTTCTGCCGAATCGGCGTCTCCGATGCCATCAGCACCGGACCCGGCGGGTTTTCCGGGCAATCCAGAGCGAGAACGTGTGCCCTACGCCGCCGACTGGCATCAGCGGCCCTTCTCGCGCGTCGGGATCGGCGCTGACATCAACCCGCTTGGAATTGGTATCAAGACAGCTGTTGTGTTGAACCGTTATTTTGACGGCAGGGTCAATGTCAATTTCTTCGGACTGAATACAGGCCGGCTCGAGGTCGAGGGCTTCAACGTCTACGGCAACGTACATTTGCTGTCGTCGGCGGTTTCGCTGGATTGGTATCCATTCAACAGCATTTGGCGGTTGAGTCCGGGTCTGATGTTCCTGAATCACAACGAGCTTACAGTCACTACGGATATTGTTCCTGGCACCAACTTCTCTCTCGACAGCAAAGACTTCTATGCAGCCACAGCCAACGCAGTGACCGGCGCGACCCCGTTGACCGGCACTGGTGTGCTGGGCCTCAACGCTCGTCGGCCAGCCTTCACACTCTCCGGCGGCTTTGGCAAATTCATTCCGCGATCGAACCGGCATTGGTCGTTTCCATCGGAGTTTGGAGTGGTGTTCATGGGAGCCCCAACGGTGAACGTCACGCCATCGGGCTGGGTCTGCCAGGACGTTAAGCAAACGCAGTGCAGCGACATCACCGACCAGTCCAATCCGGTGGGAGCGGAGTTCAACAATGCGCTGCAATCGGCGCTCACGCGATGGAGAAAGGATGTGGGAGCGGTCACCGTTTATCCCATGTTCTCGTACAGTGTGGTTTACAGCTTTAACATCCGCTAGAGACGCCATGGCCTCCGAAGCGCCAAACCCCCGGCGCGTCTCGAGGAAAGATATACCCACTCTTCGGTATACTCACGTGTGATGGAAACGACAGGCTGCGGTACTGCGATCGTTACGCCATTTCGGGCGGATGGATCGATTGATGAACGGGCGCTCTGGGCGCTGGTTAATTGGCAGATTGAGTCAGGTGTGGATTTGCTGGTGGCCTGCGGGTCGACTGGCGAAGCGGCGACTCTGGACGCGGAAGAATGGTTGCAGACAATTCGCGTGGTGGTGGAAGCGTCGGCAGGCAGGGTGCCGGTTTGGGCTGGATGTACACACAATTCCACGCGAGAACTGCTTCGGCTGGCTGGTTTGTTGCAGCGTGTCGAGGGCCTGAGCGCCGTGCTTTCGGCCAATCCTTATTACAACAAGCCCACGCAGGAAGGGCAGTTTCAGCATTTTCTCGCGCTCGCTCAAGCCGTGGACCCGTTGCCTGTGGCACTCTACAACGTGCCGGGGCGCACGGCAGCGAACCTTGAGCCGGAGACCGTCATTCGTCTGGCCGAAGCAGCGCCGAACATCGAGGCAATCAAGGAAGCCAGCGGCAAGTTGCCGCAGATTGCCCAACTTGTGCATGGACTCCCTAGCGACTTCAAGGTGTTCTCCGGGGATGACAACCTGGCGCTGGCTGCAATCGGCATCGGTGCGCAAGGGCTGATCAGTGTTGCTGCCAATGAGGCTCCTGTTGAAGTGAGCCGCATGGTGCACGCAGCCTTGGAAGACGACTGGACGGAAGCGCGGGAAATCGAGCGGCGGTACGCACGGTTATTCGAAGCCAACTTCTGGGAGTCAAACCCGGCTCCGGTGAAAACCGTGCTCAGTCTCATGGGCAAGATCGGCAACACTGTTCGCCTTCCGCTGGTACCGCCAACGGCCGCGACCCGTGGCAAACTGGAACGCCTTGCAGGAGAGTTGGGACTGCTGAAGGCGGTTAAGCCCGAGGGCGATTTGCGCGTGTTCTAGGAGTGTGTCGGAAATAAGGAAATCGGAAACAGTAAGCCATTTAGAATCAGCTCGTTACGCAATTGCGTAGAATTTGTAAATCATTGATTCTAAAGGGCGGGAATTCTATTTCCGACACACTCCTAGAGCAGCTTCGGAACACACCTGGGAGACAATCCTTCTGTGAATGTCCTGTTTGTTTGCAGCCGCAACCGACTCCGCAGTCCCACCGCCGAAGCAGTGTTCTCCTCCTTCGATGGGCTCTTGGTCTCGTCAGCTGGAACCAATCCAGACGCCGAAATACAAATCTCTGCCGACTTGATCGAATGGGCCGACATCATTTTCGCGATGGAGGGCGGGCATCGGCGACGCCTGAAGAGTCAATTCGGCTCGTTTCTGAAAGACAAGAAAATCGTGGTCCTGGACATTCCAGATGAGTATCAATACATGGACCCGGATCTCGTCCGAATCCTCAAAGACAGGGTCGTTCCCTTTCTCCGGCTCAATCCCCAAAGCCAAAGTCCTGCTTGAAGGATTTTCGTCTGCAAGTCGACGAGGTGGTTATTTCTTGGGCTTCTTCTTGGATTTCGGCTTGGCCGTTTCCGCCGCCTTCCAGCTAACGCCGGGGCGCGCCACCGCGTACATTTCCGCGCCAATCTGATCGAAGAGCGCGTAGCGGTCCTTGTCCACCACATACAAATCCATATGCGTGCGATCGGGTAAGTAAGTGAAATGCGGGTCGGCTCCCAATTTTGTCAGGACGGCCTCGTACTTGTGCGCGGCTCCGTCGAGATAGAAGGTATCTGCAGTGCCCACGATGAGGTGAATGCGTCCGCGAAGATCGTCGCCGCGCTCAGTCCAGGTGGTCTCAGTGATGTGAGCGAGGTCGTAGTGGTCATGCCAATAGGCGACAACGTCGGGATGCACCTGGCCGGTCTGGCGATCGAACATTTCCATGGGTGCGCCGCTTGGACTTTTGGGTGAAAAGACCCAATCGAACGAGGCGAGTTGGCCTCCGTAAGGCCCCAGAACCTCTTCAAGGCGCGCGAGTTGCTCCATCGTCGCCACCACCTTGTCGTGATCGCGGAAAATAGGGATCGCGCTGCCATCGGCGCGGTGATAGGCGTTGGCATTGGCGGCGTAGAGATCAACGTTGGTGAAGTCGTGGAAGTCGCTGGGGTCAGGCGATGTGGACCATGTGCCACCAAAGATCTTCGGATAGTTGACTTGAAGCTGGAGCGTTGCCCAACCGCCGCTGGAGTGGCCATTGAGGAGCCGGCCTGTGGGCTTCGCATCCATATGGTACTTGCTCTCAAGGTGAGGAATAAATTCGGTGGTCAGCGCTGTACCCCACGGCCCGTCATTGACCGAGTCGGCAAACTCATGAGTCCCCTGGGGAATCGATTCGTCGAGCATGACCCAGATCATGGGCGGCATCTTTCCCTGCTTCATGCGCTCGTAGATACGAAGTCCGCTGATCAAGGCTGCATCGAGGTCGCCACCGAATCCGTGCGTCCAGTAGGCGGTGGGATAGGTGTCCGTCGTGTGCGTTGCGTATCCCGGAGGGAGGATGATCCACGCCCTGATCTTTACCGGATGGCCCCAGAAGTGAGTAAGTAGTGGGCTCTCCAATTCTTCAAGCTGCGCCACGTCGGATGTGGCCGCCTCCTTCAACTTGGCGACGGCAGAAGCGCGTGCCGGATCTTCCTGCGGATGACGATCGAGCACCAGCACTGGCTCTGTATCCGTTCCCGGCTTCCAACCGGCGAGAGTCACAACGGTACTCATCCAATCCTGCGGGGTGCGCTGTTTGTAGTTGTAGTTGTGGTCGACGTCAAGGACGGCTTGGGCCTCGTAGGTTCCTGAAGTCAGCGCTGAAAACGGCTTCGGAAAAGCCAGTTGGTCAGCATCCACCTCAACCGTAGAGCCTGGGGCGAGATCGTGGACTTCCTGCGCGGCGACCCACGTGTCCTGCAAATGGAACTCGCTGGTATCCACTTGTTTGTCGCCCGTACCGGGCTTGAGGAAAATGAGCAGCCTCCCGCTCACGGGCGCAGAGACTGAAGAGTCCGCCTGCACGCGGAAAAACACATGTGCCGGCTGAGACGGTGCCGCTTGACCTTGAAGCAGGCTCGCAGCCAAGGCAAAGCAAACTGCGGTGATTGCAACTCGAAGATCAATCTTCTCCAACGAACGAATCGGCATTGCGCGACCTCACGCTAAGAATTCTGAAAGATGATGGCGGGCTAAGGCAAATGGAGAGATCCCAAATCCGTCAGGGGTGAATCCAAATCTGGCGGATAGTATGGGTGAATGCGACTCCACGGACTGTCCCTGGCGCTTCTTGCACTTGCTGCTTCCCCTGCATTGTCTCAAACCGAGGTCATTCGCCATCTGGATGGAACGACCATGTCCACGCACGAAGCGGAGGCATTCGCTCAGAAGACCTTGGCGGACGCTCACGTCACGGGCGCGGAGATCGCAGTCATCAATCACGGCAAGCTGGTGTGGAGTGCTGCATTTGGACTGCGCCGCAAAGATCCTCCGCTGCCGATGGATAAGGAAACTACGACATGGGCCGCATCTATCACCAAAGGCGTATTCGCCACGTATGTCATGCATCTTGTAGAACGCGGCGAATTCAGTCTTGATACTCCGCTGGCGCGCCAGCTCGATAAGCCGCTGAACGAATATGAGGCATATAAGCAGACCGCTGCAGATCTGGTGAAAGACCCGGACTGGTCTCTGGTCACTCCACGCATGCTGCTCTCGCACACGTCCGGCCTTCTGAACTTCGCGACGATGGAACCGGACAAAAATCTCCATCTGCATTCACGGCCAGGAACGCAATTTAACTATTCGGGCGAAGGCCTTAACCTGGTGCAATTTGCCATCGAGCAGAAAATGCACAAGCCGTTGGATGAGCTAATGCAGGAAGCGTTGTTCATGCCGCTGGGTATGACGCGAACGGGAATGATTTATCGCAAGGAATTTGAGGGCGATGTCGCCGACCGCTACGACCTTAATGAGAAATTTCGGTCGCAGACAAAACGCTTTCCTGCCCGTGCGGCGGGGTCAATGAGCACCAGCGTCGAGGACCTCGCCAGCTTTGCAATGGCATTGCTGGATGACAAAATCATCCGTGGCTCAACACGTGCCCAGATGCTCAAGCCAGTCCTCTATCTGACTTCGGAACATGAGTTCCCCCTGCACGTGGATGAGAAGAAGACAAGCAAGGAGGCGGAGGCTGTGGGGCTCGCCTACGGCGTCGGGTGGGGACTTTTGACCGACACCAAGTGGGGTCATGCTTTCTTTAAAGAGGGCCACGGCGACGGTGCGCAGAATTACATGATTTGCTTCGAGAAACATAAGTCTTGCATGATTCTTCTCACCAACAGCGACAATGGCGAATTGGCTTTCCGGCCGTTGCTCGAAACAATCCTGGGCGACACAGTGACTCCCTGGGAGTGGGAGGGCTACACGCCGAGCTACATTGAGCAGAGCCGCAAGAATCCGTGATCAATGTGCAGCGCACAGCCCGGTCCTCGTTAGTCCACGTGCGTTAGACACTCACCTTCCCATGCTCGCCCACATCCACGCTGCCTTTGGTCGCTGCGGCCGCGAGATACTTGATGCTGCGCACGAGTTTGCTGTCGGACGCTTCCCAGAATTCGGCTTCGCTCACATCGACACGAAGTACGCGGATTTGCGGATCTTTCTCGCCTTCTGGGAACCATGCCTGATACATCGGGTTCCACAGTTCGTGGATCTTCTGGGGATCGTTCGAGAGGAATGCACGTCCCTTGACAGAAACATACTTGGCATTCGAAGGGTCTGCGTAGACCAGAGTGACATGCGAATTATCTGAAATTTCAACAACCTTACGCGAATCGTGCGCAGTGAGGAACCAGACAGTTCCATCAAATTTAGTCTTCTGAGTCGCCATAGGACGGCTATCGAAAGAGCCGTCTTTCGACACTGTCGTAAGCATGGCAAAACGGATGTCTTCGATAAGACCGCCAATCTTGTCGAGACCTTCCTGGCCGGTCAATTCTTTGAACTCTGTCATTTCATCTCCATTGCAGTGTGTATTCCGGATCCGGTTCGAAAGCTTCGCTCGAACCATCAGCAAACCGTGGGATGCGGTAAATGAGCGCTGGGGTGACAGGAGGTGCGGAAGTTTTTGGGCTGGTTTTGACCAGAGCCAATGCAAATCGTGCGATTGGAAGTGACGGAGTTCAATCGTGCTGGTTCTGAGGAATCAAATCACCAGACAGCCCCCACATACTTTCGCATCCCGAGGCTAGGTCCGGAATCAAACGAGTGCAAATCAACTCACGTAGTTGAAAGCAGGTTTTTGTGACGAATGAGCAGCTCTTTACCATCACCGTGCTGAATTCCTGGAAGCTCGTCATCGGTCGTTTCGACGAGAGCCTCGCGAAGCTTACCGACGAGCAGCTTCAAAAACAGGTAGCCCCCGGCAAGAACCGCCTCTACTATCTGCTGGGGCATTTAACCGCAGTGCATGACAAGCTCTTCCCACTGCTCGGTCTGGGAGAGCGCCTGCACTCTGAACTCGACGAAGCGTTTCTTTCGAATCCAGACAAGGCGCATGAAGATCCGCTTTCGGCTGCCGACCTGCGTAAAGCCTGGACCGAGGTCAACAGCAAACTCACAGCGGCATTCGAACGGTTCACCCCTGCAGAATGGCTGCAAAAGCACACCGCAGTGTCCGATGACGACTTCGCCAAAGATCCCACGCGCAACCGCCTCGCGGTCGTGCTAAGCCGCACCAACCACGCGTCCTTTCACTCCGGGCAGGCGCTCCTCGCAAAATGAGCGGGCGCTCGGCGGGGCAAGGAAAGCGCTAACGCTCAGCTCGCCAGCGCGGCCTTGACGGCCTCGCTCACCAGGCGACCTTCCGCACGAAGGCCGGCAGCTTGCAGCTTCGCTTGCACGGCCTTGATGACGGTGCCCATGTCTTTGGGTGTGGGTTTCTGACCCGTGGCTGCGGCCTGCGCGGCGACGGCTTCAGCCACGAGAGCCTGCAGACCTGCTTCATCAAGAGCCTTCGGCAGGAATTCCTCAATCACTACAATTTCGGCGGCTTCTTTCGCAGCAAGTTCGGGTCGATTGCCCTTGGTGAACTGCTCGATCGAGTCGCGGCGCTGCTTGATCATCGTGGCCAATGCCTGCTGTTCCTCTGCGGCAGTTAGAGGCGCGCGCTTCTCGATTGCCTTGTTCTTCAGCGCATTCTTGATGAGGCGCAGCGTACCGGTGCGCTCTGCATCGTGTGCCTTCATGGCCGTAACTACCTGCTGGCTGACCTGTGCCTCGAGTGCGCCTGCTTCTGTCATGGATTCCTTCTTTCCTTCTCTCTATCTTAGCTTTCCCCATCTTGGTATGGGAGCCACGCTATTGCAACGGGCGCACGCCACGAGGGATCAGGTAAGGAACCTAACTTCGCCCACCTCAATCGTGACGTGGTCTCCATCGTTCAAGTGAAAATGGTCCCGGAGTTTCACATCCGTGGCAATCTCCACAATCGTCTTTGGATGGTGACCTGTGCCCTTTTCATTGGCATCGGTTCGAAGCAGGAACGCTTCCTTGCCGAGAATCGTGCATGGGATTATGCTGACCGACACCGTTCCACCGTATTCATGGCCTTCAAGACGTATCACGCGCTCCGGCAGCGTGTAGGGTTCATCAAGTTTGACATTGAGCGTACCGGGAAAAAGCGTCATCCCAGTCTTGCCACAATAGTGCTCCTGCAACTTCTCGATCCAATAAGAAAAGTTCCCCATTCCCGAGACCACTTGACCTTTAAGCGTTGCCACAGCGGATAGAAACTCCCTGGGTAGTAATTGTCGGCGTTGAATTTCAATGCAATCCAACGAGTTGTGATTAGATTATCCCGCTTGTAATGATTTCTATTTCGGATGCTGAATCGCGCGAAAAGATTCACAAATTAGCCTCAAGAAAACCGTTTTAGCAGCGATTTAAAGGCAACGCGAAGCGCGCAACTTTTCTCTCTTTTTTCGGTCTATACGGGTGAGGTTAAAGTCATGAGACTTCGGTCAAATTTGATTGTGTTGCTTGGTTTGGGACTGATGGGTGCACCGGCCTTTGCCGCAGGACAGGCCACCGCAGAACCAGCGCGTCCGGGCACAGTGAATTATGTAGAAGGTGCGGCTTATCTTGATGGACAACCATTGAATGCCAAGGACGTGGGTAGCATCGGCCTCGACGCCGGCCAGGAGTTGCGCACGGGGACCGGGAAAGCCGAAGTCCTGCTGACTCCGGGAGTTTTCCTTCGTCTCGGCAGCAATAGCACCGTAAAAATGGTTTCGCCAGACTTGACCCTGACGCAAGTCGAGATCGAGAAAGGACGCGCGGGAGTTGAGGTCGACGAGATTCATGAACAAAACAATCTGCAGATCGTGGATGCAGGCGTAGCTACTCGCCTTGAGAAGGTCGGCTACTACGAATTTAATGCGGATCAACCGACAGCGATGGTCTTCAAAGGCAAGGCTGAAGTTGAGGCAGGTAACGGAAAGACAAAAGAAATCAAGGAACATCACGAGCTGGCGCTGATATCGGGCTCAAACAGCCAGACGATAGCCAGTGAGAAGACTGCGAGCTTCGATACGCACGCATCTGGAGATGACCTATACAACTGGAGCAGTTTGCGGTCTGAATACCTGGCGGAAGCCAACAATCAGATCGCGGGCCAATACGGCGCGGCAGGCTACTACCCGGGCTGGTATTGGAATCCCTACATGGCCGGATACACATTCATCGGAGGCGGCCCGTTTTATAGCCCGTTCGGTTGGGGATTCTATCCCTTCGGATGGGGTGGCTACTACGGCTTCTACGGCGGTCGGTACTACGGCCGGGGTGGCTACTACCACGGTGGCGTCGTAGCTCATGGCGGGTTTGCCGGCGGCGGTTTCCATGGAGGTGGCGGTGGTGGACACCGGTAAGCGCCTCTGATAGAACCTCTTGCAAACCGTTAGTCAACAGGCCCGGTTTGGAATGCCAATCAGCATTCTGCCGGGCCTGCCTGTTTTGTACTAAGAATTCCAGCTGAACCTGGCTGCCCTTCCTCACTTCATACCCTTTCCCCTTCATTTCGTTAATCCTCGCGGCCCATCTGGCCAAATTGCTTAAGATTTGCACCGGCAGCGTGTTCACATAAATCACATACATGTGTATTATGTGATTTTCGGACTGATACTGTTCCGTTTTCGAAGAGAGGGAATATGATTCGCAAAACACGGTTGTTCACACCGGGACCGACCCCCCTGTTGCCCGCTGCCCAATTCGCCATGGCGGCGGCCGATATTCACCACCGCACGCCTGAATTTCGCGCCCTGTTTCAGAAGGTGTTGGCACAGTTGAAGGTGTTCGTCGGTACAAAGAACGATGTTCTCCTGTTGTCATCGTCCGGTACGGGAGCCATGGAGGCCTCTGTCTCGAATCTCACGTCGCCAGGAGACCGGGTACTGGTGTTGACAGCGGGTAAATTCGGCGAGCGCTGGGTCGATCTCGCCAAGGCGTTTGGGTGCCAGGTGGATCTCGTCGAGGCTCCCTACGGGCAGACCTTCGACATCGCCGATATCCAGAAAGCATTGAAGCCGGAACACAAGGCCGTCTTCATGCAAGCCTCGGAAACATCGACAGCGGTGAGCCATGATGTGGAAGCGGTGGCCAAGCTCGTGAAGGACACCGACACGCTACTGATTGTGGACGGGATCACTGGGCTAGGCACGCAGACGTTCGATGTCGACGGCTGGGGCATCGACGTTCTGATCGGCGGCTCGCAAAAGGCCGTGATGATTCCTCCGGGCCTGGCTTACCTGAGCGTGAGCGAGAAGGCATGGAAGGCGATGGATACCTCAAAGAATCCGCGCTATTACTTTGATCTGCGCAAGGAACGCAAGAATGCCGTCAAGGGTGAAAGCGCGTATACGCCGGCTGTCGCTCTGATCGCTGGGCTGGGCGCGGCGCTGGATTATATCGCTGGGCAAGCTGGCGGAGACCTGGAGCAAGGCCGTATCGCTCTCATCCATAACGCGCAGGTGAACGCGAAAGCGACACGGGCGGGGCTGGTGGCTTTGGGCTTCACGCTGTTTGCCCCCACTTCACCGTCGGGCGCGGCAACTGCGGTGGCGGTTCCAGAGGGTATGAACTCGGGCGACGTGGTGAAGGCACTGAAGACCAGGTTCAGCGTTGTAACCGCCAATGGACAGGGTTCGATGCAGGGGAAGATTTTCCGTGTGGCGCACCTGGGATTCTTTGACTATCTCGACACCGTTGCCTTTCTCGGCGCCATGGAGCACATCGCCAAGGACACGTTGAAATTGCCGGTTCAGTATGG
>OCTA010001072.1_pt1 | contig 25329 bp, 19 predicted proteins | sample 1538991 | NCBI WGS metagenome assembly OCTA01 (sample SAMEA3539302, study PRJEB22396) | soil metagenome | biome: tundra; feature: field; material: soil | place: USA | collected 2010-05 | depth 0.15 m | reverse complement strand
GCGGCTAGGGCCAGTAAGGACGACGCGGCTTCGAGCACGTCGAAGTCCCGTTCGGCGTATAGCCGGTGCTCCCATTCCTCGCTGAGGATGGCCTGCAGGCACCGGCGCACGGCGAAGCTCTCCGGCTCCGGATAGCCCGGCCCCAGAACTGGCTCGGTCATGCCGGCCAGCTGCTCGTCTGTGAGGCTGCCGAGCACCTGGCGCACGGTGGCCATGCGGTCCGCGCGCAGGGCGAGCACCTCGTCCAGCGACGGTCGCGCGACGCGGTCCCGCGGCACGCTGGGTTTGTCGGGCATGTCGTCGTGGGGCAGGTCCAGCGGATCCCAGGGTGACGGCTCTCCCAAGATCGCGCGCTTCACCCAGGCGTCCGTGGCGAAGACGAGATGGCGCAGCGTCTCGATGAAGGACCACTCTCCCTCGACCCGTTCGTGCAGCAGCTCCGGGGTCATCCCGCGAGCCCGCTCGACGGTCTGCTGCCACAGCCGTTCGAGGATGTCCCAGGCTTCGCGGTACCCGTCGGCATCGGCGGGCCGCATCTTGACCCGGTCCGGGTAGCGGCGGTTGAGCTCCGCCTCCACCAGGGGCGCGACGTCGACCCCGTTGACCCGCAGGTTTTCGATGTCGCCGCTGATGTCCACGTCCACCAGGGCGGCACCCCGGATCATGACCCCGGTCAGATCAACCAGGTGGAAGCGCGCGTTGGTCAGGTCGACGTCGTAGAATCTGGCGCCGGTCAGGTTCTCGCCGTTGAAGTCAGCCATCCGGCTAGTTTTCCATCCGGGACCTGCCCGCTCGCGATGCTGTTCCGGGGACGTCGATTACACCGGCGAAGTTCGTGCGGCCACACCTGAGAGCAGCCGGGCGAAACGTCTCCGCGGAAACCCTTCGCGCAATTGCGATGCAGCGACGGGCCCGCAGTCGGTCAGCTCCGCCTCGGGCCCACGACCCCGTACACCACCTCCACGACGTCACCGGAAACGCCTGATCCCGAAGGATCTCAGCTCCTCGGGGTTAGCCCGAGGTCGCCGTGACCGTGGGCCGGCTCGACGTTGATCAGGCTGTGCGCGGCCATGACCAGGTAGTCCCAGAGCTGGGCGGCCAGTGCGTCCTCCAGCGCGAGCTCGTCGAGGGCGACCCGCATGTGCTGGAGCCAGGCGTCGCGTTCGGCCTCGCCGATGGCGAACCTGACGTGCCGCATCCTCAGCCGGGGGTGCCCGCGCAGCTCATCGTAGGTGCGGGGCCCGCCCCAGTACTGCATGAGGAACAGCACCAGGTGTTCCTCGGCCGGGCCGAGGTCCTGGGCCGGGTACACCGGCCGCAGCACGGGATCTTCCGCCACGCCCTGATAGAACCGGTGGACCAGTCGGCGGAAGGTCTCCTCCCCGCCCACGGCCTCGTAGAAGCTGGTCGGCTGGCTCATGGGGAAAGCTTACGGCGTGCCGGATCCGCCGGTGCCTTCCTCATCCGCCCCCACCACCACCCCCGCCTGCTCTCCTGGTCCCGGCGGTGCCGTGATGACGATGGTGTCGGGGCCGGCCGGTGCGATGCCCGCCGCGTGCAGCTCGGCTTTGACCCTGGCCCGCAGCTCCCGGGCCACCTTCCACTGCCCCGTGGGGGCGGTCTTGGCCACGATCCGCATCGTCACTTCTTTGCTTGACAGCTCCTGGGCGCCCCAGACCTCAGGCTTTTCCAGCATGACCTCGTTCCAGCCGGGCTCGCGGTACAGGCTGTCCGCGGCCTGGTCCATCAGCTGCCGGATCCGGCTCAGGTCCTCCCCGTAGGGGACCGGGTAGTCGATGACCGCCTGGGACCAGCCCTGTGACTCGTTGCCTACGCTCTCGATGGTGCCGTTCCTGATGTGCCACAACACGCCGTTGACGTCCCGCAGCTGGGTGGTGAGCAGCGTCATCGCTTCCACCTTGCCGGTGGCGACCCCGGCGTTGATGGTGTCCCCGACCCCGTAGTGATCCTCGATCAGCATGAGGATGCCCGCCAGGTAGTCGCGGACCAGGTTCTGCGCGCCGAAGCCGAGGGCCACCCCGAGCACGGTGGTGCTGGCCAGCAGGGGCGCCAGGTTAAAGCCGAGGATTCCGAGAATGGTCAGCGCCGCGATGCCGAACACGATGGCCGAGACCGCGCTGCGCAGGATCGAGCCGAGGGCCCGGGCCCGCTGCGACCGGCGGTCCAGGCCGGCCGCGTGGACCGCCACGGCGGCCTTGTGCATCCGGCCGTTGGGGCCCGCCGGCAGCGTAGCCGTGGCCGCGCGCTCGGTGACCCGTTTGATCAGCCGGCCAAGGACGGTCCGCACCACCAGCGCGAGGATGACGATGAACAAGATCCGGCCCGCCTGGCTGGCCGGCCCGGCCAGGTAGACCGTGACCAGCTGCGCGGCAGTGGTGCTGTGGCTCAGATCCCAGGCCAGCCGGCAGGCGATCCCCGGGTTGTCACCGCAGCTGCCAGTCAGCGTGCCTGTGACGTGCGCGAGGGCAAAGCTGGTGGCATGAAACACAGAACTCCTTCCGCCGACGGATGCCAACGCACGCGAGGCTACTGCGCCATCGCGGCCCGCGGGCCCGCCCCGGGGTTAAAGCTCTGTGTGCACCCCGGCGAGGTCGGGATCGCGGCCGGCGTTCGCGCGCAGCTCCGGGTTGGCCTCGATTGCCTCGGCGAGGGTCCTGGCCGCCTCGTCCCGCAGGCCCGTCCGCGCCTGGGCGCAGGCGAGGCTATATCCAGCCATGCCGACCGCGGCCGCGGGCGCGCGCAGGTAGCGCGCCGTGCCCAGCGCGTTCGTCTGCAGCGCGATGGCCCGCTCGGGCTGGCCGTGGGCCAGGTAGTAGTCACCGAGGTGCCCGGTGGCGTGCCAGAAGCCGCGGACGATGATCTGCAGCCAGAGCAGCCGCCCGTTCAGCCACGGGTGGCGCGCCGGGTCGAGCAGATCCTCATCAGGCAGCGCCCACATCCGGTCGATCAGGTCCGCGCTGACCCGGCGGCATTCCGCCATCACGCCGGCGGCCGGCTGCGCGGCATAACCGCGGTAGACCTCGGCGGAGGAATGGTCGACGTCGCCGTACGTAGCTGGCACCTGGCCTGCCGCAAGAGCCGCGAGCCGTTCGGCCTGTTGCCTTTTGAAGTGGTTATTATGCGCCACCAGGGGGACGGCGGCCCAGCGGTCCGGCCTGCCCCCGTCGCTGCCCCCGTCGCTGGCCGCGCGATAGACCGTCGCGGCCAGCAGGATCAGCTCCTCGGCGGCGGCCAGGCTCAGCAAGCCAGCCAGCGTGCTGCGCAACGCCACTGTGTCACCTGCGGACATGGTCAGCCCTCCTTGCGGGCGGTGAAGATCAGGTTGTGCGCCACGTGCAGGGTGATCGCGGCGAAACCGGCGGTCTGCAGCCGGGTCAGGAACGCGGCCGGCTCGACCGGGTTGTAGGTGTCACCTTCGTGGAAGCGGTGCAGCCGGTCGCTGGGCAGGCTGTCCGAGCCGAGGAACACACCGCCCGGCTGCAGCACCCGGAACGCCTCCGCCAGCACCCGGTCCTGCAAAGCGCGAGTAGGCACGTGGTGCAGCATCGTAAACGTGGCCACCGTGTCGAATGAGGCGTCCGGGTACTCCAGCGCGGCCGCGTCGCCGAACACGACGGAAACGTTGCTCCCCGCGTACGCCTCGGCCAGCCGGGTGACCGATTCCTGCTCGTGTTCCACCGCGACCAGGCGGCTGACCCGCGGTTGCAGCCAGGCGGTGGCCGCCCCCCAGCCCGGCCCGAGTTCCAGCACCTCGGCGCCGAGCGACACGCCCGCGGTCGCCTGCGGCAGCACCTCGTCCTGGATGTGACCGAACCATTCCTGGCTCGGCATCAGCTTCGCATGGTTCTCGTTCATGGCCTCGACGCTAGGCCGCGGGCACCTCAAGGCATAGCGCGTAAGCTGCCATGTTGTGTCGCCAGCCGGACAGCGCCCGGACCCACCAGGCACGGCCGTGGTGGTGGCGACCTTCCCGATGCCCGCGGGCACCCGGTATGACTGGCACACCCACGAAGACCATCAGCTGGCCTGGGCGGCGAGCGGAGTCCTCACCGTGCTGACCAGCGACGCGACCTGGGTACTGCCGCCCACCCGGGCGCTGTGGATACCGGCCGGGCTGCCGCACGAGACCGGCTCCGACGGCCGCGCCACCATGCGCTCGCTGTACATCCGGCCCGAGCTCTCGCCGGTCGCGTGGACCCAGCCCACCCCGGTGGCGGCCAGCCCGCTGCTGGCCGAACTCATCGGCTACCTCGGCGGCACCCTGGACCCCGGCCACCGCGCGCACGCGGAGGTCCTGCTCGCGGACCTGCTCACGCCGATGCCGATGACCACCATCGAGGTCAGGCTGCCGACGTCCGGGCCGGCCAGGCAACTGGCGCAGGCGCTGCGCGCCGACCCGTCCGGCCGGCGCACGCTGGCGGAGTGGGGCCGTCAGGTGGCGGCGAGCGAGCGGACCCTGGCCCGGGCCTTCACCGCCGAAACCGGCGTCTCGTTCGGCCGCTGGCGCACGCTGCTCCGGCTGCAGGCCGCGCTGCCCCGGCTGGCCCGCGGCGAGCCCGTCGGCCTGGTCGCGAGCCGGGTCGGCTACGACACCCCGAGCGCGTTCGTCGCCGCGTTCCGCCGCGAGACCGGCCAGACCCCCGCCGCCTACTTCAGGTCCCGGCGGGACTTACCCGGGACTTACCCCCAGGCGCAGCCCGGTGTGCCTGGCGGCGAACGCGAGGGTATCCCCGGACAGCTCCGCGGTCCGGCTGACCGCGCGCGCCCCGTGCCCCACCTGGCCTTCCGCCCGCAGCAGCACCGGCCGCCCGGCCCCAGACGAGGTGGCGTACTGCAGCGCGGTGCACGTCTTGTAGGCGTGCACCGGGTCTACCCGCGTGTCGTTGGTGAACACGGTGAACAGCACGGCCGGGTACGCCGTCCCTGGTACCACGTGATGGTACGGCGAGTACGAGAGCAGCCAGCCGAGCTGTTCGGGGTCGGCGGCGGTGCCGTACTCGGCGTTCCAGGTCTGCCCGAGGCCGAACCTCTCGTAGCGCACCATGTCCAGCAGCGGCGCCGAGCAGATCACCGCCGCGTACAGCTCGGGTCGCTGCGTCAGCGCCGCCCCGACCAGCAGCCCGCCGTTCGACCCGCCCGAGATGGCCAGCTGCTCCGGCGTGGTCCAGCCCTGCTGGATCAGCGTCTCCGCGGCCGCGTGGAAATCGTCGAAGACGTTCTGCTTGCGGTCCAGCATCCCGGCCCGGTGCCATTCCTCGCCTTCCTCGCTGCCGCCGCGCAGGTTGGCCACCGCGTACACGCCGCCCGCCGACACCCAGGCCAGGATGTTCGGCGAGTACGCGGGCGTCAGGCTGATGTCGAACCCGCCGTACCCGTACAAGATCGCCGGCCGCGGCGCGTCAGGCTGGCCCGCCCCGTCCGGCCCGCTGATCACGAGCATCCGCACCGGGGTGCCGTCCCTGGACGGGTAAGTCAGCTGCCGCGCGGTCACCGCCGGGACCTGAGCCAGGCCCGGTGCCGACGCCCAGGTGCTCACCGCGGCGTCCCGCGCGTCGAACCGCAGCACCTCAGAAGGCGTCGTGTAATCGGTGTACACGAACCAGGCCTCGTGCCCGCCCTCGGGCCGCTCGCTCATCCCGCCGACGGTGCCCAGACCCGGCAGCGTCACCATGCCCACCTGCTCACCCGTCTCCAGGTCGTGCACGGTGATCTCGCTGAGCGCGTGCCTGTTCCAGTTGGCCAGCAGAACGGGCCTGCCGATCTGCGGCCCGTCCAGGATCGCGTATCCGCGCAGCACCGCTTCCGGGTCCTGCTTGATCAGGTCCCGCCAGCTCGCGTGGTCACCGGCGGTGGCGGGGTCGGTCACCGCGATCCGCCCCCGCGGCGCGCCGGAGTCGGTGAACACGTACAGTCGCCCGTCGCGGCCGATCCTCACCCCGGTCCACGCATCGAGTCCCTCCTGCACCACCCGCAGGTCGGGCGACGCGGGGTCGCCGTCGGACAGGTCGGCCAGCCACAGGTCGTTGCGCGGCGCGGTGCCGCGCGAAGCGGAGATGGCCAGCCACCGTCCGTCCCGGCTGACCGAAACCGAGAAGTAGTCGGTCTTGTCCCGCCCGGTGCCGAAGATGAGCACGTCGGAGTCGGCGTGCGTGCCGAGCTGATGCAGGTAGACCCGCCGGTGGTACTGGCTTTCCCCGTCGGGCACGGCCTCGGGCGCTAGCCTGCGGGTGTAATAGAAGGCCTTGCCGCCGGGCAGCCAGGCCACGTTGGAGTACCGGCAGCGGTCGATCGGCCCGTCCACCAAAGCTTCGGTGGTGACGTCGATCACCCGCAGCACGGACTCCTCGTCGCCGCCTTCTGACAGCTGGTAGGCGAGCAGCCGCCCCTCCTTGTCCGGCTGCCAGTTGTCCAGCGTGGTCAGCCCGGACGGGTCGATCGCCGCCGGGTCGACGAGCACCTGGACCGGCCCGTCAGACAGCTGGCTGCACAGCACGCCGTGCTCCTGCCCGGGGTCGCGGCGGGTGAAGAAGAAGCGTTCGCCTCGCCAGACGGGTGTCCCCACGTAACCGACGTTGAGCAGCTCCCGCACCTGCCCGGCGAAGTCGTCCCGGCCGGGCAGTTCCGCGCGCTTCGCGGCGAACAGCTCTTCCTGAGCGGCGAGCCAGCCGGCCCGCTCGTCACTGGCGTCGTCCTCCAGCCAGCGGTAGGGGTCGCTGACCTGGTACCCGAGGACATCCTCGGTCAGATCGAGCCTGCGTGCCTGCGGATATCCGAACTCCCTCATGCAGGAACTTTACGGGGCCGGCCAGCTTGTACGCTTATGAGGTAGCGGATCAGCGTACCAGGGGACACACTAGAAGTATGGAGTCCAGATAGACGGTCGGCGCCAGCGGGAGGTGCGGTGCGGCGAGTCTTGCTGCTCAACGTGACGTATGAACCGCTGACCACTGTCGGACTACGTAGAGCCGTGGTCCTGGTGCTCGGCGGCAAAGCCGAGGTTGTCCACCACGACGCGGCGGGCGCGGTCCTGCACGCGGCGTCGGTCGCCCTGCAAACTCCGTCCGTGATCAGGCTCAGCCGCTACGTCCGGATCCCGTATCGCAACCGCGTGCCGCTGACCCGCGCCGCCCTGATGCGCAGGGACAATTACAAGTGCGCCTACTGCGGTCGCCGTGCCGAGACCATCGATCACGTGATCCCGCGCAGCCGGGGCGGCCCGCACGCCTGGGAGAACTGCGTCGCGTCCTGCACCATCTGCAACCACCGCAAGGCCGACCGCCTGCTCGAAGAACTCGGCTGGAGCCTAGCGGTGCCCCCGGTGGTACCACGCGGCGCCCACTGGCGGCTGGTGGGCGCGCAGTACGACGGCGACCCCCAGTGGGCCGCCTATTTGCGTGAGTCCAGTGCTGCCTTAAGCCCCAGTGCTGCCTTAAGCCCCAGTGCCGCCTTAGCGGCCTCCCGTACCCCTATCCTCACCTATTGCGATATTAATGCGACATTGCCCAACATGCGCATACAGAATCTGATCGGTAGTTAGCCGTATATCTATCGACTTCCGTGCTTACCTGTGGGATAACGGTTCAGGTGCGGGAGACTGGCCGGCCAGCCGTGCTCGGCGCCCGCGACCGATTAGGCGCGCTGCTTACCCCGCCAGGGCGCCAGGCATCCTCAGAGGAGTGGAATCACGGTGTTCAGCAGAAGGCCGGCGCGCAGCGCCGCATCGTCCCCAGGCCGCGCGGCGTCGCGCGGCCGGTCCGCGCTCACCCGGGTGGCCGCGCGGGCCGCACTCCCGGTCGCGGCCGCGGGCGGCCTGGCCATGGTGTCGCTGGTCGCCCCGGCCGCGACCGTGGCGGTACCCGCCGCCAGCGCGGCCACCGCCGCCGTCCGCCCGGTCCCGGATCTAGGCGGGCCCATCCTCAAGGCCGGGCAGTTTCCTGCTCCGCAGACCATCGCGCAGTGCCAGGCCGACTTGGGGATCAACTGCTACACCCCGGTGCAGTACCGGGTCGCCTACGACCTGAACCCGCTGTACGCCAAGGGCATCACCGGCGCGGGCAAGACGATCGTGATCGTGGACTCGTTCGGCTCGCCGACCATCGCCAGCGACCTGCACACCTTCGACGCCCAGTTCGGCTTCCCCGACCCTCAGCTCCAGATCGAGCAGTTCGGGACCATCCCGCCGTTCGATCCCACCAACTCGACCATGGTCGGCTGGGCTGAGGAAACCACCCTGGACGTGGAGTACGCGCACTCGATCGCGCCCGGCGCCAAGATCGTCCTGGCCGAGACTCCGGTCGCGGAGACCGAAGGCGTGACCGGCTTCCCGGAGATGATGAACGCCGAGCAGTCGCTCATCAATCAGGGCGTCGGCGACGTGATCACGCAGAGCTTCGGCGCGACCGAGCAGACCTTCCCCGGCGTCAGCAGCGGCGACGACTCGAGCCTGCTCAACCTGCGGTACGCCTACAAGGACGCCTACGCGCACCACGTGACCGTGCTCGCCTCAGCGGGTGACACCGGAGCGACCAACTACGAATCCGACGGTACGACCCTGTATACGTCCCGGGTGACCGGCTGGCCGGCCACGGATCCGCTGGTGACCGCGGTCGGCGGTACGCAGCTCAACCTGGACCAGGCCGGCAACAAGATCACGCCGGACGTGGTGTGGAACGATGGCTTCGGCGCCGGCGGCGGCGGTGACTCGGCCGTCTTCTCGCGCCCGCTCTACCAGATCGGCGTGGCCAAGACGGTCGGCGGCAGCCGCGGCGTGCCTGACATCTCGATGAGCGCGGCGGTCAACGGCGGCTGCTGGGTGTACATGTCCTTCGCCGGGATCGAGAGCTCCGGGGTCAGCGACCCGGGCTGGTACATCTTCGGCGGCACCAGCGAGGCCTCGCCGATCTTCTCCGGCATCGTCGCGCTCGCCAACCAGGTGGCCGGCCACCGGCTCGGCCTGATCAACCCGGCGCTTTACCTGCTGGGCGCGCTGCACCACGCTGGGGTCCCCGGTACCGGCATCGTGGATGTCACCTCGGGCAACAACTCCTTCGGCGGCGTGACCGGCTTCAACGCCACGGCCGGTTACAACATGGCCACCGGCTGGGGCACGATCGACGCGGCGAAGTTCGTCCCCGCGCTGGCCCGCATCGGCTGACGCGGCAGGCCCGCCGCACCACCACCAGCACGCCGGCCCGGGTTCACCCGGGCCGGCGTGTTCGTGTCCGGCCCACCGATCCCCGCCCCGCGACGCCGCGACTAAAGCGGCTCAGATGGTGATCCAGCCGGTGACCACGGGGGACTCATCGGTCTCGGGGCCCAGGCGGCAGCGCAGGCTGATCTGGCCAAGCGGTACGGCCTCCGCGCTGAACCGGCCCAGCGCGTCGGCCTCGACGTTGATCACCCCGCCGGGATGCCTGATGTCCACCACGGCGGGCTGCCGCGGTATTAGCTGCCCCATCAGCCGCCGGTCGTCCCCGGTGCCGGTGATCTCGAGTTCGATCGTCAGGCCGCTGGTGCGGAACGACAGATGACGCCATTCCGGCGCACCGCGCACCGCGGACGCCTCGGCCTGAGGCCGGGCGCCGGGGACCATCTCCGCCTGGGACCGGGCGTCCGGCCTGGCGTCATGGGAGTTCACAAGGTCATCCTTCCCGGTGTCGGCCGGTGCCGAACGGAAATCTTTTCACGATCTCTGAGAATACTCTACAGGGCACGACTACTCACGACTACCCCAGCGCTACCAGAAGGCCCAGGGCCGCGTCGAGGTGCCTGACCACCTCCGTCTCCAGCGTTGCCCCGGCCGGGCTGACCACACTGGTGACGTGCACGGCCGCCTCGGACGCGGCGCAGCGGGCGACGCTGCCTGGTCCTTCATCGCCCTCGGCGCTTGACCAGGCAGGCCGGTGATCGGTGTAACGCTAAACGCGCTCCGGCCGATGACCTAGTGGAAGCGGCTGGCGCGGGTCCCCCCGAGCCCGCGTCAGCCGCCCTTCAGTCCGGCGGGCGCCCGCCAGGGCAGGGAACGGGCGGGTCGGCAGCGAGATCACCGCTTCCAGCGTGGCCAGCCGCCGCAGGAACGCGTAAGCGAACCAGGTCGGCAGCCACACGATGCTGCGCCAGTACCGGTGTTTGATGGCCAGCGGCAGGCTGACGGCCAGCGGGACTCCGCCGCCCGCGGCGTACAGCAGACCGAACGTGATCACGTTCTGCCGGTAGTTCGGATGCGTCAGCACCAGCTCGAGCATGAAGATCGGTGCGACCAGGCCTGCCTGCAGCGAGAACCAGGAGAAGCCGCGGCGTACCGTCCAGAACCACACCCGCGGCCCGGCCAGGCCGCTGCGCAGGGGCACGTGCCGGGCGTAGACGTGAAAGCTGGCCCGTGCCCACCTGGTTCGCTGCTCCACGAACTCGCCCACGTTGCGCGGCACGTCCTCGTATGAGCGAATGCGCGGGTCGACCACCACCCGGTAGCCGAGCCGCCCGATCTGCATGGTGAGGTCGGAATCCTCGCCGTTCATCCCCACCGGGAAGCCGCCGGCCATGATCGCGGGCCCCCGGCGGAAGGCGGTGAAGGTACCGGGAATGACGACGACGCCGTCGACCATGCTCTGTCCCAGCCGGGCGAACCGGAACTGGAACAAGGTCTCCAGGGTCCGCAGCCGGTGGAACCAGGTCACGGTGTCGGTCCTGGGCTCTTCCATGGCGCCCACACAGCCGACGAGCGGATCGCGGAACCAGGGGACGGAGTAGGTCAGCGCGTCCGGGCCCATGACGCAGTCCGCGTCGATGCGGATGACGATCTCCGCGTGGGTGACCGCGAGGCCGCGGTTGATCGCGGCCGCCTGCCGGGCGTTCGGCGCGGTCAGGACCCGGCCGCGGGCATGGGTGAAGGCCGCGAACTCCGCCCGCGCGATCGTCGCGGTGTCGTCGGTTGACCCGTCGTCGGACACCAGGACCTGCACAGGTCCGCCGTACCGCCCGGCCGCTACGTCGATCGAGCGGAGCAGCCTGGCGATGTTGTCCGCCTCGTTGTACGCCGGGATGATCACGTCGACCGGCGGCCGCTCGCGGCCGGGCTCAGGGAGCTTCCTGTTCGTCCACCACAGCAGCCACAACGGGGCCGACAGCAGCACGAACAAGATGCTGACGGCGTACAGCGGGACGAACACCTGCCACGCCGTGCTCAGGTTGCCCGGTTCGGCCAGGAACGCGTAGCTGATGATCAGGAAGACCACCACAGTGATCAGCGAGCAGCAGGCCAGCACGCTGTCCCAGGCCCAGTGCGGGCGACGGCGCGGGACCGTGGTCCCGCGCGGCAGTATGTAGGTCGTGAAGGTGAGACGGGTGATGACCAGCCCGCCGACGAGCAGGTTGGCCAGCGTCGCCTCGATCCCGAACGGCGCGATCGGCCATCCAGTCGCCATGCCGGTCACGATCAGCAAGGCCTGCAGCAGCACCGAGATGGCGGTGTAGAGCACGACATGCGACAAGATTGCGAGCCGCCTGCTCAGGCTGGCCCGCGCGACGACGGCTAGCCCGACGATATAGGCCACGGCGAAGAACTGGGTGGCCGGGCGCATCCGGGCGACGTACCCGTTGACGGTAGCGGGATCCCGGCTGATCGCGGCGGCCACGGCGCGCACGGCACCCGCGTAGGCACCGGGCAGGGCTGGCCGCTGCCAGCCCAGGAACAGCAGCCCCAGTGCCGCGGCCACGCCGAGGAAGATCCAGGTGCGCGGGCGGTAAGCGGGCGTCATGGTGTGCCGCGGGATGGCCACGTAGCCCTTGCCGTCGCCCTCGTCCTCGGTACCCTCCGCGCTGACTGGCAGCAGGCAGGCGGCCACCAGGGCCGCCAGCAGCCCGATCGTCGCCACCAGGAGCGTGATGTTCATTTAATCTCCCGCAAGTCGCCCATTTGCCCGAATTAGCACGGCTATTTGAATGATTGCCCAAATCGTGAAAGATTGCTATTTCCGGACATTCTGTATCGTTTTAGATCCGGGGTTGCGAATAAGCCTGAGCGTACGTCACCAGAGCCAGGACCTGTATTATCTCGACCCAGGCCTCCCGCTGTCCGGTTAGCCGTATAACCTGTCCTGAAGGGTCGGCCGGGCTGCCATCGTGACCAGTAAATTCTGCGGTGTTCGCATCCGCAATCGTATTGTTTCGGCCAATTTAACATTGGCCGCAATTTAGCTTCGGATCTGCGGCCACTTGAGTGAAGGGCTTACTGATCCGGATGGGGAGCGCAGTGCATCCTGAAGACGAGGGTTACGAGTGGCGCGGTGGGGCGGGGTTGATGGCCGGGACGGGGGGGCCGTCCGCGCTGGACCCCCCGTACGCTTCTGCTCTTTACCTGGGTCAGCCGCCGCCTCGCCGGGTCCGCGATTATTCGCCTGCCCAGCCGCCTGCCCAGCCGCCCGCCCATTCCTCCGGCCGGGTGGCGTCGAGCTCACCCGCGACGCTGACCGACTTGCGTCCTGTGCCGCCGCCTCCCGCTGACCAGAGGCTGCCTGACCAGAGGCTGCCTGACCAGCCGGTAGGACAGCATTCGATCCGGCTCCCGCGGACCTGGCCGCAGCGGGCCGGCGGGGTCCTCATCGCCGCCGCCGTGGTCGCCAGCGCTCTGTGGTACATCCCGAGCGTCCTGCACGATAATAGTCAGCTGCTCACCGGCACCGTGGCCAGCAGCGGGGTGATCACGCTGAACTTCTCCGATGCGGGGGAGATCGCCGAGATCGACGCCAAGCTCAACACGCCCGTACGTAAGGGACAGATCCTGGCCAGGGAGTACGCCCCTGACGCCAGCTCCCTGGTGGCCGCGGACAAGGCGGCCATCGCCGCGGATGAGGCCAAGATCGCGCAGGTGAAGGCGGCTGAAGCCGCCGACCCGGCCAACGCCGCAGTCGACGACGCGCAGCTGAGCGCGGCCAATGCCCAGCTCGCCCTGGACCAGGCTCAGCTGGCCACCGATCGGATGAAGATCGTGACGACGGAGATCGTCGCCCCGTCCGGCGGTGTCATCGTGGCCGCCAACGGGCAGGTCGGCCAGACCGTCACCACCTCGGGCATCCGGGATTACGTGGCCGACTCTCAGCAGCAGTCGGCCGCCCAGGGGCCGGCCTTCTCGCTGCTGCCGGAAGGCCCGCAGACTGTCCGCCGGGTTAACGCGAGCGCATCGGCGGTACCGGTGTTCGCGCTGCGCACCTCGATCAACTGGCAGGTCATCGTGCTCATCCCGGAGTCCTCCGTGGCCCGGGTCCGGACCGGGCAGCAGGTCACGATCAGCGTGCCCGCCGACCACGTCAAAGATGTCCCTGGCCAGATCAGCTACGTGCTGTCTAGCCCGGCGCAGACGTCAGCCGGGGTCTTTTATCAGGCGATCGTCAACATCACCGGCCACTCGGCGGCCGTGCCGCTGAACGGGATGACGGCTGATGTCGAGTTCGGGCGCTAGGCCGCCGCTTGTCCATCGGCCGCCCGTCAGGAGGCAACATGGGAATCCGTCCAGGCCATCGCCCGCGGCGCTCGCTCCGTCCGCCCCCCTCGCTTCCCCCGCTTCCCCCGCTCCACCTGCGGCGCCGCGCGGGCATCCTGGTGGCGGCGGCCGCCGCGGTGACGCTGGCCGTGCCCACGCTGGCCGCCTGTGCCGCCGCGCCCGCGAGCAGCTTCAGCTCCCCGGCATCGAGCGCCACCGTCCCGGCGGCCCTGCCGGGGCGTGGCCATCCCGCCTGGCTGGTCTCCCGGTCGGTGCTGGCCCAGTTCGTGGAAGACCCAGCCGCCGTGAACCAGCTGCGCGGCAAACTGGTCTACGAGATCCTGCAACCGGGCCAGCCGCCGCTGCCAGGAGTGGTCGCGGAGCCGGTCGTCACCTTCGCCTCCGCCGCCGTCCTGAAAAACGCGATCCGCGCCCGGCAGCTTCCGCCCGGGATCTTCGGCGTCCTGTACGACCCTGAGGCCTGGACCTTCACGCCCGCGGCGGAACAGCAGAACCCGGTCCAGGCCGCCACCGCGGCGGCGGCCGTGGCTCATGCTCACGGGATGCGGTTTATCGTGGCGCCCGCGATCGACCTCACCAACGTCCTGAGCTCAAGCGGTACGGGTCCGCGCTGGCGCCAGTTCCTCAGCCTGGACCTGATCGGCCGCCTGGCCAAAGTGGCGGATGTCGTCGAGCTCCAGGCCCAGAGCCTGGAGCTCGACACCGGTGCCTATAGGGCTTTCGTCCAGGCGGCCGCGGCCCAGGCCAGCACGGCCCGCCCGGGCGTCGGCCTGCTGGCCGGGCTGTCCACCAACCCGCCCGGTGTGCCGATCGAAGCCCGGCAGCTGACCTCGGCCATCCAGGCCACCCGGTCCCTGGTCGATGGCTACTGGCTCAACGTTCCTGCCCCCGGGGCCCGCTGCCCGGCCTGCAACGCCCCGCGCCAGGACATCGCGGTCCAGGCGCTGCAGGTGCAACCCTGATGCTGGCGGGATTTCCCGCGGCGGTGACGGTAAGCCGACTACTCTGCGCACCGGGTTGCGGGTAGCGTTCACGTATGACGACGATCCAAGCGCCGTTCGGCCCGATGATCACGGCGATGATCACCCCCATGCATCCCGACGGGACCGTCGATTACGACGGGGCCGCCCGCCTCGCCGACTACCTCGTCACCGGCATGCGTAACGACGGCCTGGTGCTGAACGGGACCACGGGTGAGGCGCCGACCACGACCGACGCGGAGAAGGAACAGCTCCTCCGGGTGGTGCTCGAGGCGGTGGGCACGCGCGCCAAGGTGGTCGCCGGGGTCGGCACCAATGTCACCGCGCACACCATCGAGCTGGCCCGGTCCGCCGAGCGAGCCGGGGCGGATGGCCTGCTGGTCGTCACTCCGTACTACAGCAAGCCGCCCCAGGCCGCGCTCGAGGCCCACTTCACCGCGGTCGCCGACGCGACCGGGCTGCCCATGCTCATCTACGACATCCCCGGCCGCACCGGCGCGGCCGTGGCCACCGAGACCCTGGTCCGGCTGGCCGCGCACCCGCGGATCATCGGCGTCAAGGACGCCAAGGACGCCCCGGGTGCCACCTCTCACGTGCTGGCCAGGACCAACCTGGTCTACTACTGCGGCACCGACATGCTGAACCTCCCGTGGCTCTCCCTCGGCGCCGTCGGCGTCATCAGCGTGGTCGGCCATGTGGTGGGGGACCGGCTGCGTGAGATGATCGATGCGTTCGGTGCGGGTGACGTCGCCCGGGCCAGGCAGATTCACTACGAGCTCGTCCCGGTGTACGACGGGATGTTCCGCAACCAGGGAGCGGTCATGACCAAGGCAGCGCTTGACCTGCTCGGCCAGCCCGGCGGCGCGGTCCGCGCCCCGCTGCTGGCGGCCACCGACGCGGAACGGCACCAGCTGACGCTGGACCTGACCGCGGGCGGCGTGAAGCTGCCGGGGACCGGCGCGTGAGCCACCCGCACCCGGACCTCGCCCCGCCCGCGAAGCTTCCCCGGAACGGCCTGCGCATCGTCCCGCTCGGCGGGCTCGGCGAGATCGGCCGGAACATGACGGTCTTCGAGTACCGCGGCCGGCTGCTCATCGTCGACTGCGGCGTGCTGTTCCCCGATCCCGACCAGCCCGGCGTGGACCTGATCCTGCCCGACTTCGAGTATTTGAAGGGCAGGCTCGACCAGGTCGAGGCGGTCGTCATCACGCACGCCCACGAGGACCACATCGGCGCCATCCCGTACCTGCTCAGGGAGCGCAAGGACATTCCGCTCGCGGGCTCGAAGCTAACCCTGGCCCTGGTCAGGAGCAAGCTGTCCGAACACCGCCTGGATCCGGCCACGGTCGAGGTGGTCGAGGGCAGCCACAGTTCGTTCGGGCCGTTCGACTGCGAGTTCTTCGCGGTCAATCACTCGATCCCCGACGCGCTCGCGGTGGCCATCCGGACCCCGGCAGGCGTGGTCCTGCACACCGGCGATTTCAAGATGGACCAGCTGCCGCTGGACGGCAGGCTGACCGACCTGGCCGGCTTCGCGCGGCTCGGCACCGAGGGCGTCGACCTGCTGATGGCCGACTCGACCAACGCCGAAGTGCCGGGCGTGGTGACCTCCGAGCGCGAGATCGCTCCGGTGCTCGACGAGATCTTCGCCAACACCAGGCAGCGCATCATCGTCGCCTGCTTCGCCTCCCACGTGCACCGGGTGCAGCAGGTGCTCAACGCCGCCACGACCCACCGGCGCAAGGTCGCCTTCGTCGGGCGGTCCATGGTGCGGAACATGGGCGTCGCGCGCGAGCTCGGCTACCTGCGGGTCCCCGGCGGGCTGCTGGTCGACCTGCGCGAGGCCGAGGAGCTGCCGCCCGGCGAGGTGGTGCTGATCTCGACCGGCTCGCAGGGTGAGCCGATGTCGGCGCTGTCCCGGATGGCCGGCCGCGACCACCCGATCAGGATCGCCGCCGGCGACACCGTGATCCTCGCCTCGTCGCTGATCCCGGGCAACGAGACCGCGGTCTACCGGGTGATCAACGGGCTCACCCGGCTCGGCGCGCGCGTCGTGCACCGCAGCTCGGCCCTGGTGCACGTGTCCGGGCACGCCCCGGCCGGCGAGCTGCTCTACGTGCTGAACCTCGTCCGGCCACGCAACTTCATGCCGATCCACGGGGAGTGGCGGCACCTGCGAGCGCATGCCCACCTCGCCTCGCTGGCCGGCGTGCCCGACAAGAACATCGTGATCGCCGAGGACGGCGTGGTTGTGGACCTGGTCTCCGGTCAGGCCTCGGTGGCCGGGGCGGTGCCCTGCGGCTACGTCTACGTCGACGGGCTCACCGTCGGTGAGGTCACCGAGGCCCAGCTGAAGGACCGGCGCATCCTCGGCGAGGAGGGTTTCGTCTCGATCGTGATCGTGGTCGACGCCAACTCCGGCAAGCTGGTGGCCGGCCCGGAGATCCACGCCCGCGGCGCCGGCATTGATGACTCCTCCTTCGCCGAGGTCCGGCCCAAGATCGAGGAAGCCCTGGCCGCGGTCACCGCCGACGGCATCGTCGACACCCACCAGATCAGCCAGCTAGCCCGCCGCATCGTCGGCAAGTGGGTCAGCGACAACTACCGCCGCCGCCCCATGATCATTCCCGTAGTAGTAGAGGCCTAGCCCCAATCCCACCGCAGCACCAGTCCCTCGCGCCACATCCGTACCCTGCCGTGCCGTCCCGCAACTGCCTCCATCGACCCTATGGAACATTGGGCCGGTTACAACCGGCCCAATGTTCCATAGGGTCGGGCGAAGCCCGCGGAAGTACCATCGCAGGCAGGCCCTTTTCGTCAGCATTTGGGCCGATTTAGTGGATTTTGGGAATGGTGCGCCCGCGTTTCGTTTGTCAGACCCTGTCGTCATGATGCCCGCATGGCCCCCTCGACTCGGCTCGATCAAGACACACTCATCCGCATCCTCGAGCGGCAGCTCGACGTGCTCACCCGTCAGCAGGCTCTGACGGCCGGAGTAACTAGGCACGCGCTGAAGCATCGTCTTCGTGCCGGGGGGCCGTGGCGCCGTCTGCTGCCCGGCGTCTACGTGGCGGCGACCGGGACGCCGACGATCATCCAGCAGCAAATGGCCGCCCTGCTGTACGCGGGCCGCGGCGGCGTGATCACGGGCCTGGCGGCTGCGCGTCATCACCGCATCCGGGTCCCGGCCTCAGAGTTCACCGACGTCTTGATGCCAGCCTCGCGACGGCGCCGCGACGCTGCCTTCGTCCGCCTGCACCGGACGACCCGGATGCCCGACCAGGTCTTGCCGTTTGGCCCGCTGCGCTATGCCCTGCCTGCCCGCGCTGTGGCCGATACCGTCCGCGGCCTGGACAGCCTGCGCGATGTGCGGGCGGTCGTGGCTGATGCCGTGCAGCGGGGCAGTTGCGCGGTGCCGGACCTCGTCGCGGAACTCGCTGCCGGGCCGGACATCGGGTCGGCGCTATTCCGGGAGGCGCTGACCGACGTCGCCGACGGGATCAGGTCGGCCGCGGAGGGGGATCTGAAGGACTTGCTGGCCAGATCCGGGCTGCCGATGCCGCTGTTCAACCCGATGGTCTACGCCGGTGATCACTTCATCGCCAAGCCCGACGTGTGGTGGCCCGAGCTCGGCGTCGCGGTCGAGGTCGACTCGCGGGAATGGCACCTCTCTCCCGAGGACCATGCGAAAACGCTTGCCCGCGGCCGGCGCATGGCCATTCACCAGCTCAACGTGCTGCGCTTTACCCCCAAGCAGATCCGCGCCGAGCCCGCCCGGGTCGTGGCCGAGATCCGGGACGCCCTCGAAGGTGCCCGCGGCCGCCCGCCGCTGAACCTGCGTACCGTTCCGGGCGGCGAGCCCGCCCTTCCGCCCGCCAGAAGCCCGGCCGTTCAGCCGGTCGGCGGCCCGGGCAGCGGCCCGGCCGGGGCGGCGTACTGAGCGGGCGGTACCCCTATGGTCGCGGTGAAGTCACGGGTCAGGTGGGCCTGGTCGGCATAGCCGAGACCGGCCGCCAGCTCGGCCCAGTCGACCAGCTCCCCGCTGTCGGCCTGCTCCGCGGCCTCGTGCAGCCGGGCCCGCCGCATCACCCACTTCGGGCTGACGCCCACGTAGTCGGCGAACAGCCGCTGCAGGCCGCGCGCGGTCATCCCGGCCGCCGCGGCCAGTTCGTCCACCCGCCGCAGCGCCGGATCGGCGGTGATCCGCGCGACCAGGTCCGCGGCCCGCTCGGCCGCCGGATCGCGTTCGGGCCGCACCGAGCCCAGCAGTGCCCCGGCGTGTGCGGTCATCTCCGCGTCCGCCGCAGTGCCAGTGCCAGTGCCAGTGCCAGTGCCAGTGCCAGTGCCAGTGCCAGCGGAGTCCGCCCGCATGATCGCCCGCCGGGTCTGCTCCGCCCGGGGCCCGAACAGCCGCGCGGCCGGGACGACCCGGTCGGTCAGCTGCGAGATCGGCGCTTGCCAGAACGGCCGGAAGCAACCGGCCCGGAACCGCACGCCCAACACCCGGCCTTGCCCGGTCAGCTTCTGCGTGAACAGCCGGCGGTCGACCCCGTAGATCCCGGCTCCGGACATCTCGAAGGCCAGGTTCACGCACGGGTGCGGCAGGATCGTCTGCTGGTAAGGCGGCTGCCCGCGCAGGTCCCACCGGACAATCCAGTAGAAGTCGATGAACGGCGCGAGCGCCGCCGACGGCTGGATCCTGGCCAGGGCGAACCTGGTCGCGGCAAGGTCCGGATGCAGCACGCCGCGGCCCATCGTCTGGCTATCTGGCACCTGATCAGGGTAGCTGTCGCGTTTGTTCAAGACCCCGGCCCCGCGGCCCCGATAGGTTCATCGGATGGAGAAAAAGAACCTGCATGCCGAGATGGCCGCCGCCGCGGCGCAGGCCGCGCGCGCCGTGTCCGGGGCCCCGGACGACAAGAGCGCGCTGGACGGGCCCACCCCGTGCCAGGACTGGGACCTGCGCACCCTGCTCAATCACACGATCTTGTGGACCTCGTACTCCGCCGAACGCCGGGCGCACGGCGAGAGCGTGGCGGAGGAGCTGATGTCCAGGGATTTCACCGCCGAGCCGGACTACCAGGCCGACTACGTGGCGCAGATCAATAAGGCCGTCCAGGCCTGGTCGGACCCGAAGGCCTGGGCAGGCGACATCGGCGTGATGGGGGACGCGACTCCGGCCGCTGACGTGGCCGCGATGCTCATCATGGAGATGGTGCTGCACAGCTGGGACGTGGCCAGCGCCACCGGCCAGGAGTACGTCTGCGCCGACGTCGTGGCCACGCTGCTGCTCGACACGGTCCAGGCCCAGGGTGAGCTGTTCAGGAAGTACCAGGGCTTCGCCGACGTGGTCCCAGTCCCGGCCGACGCGCCCGCCTTCGACCTGGCCCTGGCCCTGTCCGGCCGCGACCCCCGGTGGCAGCCCGCTAAGCCCGCTAGGTAAGCACCCGCACCGGAGCCCCCTGGGCGAACGCTACGATGTCCTCCGCCGCCTCGCCGTAGAAGACCTGGTAGGCGTCGTCGGTGACGTAGCCGAGGTGCGGGGTCAGCACGACGTTGGGTGCGGTCCGCAGCGGATCGGACAGCGGCAGCGGCTCGACGTCGTACACGTCGAGGGCCGCGCCCGCGATCGAGGAGGTCCGCAGCGCCGCGAGCAGGGCGGCGCTGTCCACGATGGGCCCGCGTGAGGTGTTCACCAGGTACGCGGACGGCTTCATCAGCGCCAGCTCCGCCGCGCCGACCAGCCCCGTGCTGCGTTCGCTCAGCTTGTAGTGCACGGTCACGACGTCGGCCGCGGAGAACAGCTTGTCCTTGCTGACCGCCTTGGCGTGCACCTTCTTGGCCTGATCCGGATCCAGGTTCTGGCTCCACGCCATCAGTTTCATGCCGAACGCCCGGCCGATCTGCGCGACCCGCTGCCCCTGGCGGCCGAGGCCGACCAGGCCCAGCCGCTTGCCGTCCAGCCCGGTGCCGATCGTGTGCTGCCAGCCGCCGCCGGCGCCGAGCGCCGCTCCGCCGGCCTGCCCGGCCATCCTCATCCGCTGATCTTCGAAAGGTATGTGCCGGGCCAGCGCGAGGATAAGCCCCCAGGTCAGCTCGGCGGTCGAGGTGGCGCTGCCGCCGGTCCCGCACACCGTAATCCCACCCGCAAAAGCCGCCTCCAGGTCGATCGAGGCGTTCATCGTGCCGGTGGTGACCAGCAGCTTCAGCCGCGGCAGCTGGCTCAGTCGCGACGCGTCGAAAAAAGTACGTTCGCGCATCGCCACGATGACGTCGTACGGTTCCAGGGCCCGGACCAGCGCCTCGGTCCGCGCGATGTGCTCGGTGAACACGTCGATGCTGGCCAGCGCGCGGACCGCGCTCCAGTCCGTGCTGGCCAGGGCAGCCTGCTGATAGTCATCAAGGATCGCGACGCGCATGGGGCCGACATTACCCGCAAGACCCGATAAGGCCCTGTGGCGGTCCGGCTGGTAGCGTCGGCCCCGAGGAGGCCCACATGACCTGGCTTGATTCGCTGGCGGACAAGGCGCTGGCCCGGGAGCTGCCCACCCGGGACGAGGCACTGAAGGTTCTGACCAGCTCAGACGATGAGCTGATGGACGTGGTGGCGGCGGCGTTCCGGGTCCGGCTGCGGTACTTCGGCCGCCGGGTCAAGCTCAACTACCTGGTCAGCATCAAGAGCGGCCTGTGCCCCGAGGACTGCTTCTACTGCTCGCAGCGGCTCGGCTCGGCGGCCGACGTGCTCAAGTACACCTGGCTCAAGCCCGGCGAGGTGCTGCAGAGCGCGGAGGCGGGCGTCAAGGCCGGGGCCAAGCGGGTCTGCCTGGTGGCCAGCGGCCGCGGCCCGAGCGATAAGGACGTCGCCCGGGTGTCCGGCATGATCGCGGCGTTCAAAACAGAAAACCCCGACGTCGAGGTCTGCGCCTGCCTGGGCCTGCTCTCCGACGGCCAGGCCGAACGCCTGCAGCAGGCCGGCACGACCGCCTACAACCACAACCTGAACACCGCGGAAAGCAACTACGGTGACATCTGCAGCACGCACTCGTTCCAAGACCGGGCCGACACCGTCAGCAAGGCCAAACAGGGCGGCCTGTCGCCGTGCTCCGGCCTGATCGCCGGGATGGGCGAGACCGACGAGCAACTGGCCGACGTGGCGTTCGCGCTGCGCGAGCTTGACCCGGACTCGGTGCCGGTCAACTTCCTGATCCCGTTCGAGGGCACCCCGCTGGGCGGGCAGTGGACCCTGACCCCGCAGCGCTGCCTGCGCATCCTGGCCATGGTCCGGTTCGTCTGCCCGGACGCCGAGGTCCGGCTGGCCGGCGGCCGCGAGATCCACCTGCGCAGCCTGCAGCCGCTGGCCCTGCACATCGTCAACTCGATCTTCCTCGGCGACTACCTGACCAGCGAGGGCCAGCCGGGCGGCCGCGACCTGGAGATGATCGCCGACGCCGGCTTCACCGTCGAGGGCGCCGAAGAACGCACGCTGCCCGACCACCGCGATCTGGTCCGCGTCCGCCGCCGCGGCCCGGGGACCGAGCTGCCCGCCAACGCTTGACCCTGGAGCAGCGTCCTAGGCGACACGCGGGCGCGGTACTTGGGTCTGGCGGGGGTTCTCGCTACGTTTGTCATTATGGCGCCCCGTGCCCGAAACGGATCAGCCCGTCAGCGCGGCGGGCTAGCTGACGCTGCCTTGCAGGCGCCGGGCCCTGACGACGATGAGAGCCCGCGCCCCCGTACTGGTCCGGGCAGCCGTGGCGGCTCGACCAGCCGGTCACCCCGCGCGACAAGCAGCAAGACGGGCCGGAGCACCACGGCCCGTTCGGGCCAGAAGAAGAGCGGCCCGACCAGGAGCGGCCCGACCAAGAGCGGCCGCAAGCCCGCCCCTAAGGGGAAAACCGCCAACGGACGCACCGCCAAGGGCCGCCAGCCCAGCCGGTCCCACGATCCGGTCGTGATCCTGATCGGCTGGATCGGCCGTACCCTGGCGGCCGCCTGGATGGTGGTCGCCGGATCTGTCGGGTTCGCGGCCCGGGCCGTCGGCCGCGGCGCGCGCGACCTGGATCCGCACCATCGCCGGGACGGCCTCGGGCTGCTCACCCTGGGTGTGGCGATCGTGCTGGCGGCCAGCTTGTGGGCGCGGATGGGCAACGCGGCCGGCCGCGCGATCCACACCGTGGTCGGCGGCGCGTTCGGGTCGCTCGCCTGGGTCGCCCCGGTGCTCGTCGCGCTGCTCGCCTGGCGTTACCTGCGCCACCCGGACCGCAACTCCGAGACGATCAGGGCCGCCATCGGCTGGACCGCGCTGCTGCTCGGCGCGCTTGGCCTGATCCACATCGCCAAGGGCACCCCGCATCCGTCGGCCGGCCCGGCGGCGATCCGCGCGGCCGGAGGCTACCTGGGCTACGCGGTGTCCGGCCCGCTCTCGGCCGCCCTCACCCCCTGGGTGGCGGCACCGCTGCTCACGCTGCTCGCCCTCTTCGGCGTCCTGGTCATCAGCGGCACCCCGCTGCACCGGGTTCCTGAGCGTTTCGCCGAGGTGCGCGCGATGTTCGGGCATGGCCGGCCGGCCCCCGGCGGCGACCTGGAGATCGACGAGGACTACGAGGCCGGGACCGGCAGCACCGCCCGCAAGGTACGCGGCCAGATCGCCAGGCAGATCCGGCTGCGCCCGGCCATCGAGGCGGGCGAGCACGCCAAGCCGTACGACACGCCCCTCATCGAGCCGGGCAAGCCCCGACCCGGCGGCCCCCGTCCCCGCCCCGACAGCCCTGACGGCAGCGACGGCCTGGCCGAGGCGCTCGGCTTCGGCACCCATGACGCCGCCCCCCCCGACGCGCCCGCCGCCCCCGACGCGGGCACGCCCGCCGTAGGGCCCGTCCACGAACCGGTCCTGGACCCGAAGGCGCCGCTGCGGCGGCCCGAGCAGCTCACCCTGACCGGCGACGCGATCGCCTACACGCTGCCGCCGACGGCGCTGCTCAAGCCGGGTTCGGCGCCGAAGCAGCGGACCCGGGCCAACGACATCGTGGTGGCCGCGCTGTCCGAGGTGCTCGAGCAGTTCCTGGTGGACGCGCAGGTCACCGGCTTCAGCCGGGGCCCGACGGTGACCAGGTACGAGATCGAGCTCGGCCCCGCGGTCAAGGTCGAGCGGGTGACCGCGCTGAGCAAGAACATCTCCTACGCGGTCAAGAGCGCCGACGTGCGGATCATCTCGCCGATCCCGGGCAGGTCCGCGATCGGGGTGGAGATCCCGAACGCGGACAAGGAAGTCGTCAGCCTCGGCGACGTGCTCAAGTCGCAGGTCGCCATCAGCGATCACCACCCGATGGTGGTCGGGCTGGGCAAGGACGTCGAGGGCCGGGTCCTGGTCGCGAACCTGGCCAAGATGCCGCACGTGCTGATCGCGGGCGCGACCGGCGCGGGCAAGGCGCTGGCACTCGACACGCCGATTCCGACGCCTGATGGCTGGACCACCATGGGCGAGATTCAAGTCGGCGGCGAGGTCTTCGATGAGCACGGTCACGCATGTAAGGTGATCGCCGCGACTCCGGTCATGCATGGACGCCCGTGCTATGAGGTCGAGTTCTCCGACGGCACCGTCATCGTGGCCGACGCTGAGCACCTTTGGCGTACCGCGACCGCGGCGGGCCGCCAGCAGCGAGGGCGACCACCGGCCGGGCTGTCGTACTGGCCCCCCGAGGACGTAACTCGCGTTGAGAACCGCGCGGCTAAAGTATTGGGTGAACCTGACGCGCTCACCACGACCGCCGCGGTGCTCGCGGATGTCGGAGCGCATTTCCGTAACGTCCTCTACCAGCGCGTCGTTCCGGATCTCCCGTGTGAGGGCCGTCCGCTGCGGTCCTGGTATCGCCGCAACGGTCGCGATGTCTCATTCTGGACACCGGCCTATTCGCGTCACCTGATCTACAAGGCGCCCGCGGAATGCGTCAAAGCCCCGGCCGGCGCCGGCCGCCTACGCCAGTTCGGCAGTGAGCCGGTTACAACCGCAGAGATCGCAGCTTCCCTCCGGGTGGGCGGCCGCCTGAACCACTCGGTTGCGCTGTGCGGACCGCTTGACTACCCCGAACGAGACCTGCCGGTGGCTCCGTACACGTTCGGCTGCTGGCTTGGCGATGGGCGCACTGGCGGCGCAGGCATCACCAGCGCCGACCCGGAGATTCTTGACCATATCCGCGAGGACGGATACGTAGTCACGCATCACTCCAGTACCCAGATGCAGTACACGATCTGGAATCGCCCCGAGCGTTACCGGACCATGAGCCAGATCTTCCGTGAGGTGGGACCAAAGCACATACCCGGGGCGTATCTGCATTCCTCCATCCCGCAGCGCCGGGCCTTGCTCGCTGGCCTGCTTGACACAGACGGCTACTGCAGCCCTCAGGGAACGGTTGAGCTCGGCGTCACCAGCCGCGATCTTGCGCATGGGGTGCTGGAATTGGTGCTGGGCCTGGGGTACAAGGCCACACTCAGGACTAAGCCTTGCCCTGGCCGCAGCGAGAGCACGTCAACGGTTTATATCGTTGCCTTTACTCCGCAGGAGCCAGTGTTCCGGCTCATGCGGAAGCTGGCACGGCAGCGCCAGGTCAAGCCAGCCAGCCCTGCGCGGCAGCGCTACATCGTCGATGTGCGGCCGGTTGAGTCAGTGCCGGTTCGCTGCATTGAGGTCAGCAGCCCCAGCCGCCTTTACCTCGCTAGTCGTTCGTGCATCCCGACCCACAACTCGGTCTGCCTGAACGGGCTGATCACCTCGATCTTGACCCGGGCCACCCCGGATGAGGTGCGGATGATCCTGATCGACCCCAAGCGGGT